>ERZ791801.371-NODE-371-length-48818-cov-4.966737_pt1 | contig 48818 bp, 41 predicted proteins | sample MGYA00510309_ERZ791801 | MGnify/ENA primary metagenome ERZ791801 (study PRJEB30046, sample SAMN00791979) | human gut metagenome | study: EMG produced TPA metagenomics assembly of the A metagenome-wide association study of gut microbiota in type 2...
GAGCTTTTCGACAGGCGTCCTCCAAGCGGACCACAGAATAGTGGTCAGACAGCTTACTGACGGTTCCGCAGCGCAGCAAGGATCCAAGTGGAGACAACGCCGACGGAACCCTCCACGAACGCTTTGTCCTTCGGTGTTCGTGGACGGGTGGGGATAATTGCGGTGCCGTAATGCTCCGCCATTTCCTGGTAGGCTTTGTTCAGGACGGTCTCCGTGCGGGTATTTTTGATGACGCCGGTCTTGAGATTGTCCGGGGTCAGGATTCGGGTGACTCCACCGAAATAGTTGTAGGCATGAACATGAGCTGTGATCCATGCTTTCTGCTTCATGTCGAGGAACGCTTCCGTATAGGCGTAGCCGCTGTACGGAAGCACTGCTACAAAGAGATAGGCGGGCAGGCGCTCGCCGGTGTCCGTGTCCGTAATCCCAGCGGTCTGACCGGCCCAGTCCACCTGGAGGTTCTCACCGGGCTTGTGCTCCAGGTGCATGGTCGCTTTCGTTTTGTGAACATAGTCGGCGTAGTACTTGTTGAACTGCGTGGACTTGTAGGGGAGCTCACCGTTTTGGCGGCACCGTTCGCAATACTCCACCCACAGCAGGCTGAGCGTGACGCCGCTCTTCTGCATTTCCTTGTGGACCCACTCGTAGTCCGGCATACTGTACTGCTGCCCCATAGATGCGGCAGGGTACAGCTTACGGGCCACTTCCTCAGAGCTAAGGTTCTTCACCGCATTCCACGAGAGGTCGTTTTCTTCAGCCTTGTGCAATGCCGTGATGACGGTGCTCCGGGCGCAGCCACAGCTCTCGGCGATGCGCGTTTTGTTGAGACCCAGACTATGAAGTCTGATGATCTCTTTGTAGTTGGTCATCGTGTTTTCCTCCTGTTGTTAGATTACATCTTTCGATGCAATTCCATTATACAGGGGGTGTCTGACCGGCGGCGAGAGTGTATGATTTCAGCGGTCAAGCTGTCTGACCTGTGCGGTCAAAGTGTCCGTCAGAGGGCGGCGCATTCAACTTCTTACGACAAAACCCTGCAAAAGTTAAGAAAAAATACAGAAATACGCTAAAATGTTGCAAAAAAATCCGAGCTGGCTATAATGAAATAAGCTTTATTGACCGCGCGGATGTGCGCGGCAGAAAAAACCGCGCACGTTTCAGGCGCGGACGATCAAGGGGATGATGGGCGCGAACCGTTGGAACAGGCAACGAACGCTCCCCGCGGCGGGGAAGGAGAGAAAGAAAACAGGAATAGGAGGAACAGTCATGGACAAAAACAGGCAGAGCGGCTTTACGCTGGTCGAGCTTGTCGTGGTCATTGCGATCATGGGCATCCTCGCGGGCGTCGGCTCGGCGGCGTACTCGGGCTATGTGAAAAAGGCGAACGAGGCGGCGGACTTGCAGCTTCTCGGCGCGGTGAACACGGCGTTTGCATCCGCGTCCTACGACGCGGGACAGTATGACGGGAGACCATCCGGCGGCGCGGCGTCTCTGGCCGAGGACGGCAGGGTGGCTCAGGTCATCTCCTCGGTCGACCGAGACGGTGAATTCTTTCAGAAGTATTTTTCCGGCCATCAGGACAGCCGGTTCAAGGTATATACCAACCTCGCGTACGACAGGGTGACGGGCACCTTCCACGGCGCGGTACTCTCCGCGGCGACCGGCAAGGACGGGAATATGGTGCGCTATACCATCAACGGGAAGGACTATGAATTTACAGCTACGCAGGAGCAGTTAGCGGCATTTCGCGCCTCGACCTTCGGCGGCAAAAGCATGACCATGAACGGCCTCACCGGCAATGTGGGCGGAATGATCAATGCGCTGAATTCTGCCCTTGGTGGGGGCAATTTCCTTGCGAGTGTTCTTATAAATGCCGGTATGGCTCCCGAAACCTTGGGGATAAAACCGGATGAAAACGAAAACTACAGCGAGCTTGATAAGCAGAGGCTGGCAAATGCAGCGCTGCTGCTGGCGGCACGGGAAACAGACGAAAATACCGCGGAAACCCTGCTTGCGCTGCTTGCCCCGGATGAGGAGGAAACGCTGGACGAAAAGCTGCCTGGTCTGTTTAGCTCCTCTGATGTAGGCGAGACGATGAGCAATGTGGGAGCAATCTACGGCATTATGACCGCCTTTGCCCATTCCGAGCAAGCGAAGGGCTGGAGAACGACCGTAGATGACAAAGAATACAATGCAGAACAGTATTATAACTATGTCAATCAGCAGATCGCCGCTGCCGGTGAAAAAGAAGGTGCGGAAAAAATTCCTGATATCTTTGCCGCGCTTGGGCAGCTTGGGGCGTTTGCTCAGGACAAGGACGGTATTCCGACAGACCAGTTTTTGGCTTATGTCGGCAACCCGGAGAGTTCGGACTCACAGATCAGCAAGGATCTGGACGGCTACATCAGCGCGATGCAGGCGCTCAGCCAGAATCAGGAGGGCTTAATCGCCGCCGGTATTCTGGAAGACGGCGCGGACGGCGGAAACATTTCCCCGATCCTAGACCTGCTGTTCACCCCGCAGAAATGAAGCGCCCTCCCCCATCGGACAGGCACATGATAAAAACGACCCCCCGTGAGCGATTCAAATGAACCGCTTACGGGGGATTTTTTGCGCTGATACGGGGAAGAGCGCCGCGCGGAACGCTTAGCCCTCCTCTGTGTAGCCGTTTGGATTTTGCACCTGCCAGTTCCAGGAGTCTCTGGCGCAATCCTTGTAGTCATATTCCGCCGTCCAGCCGAGGATGTTCTTTGCCTTTTCAACGGCGGCAAAGCTCAGGGGCACGTCGCCCGGCCGCGGGCCGACGATGCGGTAAGGCACCTTCCTGCCCGATGTCTCTTCAAATGCGGACACCAGCTGCAGCACGGTCGTTCCCTTGCCCGTCCCCAGATTGAAAACGTCATATTTGCTGTCCGTTTTTTCAAGATAGTTCAGCGCCGCAATGTGCCCCTTCGCCAGATCGACCACATGGATGTAATCACGAACGCCCGTGCCGTCCACGGTATCGTACTGATCGCCGTAAACGCTCAGATACGGGAACTGCCCGAGCAGGGTGCGGGTGATGTAGGGGGCAAGGTTGTTGGGGGCCTTCTGACCGCAGTCCTCGCCGATGAGCCCGGAGGGATGCGCGCCGACGGGGTTGAAGTAGCGCAGCGAGGCAAAGCGGAAGTTGTCGCGCTGCCGCGCGAAATCATGCAGGAGCAGCTCGTTGAGATACTTGCTGAACCCATACGGGCAGCAGACCTTGCCGACAACATCGCTCTCGCGGTTCGGCATGGTCTCGGGCGTGCCGTACACCGTTGCCGAGGAGGAGAACACCAGCTTGTACACCTGATGCTTTTCCATTGCGTTGAGAAGATGGAAGGTAGACGTCAGGTTGGTGTCGAGATATCTTCCGGGGTCTTCAACGGACTCCGCGACGGATTTTAAGCCCGCAAAGTGGATCACGGCGTCAATGCGGTTTTCCGCGAAGACCTTTTCAAGCGCGGCGCTGTCCAGCAGGTCTAACTTGTAGAAAGCAGGCCGTTTGTTCGTGATCTTCGCAATGCGGTCGATCACCTCGACCTTGGAGTTGCACAGATTGTCTGCAATGACAACGTCATAGCCGGCATTCAGAAGCTCCACCACCGTGTGGCTCCCAATAAAACCCGTACCGCCCGTCACCAATATCGTCATGGCTCATGTTCCTCTCTTTTCCGTTTGTTTCTTGCCGATTTCGCGTTTTTTGCTCAAAGCAATCCCTTCTGCTCTAACTTTGACATATACCAGGACTTTTTCAGACTCTTTTCATTGGCATAGGTATAGACAACGGTGTCTACAAGCCCAAGATCGCCGTTGTTGTCCCGGATGAGCGTTTCCATGGCGCGGATGACCTCGTCCATCTTCCCGTCGCACTCCTTTTCCAAGGCGTTCGCCCGGGAAAGATAGCCCTTTGCCATCTTCGCAAGCTGAGTCGTTGTCCGCTTTTCCGCGGGCAGCGCCAGATACTCCGCCTTGGCGTCGGCATACATCGTATCGAGCGCCAGCGTGTACTCCTCGCGCAGGACGTAGACCTTGGCGATGAGCGCCGACAGCTCCTTCTGATAGCTGCTTTCCGCGCTCTCTTCGCTCTTCTCGCCCGCGGCCGCCGCGTCCGGCGTCTCAGGTGCAGCGTCCGTTTTGCCGCCGCTTTCCGGGCGGCTTGCCGGGACAGCGCTCTCCGCATCGGGTTGGGAGGGTTCCCCTCCCCCGCTGCCCGTCAGGCGCTCCATAAGCTGCTCCTGCGTCATCGAGCCGTCGCGCAGCGCCTGCCGCTCCTCCTCCGTGACCTCGCGCACCGTGACCTCGCTCGCCGAGCGCACCGCCTCTTCGATCATCTGACGGTTTTCCTCCAGCTTTTCCTCCAGCTCGTCCGATGTGTGCTGCGTCGCGGCATGGATCGCTTTTAAGTTATCGCGCTGCCACCAGAAAAGCCCCGCCAGCGATACCGCCAGCAGTACAAGAATGGTGCAGAGAATGGTTTTACGCCGTTTCAAGCCGTTTCCTCCACTTTTTTGAGGTCCATTTTCCTCATCCACCAGTTCCAACGCCTGTTATGAGACTTCTGCCGTTGCTCGACCGTTGATCTCCTCCGGGGAAGTATATGTCGGGACCATCTCCCGCAGCATGGTGATCAGATCCTGAGGCGGTATGTCGCGGGTGACGGCTTCATCCAGCCGCAGCAGGTCTCCCATGATGACATCCTTTGAAATCTCTTGCTGCTGCTCAACGAAGATCTTCTCATTGCTTGTTTTGGAGAGTGTTCCACTGCGCATCAGCAGCTCCTCATAGAGCTTTTCGCCGGGGCGCAGGCCGATCTCCTGAATGGTGATATCCTTATCCAGCTCCAGTCCGGACAGGCGGATGAGGTTTTCCGCCAGTTCCAGAATCTTCACCGGCTCGCCCATGTCCAGAACGAAGATCTCGCTCCGCTTTGCCATGGCGCCCGCCTCGAGCACCAGCTGGGCAGCCTCAGGAATGGTCATAAAATAGCGGATGATGCGCCTATCCGTAATGGTGACGGGGCCGCCCTCCTGGATCTGCTTTTTGAACAGGGGCACGACAGAGCCATTGGAGCCGAGCACATTGCCAAACCGCACTGCGCAGAATTCTGTGGGGCTGTCCGTCCTGCTTTGCAGGATCATCTCGCAGAAGCGCTTGGTCGCGCCCATGAAGTTGGTGGGATTCACCGCCTTATCCGTGGAGATCATGACAAACTTTTTGACGCCGAACTTCTCCGCCGCCCGCACCACATGATATGTGCCGAAAATGTTATTCTTGATGGCCTCCTCTGGGCATTCCTCCATCAGCGGGACATGCTTGTGGGCCGCCGCATGGAGCACGATGTCAGGGCGATACATCTGAAACAGGCTGTAAACTTTTTCCTTATCTCGCACGGAGGCGATCTCCACCCGCAGGTTCAGCCGATCGCCCCATACACGCCGCAGCTCCTGCTGGATATCATAAGCATTGTTTTCGTAAATATCCAGAATGATGAGCTGCTTGGGCTGATATTTGGCGATCTGACGGCAAAGCTCGCTGCCGATGGAACCGCCGCCGCCGGTCACCAGAACGGTCTGACCCTGCAAGAAATCCGTCAGGATCGCCGTGTCCAGCTTGACCGGCTCTCTGCCAAGCAGATCTTCCACCTGCACATCCTTCACCGCCGCCATGCTCACCTCGCCGTTCACCAGCTGGTAGATCCCCGGCAGGCTCCGTACACGGCAGCTCGTTTTCTGGCAGATGTTCAGGATCTCTTTCTTATCCTTGGCAGACGCTGCGGGGATGGCAAGGACGATCTGCGTGATCCGCTCCTTTTTGACCATCTCGGGGATCTTCTCCCGCCCGCCGACGATGGGCACGTTCCCGATGTACTTGCCCTGCTTGCTCTTGTCGTCGTCGATGATGCAGCAGACATGGCTTTTTAGCTGCGGCGTGACGGAGATCTCCCGCAGGAGCATTCGCCCCGCCTCGCCCGCGCCGATGAGCATGACGCGCTCGCCCTCCTGCCTTGCCTGACGGGCGGAGCTTGCGAACATCCGCAGAAAGCGGAAGGTGCAGCGCCCGCCCACCAGCAGGAACAGCTGGAACAAAAGCTCCATGAAGAGCACGCTCCTCGGCTGGTGATAGCCGAAAAGCGCCGCCGGCACATGGAACGCGCAATAGGCGAGGACGACGGATATCACCATCTCGGCGACATCATGGGCGCTGACGTAGCGCCAGAGATAGCGGTACATCCGGCGCGGCCAGAAGACCGCCGCCGTGACCAGGAACTGAACGGGCAGAGCACGAAACCACGGCTCAAGATATCCGGAAGGCACCTGCTCAAAGTCGAAGTCGAAGCGCACCAGCAGCGCAAGACCGCCCGCCACAATGATGAAAATAGCGTCCATCAGGAGGAAGAGCACCGTCTGGACGGGGACGCTTTTTTGAATCGTTTTCATACTATGCCCCCATGGATCTGCGGTAAAAGGCAGTCCCTCCACTGCCTTTTACCGTACTCTTTTGAATTCTCCGCTCAGCGGAGGGCGACGCTGTCAGACGCCTCGCAGATGTTCTTCCACGCCCAATGGGTCTGGGGGACATCCGGGTACTGGCGGGCATTCTCGTAAGACTGACCTGCCATGCAGCGGCCCAGCAGACGGTTCAGCAGAACGGCTGCCTGCGCGCGGGTGATGTGCTGATTGGGGGCAAACTGCCCGTTGCCGACGCCGTTGACCCAGCCGAAGGACGCCGCCGTAGAAATGGCGTCAAACGCCCAGTGGCTGGCGGGCACGTCGGTAAAGGTCTCTCCGCTCGCGGAGACCTGGGTGAAGCGGGCGCAGATGGTGACAAACTCGGCGCGGGTGATGGGCTGATTCGGGGCAAACTTGCCGTTGCCGACGCCCTCCACGATGCCGAGAGAGGCAAGGGCATTCACCGCCTCGGCGCACCAAAGCGTGTCGGGGACGTCCGTAAAGGTGGATTTGGAGGAAACCTTCTGCTCCTTCAGCAGGCGGTAGAAGATCTGCGCCACCTGTCCGCGGGTAACGGAGCTTGCGGGATAGAACCTGCCGTCCGCCATGCCCTGCATATAGGCAATGTCCTGATCGGTGTTCAGCTGCTTGGCGATGCCGGTCACATTGGGGTCGGCGACCATCACGGCGCGAACGGACACGCTGCTTTCGGGCATGGTGAAGGTGTAGACGCCGTCAGACTGCTTGCTCACGGGAATGTCGTTGCCGCTCACATCCTTGACCGCCAGATCGGAGAGGACATAGCCGTTCGACGCGGCGCTGTCCCGGATGACGGCGGTCCCACCCTTGGGCAGGGTATTCTTGTCCGCGCGCAGCGAGCTGTTCGGCACGGGCTCCACAACGATCTTGTGGCCGTCGGGCGTGGGCACGACGGGCGGATTCATGCCGCTGTCCGAGCCGGTGGTGTAGGCCTTGAGCGTCACGGTCACGGTGTAGAGACGACCGTTGTCCCGGTAGGTCACGCGGTTGACGCGGTCGACCGTGAGGTTTGCGAAGGTGGAGGAAAGGCTCTTGAGCGTATCCTTGAAGGAGCTGTCCACGCTGTCATAATACTTCTCAACGTACACATTCCACGCGCTCTCGCCCTGCCGGAACGCCTCGGCGCCCGTGTCCACGATGGTTCTGAGGCCGGTTCCGGCGAAAATGCTCTCCAATTCGCCGTATTTGCTGTCGACGACGGAGGCAAGCTCCGATGCAAGGGGCGTGCTCATCGTGCCATACCGGCTGGAGGAAGCGCTGAGCGTCCGCTCCACGCCGTCGGCATCGGGACCGGTGATGGTCACATCGACATAATAGGTCGTGGCTGCCAGCGCGGTCTGCGACAGCAGCGTGCACAGCACCAGCATCAGTGCCAGCGTTCTCGCAATGTTCCGTTTCATGTTCATCTTCATCCTCCATTGTATAATAAGTTGTAAGAATCACGTTTCTACTTTTTCAGACAATGCCCTCAAGATGCAGCGTCTCGCTGTGCAGCCTGCCCGGCAGGGCGCTGTGATGGGTGGCGAATACCGCCGCCGGATACGCGCCCGTCAGCTCTGTCAGCAGCTGCGCCTCCGTATCCTCGTCCAGCGCCGAGGTGATCTCGTCAAGCAGCAAAAAGCGCGGGGCGGAAAGCATCGCGCGGGCGATGGCAAGGCGCTGGCGCTGTCCCGCTGACAGACCGCCCCCCTCTTCGCTCAGGACGGTTTCAAGGCGGTCGGGCAGGTCGCGGACAAAGCCGCATTGCGCCCGATCCAACACCTCCCAAAGGGCGGCGTCATCCGCCTCGGGCTTTGCCAGCAGCAGATTTTCGCGAATACTGCCGGAAAAGAGCCAGGGCGTCTGTGGGACATAGCCGAACAGTCCCCGCACGGCAGCGGAGCAAGGGAGCTCCCCCCGCTCGGTTTCAAGGTATACCCGGCCCTGCTGGGGGTGATAAAGCCCCAGAATGAGGCGGAAAAGTGTGCTTTTTCCGCTCCCGGATATTCCCGTGAGGCAGGTCCAGCAATCGAGCGGCAGCCGCGCGGAAAAATTCCGCAGAACAGGCTGTTCCTCGCCCTCATAGGAAAAGGTGACATTTTCAAACACGATGGCGCGAAAGACGTCGTCCTCCGCCGCCGCTTGTCCCGGTGCCTCCCCAGGCAGGGAATACAGCTCATCCAGCCGCGCCTCCGCCGCGCGGACGGCTGCCAGCCGGGACTGAACGCCCGACAAGCCCGTGAGCGGGCTTTGGAACATCGCGAGGAGCTGTAAGAGCGCCGCAAGGTCGCCGAAGGAGAGCCTTCCTTCCCGAATGGCGATGCCGCCCCAGACAAGAAGAACGGCGTATCCAAGCTGCAATACGGCGGAAAACCCGGTTCCGACCCCCGTTGAGAAGACGCGCAGGCGCTTGCGCTCGCGCAGCCACTCCTTCTGCCGTCCTTCAAAGCGGCGGACAGCCTCCTCCCCCGCCGTCATGCTGCGCAGAAGCTCCGTATGCTCCAGGATCTCCTGCGTGCAGCCCGTCAGACCTTCCTCCGCCTGACGCACGCGCAGATGCCGCCGCGTCAGATACTTTCGCAGCAGCCGCCCGCCGGCGATCGCCAGCGCGCCCGCGCCTACGACCGCAAGGGCAAGGGGGATATTGACGAAAAACAGCGCGGATGCGGCGCAAAGCAGTCGGATGAGCTGCCCCGCCACCTGGGGGCGGCCGACGATCCGCCATTCGCAGACGGTGTAAGCGTCCTGCGTCAGGCGGCTGAAGACCTGCCCGCTGTGGTAGCGGCTGTATGCCTCCGCATCCTTGCTCAAAAGCGTATCAAGCGTGTCGCGCCGCAGCGATACCGCCGCGCGGTCGACCGTCCTGCCGGAAAGCAGGTCAAGCCCGCCGTCGAGCAGCGGGAGAGCCAGCGCCAGAAACAACAGCACCCAGCCCCACGGACTGCCGCCCTCATCCAGCACCCGGCGGCTCACCAGGGCAAGCGCCGCGATGCCGAACGCCTGCGCGGCGATGCCTGCATACAGCAGCGTGAGCGGCGCTTTGTACGCGCCCGCCGCCTTTTTCTTCGACTGACTCATCTCATCTTCTCCCGCGTATCAGTCCCCTCCGTGCCCGCTGAAGGAATCGCAGCAGCCTCAGCAAGGGGCGACGGGCGGGAAAGGTATAGACCCAGAAGTGTTCATAAAGCCGGTAGGGTCGGGACAGGGCGGTTTCCCGCCAGCGTCCCTTGCGGCGAAAGGCGGTGACATAGGCAAGGACTTGTGCTTTATAGACCTGCTCCCGCTCCCACTGCGCGTCGCCGCAGCAGATGCAATCGCCAGACGCGCTCAGGCGGATGACGCGGTGCAGGATATAACTGCCGTCCGCCCTCTGATAGAGGGCGATATCGCCTGGTTGCACGCGGCGATCGAGCCGCGCAAGGCGTACCATGTCCCGCCCGCCGGCAAACAGGGGCCACATACTGTTTCCTGTTACCGGAAGGAGCGCTTCTCCGTGCGCGAGCTGCTCATCGAGCAGTTCGCGCAGCTGCGCCATGGGGATCTGCCGGACCTGCATCTTACAGACCGTCCACCGCGCCGACGGGTCTCAGCTTGTCAAGAAAGGTGGCTGCGTCTGCCTCCGCCTGCTCCCGTTCGACCGAATACACGGCGCATAAGGCGTCTCCAAGGCTTTGGAGCGTCTGTTCCTGTTCCAAAAGGTCCCATAAAAATGCGCCGGTCTCGTTTACGGAGATCATTCCCGGAAACGCTTCGGCAGCCGCCCCCAAAGGGACGATGACCGACATATCTGCGACCCGGCGCAGGATGAAATTCTCATTTCTTCGCATATTCCCTCTCCTGTTCTGCGCGCGCTGCGGTGAAGATCGCGTCGCTGCGGTGAAGGAGCGTTTCCAGCGCATCCTCCGTCAGACGCTTTTTGGCAACGGCAGCGGCAGGGCCCAGATCGGGTGTGCGCCGCTGTGTGCCGTGACAGTCGGATGCAAGGAAAAAGGATTGCCCCTCCCTCAGCAGCCGAAGGAGTTTCCACCGCTCCATGGGATGCAGCAGGCATCCGGCGCTGAGCTGGATGGGGACGTTCAGGCGATACAATTCCTGTATGTGCTCTTTCTTCTGCCGCCCCAGATACCGCTCCAGATGCGCCAGCACCGGCGTAACGCCGCTCTGTGCCGCCAGAGAGTAAATCTGGTCGATCATGCTGCCGCTCCAAGGGGTGAAGGGCAGTTCCAGCAGCAAATAACGGCTCGAACCGAGACACAGCGCCTCAAGATCGTCCCAATGGTTCATATTTGGCATCCATGCCACCTCTGCACCCAACACAAGGTCAGGAAAAGGTTCGGCGGTTTTCTTCATCGCTGCGGAAAGATGCTCCCAAGCGGCTTGACGACGCGCGAGAAACTGCTCTATGCTCTCCCTGTCCCGATGAAAATGGGGGGTGAGCGCTACACCCGTAACGCCCTGCGCTGCCTCCATGCGGAGCATTGCAAGACTGGCTGCCGTGTCCGGCGCGCCATCGTCCATGCGGGGCAGAATATGGGTGTGAAGATCGGTCATGGGATGCTCCGTTCCCCGCTGTCCGGCTTCTCCTGTCCGTATCCGTAACCGTAGCCGTGCCCATAGCCGTAGCCGCGTCCGTAGCCGTAGCGTCGATAGCCGTATTTCCGATATCCGTAGTATCCGCTCTCCCGCGGCACTTCGTTGAGAACAAAGCCGAGGATCTTCGCGTGGGAGCGCTCTAACTGCTCCACCGCGCGCAGGACGCTCCCGCGCTCGGAAAGACCCGCGCGTACCACGAACAGCACGCCGCTGCTCTCCGGCACCAGAACGCAGGCGTCCGTCACCAGATTGACGGGAGACGTATCGAGAATGATGTAATCATAGTTCTCCTGCAAGCTGTCAAGCAGCGCTTTCATGCGGGAGGAACCGAGCAGTTCCGACGGGTTGGGCGGCACGTCGCCGGCAAAAATGACGTCAAGATCCTCAATGCCGGAATCATGGATGGCCTTTCCAAGCAGCTCCGGCTGGATAAGCAGGTTGCTCAGTCCTACCTTTTCCTTCGCGGACAGCAGACGCGCCAGCTTGGGACGGCGCAGGTCACAGTCGATCAGAAGGACGCGCTGCTTCATCTCCGCATAGGAGATGGCAAGGTTGAGTGCGGTGATGCTTTTTCCTTCGGATTGCATGGCGGAGGTCACGATCAGGACCTTGCACGCCGTCTCGTCCGCCAGGGAAAAAGTCACGTTGGTCCGCAGGGTCTTATAGGACTCGCGGATGAAAAAATCGCTCTTTTCCGAGAGGATGTTTTTCCGCTCCACTTCCATGATCGCGGCAGTATCCGGCGCGTCGTGCCGCCGAGATCTCCGCAGAAGAGAAAAATGCTTTTTTTTCATGTCGCCTTACCTCTCTCCGCCGTGCTCATCGGCTTTTTGTGCGCTGAGCCCCGCCTTTTTCCGCTCATTTTCCGCAAAGGAGGGGATCTGCCCCAGCATGGGCAGGTCGAAAAGCTGCGTCAGGTCTTCCTCGTTCTTGATGCGAACGTCCATCAGATACAGCAGCGTGACATAGACGACCGCGAGAAGCAGACCCACCGCGCAGCCCAAAAGGGTATTTTTCCGATAGCTTGGGGTATAGCGGCTCGTGGGCACCTTGGCATGGTCGATGATCTTGGTGGAGCTGCCCTCGACAAATTCCTCGATCTCCCCGGGGGCGACGGTCGCCACCGCATTGGCGATCTTTGCCGCCATCTCCGGATCGGGGTGGGAGATGTACACGGAGAACAGCTCGGTCTCATCCACCTGCGCCGTCGTCATCATGCCGCGGATCTCAGCCGCAGAGTAATCAAGCTTCGCGTTCTTTACCACCTTTTCCAGCACGGTATCGCTGCGGATGATATTGACATAGGTGTTGACGAGCTGCTGGGAGGTCGCGAGGTTGGCCGCACTGATATAATCCACCTGCTGATTCGCCTTTATATTGTTGACGTAAATGGTGACGTTGGCACGATACAGCGGCGTAATGAAATTGGCGGTGTAGATCAGGGAGATCACCGCGGCGGCAAGCGCGCACAGCAGGATCAGCCGCCACCGCCTGAGGTAAAGCAGCAGCAGCTTCCAAAGGTCGATCTCCAGAATGTCGCTGGATCGGTTGATGTTGGATTCGTTCATGGTTGTATTTCCCTTTCTGTCTGCGTTTGGACAGATCTTGAGCGGGGCTTTCCGCCCCTTTTGGCGAGAGACCGCCTGAATAGTCTAAAGGCGGCACAAAAAGCCGCAGATCAGTCGGTACTCTTTGTGCCGCTTCCGTCCACTGGCAGCGGGCAGCACGGCGTTTGCGTACTGCCTCCTGTCAATCGATGGGTTTGGCTTGATCCGGAAACAGTTTCTCCCGGACAAAATAGGCGGCGCTGTCGTCATTCCGGCAAATCAGTCGGAACACGTTCGTCTCCCGCAGGAGACGGTCTGCCGCGGCAAGCAGCCGGTCCATATCCTCCCGATGCAAACGGAAGGGGGTCTGGCTCAGCAGCAGAGGTAAAGCCTCCGCCGGAGTGAGCGGCTGTAAAGCGTTTTCCTCCCCCTGAAAGAGGAAGCAGATCGCGCGCAGGGGCGCGCTGCGATTCTGATGCAGCGCCTCCTTGCCGCACCATGGCGTGCCGTAGACCTGCCACACGCCGCTTTCGCGGCGCAGGGCAGGCTTGTCATCATTCAGAATGGACGCGCCGAACAGGCGCACCCATTTTTCCGTGTGGGTGGATTTCCCCGTGCCCGGCGGCGCGGAAAAGCACACGGCCTGTCCGCCATATTCCACCGCCGAGGCGTGAAGCATCATCCCCTCGTGGGACAGAAGCCCCACGGCAAAGCAGTCGCCCGTGGCGATGTACTCCGCAAGGTCCTCCGTTTCCAGCTCGGGGCAGAGCGACAGCGCCTCCGCGCCGCCCACGCGGATGGTGATATCCGCCGCGCCGCCGCGGGCGGAGGTCCGATAGACCTCCGCCTGGGCAGCCGTGCGTCCCTTGGGGGACATTTCAACGATCAGATCAGCGATTCGGTAACGCATTACTTTTTGTAGATCTTTCCATCCTCGCCCCAGTAGGTGCGCTTACCTCCTACGACGCTGGCGTTCTTGACGATGCCCTTGTAGCCCCACTTATTCAGGGCGATGTTGTCATCCTGCGTCGAACCTGGAGCAGCCAGTGCTTCCAGCGGCGCAAGCAGGATCAGCTCGGCAGCCGGAGCGATATAAGGTTTTTTTATCGTTTTCGTCATGCTTATTCACTCCGTTTACGGGTTGGTGATGCCCAGCTCTTTCAGGAAGTTGTCGAGGATCGCCTTCTGCTCGTCGGTGATTTCTCCGGGGTCCTTCCAAGCGTCCTCGAAGCTCCACTCTTTTGTTTCGCTATTCTGCGTTCCGACGTTGGTGCCGAATATTGCCTGCGCGGTTGCGGAGATCTTCGTCTGATAGGCAGCGGCGTCGTTCTTGTCGAAAGAACGCATCAGGTATGCCTCGAAGAGATAGGCGCCATCTTCATCCAAACCGACCTCATTGTTCAAGGATCCAGGCATCGGATAACTGAAGTCCTGGCTTTCGTCTGCAATATACTTCAGCGTGAAGCCCAGCTTCGTCAGGTACTTCTTTGCCGCATCGTCACCACGGAACTTGCCGATGAAGAACAGCGCGCACTGCGGCGTGTCGCCGGTGGCCAGCTCGAAGTGGTAGCCGGTGACGGAGATGTTGAAATGGTGGAAGGACAGATTCGGGGTGTTACCATCTGCCTCCGTCCCCGGAATGGCAACATAGCGATCGTAGGTGTTGCCATCAGACGTTGTCACCGTCGGCGTCTGGTAGGTCGGGGCAACCGTGCCCGTCACCGTGCCGACGATCTTGCCGCCCGGGGCGGTAACATAGTCCACGCCCGCAGAACTGTCCATGCCGGAAAGGGTCTTGCCTTCCGCCACCGTTAAGGTACCATCAAACGTCACGGTCTTTCCGTTCAGGTCTAGGGTCACATCCTTAGACACCGTGAAGCCGGACTCCGTGCTATCCGCAATCATCTGGATATAGCCCGTGCCGGTATAGTCCTGCACGGCAGCAGCAAGGCTTCTGTAGGTCTGCTCACTGCCGCCGCCGACGATCTTCGCGATCTCCGGCTTTTCTGTCGTCCAGACATAGAAATTGCCGGGACGGTGGACACCGTAGTAAGTAGCTTTTTGGTCAAACGGCTTGTAATTCTTAGGAGCATCTGCGCTCGCGTCCACATTGAGTCCTGCGATGGGGGTAATTTTGATCGGCGCCCAGGCGGGGTCATTGGTGTTTTGCGATGTCATCGCCTCATACACCTGTGTTTCACTTGTCTGGGCGGCGGTCATATTGATGGCACCCGTGCCGGTCAGGACATTGTAGCCGTTGGGGTATACCTTAAAGTAGGCCGCGTTGATATCTTTGCGGCTCATCTCAACGCCATCTACAGGCTCCGTTCCGGTGAAGCCCTGGTTGGACTGGCTGACCAGATCATCCGACACATACAGACCGCCCTTGACGATCATCTCGCCGTCCACGTTCAGCCGTGCGCTTCCGACCGTATCAAGCTTGGGGTGCGTATATCCGCCGCCCGGAAGGTTCGTGGCGTTGACGGGATAAACCTTCGTCGAATAGCCCTTCTGATATGTCCCATTGCCGATCCCACGGGTATCATAGTCGTTCAGGCGGTAGAAAAGCAGCTTCGCATTCTTTTCGACGGTGCACGTTCCGCCCTTCTCGACACTCAGGGACGCACCGGGCAGGAATTTGAAATCGCTGTTCACGGTCATGTCGCCCGCCGTGCGGAGGTCGAATCCCGCATTCAGCGGCATCCAGTATTCCTGGCTCTTGATGGTTATGTTTTGTGACATGCCACCGGCACTGAACTTGACGTTCAGCTGGAAGCTGCCGGTACTCATCTTGCCACCCTCGTTCAAGCGGTAGACGGTCTTGTCCTTGGCAAGGTCGAAGGACTTGGTCATGCTGCCCTGCGCCAGGTTAAAGAGAGCGCCGGAGGGGCCGAAGATGAGAACGGCCCCCGTGGACTGGTTGTTGCCCTCCAGCATGACGCTGTACTGGGCGTACAGCTTTGCGCCGTACGCATAGGTAACGGGGCTTTCAATGGTCTTGATGGAGAAGTTACTGAACGGGAAAACCCGCATGCTTGACTTTTTATCGTCAATTTCCTTCATGACCAGCGCCGCGCGTCTATCGGAGATCTCCATCAGTTCGCGCACGGTGGAACCGTTTTCTGCGGAGATGGAGCCGCCGCGGATCTGGCCGTAGCCGCAGAGCTCGCCGCCGCTGCTGACCGTGACGGCCGCGCTGTCGGATAAGCTCAGATAGCCGATACTCCCCGCTGCGCGGCCATTGGCGGTGCTGGACTGCATGCCATTGACTACGAGCTTTCCGTCCACCGTCAGGTTTCCGTTGAGGGTCACCTTACAGTAGCTGGAAATACCTGCCGAGGACGTGACCTGCTCCGGCTGACTGGCCGCGGGTCCCGAGTCGGCAAGCCGGTCCGGGATCACCAGCGTTTTACCCGTGGGGATCGTCAGGCTGCCGTTGAAGGTGTCCCCCGCCAGAAGGAATACGGTATCCGTATCGGAGAAAGCGGCGTTCAAGTCCGTGTAGAACTTGGAGCAATCCGCGTTTCGCGCCACATACTGACCGTTGGGCGTTACCATCTGGCCGCTCAGACTTTTGTATTGGTAGGTGGCGCTTTCATAACCGTTGGTTCCTCCGGTCGTGATGGTCATTGCCGGGACATAGATGGGGGTGACCTCATAGTCCTTCGTCATCTGCACCGTATAGGTGCTGTTGGTGTAGTCGTATTCATCGTTAGTGACGTTGTGCCAGCCGATGAAGGTGTAGCCCGCGGGGGCGGTGCCCGGCGTCAGCGTCAGGATGGCGCTATCCGCCGCCTTGTAGCTGTACGCCCCGGAGGAGACGCCCTGAGCCGTGCCGTTGATCTTCACGGAGCCGGACTTGAGGACGGCTCCGGTGTTGTCCCGGTTCCCGGTGGTAAAGGTGTGTTCCGTGGTGTTGGGCGTGACGGTAAAGTTGGAGATCGTGGCGGTATATGTGTAGTTGTCCGTAGAGTAGCCTTTTGATAATATGAACATTTCATCTTTTCGCGTCTTGGCGTAGGCGTGAAGATAGAGGTACTCGCCCTTGTTTACCACCACCCGCGTGCTGGCGCTGCCGCTCGTCTGCTTTGAGCCTTTGATCGCCGCCGTGCCGTTTGTCTTGATGGTGTTAGCATTGGCACTGGCACTGGAGGAGGTATAGTAGTAAAGGAAAACGCCATACTGATCGTCGCTTGAGCCGTTGGAGTTCGAGATGGATACCGACTGCGCGTTCATGCTGCTGTCGAAGGTGATGATGCAGTTTTCCTTACACTTCACGCGGATGATATCGCTGTACAGAGAGGCGACTGCCTGGCTGTAGCCGGGCTGGGTTTGACTGTCGCCAGTGGCGGTGCCGCTTTCAGAGGACTGAAGGGAACCATTCACGGCGGACCATGTTGAGTACGGGAAGTAGGTATGCGCTCCGTAAGAGTTATTTACATTCGTATCGCCGACGTTTGTATGATAGCTTCCCTTTTCGCTGTGGGAATAGGAGGAATTGACTTCTACATAGGCGGATTTATCCGCCCCTGCGTCGCTCATTTGAGCGATGGAGAACAGGGGATCCTCCACAAAACGGGCTTCCACGGTGCAGTTGCCGGGGAAAGCGGTTGTATAAGTGCGCTTCGTTGATTCCAGACTACCATTGATGTACCAGCCGTCAAAGACATAGTTCGGGGCGGCAGCGCCGCAGGTGAATGTGTATTCCGTTGTCGCCGGCTTGGAGTAGGTCTCGCCGACTTTCAGCGCGGTACCGCCGACCTTTGCCGTGTAGCTGCCGTTGGTTGCCGGAGCGAGCGTTACCGATATATCCCGATTCAAGGATTCCAATTTGATATCGGTTAACTTAACGGTGGTAATATATTGTGTTTGGCTTGTTTTCCTAGTTATTTCAGTAGAAGATATCGTGGCCAGTGTAACGGAGACAGAGTCGCCGGGGTTGAGCATCGCGCGGTATGCGCCGTTGCTTGCTGCATCGCTCTCATGGCTGAAGGTCAGCGTTCCGCTGGATGTTGGAGCCGTATAAGAAAAAGTCAAAAGGCTTATATCTGAACTGGCATTGGTGATGGTCAGAGTCGAGCTTGCCGCACCCTCACATTGATAACGTGTTAAAAGGTTGTGTTTTCCTTTATACTCTGCCGGTTTCACCGTCCCGGTGATTTCGGTACCGGCGGCTGTCCAGGAGCTGTCCCGGGGTGTTGACTGATTCTGATTGTCTAGACCGGGGGGTGTGCCTTCCTGACAGCCGTTCTCACTCAAACCTATGTCAGGATTTTCAAGACCCTGTATATTCGCCGCCGACGCGGGCAGCGTGACCGCAAGGAACGCCAATACGAGCGTGCAGAGAAACGCCATACCGCGCCACAGCGCCGCAGGCGGGTTTTTTCTTTCTGTTTTCATCCACTATCATCCCTTTCGCTTTGTGTGGTTTCCGGGGTGCTGTTTCGGCAAGAGGGGGCAATGCCCCCTCTTAGGTACGCGCCGCCTTATTTCCCGGAGTTCAGGACTCCCTGCAGCAGGGCAAGCGTCTGGTCGTTATTGAATGCGTTACTGCTGGAAATGTCAAAGTCAATCTTGTATTTATCTTTGCTCTCACTGATGACCTGCAATGCGCCAAGGTATGCCTTCATATCCGCCGCGGCGCCCTTGTCCTGGTCGTCGAGATACTTCTGATAGTTTTCTTTTTCTGTTTTGTCAATCATTTTGTTCATTAGGCCAAGGAGTTTGCCATAGTCAACGCCCCCATCTGCGGTGGCCTCGGCATATGCTTTTTTGATCTCAGGGCCGGCATACTTGGAGTTTGCATAGCTGGTCGTTACACCAAGCGCCAGAGCAAGATCGGGCGCCGTAGGATTTCCACCACCGGCGGTAGCAAGCTGCATCGGACTGCTGGGACCGTTGGTTCCATCGCCTTTAAGCGTTGCTAAATAGCCGTTTAATCTCTCTGTGGTGTTCATAGTTTTCGCTTCACCGGCTACGTAGAGGACCATTTTATTGGCGAATTGCGTGCGAGTTTCTGAACTCCAATTTTCGGGATGGTTATAATCTGCTTCGGCAACGCCCAGTTCTTCCAGCATACTATTAAAGGTTGCCTCAGGGACCAGCGCTTTCAGGGCGTCCAACTTGGAATGATCGGCAGCCAACGTGGCAAATGCGTTGGAAATGCCATTGCAGATGTTTGCTAGTTCAACTTCATGACCGTCCAGATTGGATTTTCTGAAATCGTCAAGCAGTTGCTTATGCGTTTCATCCAGCGTGATCTCCATGGCGGGAAGGATGATCGTTGCGTAAGAGCTGTTTGCATATTTGTCCGTGCGGTATTTCACGGTGTTCGCCCAGTCGGCGCCAAAGGCATTTTCCATCCACTGCTCAATAATTTCGTCGCCGTCACTGGAAGAACCTACCTCAGCGGGCTCATCCTTGTAGACGATCACGCGGCCCGTCACGCCGGGGTTCTCATACTTGCCGATCTCACCGGCGTAGATGATGTTGCGATACAGGGTCTCGTCCAGACCCTCGTTGGTGCGCTTAATGTAGCCGCCGTAGCCCACCGTGCCGATGCCGGCTAAAATGCCGATGATCGCGATGACCACAATAAGCTCTACCAGCGTAAAGCCTGCGCTGCCGCGCAGCTTGTTCCTCACTTGCTTTTTCATGTTGTATCCTCCTCAATATATTTGTTTTCTTTTTGAGAATTATATGAACAGATGATCACTCTGTGGTTTCCTCTCCTGTCTTCCAGTTCAGCACGCCGTAGCCCACGATGCGCTTATCCGACAGCGGGTAGCGGTTGACGGCGACCTTGCCGCCGCTGTTGCCCTCGATGGTGTAAAGGAAATTCCCTTCCACGCACAGCACCGCGCCGACGTGGTCCGGGTCGGTTCCCCCGTCCCAATCGAAAAAGACGTAGTCGCCGGGAATGGGCTTATTGTTGGCGTCATTGGGGTTGCGCCACTTGTTTTTTTGCGCCTTGAAATCCGCCATGCCTTTGTCCACGTCTGCGAATTTTGGCGGATCGCCGTCGATGGTATCGCGCTGCTGCTCTGCTCCCCACGAGAGGAAACAGCCGCACCATGGGGTGTATTGGTTCCAGCCGGGGTTTTTCGCGTAGTCGCCGATGTACCATTCGGAGAAGTAAGTGTAAGTGCTGTCGCCGCTTTTGATCTCTCCCCTGCTGTCGTACTGGTCGGCAAGCTTTTGCAGAAACGCGAAACGCGCCGCCTTTTCCGTATCGGTCAGATCGGCAGCGTCCGGCAGGGTCGGAGTTTCTTTTAGGATATCTTCCGCCTCCGCTTTGCCGACGCTGTCGCCCTCGATCCCGGTTCGACAGAAAACGGAGGTGCTGTAGCTGTGCGCCGCGGTCGCGAAGGTGAAGGTCACGAGGCTGCCGTCCAGATCGACCCGCGCGCCGCGCAGGTTGTCGAGCAGCACCTGATCGCCGCTCGCGCCGCTGCGGAGCTTACCGCTGTTGTAGCGCAGCAGCACCGCGCCGGGAGTGCCGTCGGCAGTCTTGCCCTGTAGCTGCCAGCCGTCGGAGAGCGGCTCCACGCGGTAGATCTTGCCGCTGGCGGAGAGATCCTCCAGCGCGGAGAGCACGATGCGCACGGTCTGCTGCTCGCCCGCCTCCTTCTGCGTCGTTTGATGCACCCGCAGTCCGAGCAGCATCAGCGACGCTGCGGCTGCCAGCACGATGGAGCTGACAGCGACGGTCACCAGCAGCTCGACCATGGTAAAGCCGCTGTTGTTTCGTTTCATCCGCTCGCCTCCCCTTCCGCTGTCAAGTGGGTGATGGTGTAGGTGTTGTAGTGGTGCGTCGCCTTGCTGACCTTAGCGGTGTTCTTTATGACCTCTTTGGTCGTTCCGTCGGTCTGTGGCTCCTGTTTCTCGATTTTTTTCACTTCGTATTTGAGTTCCATTTTGAGCTTTGTCTCGATGCGAACGGCATCGTTTGCGCGGATAAGGGTAAAGGTGCAGAATTCGACGTCGGTATCGGTGCCATCAGGTGGCAGGGTGCAGCCGCCCGCTAAAGTCTTCAAGTGCTCAACATATGCAGCCTTTGCCTCTGCCTTTGCATCATCTTCCGAGTCGTATTCCGCGGAATCCTGCAAGGAGCTTACGTCCTCCGCCAGCGCCACGAATTTTTCGATCTCGCCCTCCGCCTGATAGAGCTGCCGCGTCTGGCGGATGGAGCGCTCCTGCGCCTGATAATTTTTCAGCGCCGCGGTGCAGACGGACACGGCGACGGCGCACAGCACCAGAACGACGATGAGCACATATACCAGCGCGTAACCGCCGTTGTCTTTTCGGAGCTTCTTCATGCGCCACCGCCTTCCGGCGACACGGCGCGGACATAGGTTTCCACTGTAACGAGCGGTTCCGTGCGCTTATCCGACACCGTGACATGATAATAGGGGTTGTCGCCGTCTTTTACCGTTTTGATCGTCACATTGGGGAACTCATCCGCGCGGTAGTTATTGCTTTCCGCCGTGACGCCGTCCTTCATCAGGGTCTCCACGGCGGTACGGACGTTCAAATGGGCTTCCATCACGACCTGGCTGTGGGCGTTGATCCGTCCCGCCAGAATCAGGCTGGAACAGATGGGCGCGGAGATCAGGCCGATGATGGCGATCGCCACGACGACCTCCAGCAGCGAAAAGCCCGCTGTTCTCTCTTTCCCGATCTTTTTCATGCCTTGTCTCTCCCAATGGGTCAGTTGAAAATGTCCGTCTTACCGGTCGCGGGCGGCGTTACGCCCGGCTCCTCATAGGTGTTCTGAGCGGACGGCATCAGATACAGCGTCAGGGTCATCTGTCCGTCCAGCAGCTTTTTTTCGCTGTCGTAGTTGAAGGTGGCATACCGGATGGAGGTGATGCGCTCATCCGTTGCCAGCGCGTGCACCATGTTCTTGAACTCCTGATAGGAGGCGTGATAGTACACCGTCAGGTTCAAGCCCTCAAGGAGTGCGCCATCGCTCAAGGCCTGCATCGGCGTGATCTCACCGAAAGAAAACTCGATGTCGCCGCCGCTCCCGAAGCGCTGAAGGAAAATATCGTGCAGTTTCTGGGTGTAGCCCAGCTCCTTACTGCCGGTCCCCAGCGTTTTTTCCAGATACAGCAGGTAGAGGATCTGATCCTCTTCCTGCATCCCGGCGGGGAACTTGTCATAAAGCGCGGCGCGGCTTTCCTCGATCGCGGCCTCTGCCGGCTCAAGCTGATCCTGCACGTCTTTGTACATCTCGTTTTCGACGATGGTGGTTTGCAGCGCGGTGATCTGAGCATTTAACTGATCCCGCTCCATGACGTAAGCTACACTGCGGGGGCGGTAGCCCAGAACATACACCAGAACGGCGACCAACAAGAGCAGGACTGACAGGACAGCCTTCCAGTTTCTACCGATCACTTTCACTGGCCCACCTCCACTTTCTCCACCTTGGCGTCGCGATCCAGACCCTTGCGCGTCTGCTCCGCCTGGATCAAGGACTCGTCATAGGTCAGCACGACCGTCAGGTAATAGCGGTTGTCGGCAGGCTTCTGCGTCTGAGAAGCGCCGGTGTTGAAGATATCCGGGATGCCTGAGCCGCCGGTTTGATTTTTGAGTTGATTCATCAGAATCCACATCAGCAGATCGTTTTCATCCATGCCCGTGCTGCCGGAGGTGCCGGATGTACCGGAGGTCTGCTGATTCTTCCGCAGCAGCGCGTTGACCGCGGCCACAGTGGCGGCATCCCGCTGGAACGCCGCGCCGCTGTTGATCTCCTTTTGGAGCGCCACGAGATCCAGAGCGGTATTGGCCTCTTTGATCTCGCCCATTTCCTTGGCAAGATGGAGCGCAAGCTTGCCACTCAGCGTCTGATTCTGCCGAATGAGCGCGATCGCTGCGTTGACATTCGTCTTGTTGTCAGTCAGGATATTCAGCAGGTTCGGCAGATATTTGTTCAGCATCACATCGTCGCTCTCATAGAACATGCGGTGCTGATCGGCGTTTTTCCAAATGTCGTCAAAGATCTTGTCGTACAGGATCTGATCCTTTTCCTCACGGGCGATATCCTCGCGCATCAGCAGGAAAAACTGATACATGGCGGCAGGATCGTTTTGCAGCAGGGAGCGCAGCGCCGCCTTTTCCTGCGCGGCAGTGGCGCTCTTGAGCAGGCTGTCGAGCGGGAAGGAATACTGCTGCACCGGGCCGTAGACGGCTTGCAGCGCGTCCAGCTGGTTGGAGTTCAGGTATTGCAGGCTGAGACGCAGCTTTGCAATATCGGCAGACTCAATGCCAGAAGCAGAGGACGTACTGCCGCTGCTGGGCGTGGCAGGCGTGACCGGCGTGCCGGAATTGCCGGGACGGCTCGGAACGCTGGGGGTGCTCGGTGTGCTCGGCGTCGTCGTGCCGGGGTTGCTCGGGGTGACGGGCGGGTTGGGATTGCTCGGCGTGCCGCCGGTGCCGCCTCCACTGCTGCCGCCGCCTCCGGGGAGCAGACCTTGCAGGAAATCAAGGTTATCGGGGGAAATGGTCATGCCGACCTTCTCCATCATGTCGGCGTAGCTTTCGATCTTCTGGATGGTCGCTTCGTCAACGCCCGCGGCACGCAGCAGCGGGAGCACGTCCTTGATCATTTTGCCGGTGATGCCGTTTGACGCGTTGGGGAACAGCTCATCGAGGGAATAGCCGCCCTCGGTGGGAGGCTCTTCCGTACTGCTTTCCTCGGTACCATCCGCTGCGCTTTCCTCCGTGCCCGGCACGGGGGACTCCTTCCCCGCTTCCTCGTACAGCGCAGCGATCATTTTGTCCGGGGAGTAGGCTTCCCGCGGGCCGATGGTCAGGCTGGAAACGGTGTTGAGGGTCATGAAGGGCACGTCGCGCAGCGCCACGAGGAAATAAGCGGCGTCCTCCTTGCTCTGGAAGGCGACCTGCGCCGCAAGACACAACTCGGTCGTGCTCAGAGCGGTCACCGTTGACTTCTTGGGGAGCTTTGCCTCCAGCTCGCCCAGCACCAGTTCAAGGTTGTCGTTATATGTCCGAACGGAGTCGAATACGGTGTCCCAGTCGGCGCTGTAAGCGTCGTACATACTCGAATAGTTGTGGTAGTTCTCCGCGCAGCCCGCGTTCTGCTGGGCAAGCGCCGTCAGGCGGTCCTGCTGTGCGCGCAGACCGTCCAGCTCCGTGCTCCACGACAGCTTGGAGGTCAGCAGCAGCAGTACGGACGCCGTCAGCGCCGCGCCGCCAAGGAACACAAGACCGTACTGCCACGCGCGGTTGATGGGTGCGCGCGCGCCGGTGATGTGGTTCAGCTCCGGGTCGCCGAAGTCAAGGGCGGTGAGCGCCGCGCCCTGACAGAGCAGCCACTGCGCGCCGTAGTCGGTCTCCGCCATTTCGACGGGGACATTCAGCAGCGACGCGAGCGCCGGGGCAAGCCCCGCCTCCTTCGCCTGACCGCCGGAAAGCACGGCGCTCGTCAGGCGGGCGCGGCCGGGCATGGCGGAGAAGTAGTCGAGCACGATGCCCGCCTCATTGAGGTCGTCCTGCTGGGAATAGCCCCGCTGCAGCAGGCGCTGCAGCTTCACCTGCCCGTTGTGGACGAAGGTCAGCAGCAGCAGCTCGCTCTCGGCGTTGATATAGAGGCAGACGCCGTCGTCCGTATCCGCGGAGGACTTCGCGTGCTTTGGCAGGGCAAAGTCCGCGTCTACGGCGGTGGCGTGGCTGTGACCGCAGAAATCGACGGCGGCAACGCTCAGCCCCATGCTGTTGGCAAGGGCATAGTAGCGCTGCAGCATCGCGCGCGGCACCGCCCAGAGCTGCACGCGCAGAAGACGCGCGTCCTCGCGCTGCTCGACGCCCACGCTCTCCCACGAAAGCTGATACTCGCCCGGGTCGATGGGGAAATACTCGTCCATGTTCGCCAGCAGCATCTGACCGAGGCGCTGCTGCTTTTTCACCGCGGGGACGGTGACGCTCTCGCTGATGACCTGCGTAGAGCAGAGCGAAAAGACCACCTTACGGCAGCGGCGGAACAGCCCCTGCCGCAGAACCGGCTCCATCGCGTCGTGCAGCGCGTCCAGCCCCACGAGCTGACCGTCCTCGACCGCGTTCGGCGGCGTGGGCAGGATGACCTGCTCGGAAATGGCGTCGCTGCCCAGCGTCATCTGGGCGATGCGGATCTCCCGCTCGGTGATCTGCACCACCAGCGCCCTGCCGCTCAGCTTTTGCTTGCTCATAAGTGTTCCCTCCCGGACTGTGGGAATGGCACAGCCGTCCCGAAGAACGGTTCTGCCCCTCCCACAGGCTCTTGTTTTTCTCTCGCGGGCAGGTCCGCGCCTGCCCTTTTCTCTCCCGTGTTACAGCCCAAAAAGGCCAAGATACGCCGCGATGAGCCGGTCGCCCCACAGCGCTGCGACCCAGATGCCCGCGGCAAGATACGGCCCGAACGCCAGCTTGCGGGGCGCGCCGCGTTTCATGCGGACGGAGTGGATGACCGCGCCGGAAACACTGCCGAGGATCATCGCAAGCAGGATGCGCTGCCAGCCGAGCAGCAAGCCCGCCGCCCCCATCAGCTTCACGTCCCCCATGCCAAGGCCGTTGCCCTTCGTCACGAACCACAGCAGGAGGAAAAGAAGGCTCACCGAGAACATGCCGATGAGATACGTTTTCCAGTGCGCGGTATCGCCTGTAAGCTGCACCGCGCCCAGCAGGAAGATCGCAAGGTTCACCCCGTTGGGGATCTCGAAGGTGCGCCAGTCGATGAGCGCCACGACGATGAGCGCGGAAAAGAGCAGCGAATACAGCACCGCGCGCAGCGGCTCGGCCTGATAGAGCCACGCCGCGAGCAGATACGCGCCGCCGCTGAGCGCCTCCACCACGGGGTACTGGGCGGAGAGCCTTGCGCCGCAGGCGCGGCACTTCCCCCCCTGCGCAAGGTAGCTCACGACCGGCAGCAGCTCATACCAGTGCAGACGGTGGCCGCAGGCCATGCAGTGCGACGGCGTTTTCACGAACTCCTCTCCACGGGGCAGACGGAAGATCAGCACGTTGCAGAAGCTGCCGACGCACAGACCCAGCGCCGTCCAGAGCAGCAGCAAAAGACAGGTCATGGGAAATCTCTCCTTTTCGCTCAGGGGTCTCCCCCGCCCGCCCGGGTGATAGGGATACCGGACGGGCAGAGCGTTGTTTCAAATCGCTTGGGGATGGTGCGGGTTAGCCTTTGTCCTTCGGGGTCAGCACCCAGCCAGCAGGATGACCACCCGTCGCGCTGGTATCCTCCGTTGCGTACCACACTGCCTTCGAAGTATCGCTCTTGAACTTGAAGTTGGTCAGATCGTAATAAGTTTTCACGTCATCAGTGGTAACGGTAGCCTCAGCGGGTAAAACCGCAATGGAGCCATCGGCATTCACGGTGATGCTCGTGATTTCCTTATATTCGTCGCTCGTCTTAAGCTGCTTATCAACGGAAGCGAAAGCGACAGCAGTCTTGATGGCGTCGAGCTGGGTGTAGTCGGCAGCCTCGTTGGCCTTGCTGATGTAGCCGGAGTAGGCGGGGACGGCGATGCCGGCGAGGATGCCCAGGATCGCGATGACGACGATCAGCTCAATGAGAGTAAAACCGGACTTGGAACCAAACTTTTTCATATGAGTTTTCTTCCTTTCTTTGTTTTGCGTCGGATTTTATATCATCGCCATGCGGCACGGGTCCCTATCTCCCACACCAGGGGACATGGCTTGGATATACGGATTTACAGGTATTTGTCGAATGCCTTGGTCATGTTGATCATCGGCAGGTAGATGGCGAGCACGATGATGACGACGAAGACCGCCATGAAGATGATGATGGCGGGCTCCATCAGATTCAGGAGCTTTTTGGTGGCCTCATCTACTTCTTCATCATAGTAGTCGGCGACCTTGCCCATCATGCTTTGCAGGTCGCCGGTCTCCTCGCCCACGCCGACAAGATTCGACACCATGGGCGGAAAAATACCCGTCCGCACGAGGCTCTCCCGCAGGGGGGTACCCTCGGCGACCATGCCGCGCGCGTCGCGGATGGCCTCCAGATAGTAGATGTTGCCCATGTTGCTGGCGGCAAGGTCCATGCTGTCCGTCAGCGTCAGGCCCGAGCCGATCAGCACCTCCATCGTGCGGCAGAAGGTCGCGCAGGCGGTTTTCACCGTCAGGTTGCCCACCACGGGGGTCTTGCGGGCGAGCCAGCCGAAAAAGTGCTTGCCCTTGTCGGTCCTGTGAAACAGGACGCCGCCCACGATCAGCGCTGCCAGCACCAGCAGCGGCACCCACCACCAGGATTCGAACCATTCGCAGACCGCCATCACGCCCTGCGTGAGCTTGGGCAGCTCCGCGTCCATTTCCTCAAAGGTTTTGAGGAAGTTGGGGATGATCTTCGTCATCATCACGATCAGCACGACGATCATGACGACGATCAGCACGCAGGGATAGATCATGGCGCTGGTCACCTTGCTCTTGGTGCGCTTGCTGCGGTCGAAATAAAGCTCCATCTGGCGGAAGGATTCCTCCAGATTGCCGGAGGATTCGCCCGCGGCGACCATGTTCACCAGAATGGCGGGGAAGATCTTGGGATGGCGGCGCATGGAAGTAGCAAGCGATTCGCCCTTTTCCACGTCCGCCTGCATTTCGCGGATGGCGGCGCGGAGCTTTTTATTGCTCGTCTGCTGCCCGAGCATGGCGAGCACGGAGGCAACGGAAACGCCCGCGCGCAGGATAGAGACGAACTGACGGCAGAACACCGCCATGTCCTTCGCCTTGGGCTTGCCGAGGAACGGGATCTCGATATCGCGGTTGAGGGTGGTCTGCTCCTTAATGTCTAAAATCGTATAACCGGCGCCGCGAAGGGAGCTTTTCGCGGTCTCGATGGACGACGCATCCAAAGAGGAGCGGACGCGTTTTCCGTTTCGGTTGATCGCCGTATAGTTGAATCCGGGCATGGAGCCGCCCTCCTTTCTCAGGTCTGCCGCCCTGTCTTGAATTTATCAGGCTCGTTGGCGGCGGCGAGGGCAGTCTCCAGCGAAATCACGTGACGGTCGACCAGATCCTCCAGCGCGTCGTCCAAAAGCTGCATCCCGTACCGCTTGCCGGTCTGGATGGCGCTGACGATCTGGAAGGTCTTGCTTTGCAGGATCATGCTGCGAATGGCGGGGGTGACGACCATGATCTCGAATACCGCCGTGCGGCCGCCGCCGATCTTCGGCAGGAGGGTCTGTCCCACGGCACACTCCAGCACGTCCGCCAACTGGATGCGGATCTGGTTCTGCTGCTCGGCGGGGAACGAGTCGATGATACGGTCGATGGTGTTGGCGGCGCCCTTGGTGTGCAGCGTGCCGAACACCAGATGGCCCGTTTCGGCGGCTGTGATGGCGGTGGAGATGGTCTCCAGATCGCGCATCTCGCCGACTAAGATCACGTCGGGGTCCTGACGCAGCGCAGCGCGAAGTCCCGCGGCAAAGCTGCCGGTGTCCGCGCCCACCTCGCGCTGATTGATGATACATTGATCGCTCGCGTGCAGGTATTCGATCGGCTCCTCCAGCGTGATGATGTGGCGGCGCTGGGTGTGGTTGATGTGGTCGAGCAGCGCCGCGAGCGTGGAGCTTTTGCCCGAGCCGGTGGGGCCGGTGACGAGCACCAGTCCGCGGGGTTTATCCGCCTGCGCCACCACCACGGGCGGAAGGCCCAATTCCTCGGCGGTGGCAATGCGCAGCGGCAGCAGGCGAAGCGCCAGCGACGTCATGCCCCGCTGGCGAAACACGTTACAGCGCATACGCACCAAATCGTGATAGGTCACGGCGAAGTCCGCCTCGCCCAGTTCATGAAATTCCTTGAGAAGTCCGGGCGTGATCAGCTCCTGCACATAGGCGGTGGTATCCGCCTCGGTCAGCGGGACCTCTCCAAAGTTGGTCAGCTCGCCGTCCAGTCGAAAAATGGGGGGCTCCCCCACCGTGAGGTGAATGTCGGAGGCGTTGCGCTCCAGCGCGTCATGAATGAGTGTTTCCAGGTCGATCATGCGCCGTCCTCCAAAGGATGAGTTTCTTCCGCCACATTTTCAACGCTGATGCGCTGCATCTCGCTGATGGAGGTCGTTCCCTCCAGCACAAGGCGGCGGGCGCTTTCGCGGAGGGTGTGCATCCCCTCGGCGATGGCAGTCTCCCGCAGCGTGCCCGTGTCGCAGCGGTGGGAGATCATCGTGCGCATACGGGGCGTGATCTCCATGATCTCGTAAATGCCGATCCGGTCGAAATATCCGGTACCGGCGCAGCGCTGGCAGCCCACCGGCTCGTAAACCTCGGCGCTGTCCTTCTCCTCCGGCGTCAGTCCCAGATATTCCAACTCATGCTCTAAAAGATCGTGCCTCCGCTTGCAGTTGGGGCAAAGACGGCGCACAAGGCGCTGGGCGATGATGCCGGTCAGCGCGTCGGCGATGAGGTAGCTTTCCACGCCCATGTCCAGCAGGCGCGTGACGCTGCTGGCGGTGTCGTTGGTATGCAGCGTACTCACCACGAGGTGACCCGTGATGGACGCCTGCACCGCGATAGACGCCGTTTCCCGGTCGCGGATCTCGCCGATCATGATAATGTCGGGGTCCTGACGCAAAATGGAACGCAGGGCGTTGCCAAAGGTCAGGTTCGCCTTGGGATTCACCTGCACCTGATTCACGCCGTCCACGTTCGCCTCCACGGGGTCCTCCACCGTGACGATGTTCACCATGTCGCTGTTCAGCTCGTTCAATGCGGTGTAAAGCGTGGTGGATTTGCCCGAGCCGGTAGGTCCGGTGACCAGCACGATCCCGTTGGGATGGCGCAGGATCTCGTCGAATTTTTCCAGTTCCGACCCCGTCAGGCCAAGGGCGCGCTTGCTGCGGCGCAGCGCCTTTTTCTGCGTCAGTCGCATCACGCACTTTTCGCCATAGACCGTGGGGAGCGTGGAAACACGCACATCGTATTCCCGGCGGTCCACCAAGATGGAAAAGCGGCCGTCCTGCGGTCTGCGCTTTTCGGAAATGTCCAGATTGCTGAGGATCTTAATGCGCGCGATGATGGCGGGCAGCAGCTGCAGGTCGTAAGTGGCGGTGGTGTACAGCACGCCATCCACTCGGCAGCGGACCCGGACCTTGTCCGGTCCGGACTCCACGTGGATATCGGAAGCGCGTTGGCGCACCGCCTGCTCCACAAGGGAGTTCACCAGCACCACCACGGGGGAGGCGTTGACATCCTCCTGAAAGACCTGATCTTCCAGAGAGGCGCTCTCCCGCTCGTTGGTCTGGGTGTAAAGCTCGGCAGCCTCCTGCATCTCCTCGCTGCCGTAGCAGCGGTCGATGGTCACGAGAATGTCGGATGTTGTCGCTAAAAATGGCTTAATGCGACACTTGCTGGCAATGGCGACCATGTCGCGCCCCTTCATGTTCATGGGCTCGTTCATGGCGACATACAGCGTGCCGCTGTCCTCCGGATCAAACTGGAAGGGCATCATTGTATATGTACGCAGGATATCCGGGCGAACCGCCTGTCGGACATCCATGGGGATGGTCATTTCGTAAAGGTGCACCACGGGGGTGCGGGTCAGCGAGGACAGGGCTTCGATGACCTGTTCCTCGGGCAGGATGGCGCGCTCCAAGATCAGCTCGCGGATGGACTTGTTCGTTTCCTCCTGAGCACGACGCAGCTCGTCCGCCTGTTCCGCGGTCAAAAGCTGCTGTTCCAGCAGGTATCGCAGGAGCTTTTCGTTCATGCGCGCCCTCCTTTCTCTTGTTTTTCGGGGCAGAAATTATTTTTGAATCAGTGCTTTTCAAAAGTGTGAGACGACAGACCCGCCAGGCTCTCAAACGCGAATGAGCCGCTGCCGCGCCTAACGTCTCTTTTTTTATGCTCCCCCTCCCCCGGCGGGGCGGAAATGCCCCGCCGGGAAGAGGTGGTCCGAATCATTGCTTTGTCTTACGCTGTCAAATTACTTGACGTTGATGATGAGGTTCGCGCTGGCGCTGCGGGTGTTGTAGTTGACCGTCACCTTCTGACCGGCAGGGTCAGCGAAGTCGTTGATGCTCAGATCGCCAAACTTCTCAATGAGGTTCGCAAGAGCCGTGACAGCAGCCTGCGTGGTCGTGGCGGCCTTGAGCTCGTTGAGGTCGTTCTCCGTAAGCGTCACACCCGCGATGGTGATGCTCGCGCCGTCGGGCAGCAGGGTCTGCGCCTTGTTGACGAGCTTTTCGACATACTGCGCAACATAAGTGTCGCCCTTGTTGCCGACGATGTCCATCATGGTCTGGCCCTTGAGCGCGGCAGCAAGCTCGCTTGCCTTCTTGGTCTGGATGCCATTGGCGGCATCGAACTTCATGCTGTTGAGCAGGTCGATCTTCTTCTGAGCCTCCACCTTTTCAGCAGAGCCGTCGTTCAGGATGGAAGACACATTGATCGTGCCAAGCTTGTCGTTCAGCTTTTCGGCAAGCTTTGCCTTGCCCTCGTCCTTGATGGTGGGCTTCAGGTTATCCAGCGCAGAAGCATTGGCGGCCTTCTCAGTATCGAAGGTGAGACCCATCTGCACGAGCGCGCTGTAGATCAGGTAATCCTTCAGACCGGGGTTCTTCGCCAGCAGATCCTTCAGCGTGGCGGAGGAAGTCAGCGCAGCGTCAAGCTCCTTGGTCGCAGTGTCAACGATCTCCTGCTTGAGGGCATCGCTGAAGGGCTTACCGTCCTTACCGGAGAGCGTGCCGTTGAAGGCAACACCGCTTACGGTCCCGTGGAACTTGATAACGGGCTGTGCAAGCAGGAAGTTGATGTCAGCGACCGACTGGATATCCAGCGTTACGCCGGCAGGCTCGAAGGTGACCGTATCGAACATATTCAGACCGTTCTTCGCCTTCTTCAGCGTGTCGCTGTTGTTCGCCTTATCGACGATCCACGCCTCGTTGATGCCCTTCTCCGCAAACTTATCCTTGATCTGGTTCTGGATGAGAGCGTCCACATCGAGCGCGTCGATGTCCTTCTCGATCAGAGGCCACACGGCGTTGATGAGGGCGGTGTTGTCAAGACCCTTGAGGGTGCCGCCGCTGGTCGTAGAGGAAACGATCTTCGTCCAGTTGGTATCGACCCAGCTCTCCACCACGGGCATCAGAGCATTTTCAATGCTCTCGGCAGTGGTGTTCGTCAGCGTGATGTCGTACTTGTCAAGCGCTTCCGTGACCTCAGTGTAGAGGGCGGGGATCTCCTTCTTCAGACCCTTCTGCGCCTCAGCGACGACCTTATCCTTGGTACCGTCGGTATAGGCGAACTGCGCGGCGATCTGGTCGAGGCCGTCGTTATAAGCCTTCTGGATGTCCTTGCTGATGTTGAGACGCAGATAGTTCTCATTGCCCTCGTACTTGTACTCGAGCAGACCGTTGCTGTTGAGCGTCGGCTTCACGACCAGCTTATAGTTGTAGGTGTAAGAGTCGGTCTTCGCCTTGATGTCCGCGTTGGCAGAGTGATCAAAGTTGACCTTCAGGTCGATCGTGAAAGCGAAATTGTCGGTGTAGGAGGTGCCCTGCGCCTTCATCTGCTTGTAGATCTCCTTGGAGATGGCAGTGCCGAGCTCCTTGACGATCGTGGACTTGGCGGCGGAGAGAGAAGCGCTGCTTGCGCCGACCTGAACGGTGGCGTAGGTCTTGCCGTTGAACACAACGTCCACATCGCCGCAGACATAGTTGCCCTTGCCGTCGTGGAAGTTCGCCCACAGGCTCTTGCCCTCGTTCTTGAGCTTATCGACGACCTGCGCCTTGATCTCGCTCAGGGACTTGTTGGTCAGCACGATGCCGGTCTCGGACTCGACAGCGTTCTTAACGCTGGTCAGGAAACCGTCGATATCGTCAGGAGTGGGCTTGCTCGTGGTGCCGGTGATGATCGCGTTGGCGATCTTGTTCGCCTGCTCGATGGCGGAGACGACCTGACCCTCCTTGACCTCGAGAGCGACGTTCCACGTGACCTCGCGCTCGGTCTTGTTGTCGCCGGAGGTGAAGTTTGCCTTCACATCCTCGACCTTGACCATGTCATTGACAATGTTCTTGACCTGCTGGAGCTGCGCGTCCGTCAGGTACTTGTTGTCCTTGTTGACCTGATCAACGGCGCTGACAACGGCGCTCTTCATGGCGCTGAATCTGTCGTTGACATCATTGACGGACTTGAGAACGGCATTGCCGATCATGTCCTCGGAAACGACCACGGGCGCCTTCGCCTGCCAGACCGCGTACAGGGTGATAATGGGATAGTTAGCGGTCAGCGTGATGGTGCTGTTCGCGGGGTACGTCGCAGCCGTGGCGGTCTTTTCCGTCGCCCAGCCCAGGAAGTTGTAGCCGTCGCGGGTGGCGGTAGCGGTCACGGGGAAGCTGTAAGTGACGTCCGTCGTCGTCATGGTGACGGGAGACGCACCGTTCAGCGTGCCGCCGTTGGGGTCAAAATACAGGGCATAGGTGTAGGCAGTCACCGGGGGATTCACCGGAGGATTCACCGGAGGATTCACGCTCGGGGTGTTATCCGGCTTCGCGTTCTGCACGAGGTGAGACATACGGTAAATCACCGCTGCCACCTGCGCACGGGTAGACAGATCGTTCGGGCGGAACGTGCCGTCCTCAAAGCCGTTGACCAAGCCGTGACGCTGGCACTGCTTGACCGCGGCGAGCGCATACGCGGGGATCGCGCTCTCGTCGACCATGACGGAGAGCGAGCCGCTCTCGGGCAGAGTCACCTTCCAGGCCTTGCGATAGAGGTCGAGGTAACGCTCGATCATGGCGCACATCTGCGCGCGGGTGATGGGATCGTTCGGGGCGAACTTGCCGTTGCCCACGCCGTCTACGATCTTGTTGGCAGCCGCCCAGTTGATGGCCGCGGTGTACCATTCACCGGGAGCCACATCAACGAAAGCGCTCTGGCTGCTGTCGCCCTTCGCACCGTGGAAACGGAACAGGACCGTGACGAACATCGCACGGGTCATGTTATCCGCGGGGGCGAAGGTCTTGTCCGCGACGCCGTTGAAGTAACCCTTCGACGTCACATAGTCTACGAACTGGTAGTACCAGTCGGATCTGCTGACGTCCGTGAAATCGTCAGCTTTTTCCGCCAGCGCTGTGGGCACCAGGGAAAAGACGATGCACAATGCCAGCAGAGCACTCAAGATACGCTGCTTTTTCATCTTCTTAACCACTCCTTTTTTTTACTGATGATCTTCGAGTACCGCAAAAGGGTGTCAGCGTTTCCGCCCCAAGCGCTGCTCGCAGCATCCAAAACCTGTCCCTGTCCGGGCGTGCGGATAGACGCACGTACTGACAGTAATACAGTCTACATAAAGTCTATCAGATATTTTCTCTTTTTGCAAGCAGTTCTTGCTTTTTTTTCTATATCCTTCCAGGGGTCTTACATTCGAAAATGAATCGCCGCGAATTGCTCGGACAAGTCTCACGTGAGACCGCCCTATCCTTCTTCAAAACAGGAGAACGCCGGATAGTAGCGCAGCGGGATGGGCTGTCCGAGCGCGGCAGAGCGATTCTTGAGGACCTTGAGCTCCAGCTCGCGGGGGTCCTTGCGCTTTTCCTCGTCGATGTTGAAGCCGGGTCTGCCCGCGCCGCGCGCCTGAAGTCCCAGCAGCACATCGGCGGAGTAGTCGATGCCGCCGGATTCCTTGAAGGCGTTCATGGAGACTTCCAGATTATAATTCTCGCGGTTGAAGGAGGAAATGGCGAGGATGGTCAGCCCGTGCTGGCGGGAGAGCTTTTTCAGCGCGCAGACGATGCGGTCAAGGTTCTGCTTGTCGGTGAAATGGACGTCCACCGGGGCGATGATCTGGAGATAGTCGATGAGCACCACGGGCTTTTGTCCGGTCTCGGCTATGTGGCGCGCGACCTCCGCGCGGATGTAGTCCAGCCCCGTTTCGTGGTCGCCCTCGCGGAAATAGAGGTGCTTTGCATAGGAGGCGTAGCGCGTCTGCGCCAGCTCCAGATGCGCGAGATCCTGCGCACTGTAGCCCGCCCAGCGCCTGCCGTCTAAAACACCGCGCGCGGTCTTGGCAAGGCGGCGGCGCGCGGAGGTGTCGAGCAGGAAGGATTCGCGGGAAACGGAACGAGCCATCAGCTCCCAGGTCATCATTTCAAGGGAGAAAATGAGAACGTCGCGCCCCTGCATGGCAAGCTGATCGGCGATCTGCATACAAAAGGCGGTCTTGCCCAGCGAGCTGACCGCACCGATCACATAAAGTCCGTCGTAAAGTCCGCCGTCCAGCGTCTGATCCAGCCCCTCAAAGCCGGTTTTGAGCGCGGGGCGCTTTGCCTGCGCCTCGATATAAGCGCGGAATGCCTCCATCTGCCCCGCGGCGGAGGTCTCGGCATAGGGGGGCGGCTGCTGCGCCTGCCGATCCTCGACCGCCTGTGCCAGAAATCGCGCCGCGCCCTCGCGGTCGGCGCAGAGAAATTCGTTCAGATCCTTGCCGGTGGGAACGCCCGGGCAGCGGTACAGCCAGGGGAATTCCTCCGCGAGGGCGGCTGCCCACGCGTTGCCTGCCGCGTCATTGTCCGTCAGCAGCAGGATGGGGGCGGGTCGATCCAGTCCGCGCAGCAGAGCCGCCGCCTTTTCGCGGTTGCCCGCGCCGTTCAGCGCGGCGGCCCGATAGCCCAGCTCCTCTGCCGAGAGCGCGTCAAAGGCGCCTTCCAAAAGGAAGACCGGCTCTTCCCCGCCCGCAGTCAGCAGCTCCGGCTGAAAGAGCGGCGAAGGCTGCCCCTTCTCGTTGAGATAGCGCTTTTCCGCGACGGCGCGGCGCACGCAGCGCCCGTTTTCGCATGGCAGCACCACGCAGTCATGCTCAGGGTCGTAGCCAAGGCGGAATCTCGTCACCGTGGCGTCGGAGAGCCCGCGTTTGGCAAAATAATCGGTTTTTCGGCGGTGAGAAAAGCAGCTTTCGGGGTAGGAGGCGGGCAGCGTTTCCCTGCTCAGGCGGTCAGCGGGGCGCGCCTCTCCCGCGTCGCCGTGCCCGTAGCGCTTGCTCGCAAGCGCCAGAGCGTCGTGCGGCGAGGTGAGGTTTTCGTCAATCGCCAGCAGATCGAAGAGGTCATAGTCCGCGCCGCAGGCGAAGCAGTGTACCTTTTGCCGCTTTGCGTCGTATCCCATGGAGGGATCGCGGTCGAGATGCTTTGGATTTAGGCAGCGAAAGCGCTTTTGCGGGTCAATACCCCGGTCGTAGAGATAGTCAACGATGCGGGGGCGCAGGTCGTTAAAGGTGTCAGGCATAGGCTCTCCTCCTTTTCTTCCGTTATTATAGCATAAGACCCCGCGGAGGAGCGATTCCCGCGAGGTCTGTAAGATATCTTAAGATATCAATAAGGGGATTTTCGGTAAAAATGGAAAATCCGAAAAAAATTAGATGAAACAAATATAAAAGTATGATTCGACAGAAAATATCTGTATAAAAGTTTGAAAAACATGGAAAAATGGCTTGGGTGATTTTGGGTCTCCTGCACGACTTGAGGTCGCCTTTGCACGAATTGAAGTCGTCTTAGCACGGCTCGAAGTCGGAATTGGACAGGCTGTGACCCTCGTTTTTTTCACAGGATGGGCACAGACGGTGGATAACTTGCGTGAAAAGTAGGCGTTTTGGTGGGAAAATCGGACTTTTGTCGTCAAATTTCCGTTTTTTGTGGATATCTTTTCCACGGATGTTTTGTCTTCCAATCAGCGGCCGCGCAGAAATTTGAGGAATTCAGACGTGGTTTCGTGCAGTTGCTGAGGGGTCACTGCGTGCTCTGGGGCGGCTTTTTAGCGGGCTTTCTCTTCGCCTCGATCTGCTTGACTGTCTTGTTTTTTTCGATCTGCTGGATGTAGCTCTGCATGGTGGCGTCAATGCCGACGTTCATCTTGCCGCCGAGGAAGGTATTGATGTCGTCATAGTCGAAATCCATGTGGATCGAGCCGCCCGAGACGTCCTCGATCTCCTCCACTGCCTTATTGAACGGGCGGATGATCGCCTCGTCATAGTTGCGGTTTTTGACGTCCTCCTTAGTCGGCAGGCCGATGTAGTGGATGATGTCCTGAATTTTTACGCGGAAGCTGCCGTCGTCATCGACGGGCGCTTTCCGCGCGCGGTAGAAGAGATAAAACGCCATGCGGTAGGCATTTTCGCTCAGATGACCCATCCAGTCGGGGATCAGCTGGTAATACTGGGTCAGGAAGTGGCGCACGTTCTCGGCGAAGGAAATGCGCACCTCGCCGGTGTACTTTTTGATGGATGCCTCGGTCGCCAGATGGGTGATATAAAAGGATTCAAAATACTTTTTGAAGGATTCCGCAGTGATCTTCATGCCTGTGATGGACTGCATATCCTTCTTGATCTGGCGATAGGCGGCGTCTCTGGAGCGGAGCCCCGCCCAGTCCATGTACTCTTCAATGGAGAAGGTCGCGGTGTTGTTTCGCCAGTTGTCAGCGTTGCCGCGCATCAGAGTGTAGATCAGCAGGCGGTGCGCCGTCCAGGAGAGATTTTTCGTGTATTCCGCGACGGCCTCAAAGATGATGGTCATTTCGTAATCCTTGTTGCGGTAGCGGATGTTCTGGTTGCCGTAGGCGTCAGGCTCGGAATAGGTCACGGTGATGCCGTTGGAGGAGGGATGGAATTCCCTGCCGCGCTTCATGTTCGCCCAGACGCCGCAGATGAAATAGGTGGCGGGGCTGTTGCCCAGCACATCGTATTCCTGCACCCTCGCGGTGACGGTCTTATCAAAAATATCCAGCAGCGTGGCGGCGAACGTGACGGTCTCCGACGCGCCGATGGTCACCGCCTCTGCCACCGCCTCCGGCGAAGACAGATCGTGTGTCTGAAGATAACTGTCCATCAGGGGGTAAATGTCGCCGAAGTCAAAGACGTTCATCTGATTTTTGAACTTTCTGGGGTGCTCTTTTTCCAGCGGCTTCAGCTTATTGTATGTATCCAGCATTTCCTGAAACTGTTCGGATTCCAGAAAACGCAGGGGGGTGTCTTTCAATTGCTCTGCCGGTTCGGGGAACTGGGACATGGTGCGACCCTCCTTTTGCGAAAAGATTGCTTTTTTAGAACCTTAGTATAGCATAAGTTGAAAAAAAGGGAAAGAAAAAGTTTTTTTTCGCAAATCGCGAGAAAAATATTCTCATCGTTCGGACAGGTCTCACGTGAGACCTGTCCGAGCGGCGCGTTATTTGTCCGTCAGCAGCGGCTGCCGTTGATGATCTTTCGGATCTGGCGCTCGCTAAGGCGGAATTGGGCCGCGAGACTTCGGTAGTTAGAGCCATTAAACATGGCGCGAATGTCCCGATCGCGGGCGCCGCGCTCCAGCGATTCCCGCTTGGGAACGTACAGCGTTTGTCCGCCGCACAGCAGCGTCAGGTGGACGAACGCCTCCATACCGATGGCGTCCACGATGTCTCGGTACTCCTCCGGGATATCGTCCGTGCGGATGTGGCGGGCAGGGGGGACGCAAGTGGTAGACATAACATTTTTCTCCTCTCTGAAATCAGGTGTGAAACAGGACGAGTTCCTAAGTCTCACGTGTGACTTGTCCGGCTTTGTCCAAAGAACTGTTTCTACCATTCAGCGCTGCCGAGGGAGGCGTTGTATCCTTCGGTCGAACAGAGCGGAAAATTTATTCCTTTTCGCGAGAGAATATCGCTTGTAAAAACAAAGAGAAAATTGTCCAAGTGTCGCCGCTGCCGTTCTGAGCTTTTCCGGAGTGATGAGAAAAAGGGCGGAAGACCGACTTGGAAACGTGCAGTTTGCCGTATGTGATTTTCGGAATTCCGACGTGCTCTCGTGCATGATGTTTTAGGCAGATGTTTGGGAAAGTACGACTTGAAAACGTGCAGATGAGAAGAAAATCAGTTCCAAGAGATTGGATATCGGCGCGTGATTAAAACACCAGATGTAGTGAATTTGGACAAGTCTCACGTGAGTTTTTGTGGGAAGGCGTTCCGATTTCGGCAAGAAATCGAAAGAAGTCTGCACGAAACCAAGTCGGAAATCAGCTGGAACAGGGAAGCGTGGGTGCACGAAACTAAGTCGGAATTTGTCAGAAGCAGGGGAGAGCGCTGCACGAAATCGAGTCGGAATTCGTCGGGGAAAGGGGAAAGCGGGCGCACGAAATCATGTCGGAACTCGTCGAGAAGATGGAGGAGATGCCGCACGAAACCGAGTCGGAATTCGGCGAAAGCGGGGGAGAGGCGCTGCACGAAATCAAATCAGATTTCACCGGAGCGATCACCGCTGATCGGGGCAGGGGAGGGGGAGGCCTTTTTTCCCAGTGCGGCGTAAAGCCCTTCGCGCAGAAGATGACCATTTACCTCAAATTGAGATCGTTACGATGGTCGGTGCGTTCTATCGCCTGCTTGACATGGTGCACGAATTTTCAATGCTGCACACGCGCTCGGCGTGGAGGCAAAAGAGATCGCGCAGTATGCCGACAGATGTATGTTCTGTGTGTCCGAGGATTTTGGCGCGCCGATCGGCTCACTGGTCTGCGGGAGCAAAGAATTCATTTATGAGCTTCGCCAGACGCGCCGCCTGCTCGGCGGAGATCTGCGCCAGGGCGGCGGTGCCGCTGCCCCCGCGATCTATGCGCTGCGGCACAACATTCTCCTTTTGAACGAGGATAACCGCCGAGCGGAGAAGCTTGCCGAGGCGATTCAGGGCTTGGACGAGACCCGCGTTCGTCGGGTGTTCCATCTGGGAATTTCTGAAGAGGACTGCGGTAAGGACAATTCAGATCTTCAAGACCGTTGACTGCGAAATGACGCAGTAAACGGCAGAGCGCAAGGATAAGAGCGATCCCCGAACCGGTCTGACAATGAACGGTTCGGGGATCCTTTTGTATTTATGGACTTGGCGGGCTTTACCGGGGGAGGGGAGGGAGGTCGGCTGCTTTTTTGCTTTTTCAGTATTGCGATGCGCTCCCGCGTGCGTTACGACGGAAGTTCGTGCTTGAGGTTGCGAAGATGCAGATAGACCGTGTTCTTTGAGATCCCCAAACTGGCGGAGACATACACGACTGCGTCCTTGATGTTGAAGATGCCCTGTTGGTAGAGCTGGCGGATGATCTCCTTATTGCGGTTGGTGGAGGGAATATTCGGCGATGCAGAAACGCTCTCTCTCGCCTTTGCCATCGCGGTGGAGATGACCTCATCAATGTCGGCATTAAAGCTCTCGGTCTCTCGGGATATGGTCAGGTCGGAGGTGGTGGGGAGGAATGTGGAGATGAACTGCGAAAACGGCACATCGCACTGGAAGTTCATACAGACGAGTCCGATGATGCGCTCCCTCTCGCCGATCACCGGGATCGTCACAGATTTAAGAGTGCGCCCCTCTCTCCTGTTGAAGTAGACCATGGAGTGCGGGGTCTGGCTTTTCTGAATGTCGTGCAGCATGGAGAGCGCCAGGTCGGTGATCGGCGCGCCCACCTCGCGCTTGGTGTAATGACCGTTGATGATTTTAATTACAGAGTGGCTCAGCTCCTCCAGACTGTGGAGCACGATCTCATAGCTGTCGCCAAGATAGAGCGCGAGACCGTCCAGCATATATTGGTAGGATCGAAGGATCTCACGATCCACTTCTGTCAGCTCAAATTTTTTTGGTGCCACAGGTTTTTATCCTTTCTTGAACAAATCTTTTCTCTATTATACCGCCAAAAATGGCAAAGTGCAACAAAAACCTAATAAAAATTAATGCAAATGAGATAATTTAACGTGAATGAGAAAAAAACTATTGACTAAATTATAATTCATTGCTAAGCTAAAGTTAACCTGACCGGCAGCCTATTTCATATGTGTGTGCTGGGCTGTCAGGGCAAGAAATACTATGCCGCGCCAGCGGCAGGATGGGAGACAATTTATGGAAAAAATCGAAACGACTCAGGCACCGGCCGCGATCGGCCCCTACTCTCAGGCAGTTTGCATGGGCAGGGCGGTGTTCACCTCCGGTCAGATCCCGGCTGTTCCCGAAACCGGCGTTATTCCTGAGGGCATTGAGGCGCAGGCGCACCAGTCCTGCAAGAATGTGGCCGCCATTCTGACCGCTGCGGGCAGCAGCATGGAAAAGGTCGTCAAGACGACCTGCTATCTGGCGGATATGGCGGACTTTGCCACCTTCAACGCCGTTTACGAGCAATACTTCACCCAGAAGCCCGCGCGCTCCTGCCTGGCGGCGCGTGCGCTCCCCAAGGGCGTGCTGTGCGAGATCGAAGCGATCGCAGAGCTCGACGCCTGAAAACGATCCGACAAACCACATTCTATCTGAAGGAGGAAATTACAGTGAAAGCAAAGAAAGAACTGTCCACGGGACTGGCACTGCTCGGCTTCTTGCTGCCGCTCGCGGTATTGCTGACCCTCATTTTCCAGGGCGTGAGCATTATGCTCGGCCTGACGGCGGCGATCTGCGTGGAGGGTCTCTTCGGCATCTACCTCGGTTACTCCTGGGATGAGCTGGAAGAGTCCGCCATGAAGGGCATTGGCCGCGTCAACCAGACTGTGATCGTGATGATCCTCATCGGTATGCTCATCGGCGTGTGGATCTCCGCCGGCAGCGTGCAGACCATGCTCTACTACGGCGTGAATCTCATCAACCCGAAGGCATTCCTGCCGATCGCTTTCATCATCTGCATCATCACCTCCATCGTCACCGGTACCTCCTGGGGCACCGCGGGCACAATGGGCATCGCGCTGATCGGTATCGCGCAGGGTCTCGGCGTTCCCGTTGAGATGGCGGCGGGCGCGATCATCTCCGGCGCGCTGGTCGGCGATAAGCTCTCCCCGCTGTCCGATACCACGCTGCTGGCCTCCGCGACCTCCGGCGTCAAGCTGTTCGACCACATCACCTCCCTGCTTTTCGTGACCGTTCCCGCCTCGCTCATCTCCATCGTGGTGTATGGGCTGCTGGGGATGCGCTACGCCTCGAGCGACGTTGACCTCTCCGCCGTGAAGGTCCTCTCCGACAGCCTGCTCGGCTCCTGCCATGTCAGCGTGCTGATGCTGGTGCCGCTCCTGTTCGTTCTGGTGCTCTCCGCCATGCGCAAGCCCACCATCCCCGTCTTTGCCGGAGGTCTGGTCATCGGCTGCATCTGGGCGATGGTCTTCCAGGGTGCTTCCCTGAACGATGTGATCTCCGCTGCCATCAACGGCTTTGTGAGCGCAACCGGCAATGCGGATGTGGACAAGCTCCTCTCCCGCGGCGGCGCCCTCAGTATGGCGGAAACGATCTTCCTGTGCATCGGCGCGGGTATGTTCTCCGGTATTTTCGAGCGCACCGGCGTGCTCCATCGCCTGATGGACAGCCTGTGCAAGGTTGTCAAGTCTGTCGGCGGTCTGGTGCTTTCCCTGACCGTGACCGGCATTGTGCTGATGTTTGGCGGCGCGGGTCAGTCCTGCACCCTCAGCCTTCCCGCCATCGCGTTCAGAAACGCGTTCGACGATATGGACGTCAATCCCTGCGTCATGTCCCGCACGCTTGAGTGCACGGGAACCGTGCTCGGCTCCATCGTGCCCTGGGACGCCTCTGCCATCCTGTATACGGGTCTGTTCGGCGTGTCCGTCGCCCAGTATCTCCCCTTCAACCTGATCGCGCTGCTCTCTCCCATTCTCGCGGTCGTCACGGCGTTTATCGGCTTCGGTGTGTTCAAGAGCAATGAGACGGTGCATTTCACGCTCAAGTGCAAGAAGTACGACAAGCAGACCGGCAAGCCCCTCTAAGGAGTGCGCATATGACAGGAATCGAACTGGAAGCTGCCCTGACAGCCTTTCCGCGCAGCAGGCTGTGCGATTTTGCTACCCCTGTGCACCGTCTGCCGCGTCTGGAGCGGAAGCTGAATACCTGCCCGCTCTACATCAAGCGCGACGACCTCAACGGCGTCGGCTCCGGCGGCAACAAGGTCCGTCCGCTTGAATACCTGCTGGGCGAGGCACAGGCGCAGGGCTGCGATGTGGTGATCGCCTCCGGGCAGGAGAACTCCAACTTGTGCTCTATCGCCGCATCCGCCTGCTGCCGGCTGGGGCTCAAGTGTATTCTGGTGCACAACAACGATCAGCCCACGCGCCTTGCGGGCAACATCCTGCTCAACAAGCTCTCCGGCGTGGAGGAGCACTATGTGGGCCCCATCCCGGAAACGGAACGCAACGACTATGTGGCGGCGCTGGCTGAGCGCTTGCGTCAGGAGGGGAAAAAGCCCTTTGTCGTGGAAAATGGCGCGACCTCCGTTCATGCTGCCGTCGGCTATTTCCACCTGCCGATCGAGCTGGTGAATTCTCCCGCCGGCGCGCAGATCCACGATCTGTTCGTCCCCGGCGGGAACGGCGGAATGGCAGCGGGCATCGTGTACGGCACAGCCCTTCTGGGTGCACCCTTCCATGTGCACGTCGTCTCTGTGGAGAACACGAAGGAGGAGCTTGAGAGCATACTCGACGATCTTTTCCGCGGATTGGAGCGCTACACCGGCCTTACGCCTCCTGTTCCCATCTCGTCCGTCATGACCGTTCACGGGCAGTACCGCGGCGACGGCTGGGGAATTCCCACCGAACAGTCGGACGCGATGATCGAGCAGATGGCGCAGCTGGAGGGCGTGCTCCTTGAGCGCATCTACACGGCCAAGACGGCTTGGGGTATGTGCGATCTGCTCCGCCGCGGCGAGGTAAAAAGCGACGGTGCGTGCCTGGTCCATTCGGGCGGCTTCGCCTCTCTCTTCTACCAGTACGGATAAAGGTACAGGCACCTCAAAAGGCAATAGAGAAGTCTCTTTTGACCGGCAGCACGACTTGCACAGTGCTGCCGGTCAAGCCTGTTCAGGGGCAGGCGCAGCACACGTTTTTCCGCGCAAAGGTCATAATTCCAAGGCATTTTCTGAAATTCGGCGTATCGTGCTGCAAAAGCGGCGTTGTCCAGAGAAGAAAAAAATCCGACGCAAATGCGTCGGGTTTTTTTGTATAGGACCCGTTTTGGGCGGTTTTTGTTTTCCGTAAGTCAGTCGTCCAAAACCATTTTGAGCGTCTCCACGGTGCGGCGCAGCTCCTCCAGATTTTCAAGGCAGGTGTCAAGCTTTTTCCTGGCGGTGTCCTTGTCCACGTCCGTGCTGAGATCCAGCTCCTTCAGTTGGGCGATGCTACGCCGGACCGATCTTCCGAAGGAGTCGACCGTCCGCAGGGGGTTGGCGCTCTGGACGGGCTTTGCCGGGGGAGGGGGGAGTTCGGCTGCCTTTGCCCATGCGATGGCGCGGTGCACCAACGCGGGCAGGTCGCCCTTGGCGTCGTTCCGGGCAACATACTCCTCTACGACGGGCTGAAGATGGATGTTTTTCTGACGCGCCAGCTCATAGGCGTCGGTCATGGTCATCTGCCCGTTTTCCGCCCACGCGGTAACGGTCTCATCCAGATTCAGAAGATCCAGATACCGCTCCACGGTGGCGCGGCTCAGATCGACCTGAGATGCCATCAGCTCCGACTGCTCCTTCACATTGTCCGGCAGTCCCCCTTCCTCCGCGAGCGTGCTGCGCAGGGTCTCCAACTGGCGCGCCATGTCGAAGGCGGAGATGTTCCGGCGGTGGATGTTGGCGCCCATCAGCGCCCGCAACTCGGAAAGCTTACTGTCGTAATGGCGGATCTTGCAGGGCACGGTGGCGCGGCCCAGCTTTCGGGAGGCGTGGACGCGCCGGTGACCGCTGATGATGCGGTAACGGCCTTCCGTGTCCGACGGGGTGACGATGATATCCTCCAGCAAGCCGTCCTTTTCCATGGAGTGCATGGTGGAGAGGAATTCCTCATCCTCCGCCATGGAAAAACGGTTCAGGGGGTTATCCTCCAGCGCGTCCAGCGGGATCTGGTGGGTGAATTCACCGTTCACGGCGCTGGCATTGGCAGTGGTCTTTTGCAGCGTGGAGAAAATGGAGGGATTCTTCTTGCTCGCCATTCATCAGCCCCCCATTCTTTCAAGCATTTCGTCGCACAAAGCAGTATAATCTGCGGTCGCGGCGCAGCGGGGAGAGAAGAAGCAGAGGGGCTGGAGCGCCAGAGGCGCTTTTTTGACGTCAATATTCTTGCGGATGAAGGTGCGGAACGCAAGATCGGGCAGCATGGCAGGGAAGTGGGAGATCATTTCCTTATCGAGACTGGAGCAGACCTCCACCGCCGTCATAAAGATGCCCAGCACGCGAATGTCGGGGTTGGCGATCTCGCGGACGGACTGGATGGTTTCCAGCATCACGTCATAGCCCTCGATGGAGTTCTTGTCCACCTTGATGGGGATGAGAACATACTCAACGGCGACCAGCACGTTGATGTTAAAAAGGCTTTCGAGAGAAGGGGAGCAGTCGAAGAATACAAAATCGTATGTATCGGGAAGCTGCGGCAGCAGGCGGCGCAGGGTGGTGTCCCGGCCGAAGGGCATTTCCTGCATGGCTGCCAGCGCCGGCGCCAGCAGACCGCCGCCCCGGATGAGATCGAGGTTTTCGATGCTGGTGTGGCAGATGGTGTCAGCCAGAGCTGCGCTTTTGGATACGATCACGTCGGTCAGGGTGTAGGGGGGAACTTCCGTTAGCTGGAGGTTGCTGGTGGCGTTGCCCTGAGTGTCCATGTCCACGATGAGAACCTTTTTGCCCCGGCGGACCAGTTCGCCTGCCAGATTGATGGCGCTGGTGGTCTTGCCGGTGCCGCCTTTCTGGTTCATGACAGCGATCGTTTTCATAACTGGCTCCCTCCGTTCTTTTCCAGCTCCTCGATGCTGGCGACCTGCTCCAGCACGCTGTCCAGGATCAACTGGCTCATGCTCATGTGCAGCTTGGCGGCAGCCATCTTGATGCGTGCCCGCTCGTCCTCCGTGGCGTAGACCAGCAACTTGATCTTCTTTTCCTGTTCCATCGACAAGACCTCCGTTCGTGCGTCGTTTGATGTCGTTCCTTGAAAATTCCAGATGAAATCGTTTTGCCCGGCTGCGGGCTGGCCCGCAGCAACCGCTCGTTGCTAACATTATGACATTATAATGTCATGCCGTCAAGAGGAGAATGGTCGAAATGATGTCATAACGAAAAAATTTTTACTGCATATTGATGGCGTGTCGTGATTCTGAGAGTTAGGTCGGAAGCGTTCTTCCAAAATTTGATGAATAATAGAAGAATAGGGGGGAGCAAATATGATTTATTTCAAAGATTGGGAGATCTCACACGACGGCAGTATTCTGGCACGCCAGTACGACCACCTTTCCCGTGTGCTGCTGGTGCGCGGCACGCCGCAGGGCTATGACTGGGAGATGCGGGTACGGAAGGGGGACTGGTACGAGGTCATTCCCCTGAGCCCCATGGAGGGGGACGTGGGCTGTGTGCTGACGGAAAAGCATCTGGCGCTGTGGGGCTGGTACAGCTTGCAGCTGGTGGGAACGCTCCGCACCGACGGCGTGACCGTACAGCACAGCAATGTGATCAGCGTTTTTGTGGCGGAAAGTCTGACGGACGGCGAATGGCCCGCCTCGCCCGGCGAGTTCATCCGCTTGGAGTCCAATGTTCGGGAGATGAATGGTCACCCGCCCATCCCTGGTGAAAACGGCTTTTGGATGCTGTGGGAACTGGATAGCCACAGCTACAAGGAGAGTGCTTTCCCACTGCCGAAGGGACTGGATGGCGTAAACGGCAAAGACGGCGTAAACGGCAAGGACGGGACAGACGGAAGAAATGGGACAGACGGCAAGGACGGCAAAACGCCGATTCGCGGCGTGGACTACTGGACCGAGGACGATGTAAGCGCCATGCGGGAGTACATCGACGGACGGCTGGGAGGGATCGAACATGGCGCTTACTGACAAGCTGACGGCAATCGCGGACGCTATCCGCGCAAAGGACGGCAGTGCGGACAAGCTGACGCTTGCGCAGATGCCGGAGAAGATCGCCGCAATCCAGACCGGGACGGATACGGGCGACGCGACGGCGGCGGCAGGCGACGTGCGCAAGGGAAAGACCGCCTACGCCAAGGGGCAGAAGCTGGTCGGCACGCTGGAGGAGAGCGGGGGCGGCAGCTCCGCTTATGTGGTCGGCGCGCCGGTATTGTTCACGCTCACCGGCTGGGACACCGCCGAGCAGGGGACGACCTACACCTTGACCGCCGAGGGCTACAAGATCGGCGAAAACGGCGTGCAGCTCGGTCTGCCGTCCGATTCCTCCACTGTCAACACGCAAGCAGTGATCGCAGCGGCGCTGACCATTGTGAACACCGCTGTTACCGCTCCGAACAAGAATACAAACACGGTGGGCTTCACCACCATCACCATTTCCGCTGTGAACGCGCCGAGCCGGGAACTGACCGTCGCCATCTTCGGGCTTGAAGAGGCGGAACGTGTCACGGTGACAGAGCCCGTCATCGAGGGCATCCCCGCGCCGGTTGCGCGCAAATATCCCAAGAAGGTCGTCCAGGAGGGCAGACAGTTCACCGGCACGGTCGCGTGGTCGCCGAGCGCTGTGGCATTTAACTACGCTACGGTCTACACGGCGACCATCACGCTGAAGGCAAAGGTCGGATATACATTTGACGGCGTGGCGGAGAACTTCTTCACGGCAGCGGGCGCGGCGAGCGTCAGCAATGCTGCGAACAGCGGCGTTGTGACCGCCGTTTATCCGGCGACCGCCGAGAAGGGGGCGAAATCGTGAATGAGCTGAACCACGTTGCCGTCATCGCCGACGGAAACGGACGCTGGGCGGAGCAGCGCGGTCTGGAGCGCTCCTTGGGGCACGAGCAGGGCTTGAACAAGGTGGAGGACATGATGCACTGGTGCGTGGACATGGGCATTCCGGCCCTGTCTGTCTACTGCTTTTCGTGGGAGAACTGGAATCGGCCCAAGGAGGAGGTGGACGCGCTCTTTTCCATGGCGAACCGGTATTTTGAACGGGATCGGGAATTTGCGGCAAACAACATCCGCGTGCTCATCTCCGGGACAGACAAGCGCGTGCCGCCTGAGAGCATCGAAAAAATGGAGCGCATCCAGCGCGAGACCGCCCACTGTGACGGCCTGACGCTGAACCTGTGCTGCAACTACTCCGGTCGGATGGAGATCGTGGACGCCATTGCCAAGGGCGCGCGGACGGAGGAGGAGATCACGGCGGCGCTGTATCAGGATCTTCCCGAGCCTGACCTAATCATCCGCACGGGCGGCTTTCAGCGGCTCTCCAATTTCCTGCTTTGGCAGTCCGCCTATTCAGAGCTTTACTTCACCGAAACGCTGTTCCCGGACTTTTCCCTTGGAGAGTTCCGCCACGCGGTCAAGATGTACGGCAGCATCAGAAGAAAGCGGGGCAAGGTATGAGCTATACATCCAATCAGTACAAGTATCTGCTGCTGAAGCGGCTCCAGCGGCATTTTTCCATGGGCAACGCCTACGACAGGGCGTATACACAGAGCTTTTTCTGGGAGCTGTTCGACGATTCCGTGACCGTTACAGAGGAGGCCTATCAGAACTTCTGCCGCCTGATGGACGACGAGCTCGCGCTCTGCGCGGAAAAGGGCTGGTATACCTGCAACAGCATTCCGCAAAAAGACATAAAAGAGCATGGGCTTTTGCTCACAAAGGCGTTCGCGGAGATCGGCGTCACGCTGAAGATCGGATTTCCCTCGATCGAGGAGGGGACGGCGACCTTCACAAAACCGAATGGCGCGGTCATGGTCTACACGGTCTCGCCGGGAAACAGTGCGGGCTTCAACTATTTCTACATCAACGCAAGGGCGGGCACGGAGTACCAATATGCCGCAGCGTCGGCGCCTGCCTACAATATGCAGGGGATGGACGTGCCGGAGGAACTGGGAAACCCGAAGATCGCTGGCCCCGGGACATATTGGAGCTACAACGCGGGCACGAAAACGGTGACCGTTTCCGGCGAGGGGGCCTACGCGGGTGCGGCGAAGGACGAGCAGCTTGGCAGCGGGCTGTATCATACGGTGATCCTCGGCGCGAACGTTTCCCGTCTGCTGAGAGAGTGCGTGATCCCCGGCGCTTCGGCGCTGGTGCTGCTGCGGCCCTCGGACGCAGGCTTTGCGGTCGACCCGCAGTTCAACCGCAGCGAGAAGCTGAACGTTTACACAGACTGCACTGCCGCCATTGAAGCGATGAAAGCGGTGGAAAAGCCGGAGAACATCACGCTGCACAGCTTGTCGGAGTGGGGAGGATAAAAAAAGGGGCGCTTGCCGGACTGCGGCAAGCG
>ERZ791801.374-NODE-374-length-48626-cov-3.755265_pt1 | contig 48626 bp, 70 predicted proteins | sample MGYA00510309_ERZ791801 | MGnify/ENA primary metagenome ERZ791801 (study PRJEB30046, sample SAMN00791979) | human gut metagenome | study: EMG produced TPA metagenomics assembly of the A metagenome-wide association study of gut microbiota in type 2...
CAAGCGGTAAGGCACTGGATTTTGATTCCAGCATTCGCAGGTTCGAATCCTGCTAAAGAAACTTGTGAGAGGAAAACAACCATGGTAATTATTAAAACGATTATATCGACGCTGGATATTATTTTTATGCTGATACTATTTGTATCTGGCAGAGAATCCAAAGACAAAGAAACAGCAATTGCATTATGGGTACTTGTGATGTTGCTGTTGCTGAACATGTTTCTGATGTGGAGGTAACAGAATGTTTTATAGTCCAATATTTGGTATTTGCTTTCAGCTGCCTATCATTTGTGCAGAGGAAAGAATACATATAACAAAATCAAAAGGACCGGACATCACCGGAGATTTGCTCGATCTGGATAGTGACGCTGAGCACCAGTCTGAGAAGTCGGAGCATCCAGTATAGCTTAAGTCCACTGGCATTCGGTTTTTGCAAGAAAAAACTCGGCGCAAGCAATTATTCGGTGTTAGTGGACGTCGGCAAAATAAAAAGATCAAAAATACTATCATAAGCGGCGCGCTATGCGCGCTGTGACGGAACGTAGCTCAGAGGAAAGAGCAATCTTTTCATTCTTCCATGCTCTAATGAATTGATAGTCGCAGGTCCGATTCCTGCCGTTCCGATGGAGGAATGGGTTTAACGATCCATTCCGTAAATTCTCCTTCTTGGTGTTTTTCATGACACATCCTTTCGCCACTAGGACGATTCTGTTAAGGGCGGTGCGAGACCGTCCGGTGGTATTTGCCGCGAAGCGCGGCTGTGTAAGCCTGTATGGTTAAGTGGGAATCCTACTTGTTATTTCGTTGAAGAGCGATCCATGCAGCAGCCTATTGGTAGTTCGGGCATCTATCCCACGGTGCCTGAGCTGTCAAAAAGTGAGTTTCTGGTGAAAGGCTGTAAACCAGATAGTGCAACGCATGGCACGAAAAACATTATTGCTAACCGTCTTGTGGCGGTTTCGGAACGTATCTTAATTGGTAAAAGTGGCGTGTACACGGAAAACAACAATGAGAGCCGGATTGAAGGTTCGAATCCTTCCGTTCCGATGGTGCCGAGCTGATTTGATACTGTATGCGTAGCGCGGCCGCGTACAGAGATATGGAGTGAGGTGTCCGCGCATTTTGGGGAAGCGGCAACGATTGGCGGTGTTGCGGCTGACTGTAAATCAGTTCCCAAGTGGTAAACACTGGAGGTTCAATTCCTCTCTTCCCCATTTCACTCAACTCCCTAAAAACACTGTTTGGCAGGTGCGTGGTAGACAGTTGTAATTGATGGGTTGTTTAAGAAATCGCACCATCAAGATGCAGTGTTCCCACAATGGTATTGGAACGGCTTGCTAAGCCGCCGGGCGTTTATTCGCCTTGTAGGTTCGGGTCCTACACACTGCGCTAACTTACGACAGGGGTGAACCTTGTCGTAAGCGGTAGAAAGTCCGTGTGAAATTGTACAAAGTGGTGGCAAAAGCAATTTTGAATATAGCAGTTCTACCACACTGCTATATTTGCCGTATGTCCGGGTGGTGAGGGGGCGGTCTTGAAAACCGTTGGCTGTAAAAGGCTTGCAGGTTCAAATCATGTGTGCGGCGTTTGCTTGAAAAAAATCGAGCGTTGATGTGTGACGGAAAATAAACCGGAAATAATAGAGGTAACAACTTTGGAAGATTGTGAACATAGGTTTATTAGGAAGTAATTGAAATGTGTGATTTTTGCAATGGGAAAGAATCATATAAAACTGCATATGGAGAATTTAAAATCAAAAAATTGGGCTATATAAATGTTATTCAATGCCATATTGATAAATGTCCACAGTATGCTAAATGTTGTAGCAATGGAATGAACGTAGCGATAGCAATGGAAATTGAATTTTGCCCGATGTGTGGTAGAAAGTTGGTGGAAGAATGACATGCTATGAATGTGCTTATTTTGGAATTGAATGGAATGAATTTTTGAAAAAAACGATAGAATTTTGTAACCATCCAGAAAAGTATATTCCTCCAGTAGGATTTGCTTATAAAGAACACGATTGCGAATTTTTCAAAAACAAATCTGGGATATCAAAATGGGACTCTTATTCAGAAAAAGAAAAAGAACAGGCATTGAGGTATTTTCGTGAAAACTATCACAAAAATCCTATTGAAGGTTTAACATGCGGGGGGGGCTGAAATGAGTTTCATTGAATATCTAAAAAATGTTGATGCAAACTCATAAGGAAGAGAAGGAGTGTATGAAACATGATTGTTAATATCAACAACAGCACATACGAGATGAACAGCAAACAGTATAAAGGCGTTCTCAAAACAGCAAGCAAAGCAGTTGATCGCGGTATATATGCTGTAGAAAAGAATAAAGTGGCAATTATGCTGAATGAACGGTATGGGGACGATATGAGTCTAAGAAAAAATGTGGACCAGTATGTAAAAAAAAGATTTAAAGTGTATTGGAAAAACTACAAAAAATGTAATTGCGATTTTCCTGAATAAAAAAATATGCCAGAGGTGGGAAAATGCGTTGCACCCATGCGCCGAATTGGCTAAAAGAGATGCTGCAGATTGCGACGGCAGCCTGGCAAAATTATACCGGCTAACAAACGGAGTTAGTCGCTGACCAACAAAATTTATTGGCAGAGGTCTTAAAGCACTTCTGCTTTTTTGCGGAGGTGCTTTTCTTTTGGCAAGTTCAAGCCTAATTTCCACAGTAAATGGATATGAAAATTACATAAATACACATGGAATAGATGAACAGGTCATTGACGCGTACATAGAAGCGGCAGGAGTGGCAATAAATACAGAAAAGGATATTCAGTATGGATTACAACTTACAAGCCGTTCTAAGGGCATTGTAGAGCGTTTTTGCATGGGTAGGACAGGCGGTAGAATACTTGACCTTGAAAAATACAGCCAACAACATGAAGAAAAATACACCCTTGTTGATGACTATTACAAAATTCTTCTGATTGAAGCACATTACCGATTTGAAAGTTTCATGCTATACATGGAAAAGAATAGACCGGTAGAAGAGAGATTTTATCAGCCGAGAATAAATCCATTACGGCAGGTAGCACAGCTTATTCAAGATCTGTACGATGATGTGCTGGACGAAGGAATGGTATTTTGCCCTGGACGAATCGGCAAGACACAAATAGTCAAAATGGGAAATCTGTGGTTTGGTTCTAACAGGCCAGAGCGATCTAATCTGTATTCGGCATATTCAGACAAAATTACTGGTGGTTACTATGACGGTATCATAGAAATGATTACGGACCCGACATACACGTATGCTGAAATATATTCAAATATAGTAGAGAAAAAGTTGGTTACTGACGGAAAAGATTTGACAGTAGACCTTATACGTAAAAAAACATACCCAACATTTACAATGCGAAGCATTTACGGAACATTGAATGGTGCTTGTGACTGTGACGGGCTTGGAGTTTATGATGACTTATTCAGCGGTATTGATGAAGCATTGAGTGAAGACAGGCAAAATACTGTATGGGGAAAATTCGACAACAACTTTATGCCGAGAATTAAGCCTGGAAAGGCTAAATTGTTGGGGATAGGAACACGTTGGGCGAAAAAGGACGTTCAAGGTAGACGTTTAGACCTATTACAAAATGATCCTGAATACAAAGGCATACGGCACAGAGAGGTTATTATTCCTGCCCTAAATGAAAACGGAGAAAGCAATTTTGATTATCCGTATCATTTGGGATATACAACTCTTGATTACAAAAGACGTATGGCATCTTTTGAAAACAATGACGATATGGCATCATGGTTTGCACAGTATCAACAGGAGCCTATTGAAAGAAAGGGTCAGATGTTCAATGTCGATATTATGAATTTCTTTAATCCGGCAGAACTTGAAGGAATAAGACCTGATAGGATATTTGCAGCTAATGACCCTGCTTATGGTGGCGGTGATTTTGTATCAATGCCTATCTGCTATGAGATTGACGGAGAACATTATATTACTGATGTTGTCTACAATGACGGTGATAAGGAAATTACCATACCGGAAGTTACTTCACGAATGGAAAGACATTTAGATAAATTTAATAATAAGACAGCAGAAGTCCATTTTGAGGAAACAAAGACAACATCAGCATACCGCACAGACTGTGAAAAAATATGGGAAAAAGACGGATACCCTATTAACACAAGTCATGATCCGGCAGACAATCAGACTGCAAAAATGGATAGAATCAAAAATCATGCTCCAGACATACGAAAACTTCATTTTGTGGACATGAAATATCAAACAAAAGAGTACAGAAAGTATTTTCAAAATATTTTGTCTGCTACTTTTGAAGGGAAAATGAAGCATGATGACGGGATAGACTCTACGGCACAATTATGTGACATGATTTACGGAAATAAAAGAATGGCAAGAGTAGAAGCAACTCAAAACCCATTTTCTTTCGGACGGAGGTATTGATATGACAACCAAAGAATATTTAGGACAGATAAGCCGTCTTAACCGGATGATAAATAATAAGCTAATAGAGCTTGCACAACTTAAAGAGCTGGCATGCAGCATATCTGCTGTGTCAAACGAAGAAAGAGTTATGACAACGCCAAATTTTGACAAGATAGGAACAAAACAGGCAAAAATTGATGAAATTGAAAGAAACATAGACGCGATGGTTGATGATTATATTATCAAAAGAGATAAGATCATCAGCCAGATAGACAGTATGGAAGATGAGAATGTCTATAATGTGTTGTTTTCAAAGTACATAGAAAAAAAGACATTTGAGGTTATTGCAACTGAAATGAATTACTCCTGGAGGCAGACAATAAGGCTTCATGGAATTGCATTAAAAAGATTTGAGGAGAAGTATGGGGCGACATACTTGAAAATGTCATAGAATGTCATATTGAAAAAATGATATAGTTATAATCGAAGAATTCAACAAATAGTTGAACAATTTACCCTCCCCAACTTGAAAAAGCATCGAAGAAAAATCTCCGGTGCTTTTTCTTTTGCAAAGAAAAGAGGACCTTATGGTATATATACCAAAAACAATATATTGTCCGCAGTGCGGAAGAAAAGTCGCCACGCACGATGGGCGTTCAACAATGAACATTTCTGTGGAATGTAGAAAATGCCACAAGAAAGTTGTTTTTTATCCGGAGAATGGGAAGACGGAATTAAAATCTCTTCCAATCCGGTCAACATCCAGTGGGATGACGTTTATTTAGGAGCCAATTATGAATAATAAATCTCTCCAAGATCTTGTTAAAGGCTGTTATGGGCGAAAAATTTTATATACTGATGTTGAAACCATCACAGCAGACAATATTGTCAAGGTGGTTGGAGACTGCATAGGTAATTATTATTACAACAAAACCATCATAGAATATCTTTGGCGATATTACAAAGGTGACCAGCCTGTTTTATACCGTGTAAAGGTGCAAAATGCTGATATTACAAACAAAATAGTAGAAAATCATGCGTATGAGATTGTTCAGTTCAAGGTAGGTCAGACATACGGTGAGCCAATTCAGTTTATCAGTCGAAAAGATGACGATGTAATCAATAAGGCAGTAGATGCGCTGAATGACTATCTTGTAGATGCAAATAAGCAGGAAAAGGACATTAAAGCTGGTGAATGGCAGTCAGCAACCGGAACATCTTTTAAGGCGGTAAGATTTGCAAATGGAGAAATACCATTTCAAATTGTTGCGCCTACTCCAATGAATACGTGTGTTATTTATAATCGGAGCACGGAAGAACCGGTGGTTGCGGTGCAGGAGCTTAAAGACGAAGATGGAAGATGGTACAAACTGTGCTATACAGACAATTATTCATGCAAAATTCAAAATGGAGTAGTTTCTGAATGGAAATTGCACGCATTTGGAAGTATACCTATTGTTGAGTTTCCAAATAATCATGAGAGAATTTCTGATATTGAGCTTGTCATAGGTATTTTGGATGCCATAAACAATATGCAGTCAAACAGAATGGATGGAATTGAGCAGTTTGTTCAGTACTGGGTTAAGTTTGTGAACTGTGAAATCGACCCAAAAACGTTTGAAGAGATGAAAATGAGCCATGCTTTGACGGTAAAGTCCAATAACAAGGATAACAAAGCCGATGTTGAGATTATGACGCAGGAACTAAATCAGAGCCAGTGTCAGGTGGCAAAAGATGATTTGTGGGACAATGCCTTGGCAATATTAGCAATACCAAACAGAGAGTCCCAAAACTCTGGAGGAGATACACAAGGAGCAGTATCATTAAGGGCTGGATGGGATTTTTCAAAGACAAGAGCAAAATTAAAAGACCCAATTGTGAAATCGGCAGAGAAGAGACTTGCAAAAGTTGTCTTAAATGTAATACGCGTTAAGGACAAGGATTTGAAATTGTCAATGAGGGATTTTGATGTGCAAATCAATCATAGCCCGCAAGACAATATGTATACAAAGTCGCAAACGCTATATCAGCTATTAGAGTGCGGCATACATCCTCTTATTGCAATTAAAACGGTTGGACTCTGGGGCGATTCGGAAAAAACATTTTTGCAGTCTAAGCCATACATGAATGCTTTATGGAAAACCATTGATGATGCAGAAGAACAGGAACAAAAAGCACAGGAAATTGTAAATCAATTAAATAAACAGCAAAATAAGACAGCTACCGAGTAATCGGCGGCTGTTTTTATTTTATAAAAATTCGCAAAGTTGTGAGCGTAAAAATCAACAGTGTCATTCGGTGTCGTTGCACCGCAAAAATTCGTAAAGACATATCGGAGGTAATCAATGAAAAGAGAAGAGTTAATTGCAATGGGTATCAGTGAGGAAAATGTTGAGAAAATCATTGCTGATTACGGCAGTGCCGTACAGAGAGAACAGGCAAAAGCAGCAGATCTTAAGGCAAAGGCAGACAGCGCAGATGAGTTGCAGAAAAAGCTGGATGAAATGGAAGCAGGAAACCTCACGGAACTTGAAAAAGCAAACAAGGCGTTAGAGACAGCAAATCAGCAGATTGCAGATATGCAGAAGAAAAACTCCATTAGAGACCAGCGCGAAGCATTGATGGAAAAGTTAAAAATCAATGCAGAGCAGGCAAAATCTGTCGTCAAAGATGATGGAAGCCTTGATTATGACGCTCTTGGAAAGATTACATCCGAAAAGGAAACCGCAGCAGCGCAGGCAAAGGAACAGGAGATCGCAAATAATTCTGAAAATCCGGGCGGCGGTACTGCAGGTGGAGAGAATAAAAAAACGGCAGATGTTGAAAATGCCGAAAGTATCAGCTTTGGCGAACCGGCAAAAAATGCAGAAGCCAAAGACCATTATGTTTTATAGGAGGTAAATTATGGGAAAACCAATTGAAAGAGACTTTACACAGAGTAAAGGAATTTTAAAATTCTTTCCTTATGAGGGTGCGGCGTGCATCGTTCCGCAGACAATGGTAACAAGTGCCGATGCAAACGGAAAGAAGATTGCAAAGGCAGGGACACCGTTCCCAAGCAATGACGAATCTTGCAAAGGGTATCTTCTGGAAGATGTTGACGTAACAATGGGAGATGCGCCTGGAACTTATGTATATCAGGGTTCTATTGACAGCGCAAAGGTAACGGCAAATGGAGTGACCGTAGAAGCAACTGCAAAAGCAGCAACACCGCGTGTCACTTTTTTTGATTAAGAAATGGAGGTATTAGAGAATGGCATTACCATTAGCAGAAGCATTTACCGCAAGAAGTCTTGGGGTTATGTGGAATAATTATAAAAAAACGCTTGGTTCTGCGCCTTACTTAGGTAGACAGAAATTTGGAACCAGAAAACAGTACAGCCTTGAACTTAGATTTATCAAAGGGAAAAACGGTCTTCCGGTATCATTAAAGGCATCCAATTTTGATGCACAGGCAGAGCTAAGAGACGTTGGTGGATTTTCTGACATTCAGAACGAAATGCCGTTCTACCGTGAATCTTACATGGTAACAGAGCGTGAAGAGCAGGAGTATGCAAATTACCAGTCGGCAGAAAATTCCAACATGGCAAACCAGGTGCTTAGAGAAATCAGCAAAAAACCGATGATGCTGATTGAGGGCGCAAGAGTAGTGCCGGAACGCCAGATTTGGCAGTTATTAGCACCATCTGATGGTATTCCAAGAGTACAGGTAACAATTGGTGGCAAGAGCTACTATGTTGATTATACTTCCGATAATGGAGTATCGCACAAGAGAGACCATTACAAAGATATTTCTGGAAGCGATAACGATAAATGGTCTGCATCCGAAACAGCAACGCCACTTGACGACCTTATCGAGATTAAACGTGAGTTTGCAAAGAAAACCGGATATTCCCTTGCACGTTTTAGCATGAATACAGAAACATGGGAAATGGTCCTTAAGGCGGAGGACACAAAGAAACAGGTGCTTGGAATTACTGCTTACAATGGTGGTATTCGCTTACAGCAGGGGCAGGTTACAGAATATCTTAGAGGATACGGCATCGAGATTGAAGTTTACGACAAACTTTACATCGACCCTGCAGACGGTGCTACCAAATATTTTATTCCTACAGGAGTTATTTCGGCGCAGGCATCCGGTGTGTACCTTGGAGATTATGTCTTTGGAAAGACACCGGAAGAGAGAAGCGGAAGTTTAACAGACGGAAACCTTTCTATTGTAGAAACCGGCATTTCGGTATATACATACGCAACAAATCATCCGATCAACACTCATTGCGTTGTGTCAATGATCGGATTGCCTACTTTTGAGGGCATGGACAGCGTTGTTGTCATGAAAGTTGCGTAGGAGGTGCGGTATGATTGCTGAATACACGGTAAAACGCAATGGAAGATGGTACAAAGCAGGAGATGAAATACCGGACATTGTTCTGGGAGAGAAATCTTCCGGAGGGTACACCAAGACAGAGATTAACAGAATGAGCACTGCTGATTTACAGGCACTTGCCGCTGAACATGGGATCGAGGGTGCAGAAGAAATCAGTGGAGCGGAACTGAAACGCATTTTGATCGAGCAGTTCGGATTGTAGGTGGGGAAGAATGGACGAATATACAACATTAGAGCAGGTAAAAATCAGGCTGAAACAATTTCATATTGAAACCGTTACGGATGAAGATGGTGTTACTTCTGATGTTGTTGTGTTCGACAAGAAAGAAGATAACCCTTACATCGAACAGCTTATCAAGCAGGCAAGAAATGAAGTGGTAAGCAAGCGGAATTACCCGGAAAGCTACACGGATGAAAAAATATCCGAAGACTTGAAACAGTTTGAGGATGTAATCGTCAATTTATCCGTGTACGACCATTCACAGGCAGGAGAAGCCTATATGGCAAGTTATTCAGAAAACGGCGTAAGCCGTAGCTGGAAAGACAGGGAAAGCTTGTTTGTGGGAGTATTTCCGTTTGTAAAAGCATTATAACCGTATGGGATTTCATCTGGTTAGAAGATTGTGCGTTACGTTTTGTCGATGTTGGCAAAACGTAGCAGGCGGCACACATTGAGCGGTGGTGGGCGGTGTGCCATAAAAAATGAAAGGCGGTATATGATTTGACGATTGAAATATCAACAGCAATCATTATAAGCGTGCTGTCGCTTGGTTTTTCCGTCTTTATGGGCTTGAAGAGCAACAAAAGGACAGACAACACGGATCTTGAAGAGCGCGTGCGGGAGAACACACGCATTAACATGAAGTTGGATGCCATTTCAAACAACACAACCGAGATCAAGAATGAAGTTTCGGAGATGAGAAAAGAAATAAATTCTCACGACAACAGAATTATAAAGGTTGAAGAAAGTGTGAAATCGGCGCATCACAGAATTGACGGGATAGAAACCCGTCTTAATGATGAAAAGGAGGTTTAATCATGGATATTATACAGTCTGTAATTGCAAATATGACAATTATTCTGGCAATCATTGGTGCGCTGGCATTTGTTGTGTCTGTGGTAACACAGGTAATCAAAGGTGTAGGCGTATTTTCTAAGATTCCAACGGACATTTTGGTATTTGTTCTTTCTATCGGAATCACGGTCGCTGCGTTTGTGGCATACATGCAGTACATCCAGACATCAATTTTATGGTATATGATCTTGGCAGCTATTATTGCAGGATTTATTGTTGCGTTTGTCGCAATGTATGGATGGGAAAAGCTTTCTGAGCTGTGGAAGCGGTTCGGCAAGGATGTGAAGTGAAATGCTTGAAATTAACAAGCAAAAAATGAATTATTCGCTACAGATCGGCAAGGTTCCGGTGTATGTGACGGATGAGGATGGAAACATTGAATATTCGTCATATACCGACTCTGATGGAAATGTAATTTATTACCTTGATGAGGATGGAAACAAAATACCGAAAACAACCGGAGAGTATACCACAGGTTATGAGAAGCCTGTGGTTTTTTATTCTTCAATCAGCAATAAGTTGAGTGAAGCACTTATAAAAGAGTTTGGCGTTGACAATTCAACAAACTTTGTTCAGATTGTCGAGGATAAAGGGAAACTTCCATTGAACGTCGGCTCTTTGGTATGGAAACGGTCAGATGTAAGGTACAAAGATGAAGAGAATACAATCGTTGATGAAAATTCGGCTGATTACATCGTAAAAGGTGTCGCAGACGAAGGATTGACGGTTGATTTGTTTTTATTGCAAAAAAATGTGAAGTAGGTGCTGAATGGGGAAGAAAGTAATCACAATGAGCCTGTCTGAAAAGTCTGTTCAGAACGCCATACGAGAGCTTAGAGCCTATCAAAACAGCTTGACATATAAATGTCAGCTATTGGCAGAAAAGCTCGCGGAAAAGGGCGTAGAGATTTCCAGAGTGCAAATTGCTGACCTTGACGCAATATTTACATCGGAACTGATTTCAAGTGTTCACGCGGAATATGAAGGAAGCACTAAGGGCGGCGGGATATGGGCGGTAATAGCCGGTACAGACCATGCCGCATTTGTTGAGTTTGGAACCGGAATTGTTGGACAGCAAAGCCATTATCCGGGGAAACTGCCAGAGGGTGTTTCGTGGCAGTATGCAAGTGGAAAAACTATTCATCAGATTTCAGATGGAAGATATGGATGGTTTTATCAGGACGACAATGGCGATTGGTGGTTTACAGAGGGAATGCCAAGCCGACCATTCATGTATCTGACCGCAAATGAGTTGCGGCAGATTGTTACACAGACAGCGAAGGAGGTGTTTGGATAATGAAGTACAGGAAAAAACCGGTAGAAATTGAAGCTATTCAGTGGACTGGATTAAATCTCGAAGAAATAAAAGCTTTTGTCGGTGGTTCATTAATCTATGATATTCTCGACACAGCATGGGAAGTGGGTAAAGGTAGACCTCATGTATTTATAAAGATAAAAACATTAGAGGGTGACATGACTGCATCTGAAGGAGATTATATTATCCGCGGTGTGAGTGGAGAATTATATCCATGCAAGCCGGATATTTTCAAGAAAACATATGAGGTGGTTAAATAATGGCAGGCAACCAGTGGGTATTTGACCTTGAAACAAACATTTTTTCTAATGTTGTAACGATTGCCAAACCAAAACTCCAGAAGAAATACAAAAGCATGAATTTTGACACTGCATTTACAACGGTTGAAAAAAACCTTGATAAAGACCCTGTTTTCCCGACCATTTACATTCACGAGATGCCGGGGCTTGAACGTGGGGCAGATTTAGAGGGCACATCCGTAAATGCGGTGCAGGAAACAATACAGGTTGACGTCATTACAAACACAAAGCAGAGCGATGCAAAAGGGATTATGGCTATTTTAGCTGATGCCTTTAAACAGATGCGATTTCAAATTACAGCAATGCCGGAGTTTAAAAATGACAGTGAAAAAAAATTTAGAAGCGTTGCAAGGTTCCGGCGGATAATCGGAGCCAACGACAGATTGATGTAAAAGAGCCGAAAGGCTCTATTTTTTATGCACCGGGTGCAAAAAGATGCGCCCGATAACCGCATTATTTGGCGGTAGAAAGAGAGGTAAAAATGGCAGAAGCAGGATTGTCTACGTTAGGCATTACGTTTGGCTATGGAACAGAAACCACAGCCGGAACAAAGCCTACATCGTTTAAACAGCTTACGAGAATTAACGCAATCGGCGGTATCAACATTGAGCCGGAACAGATTGACGCATCTGCATTAGAAGATGCTATTACCAGATATGTAAAGGGGCGCGCAGATACCGGCGGCTCTTTCCCTATCACGGTAAACCTTACGGATGCCACAAAGGAAGAGTGGGAAGCACTTATCACGGCGTATAAGGCGCTTTCCGGCGGGAAAAGAATGTGGTTTGAAACTATTATCCCGGGATTTACCGACGCGTTTTTTGTTGTTGCGCAGCCACCGGAGCAGATACCGCAGCCGGAGATTGGTCAGAATGAGCTTTTGACGGTTGAAATGAACCTTACCATTGAAGAATACAAGGGCATGGACACCGCTGTAGCTTTTACACCGGGGGAATAACACGTCAGTCGAATAGTTCGGTTGGATCGGCTGACGATAACCAGACAACCGAGCCAGAGCTTGAAGAAACAATTTAAAAGAACAGGGCGGTCTTCGGACTGCCCTTTCCCTATATGAGAGGGAGAAAGGGAAAGAATATGACAAAATTAAAATTTGGCGAGAAAGAATTACAGATCAAGTTTGGATATGAAGCAACCGTGAAAAGCGGAATTATCAAGAAAGTAGCAAAATTAGACCAGATGGAAGATATTGAAGCGGTTGACGAAATCCTTTTATTTCTTCCAGAGTTAATCCTTGTAGGCGCGCAGAAGTTTCACAAAGAGGAACTTGGATACAATCCGGACAATGAGGGAGAAAAGGAACAGCAGCTTGGAAAAGTATATGCCATGCTGGATGATTACTTTGACGGAGAAGATGCAGATGTTCAGGTACTTTACAATGCACTTTTAGCGGAGCTGCTTGAAAACGGTTTTTTATCAAAACTGCTCAAAGCAGATCAGAAAGAAGCGGAGAAGAAAACTCCGAGGAAAAAGTAGAAGAACAGAGAGAACTTACATGGGGAACATATTGTGCGGAAATCCGCCCATTCTGGCTTTTAGTTACAAAAGGGTATGGATTTACCGTGCATGATATAGACGCGTCCTGCCCGGCTGATTTACAGCCTTATGCGGATGCTTACAACTTAGATAAAAAGCAAAGAGACAATGAGATGTGGATGTGGTTTGGAACATATGGATTGTCTGCGGTATCGGTGGCAGTAGAACATTGCCTTGCCGGTCGGAAAGCAAAATCAAAGTATATTGAAAAACCAATCAATGAACAGCAAGGAAAATATGATTCGGAAATGACGGAAGAAGAAATTAAGAAACAGAGAGAGCTATTTGTGGCAAAGCTCAAAATTATGCAGTCAAACTATGAGTTGAGCCATCCAAAACCAGAAAAGAACTTGGAGGTATAAATATGTCAATTAGAATTGGATCTGCAAGACATGATGAAAATGGGAAATTGACCGGTGGGAGACCGGGAGATCAGACAGGAACAGAAGTAAGTATGCAAAACTTTTATGTTCATAAAAAAGGATGGTATGTGTTAAGACCAAAAACAAAAAATATGGCGGATAAACTGGCAGAATCAATGATTACAGCGTGCAATAATGATAATATTGGCTACTGTCAGGGACACCGGCTTGGAATTGTCAAATATGGTATTAATTCAAAAGTAAAAACAGAAGCAGATTGCGGCACAACGGTACGGGCATGCATTATTCATGCAACTGGAAAAGATGTTGGTAATTTCACTACAGCAAATGAAAGATCTGTATTGCTTGCAAGCGGCATGTTTGATGACATTGGAGGTTATGCGGCAGGAATGGTTCTTTACAACGGAGATGTTATTGTCACAAAAACAAAAGGTCATACAGCGATTGTGACAAGCGGAAACCCTAGAAAAAATGTAAAAGATCATTTAAACCCATACCCGGAACCTGCAAGGATTTTAAAGAAAAAATTCCCTTGCATGAGAGGGGATGATGTGAGATGGCTTCAGACGGAGCTTATTTATCACGGATGCCTGGATGAAAAAGATAAAAATGGAAACAGTAATGTGGACGGTATTCTTGGAAATGATACGGCGACCGGTATTGGAACATTCCAGAAAAAAGTCGGAATTACAGTAGATAAGAAATGCGGACCGGTTACAAGAGAAAAATTAAAAGAGTAGATCAATGACGGTAAGGTGTCACAGCCTACCGTCTTTTTATTTTGCATAGAAAGTTGGTGCATATATGGCAGACATTGATGAATTACAAATAAAAATCAAAGCTGACTCTGCAAAAGCAAGTAATTCCATAGAAAGCCTTGTAAACAGCATGAATAGGCTCCGGGAAAGCATATCGTTTGACACTGCAAAACTTTCAAATATTGCAAGCGGAATCAGAAGCATTTCCGATGCGGCTACCGGATTCAAAGGTGGTAAAACTTCGGAAATCACATCAATGGTGCGGGCACTCAATAAATTTTCTGGTGTTGATGCAAATTCTATCCACGGAATATCTTCTGCTGTGAGAGATCTTGCATCTGGAATAGCAAGTGTTAAGGCTGTTGATACAAGCGGACTCACAAGCATGGTGTCGGCACTGTCGAAAATTGGTGGCAAGGCATCTACACAGGCGACAAAGAATCTGCCGGCTTTATCTGCGCAGTTACAAAACTTTGTACGCCAGATGAACAAGATAGGTGCATTGAATTTTGATATGACCAATATGAGTAACCTTGTGACTGCCATATCAAGGCTTGGAAGCGTTGCAAGTGGACGTGCGGTAACAAATATACCTTTGCTTGCTGACAATCTCAAATACCTGTTTGAGACGCTTTCAAAAGCGCCAAATGTATCTTCGAATATCATTCAGATGACGCAGGCACTCGGCAATCTTTCCAACAGGTCTGGCGGTGCAATTTCCGGATTAAATACCAGCATCAGTAGTCTTTCCGGTTCTTTCCTTGGATTTAAGACATCCACAGGAAAAGCATTGATCGGACTCAAGTCATTCACAAGACAGATTTTGTCCTCTATGGGGATTTATCTTGGTCTGTACGGAGCGATCAGAGGAATAAAAAATGCAATCGACATATCATCGGCATTAACAGAGGTTCAGAACGTTGTTGATGTTACTTTTGGGGACATGTCAAAGAAAGTCAATGATTTTGCACAGGACTCTATACGACAGTTCGGTATGTCAGAACTGACATTGAAACAGACGGCAAGCCGATTCCAAGCAATGGGAACAGCCATGGGAATTGACAGCAGTTTGATAAAGAAAGCCAATGAGTTTTTGAACAAACAGACAGATGGCTATATTGGTTTGTCTGATTCCATGGCTGATGTGTCTTTGAATTTAACAAAATTAACTGCTGATATGGCATCTCTGTATAACATAGATCAGGATGTTGTGTCGCAGGATTTAGCTGCAATATTTACCGGACAGACACGCCCATTAAGAGATTACGGTCTTGATCTTACACAGGCAACCCTTAAAGAGTGGGCGATGAAACAGGGATTAGATTCTGATATCGAGTCTATGTCACAGGCTGAAAAGACAATGCTCCGGTATCAGTACGTCCTTGCCAATACGCAGACAGCGCAGGGAGACTTTGCACGTACGGCTGATTCATGGGCGAACCAGATCAGAATTTTAAAACAGTCGTTTGAACAGCTTGGCAGTGTTATTGGTGGAGCATTAATCAATGCTTTCAAACCATTCGTAAAAGCACTCAATTCTGTTTTACTGGTTGTTATCAGCTTTGTCACAAAGGTTACAAACGCTTTAGGCGCAATCTTCGGATGGAAATATGAGGATTCCGGTGCAGGTCTTGCAGATAGTTTTTCAGATGCGGCAGAGAGCGCAGGCGATGTTGCTGACAATACCGGACAGGCGGCAAAGAACATTGACAAGATGAATAAGGGTGTCCGTCAGTTTGATGAATTGAAACTGATTACAACAAATGATGGTTCGGGCAAAAAAGGTTCGGGCGGTTCCGGCGGCGGTGGCGCATCAGGCGGTGCCAGTGGCGGTAAACTCGTCAAGACAGATACTATTTTCAAAAATTACGAAAGTGATATTAAAAATCTGAAACAACTTGGAAAATACATCAGTGATGCCTTATCAAAAGCTATGGAGTCTATCAACTGGGATAAGATTTATTCCAAGGCAAGAAACTTCGGCAAAGGCTTGGCAGATTTCCTCAATGGTCTTATTAATCCGAGACTGTTCGGGAATGTCGGAAAAACGATTGCAGGGGCATTGAATACTGCATTGGAGTTTTTAAATTCTTTTGGAACGAGATTTAACTGGAAGAATTTTGGAAATTCTATTGCAGCAGGGATTAATAAATTTTTCAAAACTTTCAAGTTTACTCTTTTGGCAAGAACATTGAATACATGGGCGAAAGGTTTGCTTGATGCAATGATTTCTGCTATTGATGGAGTGAATTGGTATAGGATTGGAAAGAAAATCGGAGAGTTCCTGTCTGATATAGATTGGCTTGGCATATGTGGAAAAATTGCGCAGGTAATTTGGAAAGCTATAAATGCTGGGCTAAGCACATGGTCTGGTATATTTTCTGCTGCACCAATAGAAGCAACCATTCTTGGAGTAATTGCAGCAATAAAAATATCAACCATTACGTTATCAGCATTAGACAATATTAAGACAAAGATTTTGGCAATAAAAGATACTCTTTTGAATTTTGCAGCTACTGTCGTTGCGCATCCTTATTTAGCAATAGCAGCGGCGATCGCAGCAATAGGGTTAGCTGTATATAATTTCCATAAAAGTTGGCAAAAAGAGATTGCAGATCAGTTTTTGGAGTTTGAGGAAGAAATAGGATCAAATAACCAGAAAATGGAAGATGCCGCACAAAATCTAAGAGATTTAGCTGATACTACAAAGGATTTAACATCTAAATCCGAAGCAAGTGCAGATCAGCTTCAACAGCTTGCAGATTCATATTTCGAACTTGCAGACAAGACGAGCTTAACAGCAGCAGATCAAGAAACATTAAAAACGAGAGCACAACAGCTTATTGATATTTGTCCAGAATTAGCAAAACAGATTGATATGACTACTGGAAAATATACAGTACAAAAGGAAGAACTTTTAAAGACCATAGAAGCACAGAAAGAATATTATAGAGTTGCAGGATACAAAGATGTTGTAGAGCAGTACAGTAAGGCACTTGCGGAAGCTAATGTCGAGTTGGAAGTATCAGAGCAGAACTACAAAAAAAATAAAACAGAGTTAGATAAACTCAATAAAATAATTTCGGATATAGGTGCAACAGAGGACTGGAATGATTGGTGGAAGCGAAATGCAGACGCTTTAAAAGCAAACGGCATAGAAGCAAAAAATGCAGGCGATGCACATGATGAACTTGTAAAGAAAATGGTTTTCTTAGAAGATGAACAGTCCAAAATAACAGAAACACAAAAGACGCTTAGAGATGAGGTTGAAAAAGCTACAACATCTTACAATACTGCAAATGATATGCTTGAACAGCATACGCAAAAATACAATAGATTGTCTGATGCCGTAGATAAGATTAACTTTGGACAAATTGCATTGAACGCATCAAAAGCAATAGATGATCTTGGCGGAATATTTGTCAATGGTAAGCAGGTAATCGGAAAAGAAGCAGTAGAACTATATCAAACAATCATTGATTCCTATGGAACGACAGACCAAGATATGTATAACCTTGGGGAAAAAGGAATGGTGCAATTCGGTATTGGAGGAGTAGCAGGAACAAAAGAAGCAATACCAACAATGACAACTGAATTAGAAAATGAAATAACAACTTGGTACAATGATAGAGGTTACAATGTAGCAGTAGAAGGCGGAAAGGTAATTGTCAAAGGACTTGCGGATGGTGGTGTTGCTCAATCGCAAAGCGCAGTAGATACAGTAACAGGAGCAATTACACAAAAAGGAAGTTTGAAAGATGCCATGCTTTCTGATATGGGAAGAGGATGGGCGAAAAATACGATAGATGGATATAATAATGGTATTTCAGAAAATTCGAACACAACAAATGATGCCATGCTCACATATCTTGAGAACAACATTAAACAGCCATTTACAACCAATATGGGAATACATTCACCATCCACAGTATTTTCTGACTATGGTAAATATACTGTAGAGGGATTCAATGGCGGAGTTTCCGGAAACCAGAACACCACGTACGGAGTTATTTCCAGTTGGGTATCCAATATCAGTTCTTGGTTCACAAATTTGATGGGCATACATTCGCCATCAAGAGTGTTTAAAGAATTTGCAGGATTTACGGTAGAAGGATTTAATAATGGTATTTCTGATGGATCTAAAAGTACATTTAAGGAGATAAAAAACTGGTCCGAGGGAATTAAGGACAGTTTTGGATTGGCAGGGTTAAAAGCAGCGCCGGAAGTTGTATATAAGTACAATAGAAGCATAACTGACAACGTAAACGCATCTATAAAATACAATTCCGGTAGCATTGAAAGTACTATTGGAAAAGAAATGCAGATAGCAATGTCAAGCGCTATTGATTACGATAAACTGGGAGACGTCATTGTATCAAAACTTGAAAAAGCAGATATTACGGCGGTTCTTGATTCAGATAAAGCGTATCAAGGGACAGTAAAAAAATGGAGACAGGAAGCAAATAGAACGCAGAGAAATCCAGTTCCTATATTTTAATTGCAACTCTCTTTCGTTTGTGGTATGGTTTGTATAACATATTACAAATGGGAGGGAGTTCATGAAAAAGTGGGGAATAGTATTTTTGGCAATAGCTACCGTGGTGCTTATAGGGTGTAGCGGAAATCTTGATAACGAATATTCAACCGTTGAAAGCGAAAAAACGGAAGAATATTATAGCGAGCATCAAAGCAAAGAAGAAAATAATGATAGAGATCAGAATTTAACAAAAGAAACAGAACAAAACGAAGTAAAAGCCGGGGTTGAGGGGGCTAACTTTGAATATGACGATAAAAACAATAATTTTGTTGGAATATTTGAAGACGGGAATAAATACTGCGTAGGTGCATATGGTCATTATGATAATATTTATGTTATGTATTTTGACTGCTATTGCATATGCAAGCGTCCACAAGAACTTGGATTATCAGTTTCTTATGTAGGGTACATAGGAGACGAAGAGTATTCTTATATTGTAGAAAATGGGAAAATTGTAAAAGATACAATAAACGAAAAAATTGACCATTTTAAGATTCCAGATGAATTTAGCGGTAAAGCATCGGAAATGATTGTACAAACAGAAAATCTATATTCGAAATATGGAATTGGTGAAACAACTGATACATCGGAAGAGATACAAGAAAGTGAACAAATAACGCTTGGGCAGCAAAATGCCTTGAAACAAGCAAAGAGATATCTTGATTTAGCAGGTTTTTCATATCAAGGGATGATTGAACAGTTAGAATACGAACAGTATACACATGAAGAAGCAGTGTACGCGGCAGATAATTGCGGTGCTGACTGGAAAAAAGAAGCTGTGAAAAAAGCAAAGAGTTATTTAGATTTGACATCATTTTCAAAGCAGGGACTTATAGACCAATTAAAATATGTAAAATTTACCGATGAAGAAGCACAATATGCGGCTGAACAAGTGGGATATTAAGCAACAATGATTATTCAATGCCGCCAGAATAATTTACAAGGGCAAAGCAAAACGAAGATACGGAGACAGTTCGGCATTTGAAACATATTATGCTGTGCCAGTAGGTTCAAAATCAATAGAGTTAGAATATGAGACAAATGTTTTGTCGGATGAAAAGGAAATTATAAAAATACAATAGAACATTAGAACAGACTCATACGAGGGAAAATACATGGAAGATAAAACATTAGAATCAGAACTAATGGCGTGTAAAGAAGAATTAAAAGAAGCATATGAACAAATAGAATATTTAAAATATGAGTTGGAGAAAAAAGAAAAAAATCACAAATGGGAAATTAAAGAAATAAATAAGAGAATAGAACAGACAACTGATAAAAACTTGGAATTATATGACAGAGAATCAAAAGCACTTATTTACGCAGATCAGTTGGAAAAAGAAAAAAGCGTACTTATTAAAGAAAAGAGAGAACGTGAAAAGAAAATAGAAAAATTAGAGAGAGAGAATGAACAGTTGAAAGAAGAATCAACAAAAATTACAGAAAGAAAAAACTTTAGCAATGATCCCAAATGGAGAGTACTTAAAGCAGCAGGGGAAAATAAGAAAACAAAATAATTCAATTAGAAAAAGACACCTCAGCGGGTGTCTTTTTTGTATTCCTTGATTTTTAACAGATCGGATAAGTATTCTAGCAAGCGTTTTTGCCCAGAATTGTTTAATTTGTGAAAATTTCTGATAAAATTTGCAAATTAGCTGTTTGACAAACACACATAGAAAATATATAATTTCAGTAATTAAAAATCACGCAGGCAAGACCTAAAGAATTTAGGACGTCCTGCAAGCCTATGAGGAATAGGTGCGGATTCGTGACCGCCAGAGATTGAAGAAATTCAGTCTTTGGTGGTCTTTTTATTTATTTCAAACTGCATAAGAAAAATAAAAAAATGAAATTTAAACCTGCCTGTCAAATGACAGTAGCGAAAGAAAGGTGGAAAAGAGTATGTATGAATTGGTGGAACTCAAAGGAAACGATGTTTTTACAAACAGCAAAGTGATTGCAGATGGAACAAATAACCAACATGAATCTGTTGTTGCTATTATCAGAAAATACGAGAAAGATATTTTAGACTTTGGCAATATTGATTTCTCCGATTTAAAATCGGGGAAAAGGGGACAGCCGGAAAGAGTTTATTATTTGAATGAGGAACAAGCAACATTTGTTATAACTCTTTTGAGAAATTCAAAAATAGTTGTGAAGTTTAAGAAAGAGTTGGTTCGACAGTTTTATGCAATGCGCAGATTTATTCTTGAAAAGCAATCGAAACTATGGGGCGAAACAAGAATTGCTAATAAAGAAAATCGGCTGAAAGAAACTGATGTGATTAAACTCCTTGTAAACTATGCCAAAGAACAAGGAAGTACGCATTCAGATAAACTGTGTGTGACATATACCAAGTTGGCAAAATCAGTAATTGGTGGAAATCGCGACAATATCACAGTTTCAGATCTCAATAATCTAACCCTTGTAGAAAGCATTATTTTGCAGACTATTAGAATTGATATGTCAATGGGTATGCACTACAAGGATATTTATAGGGATTGCAAAAATAGAATAGAACAATTTGCAGATATAACTTACCTGTCCGCTTAGTCCCGAAAATTTGGGGCTATTCCAGTATTTCGTCACGGGAAATTACAATCTTACTAAATATATAGCGTGTAACTCCTGTTAGGGTATGTTCCTAACGCACGTGAATTTAAAGGTTGAGCCTTGCGAAATGTAAGGCTCGGAAATTTAGGAGATAGAAAATATGGCATACACAGCTCTTATGACTAAAGATGAAATTGGATTTGAAAACAATACGAACACGATAACAACACTTGAAATTGCTGAAATGATGGAACTGGAACATTGGCAAATTTTAAGAAAATTAGAGGGAACTAAAAACCAAGATGGAAGCACAAAACAGGTTGGAATTATACAGATATTAACTAACAACAAAATTGTTGTCAGTGATTATTTTATTCCATCCACCTACAAAGACGCAAGCGGCAAGGAAAATAAATGCTATAAAGTCACCAAAATGGGGTGTGATTTCCTCGCCAACAAATTTAATGGCGAAAAAGGAATCATATTTACTGCAAGGTATGTGAAACGGTTTGATGAGATGGAGAGGGGACAGGTCCCGAAAGATTTTCCATCGGCACTTCGGGCATATGCGGATGAAGTAGAGCGTAGGCAGATTGCAGAACAGGAGAATGAAAAGCTGCAGCAGGAACTTGACTATAGCAAAGACTGGTATTCTATTAAGCGTGTTGCAGCAATGAACGGTGTGGACTGGAAAACATTTAATTGGCGAAAACTCAAAGAAAAGAGCATTGAACTTGGATATGGCGTGAAAAAGATTTTTGATGCAAATTATGGAGAGGTAAATACCTACCATAGGGATGTTTGGGAAGCAGCATACCCGGAGTATGAAATTTAGGAGGGATTTTATGAACAAATTAGAAATCAGGATTACATATGGGAACACGGAAGTAATTCACACACCGGAGAAAATTGTGATTAAATCACCCAATATCGAAGTAATTACAAAATAGATCAAGAAAAAGAAGTGGCATCTATCAAATTGGTTGTAGGTGCTATTTTTGTACAAATTTTACCGACTGTCATTTGAGACAGCCGCAAACCCAAACAGTTAGGTGGTGGAAATATGGCGTACAGCGGTTGGTTGCTAAAGATTGGAAATTATACAGTTCCAATGTCTTTTATGAAACCGGAGACATATAGCCCATATGTCAATATGCAGGATTTAGATGATTATACGGATGCCAATGGTTATCTGCATAGAAATGCCGTGGAATTAAAGGCTTTAAAAGTGGAGTTTGAGACACGGGCAATGCTGACAAATAAGACTTTTAGTGAGGTTTTAAACAATATTCGAAGTCAGTTCACAAATGCGACAGGGAGAGCATGCTATATCACAGCGTATATCCCGGAATACGACGATTATGTGACGCAGTACGGCTATATGGCAGATTTTCAGCCTACGATATACGGAACATATGATGGAATAATTCGTTACAATTCAGTTCGGCTTGCTTTCATAGGGGGTGTGTACGGTGGTTAATTATAAATATGGCGACTTGTTCAAAAAAGATACGGTCGATAAGCAGTTATCCATCGTATCTGATGATGGAAAAATCAATATCACAAATACAGAGCTACACCAAGAAAAATTCGAATTGACCGAAAGTTTGTGTTCAGAACAGGAATTGACGTTTGGTTCGTGTGAAGCTGCCATGATTAAATTTACGGTGTCAAATACATTTTTGCCAATGAAGGGCAAATGGCTGACAGTAAGAATGTCACTTGATGGTCACACGGATGCGGCGTTTCAGTTCGGGAGATACAAGGTTGATTCTGACACACCTACGGCAGATAGAACATGCCGTGAAGTTATCGCCTATGACGCGTTGTACGATGTTTTAACAGCCGATGTGGCAGCATGGTACAACACTGTATTTCCGTCGCACGAGGAACAGAAAACAGATGAAGATGGCACAATCACGACCGTTACAGTTTATGATCCGGTCACTATGAAGCAGTTCCGCAATAGTTTTTTCAAGCATTTCGGAATCGAACAGGCGGACATCACACTCATTAATGACAATATGTCAATCGAGAAAACCGTGGCGGTCACGGCATCCAGTGAGACAAGTTCTGATACAGAGGAATCGAGCACCATAGGCGAATCTATGAGCGGCAAGGAAGTGTTGTCCTGCATCTGTGAGATTAACGGCTGTATGGGGCACATGGGGCGTGATGGAACGTTCCATTATATTTATCTGGAACAGGAAATACAGGGATTATATCCGAGAAATGACCTTTATCCGGCAGATGATCTGTTTCCGCGCAATCCAAAAAGTACGCAGATAGGAAAAGGATTCTATGTTACTGCCACATATGAAGATTATCTTGTCAAAACCATTGATAAGCTACAGATCCGGGAGCAGAAGAATGATATCGGTGTGATTGTGGGTACTGGAGACAATGCTTATGTGATCGAGGATAATTTTCTTGTCTATGGTAAAGGAACGAAAGAATTAAAAGGTATTGCAAACAATGTTCTTTCAAAGATCAGGGGGATTGTTTATCGCCCGTTTACGGCAGACTGCAAAGGAAATCCATGTCTTGAGGTCGGGGATGCAGTGCGGCTGCCGACAAAATACGAACTGATCGAATCTTATATTTTCAAAAGAACTTTGAAAGGTATACAGGCTTTAAGGGATGATCTGGAAGCGGACGGGGAAGAGTACCGGACGAGTAAAGCGAATGGAATACAGAGAAGTATTTTGCGGCTTAAGGGAAAAAGCAATGTATTAGAGCGGTCGATTGAAAAGACACAGAGCACGATCGAGGATAAAGAGAGGAAATTAATATCACAGATAACGCAGACTGCGACTGAAATCCGGACGGAAGTGAAAAACACAGCCGATGGTCTATCATCACGGATTACTCAAAACGCAAATAATATTACAGCAGAAGTAAAAAGAGCACAGGGGCAGGAAGTTGAACTTGCAGCAGCTATTAAAATTAATGAGGACAAGATTACAGCGGAAGTTACGAGAGCAAGCAAAGCAGAGGGAGATTTGTCCGGAAAGATAGAGGTGACCTCAACTAAGATACGGTCAGAAGTCAGTGCTTCTTTAACAGTATGGGATACCGAAGATTATGACGTTACACATTGTGGTTTCGGGAATCCACAAGATACATACCCTGCATCTTCGTATTATTCTGGACACAGTTTTTTGGATCAGAATACTGGAAAGTTTTATGGTTGTGAACCAGATGGTGGAATAAGCAGTGGAAAATACAAATGGACTCTGATAAAGAAATTTAAGCAGCTTTCATCGAGTGCGTCCAGTACGATTACGCAGTCATCAAAGCAGATCAGCTTGAAAGTATCAAAAGACAGCGTCATTTCAGAAATCAACCAGTCAGCCGAGGGTATCAAAATTAAAGCAAAACTGCTTGAATTAAAAGGTTCTATGGAAATGACCGGGGGATATATGCATATTCAAACGGAAGAGTCTGTAGAAAACCTTATTGAATTTAAACGCAGTGGAACACTTGTACAGATGGGAACGGATGGATTTCGAACAGTGGAAGGGACGCTTGAAAGTCCTGTTCATAAATGTACGGTTCAATATAATCAGGTTTCATTGCATAAAGGCGCAAACGATAATGACCACATGATGATCCATTTAGACGGAGATACCGGAGTAGGTGGATTCAGAGGTGGAGTAATTAATGGATCTGACAAAAGAATAAAAAACACAATTTTAGATTTAAGCAAAAAGCAATCATCTGAGTTTATTTATTCTTTAAGAGCAAAATCGTATCGTTATAATTTCGAAAAGGATGGATTTCATCATGGCTTTATAGCACAGGATGTTTTGGAAAGTGTGGAAGAAGGATGGAATATTTGCCCTCAAATTTTCTCAAACGGTAACGGAGAAAAGTATTACGGACTGAATTATACAGAGCTGATCGCTGATCTGGTTGCAACAGTGCAATTACAGCATGAAGAAATAAAAGAATTGAAGGAAACGGTAGGTATTCTATGATAAATGCAAAAATTCGTGAATTTGAAAACGACATTATAAATTATGTAAATTTGTGCGGGGATGTCCCAATCGAAGCTAAGTACCTGGTGTTTAAGGATATTCTGCAGCAGATCAAGGAAGAGGCAAACAGGCAGGTTACAGTAGAGCGGGAACAAATGAAGCTTGCAAAGGAAAGGGAGAGTGAGGAACATGAATAAAGCGCATAGTGCTATTAATTGGGAGAATTACCCGAGTGATGAAACACCGCTTAATGAAAGCAATCTTAACAAAATGGACGCAGCCATTGGCGTTATTGATGATCGTGTAATCATTCTTGATACCACGAAAGCCACAAAAGCAGAGGTAGCAACTCTTGTTGCAGACGTGACATTCGAGGAATCGACGGGAATTATCACAATCACGAAAAAGAACGGGTCCAAGGTTACGATCGATACGCAGATGGAGAAGATCGCGATCAACTTCGATTATAACCCGACTACACAGCAGATTATCCTGACTCTGATTGATGGCACAAAACAGTACATAGATCTGTCAGCACTGATTACACAGTATGAGTTCCTTGATTCTGATACGGTAGCTTTTTATATTGATAAGGATGGAAAAGTGTCTGCCATCGTCAAAGAGGGTAGCATTGAAGAAAAGCATTTAGAGCCTAACTATCTTGCGAAAATCAAAGTGGAAGTGGCAAAGGCAGAGTCAAGCCAGCAGGCAGCGGCAAAGTCCGAAGCCAACGCCAAAGCAAGTGAGAATGCTGCAAAAGCCAGTGAAACAGCTGCAAAAAAATCAGAGGACAATGCCAAGGCGTCCGAGACAGCGGCAGCGAAGTCAGCTACGGCGGCAGCGGCATCCGAAAGCAACGCAAAAGTCAGTGAGACATCCGCAAGTGAATCATCTGCCACAGCCACGGAGAAAGCATCATCTGCCAGTCAGTCAGCTGATACAGCAGCCGAAAAAGCAGATATTGCAACTCAAAAGGCTGCGGAGATCATCGGTAAAGCGGAATCTGCAGCAGATAGCGCAACCAAGGCACAGAGTTATGCTGTTGGTGGTACAGGAAGCAGAGAGGGCGAGGATTCTGACAATGCCAAGTATTACTATCAGCAGGCAAAAGACATATCAGAAGGACTTAAAGGTGGATTGCAGCCACACGGAACAGTTGCATTTGCAGATCTTCCGGCACTTGCGGATGTTAGCACAGGGTGGATGTTCAACATTTCAGATGAATTTACCACCACGGATGATTTCAAAGAGGGAGCCGGGAATGTAATTCCTGCTGGTGCGAATATTTACAAGACATCAGATGGTAAATGGGACGTGCTTGCCGGTACACCGGTAACCGGAATCAAAGGAGCAAAGGAAAAATCCTACCGACGTGGAAATGTTGATCTGACTGCAGCTAATATTGGAGCAGTTGCCATTGATGGGGATACGGCTGAGAATACCACAGCTTTTTCCGCAGCATCAGCAAGAGAAAATCTTAAAAGCGGTGAAAAGCATAATATTTTATTCGGAAAGATCGTAAAGTGGTTTGCGGATCTGAAAACAGTAGCCTTTAGCGGTAATTATAATGATTTGAGTAATAAGCCGACCATACCAACCGTCGTAAATAATAACACTACCACGGAAGCAGGCTACGCACTTGATGCAAGACAGGCAAATCCGAATGTGGATGGCAGTTTGGCGAAGCAGATAAGTACGTTAAACAGCGGTTTAATGCTTCGACCGATTTATCCCCTTTATACTGGTAGAATAGCTGTTTCTGGTACGCGCGACGTTCCATATGAAGTAACAGAGGATGGGTATATTCAGTTTTGGTATCAGGTTGATGATGATAAAAATAATAGTAACTGTGGAATAATCTGCTATATTGATGGAACCATCGTGCATGAATACTTTGAATATCACCAAGCAGGAGCGGCGAATGAAAATTACAGTGCACTTTTCCCTGTATTAAAAGGTCAAACTGCTCAATTTCATATTATTACAGACAGTGTACTTCAATATGCTACGATATATCATTATCCAGTCAGAGCCTAACGGTGGAATCACTGCTGAATAAATTTGTTATTTTTCAATTCCATTTCCCAATTGCAATGTAATGGAATACCGTAGTTACAAGATCTCTCTTTTCGGTAGACATATATTCAAGTCTTGTAATAGTAGACACTGTCGCATTTACTTTTCTAATGCACATCGAGTTACCGCCAAGAATACTTACAGTCACAGTTGTTTCAAGAAGAAAAGAGGGATAATTTGGCACCAAAACATACAACTAATAAATACAATAAAATCAAGCGCCTAAGAGCCGATTACATGACCATGTGTTGTGTAGCCGGCTCTTTTAAATATCAGCCTGCGGGCAGAAAGGAAAATTATGCACTTAAAATTCATCACAGATAACTGGCAGATGCATAATTTTCAACCAGTAATTAATTTTTTAACAAAATTTAAACTAATCAATCGACATTCTGTGACAATAAGAAATTTACCTGTCGAAACTTGCGACCGAAAGAAATTGAATGTTTGCGGGAAAATTTGTAAAATAAAATTGTCCGATAAGGGCACTTCAAGTTCTGGCTGAGGGGCGGGATAAGGCGTTTTCTTGTCCCTCAACTACAAACGAGTTTGTAATTTGTAGCAATTTGTCAAATGGGGTTGACGGTATCGAACATAAGTTCTATAATTTGTTTATCGCTATCGGAAGTGCGGAATGATTGGAGGAAATCAATATGGGGGAAAACGAAGTAAATGAGAACTACAAAAAAGAGCTAATAAAAAAAATATCTGAAATTGACGATACTTGGATTTTAAGTCAAATACTAAAGGCAGTAATAAATATAACAAAAGAGGGCGATTAGCCCTCTTTTGTTATTTCTAATACAATTTTTTCTAGGCATTCCCAATCTCTTTCATCGAGCTTCGCCAATGCTTCTATAAAGCGTTTCTTAAATTTTTTGTCTGGCAAATCCATCACTTTATTTGCAAAATCAAAAACTTCTTGATTTTTTGTTCTGGATTTTTCCATATTTCCTTTTCCGGTCCGAACCCATTCTTCATTTACCGAATACAAAGAGCAAAGAACCTTTAAGGACTGGTCTGATAAATTTCTTTGACCATTTTCTACTAAAGAAATGTAATTTCTTGATAATCCAAGTTCCTTGCCAAATTCTTCTTGGCTTTTCCCTAGTTTTTCACGTAAAAATTTTATACGTTCTTTCATTTTATCAAGCACCTCCTTCCTGCAAAAAATAATATATCACTAATTGCTAACAATGTCAACAAAAAGGTATTGACATTGATTACATTGTATGATATTGTATGCTTACAAAGTCAACAAGAAAGGAAGTGAACCAAATGAGCGAAAAGGAAAAAGACCTAATTGTTAGGATTTCAAAAGCAATTCCAAAACTTGATAAAGAGAAACAGAGCTACGTTCTCGGAGTCGCAGAGGGAATGATTTTAGCTAACGAACAGGCTTGCCCTAAAAATAATGAGAAAGGAGAAATGCAGTGAGAATTTTAAAAGAAATGCTCAACACGTTAAAGAGTATTGACGGTACACTAAAACGCATTGAGCAGTCCGTTTCAGAGGAGAAACAGCATGAAGTGATAAAAGAAGCTGTTTCTCATGCAATGGTTGGAGAAAGGTACGAACCTACTCCGAAAGATTTTTGACAGCAAAATCGTATGCCGCTTTTAAATACAGAACTTCTTCGGATGACATTTCTGTATTTCCGCAAAGTGGAGCTTCGCGTTTGTCAATTTCATATTCTGAAAGTTTTGAACTGGCATATGTGACAGCTAAGTCATGAATTGTCTTTTCAATCATTGTAGCACCTCCCTTATTTGATGATAAGGGAATTATAACACGGAAAGGAGTTGGAGGAAACGGAAGAGTTAAAACAAGCAAAAATGCAGACACCGATTGAGATTGCGCTTGGTGTTGATGAAAACGGAATGACCACCGCAAGAAAGCTGTATGCGTTCTTGGAATTGGCACAGGGACAGTTTTCAAGATGGGCGAAATCAAACATTGTTGATAATGAATTTGCCACTGAAAATGAGGATTACTGGGGGTTCGACATCAATGTCGAGGGTAACAAAACGCAGGATTACAAACTCACAGCTCATTTTGCAAAGAAACTTTCCATGAAAGGAAACGGAGAGAAAGCAGAAGAAGCACGAGATTATTTCACGACCTTGGAAGAGCGTGTGAAACAAAAGGTAATCGACCTCAATCAGTTATCACCAGAGTTGCAGATGTTCCAGAAGATTTTCAATTCTGTAGCAGAACAGCAGTTAGAACAGAAACGGCAGGCAGAGCAGTTAAACCATGTGGAACAAAGAGTTGAGAGCATCCGAGAAGTGGTTGCACTCGATACAACATCATGGCGTGATGATACTGGAAATATTTTAAGAAAAATCAGCATGGAACTTGGCGGTGGACAGGCATACAGCCAAGTAAGAGCCGAAAGCTACGAACTGTTGTCAAAGCGAATGGGTGTAAATCTGAAACAGCGCTTAACCAATAAGCGCAGAAGAATGGCTGACGAGGGCATCTGTAAATCAGCAAGAGACAAATTATCCTACGTGGATATTATTGCAGAGGATAAGAAACTGATTGAGGGATATACAGCCATTGTAAAAGAAATGGCAATCAGATACGGAGTCGGAAAAGAATGAAGAAGTTAGCAAAGGTAATTGAAATGATCGGCACCGTTGTTTTTCTGTTTTGCATCTGCATTGATGCAACGGAGTATCCGGTCACTGCTATACCTGTATTGATTGGATTACTTCTTATTTATATAGGAACAAAAATAGATGGGGAGTGGCAGGAGTATACAGAAGAGATTGTAGATTACGATTACAGAAGTGAGTCTGATGACGATGACGGTATTACCTATATCACATTTGACACTGATTACAGCAAAGAAAAGGAATCATCCGAACCAACCAAAGCTGAATGATTCCAGTTCAAGCAATAGCGTAAGCTATTTGCGCCTATTTTAGCACGAGAAAAGAGGAAAATCAAATATGGATGAAAAAATGAAAAACAATAATGTTTTACTTGCCGGGAAAATTGTTTCAGAACCGGAATATAGCCATGAGGTATATGGAGAACAGTTTTACAACCTGTTTCTTGATGTGAACAGAAAAAGCGATATTGCAGATGTGATTCCACTGACAATTTCAGAAAGATTATTTGACGTGAGTAAGGAATACATTGGAACTGTGATAAACGTTTCCGGTCAATTACGTTCTTTTAATCTGCACGAAAAGAGCAAAAATCGTTTAATATTGTCTGTTTTTGTTCGTGATATTGAAATAATCACTGATGAGTATGAGGACGAAAATAAAATCATGCTTGATGTGTTCATCTGCAAAGATGTTGTTTACCGGAAAACACCGCTTGGACGTGAGGTTGCAGATGTTTTGATCGCAGTCAACCGCTCCTACGGAAAATCAGATTATATCCCATGTATCTGCTGGGGTAGGAATGCGAGATTTGCATCTACGTTTCCGGTTGGGACTCATGTGCAATTTATTGGACGTATTCAGAGTCGTGAGTACATCAAGAAATATGAAGATGGAACAGAGGAACAGCGGACAGCCTATGAGGTGTCTGTAAGCAAAATAGATGTATTGGAGGAAAATAATATGGCAGAGAATATGATTACAATTCCGGTAGAGGAATATGCAGATTTGATCGCAAGCAGGGAAAAGTTAAATACAGCCTGCAGACTGATAGCAAATGAGCACAGAAAAGATGTTGAGCTGTTTGGTTCAAAGTCAACATCAATCAATTCAGAGCTGATTGAAACTGCACTTGGATATGTTGAAGATAGAACACTTCTTGATGCGGCATTTCAGAAATATAGAGAGAAAAAGGAGCGTGAAGCAGAATGAAAATGATTTTAAAATCGCTCCATTTGGAGAATTTCAAAGGAATTAGAAACCTTGATGTTAAATTTTCAAATAAAACCAAGGTCAAAGGGCAGAATGCCGCAGGAAAGACAACCATCTTTGATGCATTTACCTGGTTACTTTTCAATAAGAACAGTGCAGGCGAGGAAAAATTCAATGTCAGACCATTGGATAAGGACGGACACCGCATTGACAATGTAGAAATCAAGGTTGTGGGAGTTATTGACGTTGATGGGAAAGAAGTGGAACTTTCAAAGGTTCAGAAACAGAATTGGGTTAAGAAGCGTGGAACCGACACCGTTACTTTGCAAGGCAATGTCAATTCATTTGAGATTGACAGTTATCCGAAGAGTGAAGCCGAATTTAAGGCTTACGTTTCCGGCCTGGCACAGAGCGAGGAAATGTTTAAGATGCTGACCAATCCGCAGTATTTCTCTTCTCTGAAATGGAAGGATCAGCGAGATATTCTGATGAAACTTGTTGCAGAGGTTTCAGATGCGGAACTGGCAAAGACAGATAGCAAGTATGCACCGTTGCTTGATGAATTAGAGAAAGCACCGTCTACAGATGATATTCGCTCTAAGTTTTCAAAAGCTCTTACAGAGTGGAAGAAGAAGCAGACTGAAATACCGGTCCGTATTGATGAAGCAGAGAAATCTAAGGTTGATGTTGATGTTGCAGAGCAGGAACTTGCCAAGACTGATTTGACAAGAAAGATTTCGGAGATAGATGGCAAGATCGCAAACTCCGGTAGTGCCATTGGAGATTTGAGAAGTAAAGAAATGCAGTTACAGTTTGACATGTCCGGCATGGAACAGACGATGAATCGCGAGTTATCAAACAAAAGAAGCATCATGGATGCTGAATTGCGTGATTGTAAAAATGAGTTAGAACATTTTGCGGTTACGATTTCTTTGAAAGAGAAACAGATTTCTGATAACGAAAAAACTATCACTGATGCGGATGCAGAGCGGAAGAAACTGGGCGAACAGTATAATTCTGAGAAAGCCAAGGCGTTTGATGAAACTCCGTATCTCTTTGATGAATCCAAGTGGGTATTCGATGAATCTACAACGGTTTGTTCCTTATGCGGTCAGAAGTTGCCAGCTGATAAGATTGAGCAGTTGAAGACTGATTTTGAAGAAAGAAAGACAAAAGCCAAGGCAGATGCAAAGCGGAAACTAAATGATTCAAAAAGTGACTTTATTACCCGGAAAGAATCCAACTTGGAAGAAATCAAGGCAGATGGGTTTGCGAAGAAAAATCTTATCGAGGAACTGACAAAGAAAAATGCTGATCTGCAAATGGAAATAGATTCCTTAAAGAAACAGGAACAGGGGACTTTTACGAATAAAGAGGAACTTTGCAAACTGTTATCCGAGATCCCAGAAGAAGCTGACTATTCGCAGAATGAGGAATATGCGAAGTTAAAAGCAAGACATAATGAAGTACTGGCAGAGATTAAAAAGCTTGAATCAGACGGAGCGGATCAGATTGTTACTGATTTAAAAGCCGAGAAAGCCGATCTGCAGAGCCAGCTTGATGAGGTGAACAAGGTTATTGCGCAGGCGGCTAACAATGTTGCGATTGATGATCGTATCGAAACGCTCCGTGATGAGCAGAAGGAAATCGGGCAGAAAGTTGCCGATCAGGAACAGATGCTTTACCTCTTGGAAGAATTTATTCGTTTCAAACTGGATAAGGTTTCTGAATCTATCAATAGCCATTTCAAAACAGTTAATTTCAAACTCTTTGAAACGCAATTAAATGGCGGTATGAAAGATTGCTGTGAGTGTACTGTAAATGGCGTTCCGTATTCGACTTTGAACAGTGGTCACAGAATTGTAGCCGGACTTGATATTATCCGCTCGTTAAGCGAATTGTACGGTGTGAGCGTGCCGGTTTTCGTAGATAACGCCGAATCGCTGAATGAGTTCAATGTGCCGGATATGGATGCGCAGTTAATTCTTCTTACAGTATCAGAGGACAAGCAGTTGAAAGTTGAAGCAGTGTGATATGGACTATCCAATAAACGAAAAGGCTATCGAAATCATTGATATGTATATGAATAGCAAGAAGGTAATTATTATCGGCACCGAGGGAGCGTGCATTGATGCGTTTAAAGATATGTGCGAAAAAGTATTTCGAGAAAAATGCATTATGCGATTGGTTTATCACAAAGGCGAGGAACCGCGCTTTACCTCATGGGATAGGAAGTACGACACATATTTTCAAGGAGATACGTGGTACACATATTGCTGGTTTGGCAAGCGTGGTTTTGGTTACAAATATTTTCTGAAAGGAAAATGTGAAAGGTATTTTCAAGACCATGCGGAGCAGATAATAAAGCTATTTATTTCCGAGACATACAAAACTATAGAAAATGCAGTACGAGAAACGGGTTGCTTCTTGGAATTGTGGAACGCTTTTGATAGCTGGTTTGATGATAGGAGAAACAAATTCATGGAGAATATGAAAACAGATATTCAAGAAATCCGAGGATTATCGGCAAGAAAAACACCGCAATCACATGGCGGCGTGGCTAACTTACTGAAAGTTCTCACAAAGACAATGGAAAAGCAGGGCTCTGATATTGCGAGTATTGCAAAAGTACAATATGCGGTATGCGTGCAGGCAGGAATTTATATTCCGGACGAGTTTATCAGAGATGTTGCAGTCACATTGGATATGCCAATAAAAAATGAAGAAAGTGAGGTATTAGAATGAATTATATCAAAGCAAAATTTCCAAACAGCACCAGAAGCTATACATACCGCACCGATGATTCTGTGAAAGCCGGTGACACGGTTGTAAATGCCAAAGGTGCAAAGCTGACAGTTACAGATGAAACCGTGGATATGAAGTGGGTGGATACCTACGGTGCTGATAAGGTGGCAGTTGTGAAGAAGTGTGATGAACCGGAAAGCGGTGGTGACGATGAGAGTTAATCCATGTAGATATTGTGCATTGTCTTTAAACCTTAATGGAAAGCATTGTTCAAGGTATTCTTCCGAAGAGTGTACAAAATGCGAGAAAATTCAAAAACACAGGGAATACCTTTTGAGTCAGCGAAAATTCGCAGAGGGTGAGCAGATTACAAGCATTGAGGAACTTTTGAAACAGGAATGGGTAATGTGGTATCACAGTACAAAGCACATAGAGGTTATCAAGAATATGCAACTCAATCTTGTTTTGAAATTTCTTAAAAATGGAGCATTTAAAAAAGCAATAAGGAAAGAAAGCGAGGAAAAATAATTATGGCAGAGAACACAGCAGTAGCAAAGGCAGAGGAAAAGAAAGAGGTTGCGCACAGAAACAAAGTTACAGATTACAGTCTTGGAATTTTCGGAACATCAGATAATTTCATCATGGCAATGCAGATGGCAAAGGCACTGGCAAGTTCCACAATCGTTCCGCAGACATTCCAGAAGAACGATGCGAACTGTCTGATTGCCATTGAACAGGCACAGCGGTTAAGAGTTAGTCCACTTATGGTCATGCAGAATCTGTATGTTATTCAGGGCAGACCGAGTTGGAGCAGTAAATTTCTGATTGCCGCAATCAATAATTCCGAAAAATTTGATATGGAATTGCAGTTTGACGAAGCAAAGGACAAGAACGGCAAGCCATTCTCATGTACGGCTTGGACTATGAAAAATGGTCGCAGGGTTGAGGGCATGGAAGTAAATATGGATATGGCAAAAGACGAGGGTTGGCTTGGCAAGAACGGTAGCAAATGGAAAACCATGCCGCAGTTAATGCTTCGGTATCGTGCCGCATCTTTCTTCTCTAGTCTGAATTGTCCAGAGCTGACAATGGGATTGTATACGAAAGAAGAAATGCAGGACAACGATTTCAAGGAATATCCAATGGAAGATTTGCAGGAGCAGGTCAAAAGAGATATTGCCGAGAACGCCAATTCAGAGGATTTTGTTGTAGATGCGGAAGCAAAAGAAGTTGAAAGCGCAGCAGTCGAAGCGGAAGTTGTTGAATCGGCAGAGAATGACGAGAATTTGCCGGATTTCATGAAGGATTAGAGGTGGACGCATGAATCTTCCAAAGCCTGAATTGAGTAAGCAGGGAGCATTGCAATTATGGAATACATATCATTCGGAGTATGCAAAGGAACAGATGGTACTTGCGAATTATGGAATTGTTTTTTCAGTTATGCAGAATTTAGGCGTTCCGGTAAATGATGAAGATATGTTTCAAACCGGAATTGTTGGATTGCTAAAGGCTATTAATACATTTGATTCTTCCAAAGGGTATAATTTTTCAACCTATGCTTTTCCTATCGTGCGAAATGAACTGCTTATGTCATTCAGAAAGAGTAAAAAGTCGGTAAGAGCAGCGTTCTCTTTGGATGATAACGTAGACATAGGAAATGGCGAAAGTGTTCCATATGCCGAACTGATGGCGGACGGTAGGGATCACGAGAAAGATGTGATAAATTCTATACTTGTTCAACAGATTTTTGGAACGCTGAATTTGAGAGAAAAGCGTATTTTCATAATGTTCTTTGTAGAAAACAAGACGCAATGCGAAATCTCTAAAGAGATGAAATTGTCACAGTCATATGTTTCCCGAATTATTAACTAAAACTTCCCACACCATATTGGTGCGTTGATCCTTGAAAATTCAATATTTCAGCCAATAAAAAAAGCATAAATCTGTTCCGTTTGGTATAATGGAATTGACTAGAAACCATCTTTACAAAGGAGATTTATGCCATGTCCAGTATACCACAAAACTATTTCGTTGAGAACGACTTAATTGACTGTGTTCAGAGATTTTTTTCCAAACATCATGTTGGCAGGCTCCTTGCCAGATGTAATGGAATGAAGGAAAAAGGTGTTTCATCTGTTTCCCTGCTTCGTTATAAACTCAGCAACATTTTTGTCGGAAGAAGTATGTATATGCAGCAGCGGACTGGCTCTTTTAAGGAGGCGTTTTCCAAGAACACTTTCTACCGTTTCCTTAATTCTTCAAAAACAAACTGGCTTCGTTTTACTTCTCTTCTTGCAGCTGATATTTTCAATCATGACATTCGTGATCTGACAGATCCGGAAAGAAAAAATGTCTTTATCATTGATGACAGCCTTTTCAACCGTACCAGCTGTAAGAAAACGGAACTGGGATCAAAAGTTTTTGACCACACGGATATGCATTTCAAAAAGGGCTTCAGGATGCTTACTTTAAGCTGGAGTGATGGAAACACACTGATCCCTGTAAACAGCTGCCTGTTAGCGTCTGCAAAGAATACAAATATCATCGGCCCGGTAAAGGACTTTGACAACAGAACCCTTGCAGGAAAAAGACGTGCGCTAGCCCAAACAAAAGCACCAGAGGCAATGATGACTTTACTGAATACAGCCCTCAGTGCAGGGCTGAAAGCGGATTATGTCCTGTTTGATTCCTGGTTTTCCAATCCAGCACAGGTCACAGCCATCCATGCAAAAGGCATGGATGTGATTGCCATGATTAAGAAAAGTAGCCGGATCAAATATTCGTACGGTGGTGAACAGCTGAATATCAAAGAAATCTATTCCCGGAACAAAAAGCGCCGTGGCAGATCAAAGTATCTGCTTTCTGTTGATGTTATGGTAGGAAAGGCGAATCCAATTCCGGCGAAAATCGTATGCGTAAGGAACAAGGCAAACCGCAAGGACTGGCTTGCTTTTATCTGTACAGCTACAACACTTTCCGAGGAAGAGATTATCCGTATTTATGGAAAGCGCTGGCAGATCGAGGTCTTTTTCAAAACCTGCAAATCCATGCTGAATCTGGTTGGAGAATGCCACAGTTTATCTTATGATGCACTGACAGCCCATGTGGCGATCGTGTTTACCCGATATATGTTACTTGCAATGGAGCAGCGCCAAAATGAAGATCAGAGAACGCTTGGTGAACTGTTCTTCTTCCTTGTTGATGAAATGGCAGACATTACTTTCAACAGGTCACTTTGCATCCTGATGGAAGCCTTGATGGCAAGTCTTCAGGGAATCTTTAAACTAAGCGATGAGCAACTGAATGCTTTTACCGCTGATTTTGAAGCAAGATTGCCGGAATATCTGAGAAAAGCACTCCATTTGGAAGCTGCAGCGGCATAAATCGCTATTTTGTTAGCTGAAATATTGAATTTTCAAGGAACGAATCCCATTTTAGGTATGGGAAGTTTTAGTTATTAAGAATATGGGGAGAAAACGCATATTTTAAAACTGAAAGAAAGCGAGGTGGTTTGATGCTCTTAAGATGTTGTGGTTCCGGAAGTTCGGGCAATTCCTATGCTTTGATTGCAGACAATGGAGAAATCCTTGCGATTGAAGCCGGATGCAAATTTCTTGATTTCAAGAAAATGATTGATTGGAAAATCTCGAACGTTGCCGGTTGCATTGTGAGCCACGAACACGGAGACCATGCACGATACATAAAAGACTTCATGAAAGCCGGTATTCCGGTTTACACAGCTTTTGAAACGCAATCAGCATTGGAAACCATTACAGGAGAACGTACAATAGCCATTCCACCACGTACAGTACGGCAAATCGGCAGTTTTTCGGTAACACCATTCAATGTACCACATGACACAGAAATCGAGTGCTACGGTTATTTAATCAAGCATGAGGAAATGGGGCAGTTGTTGTTCATGACTGACTTGGAATACTGCAAGTACAATTTTTCAAAGCTGAACATTGAGCATATCATGGTTGAAGCTAATTACGATATGGAACTTGTAGACCGGGACGAGCCGAACTACGAACACCGCCTACGAGGTCACATGAGCCTTGATACGGCACTTAAATTTATTTCTACTAACGATAACCCGGCATTGAGAAATGTCGTTCTAATTCACTTATCAGATAAAAGCGGAGATTCGGCACTATTCAAACAAAAGACAGAAGTAACAGTTAAATACGGAGCAAATGTTTATATTGCAGAAAAAGGATTAGAGGTTGATATGAACCTTTGTCCGTTCTAATGGTTGCAACACCTTGGAGCAATCCTAAAAGAAACCAATTCATGCGGTATCTGAAATTTTGGCAAGGAATTTAATATATAACAACTAAATTGAAAGCCATGAGATACCTTTGGCGGTTGCCGAGTGTGACCGCCAGAAAGGAGAATAAGTGTTAATTATTGAGGATAAAGGACAGAAAGAGGGCTTGCATATCCTTAAGAATAGATATTTTAAAAGTCACGATATAGAAGTCTTGCGTGCACCATTACCGGTTGGAGATTACATAATTGCCACGGATAAGGTAATGGATGTGATTAAGCGCAAGACAGCGCGAAAGATGGAACTTAAAAAGATGGATTTTCTTGGCACATATGATGTTTCCGTTGACACGAAAAAGGACATGCAGGAAATTGCAGGGAATATCTGTGGAAAAGCACATCCGAGATTCCGTGATGAGTGCATTTTAGCGCAGAACAACGGTATTAAGCTGTATGTGCTTATTGAAAATACAGACAAGGTGTATTCCGTCAATGATGTATTTACATGGCATAATCCACGAGTAGACCGGTATAACAATATTGCATATATGCACACGCTTGGAAAATTGCTGAATGTACCGCTACCGAAAACAAAGCCGACATCTGGCAAGGTATTGGCAAAAGCTATGTTGACAATGCAACTTAAGTATGGCGTTGAGTTCGTATTTTGTCGCCCGGAAGATGCAGGGGCAAAGGTTATTGAATTGCTTGGAGGTAGTGAAAATGGCGGAGAATAAGCGGTATTACTGGCTTAAGCTGATGGATGATTTTTTTGATAGTAAACGAATCAAAAAACTCCGAAAGATGGCTGGTGGCGATACATATACGATCATCTATCTTAAGATGCAGTTGTTGTCGTTGAAAAAAGGTGGCTATCTGGAATATTCCGGATTGGAAGATGAATTTTACAAAGAGATCGCCCTTGATATTGACGAGGACGAAATCAATGTTCAAGTGACGATTCAGTTTCTTCTTTCCTGCGGTTTGCTTGAAACATCCGATTCTATTGAGTACAAGTTGCCATTTGTGCAAGATAACCTAGGAAGTGAGACTGAAAGTACCAGAAGAAGTCGGAAATCTAGGGAAAATGCACAAAAAGCGTTGCAATGCAACAGTGGAGCAACGGAGTGCAACATTTTGCAACAAAATTGCAATGTAGAGATAGATATAGAGAAAGATATAGATACAGATATAGAGATAGAAAATACAAAAGAAAGCGTGCCTGCATCTGATTTGGACTTTGACGCGGAATGGGGATGGGAATACACGATCAATGCATATCCAAAGAAAACGTCGTTAACGTCTGCCAAGGTAGCATGGATGGACAAGCTTTTAGAAGTTATCGAGCCGAACAGGAAAGCCGTTGCAAAGCTGATATATGAGGCTACAGTGGCATATGTTACTGACTATATAGAGAAGAATCCAGATGATACAAATTATCGTTATATTCCGAAATATGGTGATTGGCTGAAAGAGGACTGTAATTACTGGATTCGTCAAGTTGAGAAACGAAAGCAAGGTGAGGACAGTTGACAGAAGCAGAAATTGGAGTGATCGGATGTGTATTGATTGACAATGATTCCATGTACAAGATTTACAACAAATTGAAGCCGGAAATGTTCAGCTCTGAATTTTGCCAAGATACTTTTGCTGAAATGCTTGCCATGTATGATCGTGGAGAAAACATTAATGTCGTTTCGCTGTCTCAGTCACTTGAAAACCACAAATGGGAGCCGGAAATAATTGCAAGCGAATTGAAAGAATGCATATCTGTTACGCCAGTCTCAACGGCAATAAAAAGTTATGCGGATGCAGTTGTTAAAGATTGGCGAGCAAGAGAAACAAAAAAAATTTTTCAAGAAGTAAGCCTTAGACCATGCGATATTGATAACTCTATAGCCGAAGTTCTCACAAAACTTGAAGAAATTCAAGAAAACAAAACTGTTCGTTCAAAAACAATGAAACAGATTGTTGCAGAAAATAGAGGGAATTATTTCAATGAGCATGTAGGCGAGGGATTGATAAAAACTGGATTTTATCGAACAGATGATTGTCTTGGCGGCTTGGAAGGCGGAGACGTTACTGTAATTGGCGCAAGACCGGGTGTTGGAAAGTCTGCAATCGTTACGCAAATGATCGGGCAGATGGCAGAAAAGGATTATAACATTGGCTACTATAACCTTGAAATGAACGAATCACAGGTGTATGAGCGTTTCGTTTCTCGAATGTCTGAAATCGGTCTGACAAGGGTTCGCCGGGCAAAGGCTTTTCTTGGTGGGGAGAAAGAAGCATTCGACAAGGCGAATGAAACACTTTCCGGGTATAGCATCACTATTTCAACCGGCGCGAAGTCGGTAAGTGAAATCCGGGCAGAATGCAGGCACCAAAGATATGATGTGATCGTGATTGACTACTTGCAGTTAATCAAGGCTGATCGAAGATTCGGTAACCGTGCATCCGAGGTCGGAGATATTTCAAAAGCTATCAAAGCCTTGGCTATGGAACTGCATGTGCCAATTATCGTACTGTCTCAGCTTAATCGAATATCAGAGATGAGAGAAACAAAAGAGCCAACTATGGCAGAATTGAGAGAATCCGGAGACGTTGAGCAAGATGCATCAAACATTATCTTGTTATGGAATCTTGATGAGGATGGTCAATATAAGGGATGGAAAATTGAAAAGCAAAGGCAGGGAACACATTTAAAAGAAGTTCTCCAATTTGACGGCGATCACATGAGATTCATTGAGCGAACCGAAACCATTGAACAGATTCAAGCACGGATGCGACAGAAAGACGGTTTCCGAGAAGTATGTGGCATCACACCATTTGATTAAAAGGTGAATGATTATGGCAAGTAAGAAATTTGAAAAAGGTTCCGAAGAATGGCAGTTTTTTAATGACTATTATAAATTTCGGCAGCAGTTTTATGAAGCTGATAACGAAGATGAGTGGTTCCAAGGAATGATGGAAGCAGGGGAAATGCTAATTAAAAAATATGCACGGACAAATATATCAAAATATGTTCAAAGTCTTGTATTTAGCCATTTTGAGGATGTAGAGAGGAGATGGAAGAGCAAATGAGTAATGCACTGGCAAGAAAGAAAAAGCGGATGCAGCCACTTGGATATTCCAAGAGTGAACTGATCGGAATACAGAGACACGCCAAGGCACAAAGCAATGCGGATTATCTAATAGAGGAATCCTATTATAACGTCCGTATGATGGCATATCAGGCACTGCATGATAAGTTCGGATTCGGACACAAAAGAATCATAAAGGTTGAGCAGACCATTGATGCATATGTGGAGAATGCAAAGGATGGAACGACAGGCGAGGAACTTGGTTTTTATCTGAAAGATAAATGCAAGATTGACGTGCGAAAGGAAACAAATAAGATTCCGTATCGTGAGAGTTTTTATCTGGTAGAGAGAAAGATTGCACCGAACTGCATGATACAGGCAAATAAGTTTTTGCTGGCACAGGTATTTAATTATTTTGCTATGTTGGGTGTCTGCCTTAAAACACAGTTTAAATTTTCGGGAAATCAGATCAGACAGGTTTATGAGAGAATCAGATATTTGATTAACTGCCTTGCTACCGGATATGAAACCATGGCGGGGATCGCAAGTGTTTTGGAATGGGAATGTAAGTACATTGACAAGCGTTTTATCGGAAAGACGTATGAAATATAGGAGGAATGGTTGATGGACAAGTTAACTGTGGAACTGCAGGATGGATATTTTGTGGAGATTGATTCTCTGAATCACACCCTGAGACAGAGATACACCGGACAGGATAAGGACGGCAACGAAAAAGAGAGTGTTCGAACAATCGGATATTTTGGAGACATGAAGCAGTGTGTTAAGGCTTTGTTAGAGCGCTATCCGAGGGAGTTATCTGAAAAGGCACAGATTTCCTTTGATGAATATTTAGAACTGTTGGATAAGGCTTATACGAGGTCAGAACAATTTGTAAACAGTCTTGGAAAATGACGGAGGTATAAATTGCACAGAGAAAGCAAAGAGAGACGCAGAATCATAGCAGAGATGGAAAACCGTCAGACGAGAATGCCAAAGCATCCAAACCCGGATGCATTGAGAGATTTTAAGGAAGTGCCGTATCAGTTGCGGTACGGGAAGGAGAAGAAAGATGCTGAATAGAGAAAAATATGCGGAAGAGATTTTAAATATTGCATGTGAAGGAGGCAATATTGCGTTAATTAATGGGAAACTGGAAAAATGCAGGGGAGTCTGCGATAAATGCGATTTTTGCGATAATGACATTAGAAATGCTGGTCGTTGTAGAGAAAAAGCAAAAGAATGGGCGAACAGCCAGTATGTTGATTGGAGCGAAGTTCCAGTCGATACACCGATTTTGGTCAGAGATTCTGAACTTTTTGCGTGGAGCAAAGAACATTTTGCAAAATATGAAGATGAAACGGTTTATACATGGGATTACGGAAAAACGTCATGGAGCACATACGACGGTAAAATGAGTAGCTATAAATATGCTATGTTACCAGAAAGCGAGGAAAGTGATGGAAGATAGATATTTATGCAAAGCAAAACGAACTGATAACGGCGAATGGGTTATTGGCGGTTTGGTACGATATGGATTTACCGGAAGAGAAAAATACTATATCGTTCCTAATTACGCATCAGATTTATATGCTCTGCAAATTGATCCGTCCACAATTTGTTGGTGCACCGGACTTAAGGACAAGAACGGCAAGCTGATTTGGGAGAATGATATTTGTGACAGAAAAGAAGAATATCCGGAAATAGTAAAATATAATAATGGCGATTGGACGCTTGATTATAGTTATTCAAAAGGCAAAGAAAGCGGATATTGCTACTGTAATTTAGGATTTTATGCACTTGAACGAAAGTGCGTTGAAGTTATCGGCAACAAATTTGACAATCCCGAGTTGTTGGAGGTGTAGGAATGATTAAAGGTAAAAAAGTAACCATGAATGATAAGTATTATGTATCGGAGAAGAATAAAGGCAAGGTGTTTAAGGTTGTCAGCGAGCCGTACAACATGTGTGGAACGATGGTTGTTAAATTAGAAGGATTTGCCGGATGCTATGCCTTGGATGGGTTGACGGAGGTGCCAGAATGACAGAGAGTGAAGCAATCATGATTATTGATAACAAAAAGCCTAGTTGCGGAGAAAAGATAATCTTTGCAGAGGGAGATAGATGTGAAGCTATAGAAATGGCAATCAATGCGCTTGAAGGAATCCAGAAGTACCGAGCAATCGGAACAGTGGAAGAATGCCGGGCGGCGATGGAGAAGCAGACGGCAAGGAAAGGAATAAGAGAAAAGATAAAGAAAGGATACAATAGAGGAATGCATCACTATTATTGTCCTGTTTGTTACGAGAAGGGAGATTTAAGAAACAAGTATAATGTTGGGTTATATTGCAGTGGCTGTGGTCAGAAATTAGATTGGGGGGATGAAGAATGAACGAAAAATTGAAGCCATGTCCGTTCTGCGGTGGAAACGCAATGTTCTTAACCATTACAAATAAGTCATCACAATCATCTGTTGGGGTAATGTTCAAAATCAAATGTATGAAATGCAGAATAGAATTTCCAAAAAGCTATGAATGTGAGATGTACATGGATCAGGACGGAGGCATCAGAACAGGGAAAGACGAGCGAACGAAAGCAACTACAGATTGGAACAGGAGGGCGAACGATGAGACTGATTGATGCGGATGCGCTGAAGAAAGATTTAAAATCGGTTACTTTAAGCAATGGAACTTTAGTAAATACAAATGCAGTATTGTATTTACTAGAAGAATATCCGACCGCCTATGACCCGGACAAGATTGTGGAGCAGTTGGAAAATGAGAGAAAGTTTTGGGAGAATGCATATAACAGGAATTTGGGAAAAGAGAAAGCAAGAAGTTATGAGCACGCAATCGAGATTGTGAAAGGCGGTGGAGTAGATGCGTAATAATATAGATGAACTTTTGGAAGAAGCACGGATACGTCAGCAGGAAGAGAAAGAGCTTAGAGAAAACCCATTATTGCAGTACAGCACATCACAGCTGAAAGCAGAATTACGCAGAAGAAAGAGGGATGGGTGTTAGGTATGGCTAAAGCAGTATTGATTATGGATAATCCGGAAGATTGCACCATGTGTAAGTTTTGGAACTCAAAAGATGACGAGTGTTATGCAACTGGCGTTGAAGAGCTTTCATTAAATAGTGAAGAAGCAAAGCCGGATTGGTGCCCGCTCCGGGAACTGCCAGAGAAAATGAAAGTGTGCGGAAAATATCCACAGCCGGACAGGATTGCACCATCATATAAAGTTGGTTGGAATGCCTGCTTAGATGAAATTTTGAAATAAAAAAGGAGTGAGAGGTTTGCCATTAGATTGGATGATTTAAAAGCAATAAAACGATGAATTTGTTGTATAAAACGCAACATAAACAAATTCAAAATGCGCTATTGTAGATATGTGCATGGAATATCAGAAAGGAGCCGAACCTCCGGCCGGGGCAACGATATATCGGGTTCCTTTTGAAGAAAATGAGAACAGTATTGAAATATCCGGGAAGTAAATGGAACATTGCTCCCCGATTGGTGGAACTGATACCGGAACATCACAGCTATGTAGAGCCGTTCTTCGGCAGCGGGGCCGTGTTATTTAATAAGCCGGTATCTGATATCGAGACGATCAATGATCTGGATCATGATGTTGTGAATCTCTTCCGGTGCATACAGGAAGATGCGGAACGTCTGTCCAGAATGGTAATGACTACACCATTCAGCCGTGAAAAATATGAAGATACATATAAACTGGATGTATGGGAGCTGATGATGCCGGATGAACCGTACCATAAAGCATTGCGATTTCTGGTTCAGTGCTGGCAAGGGCACGGATTCCGTACCAATGGCAGCAAGGTAGGATGGAAAAATGATGTACAGGGCAGAGAAAGAGCTTATGCATTATGGAACTGGTACCGTCTGCAGGAATGGATCATTGACATAGCGGAACGGTTGCGCATGGTACAGATCGAGAACCGCCCGGCGGTGGAAGTGATTGAGAGATTTAATTACAGAAATGTTTTTATGTACATTGACCCACCGTATGTTTTGAGTACCAGAGCAGGAAAACAATATAAACATGAGATGACAGATGCGGATCACGAGGAATTATTGAAAGCGTTACTGCAGAGTAAAGCAAAGATTATGATTTCGGGTTACGAGTCAGAAATGTATAACGACTATCTGAACGGATGGGAGAAAAAACAGTTTTCAAGCTGTGCGGAGCACGGAAAGCTACGGATGGAAACGGTGTGGATGAACTATGAGCCGGATCCACAGATGAAACTTAATTTTTCGGAGGTGCTACCATGAAATTATTTGATAAAGTAAAATGCAAAGGCTTCTATAAACCATTTAAAGACGGAAGATGGCTGTATCTCGACAGGGAAACATTAACTGCTGATGCAATGGACAATAATCTGGCAGATGGAAACAATGATGGCACTGTCGAAAAGAATGTTGAATATATCGAGAAAACTTATTTCAAACACGTTGATAAGAATTTCATCGGCGTAATTGTCGGATATAAGAATATTGTTATCAAAGGTTATCTTGATGCAGTCTATCAAGACGAATGCGATGTAGGTGTCGGAGTTATTCCGGAAACGTTTTATGTATCGAAAAGAGCAAAAGAAACAGTAAAATGTGCAGTTGTTTATTATGCGAACAATTTAAAACATTATGTTCCATTGGAAGATTTGGAGGTGCTGCCATGATACAGACAGCAGAAGATAAAGTGAAAGAGTACCGCCAGTGCATCCGCAGAGAAATAGAACACTGGAAAGTTATCAATCAGAACGGGTGTAATGATCCGTTCTGGTCCGATGGCTGCAACATGAATCTGGTGCGAAATCACATTATTTATTATCAGTCAAAGATCCGCGAGGCCTGCACAGAAAATCAGTTGCCATTACCGGAGGAATGTTATTTATCCATACCGCCGGAAGTGGATAATAATTATATGGCAAATCTTAAGCAGAAACCACGGGTGGAGAGATTGCGTCAGTTAGGGAGAATCATGACTGGATGCATTTACCAGTACGACGAGAACCAGATGAGTTTATTTTAGAACCAGATAACAAAACCAAGCGATCATCATACCACATTCCGCAGTAGTATATGCGGCGCGGAGATGATACGGAAAGAGAGGATTGGACGGAGAAAAATGAGGATACATAAAGGTGATATCGTAAGGCATTTTAAGAGAGAAATGCTTACAACAAAGCAGATAGAGGATGAAAAAAATTTGTATTTATATAAAGTCTTGGATTACGCAAAGCATACAGAAACGGGAGAGCTGTTAGTAATATATGAAGCCTTGTACGACGGGCAGTCGATAGACTGTGATGTCCATTGTGGGGATAAATTTGCAAGACCATTTAATATGTTTATGGACGAGGTAGATCATATCAAATATCCATGTATCAAACAGAAATACAGGTTTGAAGTTATAAGTTAAGTGGAGCTTTGATCGAGAAAGAGAGGAAAAACAATGGATAAAATGAAAATCAGGATATCATTATACTTTGAAATTAAGGATTCAGAAATGTTTGGTGGAGTGGGTTCCGTTGGATATGCAGAGCAGAACATGGATTTCACAGTCACAGAAAAAAAACCAAGGATTTTTAAAGAAAGTGCATACGACTATGTGAAAAAAGCCATTGCAAACATGGCGAAAAGTTTAGGCGTGAGTGAGGAATGCATCAGGACCATCAGCAAAGAGGAATATGAGGAAAATACGGAGTACTAATGCAGTGCGAAAGAAACTTATAGCAGCCATCATAACCGCAACACTCCTGATTGCCGGATGCAGTGACACAGCAAATGTCAGCGAGGGACAGGACGAGATGATGACGAAGATAGAAGATGAATGGGGATATACCATTTATGTAGACAAAGGCATCAATGTTATGTACATAAAAGGACATGGATACGGGGGAACTTTTACAGTCATGCTTAACGCAGATGGTACACCGAAGATCTGGCAGGGAGAAGAATAAAATATTGGAGGATAGTGGCTTATGAAGTTTTCAAAACTGACTAAGCCAGAGCTTGAAACAATTATTGAAAACGCCAATTTCACGGAGCAGGAAGAAGAAATATTTTATCTTCTTGCCCGTGGACTTATTTCAAAAGAAATAGCCATGAGACTATGCGTATCAACAAGAACAGTGGAAAGAAGAATTTTTGATATTAAACAGAAAGTAAAAAAGTTAGAAGGTGAGTTAAACGGGAAATCTTTCAAATAGTGAGTTGTTGAATATTGCCATCGAAAATGGTATTATCAACATAGACACCATTCAGAAAAAAATTGAAATGAACGAAAGGAAAAAATTTATTGAAAAACACACTTACAGCATTTGGCAAGGAAAAGATGGAAAGTTTTACACATATTTGCCAGATGAAGATAATAAGAGAGGAAAGAGACTTGTAAAGAGAACATCTGAAAAAGCAATTGAAGATGAAATAGTAAAGTTCTATAAAGCTAAGGAGGATGAACCTACAGTTATTCAGGTATATTCTAATTGGATTTCTGAAAAACTTGAATATGGTGAAATAACAAGACAGACAAAGGACAAGTACGAGACAAATTTTAAAAGATTTTTTGAAAATAAGTATTTGCCGATTGCAAATAGAAAAATCCGGTACATTGATGAAGAAATATTGGAATCATTCATAAAAACAGCTATTTCAAAACTGGAACTTACGCAAAAAGCTTATTCTGATATGCGGATATTGATTAACGGAATTTTCAAATATGCAAAGAAAAAACATTATACCAGCCTGAGCATAACCAGTTTTATGGGTGATTTGGAAATTTCGGAAAAGTCATTTAAAAAGAACCATAAGTCAGACTGCGAATTGGTATTTTCTAAGGATGAGGAACTTTTAATTGAACGATTTGTAATGGAAGATGAGCCTACATTGATAGAACTTGGCATTATTTTGGCATTTAAAACAGGATTGAGAGTTGGGGAAATATCTACCCTCTCATGGTCTGATGTCGGAGAAAATAAGATACATATATCAAAGACAGAAATAAGATATAGAGATGATAATGGCAAATATGTATTTGATGTTCAAAATTTTCCTAAAAGTGATGCCGGGTTTAGAGATGTTATAATTACCGCAGATACCAAAGAACTTATGAGAAAAATAAAAATGCTCAATCCATTTGGGCAATATATTTTTATGAAAAACGGTAAACGAATAAAAGGTCAGGCATTTACAAGGCGGCTATATGTGATATGTGATAGAATAGGAATTGGTGAACGTTCAATTCACAAGGCAAGAAAGACATATGCAACAAAGTTGATAGATGGAAATGTTCCAGAATCGGTAATAAAAACACAAATGGGGCATACAGATATCAGAACAACTCT
>ERZ791801.387-NODE-387-length-47523-cov-3.472339_pt1 | contig 47523 bp, 50 predicted proteins | sample MGYA00510309_ERZ791801 | MGnify/ENA primary metagenome ERZ791801 (study PRJEB30046, sample SAMN00791979) | human gut metagenome | study: EMG produced TPA metagenomics assembly of the A metagenome-wide association study of gut microbiota in type 2...
CTCCTAAGTAACAAGTTTAATTATTTCACTTGTCTACCTAGAAGGGAGCATATCATCCCGCTGACAGCCACTACTTTTATCTGTATTTGGAATAGGTGGACGGGTTTCACCGACTGAGAAAAAACCACCGCATAGTGTATTCTGTGGCTTGTGAATACCTTGCGGTGGTTGGTGGTTAATGGTTAGTGATTATTTGCTTTTTCTAATAATTCCTTTATGCGGGCATTTTCCTTTTCAAGTACAAAATGAAACTTGTTGATTTTGTATTGTAAAGGAGCAGACTGAGATGGATAAAAATGGAGTAAGAGGGTAATATATCTGTCAGTCGCATAACTGTGAATTATAAAAATGTGACTAATCCTATAAAATTAAAATATACTTTTATAGGAGATGTTTCGCATGCAAAATACGAATGAGTATGTTACTGATTTAGGTCATCTTCATTTGCGGATTGAAGAAATATTGGATGAGCGTGGAATTAGTAAAAATAAACTATGTAAAGATATGGATATACCACGCACAAACTTCAATAGGTATTGCCAAGACAAGCAAACCCGATGGGATTTGAAATTTCTATGTAAATTGTGCTTGTATTTGAATGTGGATTTAGGAGAATTGACAGAGTACATACCGCCGAGTCCGGCGAGCAAATGAATATGAATAAGCAGTAAAAGAGTAAAGAGGAACATGTCAGGAACATGAATCCTCTTTTTCTTTTGTATAGAGGGTCTGTGTTCTGTGGGATGAAGGATAGGAGGGAGAAGAACACAGATGGGGAGAACCAGTACCAAAAAAATGCTTCTATTGATGTTGCTTAGAATATTATGGAAGCATGCCGATGAGGAACACATACGACGTCCGGACCCATAGATTATAGAAAAGTGCGTGATTATCACGGAGAACCGTAATAAGTATCACGGAACAATTAGTCTGTTGAAAATAGAATTGTCATTGTATAATGCAAATGTGGTCACAGAAAGGATGTGAGTGCTTTCCGAATGGAACAAAGCATAGTCCGAAAAAAACTTTTGGAATATTTAGAAGAAACAAAGATGTCGAAATATAAATTTGCACAAAGAAGTGGGATTTCTCTTAGTACAATTTATGACATCATAAGAAAAGAAGATTATGATATCCGTGAAAGTAATATCATTAAGATATGCCATGGAATGCAGATAGAGCCTTTTGACCTGTTTCAAACAAGCGAGGAAATCCTTGTATTGGAAAAAGATGAGGAGATTCAAGCAATTCTTGAAGCAAGATCACTCCCGGAAGAGTACCGGGAAATAATGCTTGAATATTTGCATAGCTTGAAGCGGATTGCAGAAAGAAGCAAATGATGAAAATAGCAATTAAGAGAAAAATACATAATGTATGAGGTAGCATATAAACAATTGTTTTGCTGCCTCTTTTTCTTTGAGGAATTTGCACAAGATATTCCGATAAACCGATACAAGTACCACGGAACATTTAGTCTACCATTTTTCAAAACCCGATTTTATAATTTAGATGTGTCCACAGAATTGGTGGATACATACAACTGAATATGATGATTTCATCAGACATGAGGAACAGTTACGCATTGCGCCGTGCCGCAGATGCGCCAGGATCGGTAAGGATAGGATTGATGGGATGAGAATGTGTTTTCAACTTTGAACGTCCACCTGATGTGAGATGCCGGGAGCGATAACATCCATGCAAAATAGGAATTGTGGTGATTCCGTGGTTGCGACTGTTCTGTGATAATGATACTCCCCGTAAGGGTCCAAGAGAAGAGGGTGCAAGTCCCGAGTGGGTTACTAACCATAACCACTGATGATTTCAACTGGAGATTTTGTTTCAATTAGCCTTGACAAACAACGCAATGCGTGGTAATCTGTAGTTATAGAAACACACATTGTAAAAAGGGGGCGTAAATGGAAACAATGGAATTATTAAAGAAAGCAAGAAAACAAGCAGGCATGACGCAGAAAGAATTTTCCGAATATTTTGGGATTCCTTGTCGAACAATAGAAGATTGGGAGCGTGGTGCACGACATATGGCTAATTATCTTCTTCGATTAATGATATATCGTTTAGAAGTGGAAGGACTGGTAAATGGACTCTTGTGTGAAGTGCCTGATTAATGGTGGAGGTGAAACCATGTCATCAAAAGTAGAAAAATTGGATGTTCCTATTTGGCAAAGATATACCATGACTATTGATGAGGCGGCAGCATATTTTCATATTGGACGCGCGAGGCTTCGGGCGCTTGTATCAGAAGATCCATATGCACCGTATATATTGATGGTTGGGAATCGTGTTCAGATAAAGCGAAAATTATTTGAAGAATATTTGGATTCTGCAAATGCGGTTTAGTTAAAGTAGTATATAAATGTAGAAAAATAAAACTTTTGCAGAAGTAAAGAAATGTGTTATCATGTTTATATCATATTAGGGCTTGACTTTCTTTAATGAAAAGAAAGGAAAGCATATATGAAAACAAATAGAAGAGACAAAAAGAACAGAAAACTTCACAATGGAGAGATACAGTTGGCGGATGGCAGATACCGTTATAAATATGTGGATGAGTTAGGTAAATCCAGATATGTGTATTCTACTCGATTAGTGCCAAATGACCCTGCAGTAAATGGAAAAAAAGATGAATCGTTGCGTGAGAAAATTGCGCGAATCATGAAGGATAAGCAGGATAGACTGGCAATAAGTCGTGGAGATATGACAGTATTAGCTTTGGTGGAATTATATATTTCGCAAAAAATCGGTGTTAAACCAAGTACACGGCTGGGATACAAAACGGTGGTCAATTTCTTGAAAAAAGATGATTTTGGCAAGCGAAAAATATCGTCGGTACGAACATCAGATGCACGAGCATGGTTAATCAATTTGCAGAAAAATGGAAGAGGATATAGTTCCATACATTCCATTCGAGGCGTGTTACGACCGGCATTTCAATTGGCTTATGAGGATGACTTTATAAGAAAGAATCCTTTTGACTTTGAATTGGCTAGTGTGATTGTTAATGATAGTGTTATGAGACAGGCAATTACCAGAAAGCAGGAAAGGTTATTTCTTGACTTTATTCGCTCCGATGTACACTATAATAGAGTGTATGAGGGTGTATATATACTGTTTAACACGGGATTGCGAATCTCTGAATTTGTTGGGCTTACAATTTCGGATATAGATTTTGACAATATGGTGATAAATGTAGATCATCAATTGGTTCGGGTGTATAACGAAAAGAAAGCATATATTATTCAGAAGACAAAAACAACAGCCGGTGTGCGAAAAGTTCCCATGACAGAGCAAGTGGCGGAGTGCTTTCGGACGATTATTAAAAATCGTAGAAAAGTAAAGAAGGAACCTGTGGTCGATGGGTATAGTGGTTTCCTTTACTTAGACCAGAATGACATGCCGATGGTGGCATTGCATTGGGAAAAGTATTTTCAATTTATCAGAGAGAAGTACAATAAGCTGTATAAGGAACCATTGCCAACGATAACTCCTCATGTGTGCAGACATACTTTTTGTACCAAGATGGCAAAAGCAGGTATGAATCCTGCCAAGCTAAAGTATATTATGGGACATAGTTCTATGGAAATTACTTTTGATACATACACACATCTGCAGGTAGATGATGTGAAAGAAGAAATGTATGTAATGATGCAAAAAGAAAATGAATTGATGCACCAGGAAGAAATTGTGGAGCAGTTAGCAAGTGAAGAAGAAATGGAGATGTTCAACTTCTAGTTAGCCTGTCGAAAAGGCAAGGTGCAAAACGTTCAAATTTACACCTTTTTTTACACCTTTTGAGTGTGAAAATATGAGAAAATAAGGTGTATTTTGATAAAAAATGAAAAAAAGAATATGGATACAGAAAACACCGATGTGCTTAGAATTTTGAGGTGTTGAAAGGTATCGAAAGGATATAGAAAGTTATGATTCGAGTATTATTCATCTGCCACGGCAATATCTGTCGCAGCACCATGGCGCAATTTGTTTTCCAAGACATGGTAAACAAGCGTGGTCTTTCTGACCAATTTACAATTGATTCAAAAGCGACAAGTACGGAGGAGTTAGGCAACCCGCCGCACCGCGGAACCGTGCGAAAATTAGCACAGGTAGGAGTGCCGGTACTGCCGCATCGAGCGAGTCAGTTAAGTCGGAGTGATTACGACAAATTTGACTATATTATCGGGATGGACACATGGAATATGAAGAACATAAACCGTATTTTAGGTGGCGATCCGGAAGGAAAAGTGAGTAAACTTTTAGCGTGGAGCGGAGATGGAAGAGATATTGCAGACCCGTGGTATACCGGCAATTTTGACGAGACGTATGATGATGTTTTAGAGGGATGCGAAGCATTTCTTACTTTCCTTTTGGAGAATGGTCTGTTATACTAGACAAGATAAGATAATAAAATGTATCAAAAAGAGCAGTGATTGATTCATTGGAAAGGAAGGATGACATGAAAGTACTGATGGTAAATGGAAGTCCTCATAAAGAAGGCTGCACGTATACGGCGCTGAAAGAAGTGGCAGGTGCGTTAGAGAAATATGGCATTGAATCGGAAATTTTCTGGGTTGGTAATGGAGAAATTGCCGGTTGTATCGGATGTGGAGCCTGTGCGAAGACGGGAGAAGGATGTTTCCGCAAGGACGTTGTAAATGAATTTGTTGCGAAGGCCGGAGAGGCGGACGGATATATATTTGGTTCGCCGGTACACTATGCTGCGGCAAGTGGAGCATTGACATCATTTATGGACCGTGCGTTTTACAGCGGTGGCAGTAAAATGACCGGAAAACCGGCAGCGGCTGTAGTAAGCTGTCGTCGTGGAGGAGCATCGGCGGCATTCGACCAGATTAATAAGTATTTTACCATTAACTGTATGCCGGTTGTTGGTTCCCAGTATTGGAATCAGGTGCATGGGGGCAAGGCAGAAGAAGTGAAGCAGGACGAAGAGGGAATGCAGACGATGCGGACGCTCGGAAACAATATGGCATGGCTTCTTTCATGCATTGAAGCAGGAAAAGAGAAGGGCATTACATTCCCGGAGAGAGAACCGGTAATCCGTACAAACTATATTCGCTAATAATGCGTGGGGTTACACAAGAAAAAATTAGGAGGGCCACACATGAATATTTGGCATGATATCAGCAAGGAGCGGATTTCTTCGACCGATTTCATTGCGACAATTGAGATATCGAAAGGAAGCAAGAAAAAATACGAATTAGACAAAGAAACGGGATTGATTATTTTGGACCGTATTCTTTACACTTCGACCCATTATCCGGCGAACTATGGATTTATCCCGAGAACGCTCGGCGATGACAAGGACCCGCTTGACGTACTTGTGATTTGCTCGGAGGAAATTGAGCCGATGTCGCTGGTTCGCTGTTACCCGATTGGCGTTATGTACATGCGTGACAATGGGGATATGGATGAGAAAATTATTGCGATTCCGTACAACGACCCAACATACAATTACTATACCGACATTGAGCAGCTGCCGGAGCACATCTTTGAAGAGATTCAGCACTTCTTCTCGGTATACAAAGATTTAGAGAATAAGGAAACAGACGTCAAGGACTTTGGTGGTCCGTCAGAAGCAATTGCGGTTATTGAAAAATGTATTGCCAACTATGAGAAAAAATACGGCGATAAAAAGTAATGAAACAATCAAAGGGTTTATCATGCGGTAAACAGTACGCATATGAAAAATCCCTGTCAATTTCGGGTGAGATTTTCACCCGAAATGACAGGGATTTTTTTGAATCATTAACAATTAACTTTCCTGCAAATAAAGAGCGTTTGCAGCAATTACTTTTTTCATGGCTTCCTCGCCCGGAGCACCGATGGTGTTACGTTTTTCTACGCATGTTTTCATCGAAATTGCTTCGTAGATATCCCCTTCAAAAACAGGAGAAATCTTTTTATACTCTTCCAATGGAAGGTCGTCGAGTGGAATTTTCTTCTCGATACAAAGCAGCACTAACTGTCCGATGATGCCATGTGCATCACGGAAAGGAACGCCGTGGTTGACTAAGTAGTCAGCGGCATCGGTCGCATTTGTGAAACCATGTTTTGCGCTGTCTTCCATAATTTCCTTATTAAACTTCATTGTGTCAATCATGCCGGTAAACAGTGCCAGACATCCCTTTACAGTGTCAATGGCATCAAAGGTGAATTCCTTGTCTTCCTGCATATCTTTGTTGTAAGCAAGCGGAATTCCCTTCATTGTTGTCAGCATTGAAATCAAAGCACCGTATACACGACCGGTTTTTCCGCGGACAAGTTCGGCGATGTCCGGGTTCTTTTTCTGTGGCATGATACTTGAACCGGTGGAATAAGAATCATCAATTTCAACAAAACGGTATTCGTTTGAATTCCACAGAATGATTTCTTCACAGAAACGGCTCATATGCATCATAATGGTCGAGAGGGCACTGAGCAGTTCGATGAGGTAATCACGGTCGGAAACCGAATCCATACTGTTAAAGGTAGGACCGTCAAACTTCAAAAGCGAAGCGGTGTACTCGCGGTCCAAAGGATAGGTTGTTCCGGCGAGAGCGCCGGCACCGAGCGGACAGTAATTCATCCGGTCGTAGATGTCGCGCAGGCGGCTTCGATCGCGGCGGAACATTTCAAAATAAGCCCCGAAATGGTGAGCAAGTGTCACCGGCTGAGCTTTCTGCAAATGGGTAAAGCCCGGCATAAAAGTATCAATATTTTCTGACATGATCCGGTGAATTACCACCATCAATTCTTTGAGCAAATCATTGATTTCAACGATTTCATCTCTTGTGTATAATTTCATATCCAGAGCAACCTGGTCGTTTCGGCTGCGTCCGGTGTGAAGTTTTTTGCCGGGATCTCCGATGCGTTCAATCAGGTTTGCCTCTACGAAACTGTGAATGTCCTCGTGTTCCGCAGTGATTTCTAAAGCACCGCTCTCTAAATCATTCAGGATTCCCTGCAGGCCATCGACAATGGCATCTTTTTCAGAAGTAGTTAAAATCCCCTGTTTTTCTAACATTGTTACATGTGCAATACTTCCTAAAATATCCTGTTTGTAAAATTTCTGGTCATAGGAAATGGAAGCGTTAAAATTGTGTACTAACTGATTGGTCTCTTTGGTGAATCGTCCTCCCCAGAGTTTCATAAGTATCCTCCATTCTTAAGCCTGATAAGCAGGCGGTTATTTAATGTTACATCCAACAGATGTCCTCCCACAGCATCATAAACATACTATCATTTACAAAGAAAATTAGCAATAGAAAATTGACCGATTGGAGACGGCGTGGTAAAATGAATATCAATGCCGTTGGAAATAGAAACGAAACGGTAAATTAGTTTAAGGGGGATATGGCAGATTGAAAAAAATAATAAAGACAATTGGCTGGACGCTGCTTGCCCTCCTTGTCTGTTACGGCTTGGAAGTGTTGTTTCGTGCCTTGTTTGGACTTGCGTTACATAAAGGGATGACAAAGCAGGAACAAATCCGAGTGCAGATTATGGCAAATTTTATTTTGAAATTGGTTGTATTATTTGTGTTTGGTTTCTGGTATGCCGTGCGGGAGAATAAATGGCATTACAGACCGGATTACCGCCCACTGTTTACGGTAAAACGCATCGCCGGTTTGACGGCGATTGGGCTGTTTGGGCAGTATGCGATTGGCATCACCGTTGGATTTTTGCGGTATCTTCTGCCAAACATATTTGCTTGCTATGACAATGTGAGTGAGATTTTAAGCCTGAAAAACGGTTCTCCGTTTGCTGTGCTGCTTCTTGTTGTTGTCGTGGGACCGATTGCGGAGGAACTACTGTTTCGCGGCGTGATTTACGGCGGACTTAGAACTTGTTTTCCGGTTGATGTGTCAGCGCTTGTTTCCGCACTGATTTTTGGTATATACCATAAAAATATTGTTCAGGGATTGTACGCGGCTGCCTTTGGTATTATTTTGGCGTACATCTTTGAAAAAACACAGAGTATCTGGGGAAGCACCCTTATGCATATGGCATTTAATTTAAGTTCTTATCTAATCAGTGGAATCGGTCAGTGGTTAGCCTATCGGCAAATCCGGATTGCTTCTATCTGGTATGTGATTTTTTATGTACTTTGCATTGTGGTTGTGGCGGCAAGCATTTATTCGCTGCGCCGGCTGCCGAACCGATATGATGAAATTAGAAAAAGGAATGGAGATGTGGAAGGATGAGAACCTTTGCAAAATCAGATAAATTACATGGAGTATGTTACGATGTGAGAGGCCCTGTTCTGGATGCGGCAAATGAGATGAAACGCCAGGGCACGGAGATTCTCCAATTAAATATAGGAAACCCGGCACCATTTGGTTTTCAGGCACCTTCGTGGATTTTGGACGCTATCCGTGATGCACTGGATGACCCAATGAGTCAGGGGTATAGCGAGTCCAATGGTATTGTTGAGGCACGTGAGGCGATTTTAGATTATCACCGGTCAAAGGGGCTGCCAAATTTGGAGATGAACCACATTTACATCGGAAACGGAGTCAGTGAAATGATTTCCCTTGCGATGCAGGGCTTGTTAAATGATGGCGACGAAATTTTGATTCCGGCACCGGATTACCCATTGTGGACAGCTGCGGCAAAATTGGCAGGAGGAACGCCGGTTCATTATATTTGTGATGAGAAATCCAACTGGTATCCGGATATTGCGGATATGGAGAAAAAAATCAATTCCAGAACAAAGGGAATTGTCATTATTAACCCGAATAACCCGACAGGTGCTTTGTATCCAAAAGAAGTGTTAGAGCAGATTGTAGAGCTGGCAAGACGCCATGAATTGATTTTATTTGCGGATGAGATTTATGACAGACTTGTTTTTGATGGCAAAACGCATACATCGATTGCATCTTTGGCACCGGATTTGTTTGTAGTAACGTTTAACGGACTTTCCAAATCAGACCGCATAGCGGGATTTCGCAGCGGCTGGATGGTGCTTAGCGGAGACTTGTCAAAGGGCAAAGGCTACATAGAAGGAATTAACATGCTTTCGTCCATGCGTTTGTGTGCCAACGTGTTAGCACAGCACGTGGTGGCACCGGCACTGAAAAACAGACCGGATGTTGACCCGCTTTTATTACCGGGCGGCAGATTGTATGAGCAGCGAAAATGCATCTGTGAGGCGATTGATGGTGTGGATGGCTTGTCCGTTGTTCATCCGGAAGCGGCCTTTTATATCTTCCCACGCATTGATGCAAAGCGTTTTGGAATTCAAAATGATGAGCAGTTTGTGTTAGACTTTCTGCGTGAAAAACATGTGCTTTTGGTACATGGCGGCGGATTTAACTGGGCAAATCCGGATCATTTCCGTATTGTCTATCTGCCGGAGGTGTCCATTCTTACAGAATCTATGAAGAAGATGGATGAATTTTTGGAAAAATACCGCTAGGCTTGTCTTGCTTTTTAAAACAGTTTTCGGTATAATGAAATTAAGTTTGGAGATTTTTGTGAAAGGAGAAATAAGATGTCGGCGATGTATGTTCAGGATATTACAAATCGAACCAATCAGGCAGCAAGTGTATCGCTGTCCGCTTCGCATACAAAGACATCCATTACTCCGTTTCAGAAAGTGTTAGAAAAGGAAAATGCGTTGTATGCTGCGGCTTCTGAGGAAAACAAAGAAAGTTCGTCGCTGAAAAAGACGACAGCAAAGACGACAGAAAAAACATCGTCAGCATCAAAGACAAACAAAACGTCGAATGATACTTCCGAGAGTACAGGAAGCACGACGTTAAAAAGTATCTTTGAGCGGGCGGCAGAAAAATATGATATTTCTTATGATTTCTTAGTTGCCGTGGCAAAGGCAGAATCAGATTTTAACACAAAGTGTGTTTCCTCTGCCGGAGCACAGGGAATTATGCAGGTGATGCCGGAAGAACAGAAGGGGTTAGGAATCAAAGATCCGTTTGATGCCGAGCAGAATATTATGGGAGCGGCAAAACTTCTGAAAGCGCATTTGAAGAAATTTAACGGTGATTGCACATTGGCGGCAGCGGCATATAACGCCGGCAGCGGTGCGGTGAAAAAGTACGGCGGTGTGCCACCGTATAAAGAGACGACAAATTACGTGAAAAAGATAAAGAAATTTATGCAGGAAGGCGTTACTGTTCCGAACCGCAAGGTTTCGACTACTTCCGATGCATATGAGGGAAGTGGTGCTTCTACTGGTGTAGAAGAGAAGAAAACAACGTCTCAATCGACTGATACGACTGCAGTAAAAGCGACGGCTTCAGATTTTGAAAAAGTTACCGTAGCAGTTGGAACTGGTGATAATGCGGTTACAATGACATATGGTGCTTATTTGAAATATTTAGAAATGGGGAGCACCGGCGTCGGTTGATGCGGCACTCCCTCATACAAGTTTAAGAAAGAAGATTTTGCATGGCAGTCTGATAGAGGATATCACTTTTCGACTGCCAGTTTTCGCATACTTTGATAGCATCTGTTTCCGTGGCAACGTCCAAAGACAGCTGCATGAGAACATGATTGCCGTCGCGCAGTGTACAGGTGGCGAGATAGGTGCCATCGTTTGTCGCATGGTAGTCACTTACTAAAGATGTATCATCAATGATTTCAAATTTGTGTTCTTCTAAGTAATGATTGATTTCGTCCCGAATTTCTCTTGATAAAGGAGCACCAAACAACTCTAATGTTTCGGCACCTGCTTCGGTCAGCGTGTAGTACGTTAAATGATAGGTGCTGTCCTCTTTGATTAAATCCGCTTCTAACAATTCCCCAAAGGCATTTTGTAAATTAAAATAATTTGTGTAGCCGCGGTCTGTGATGTAATCGGAAATCACGCCGGGCGGCAGTGGAGAATCTACTTTACTTAGTGTATATAAAATAATTAGTTTATAAATGGTAATTGAGCCATTTGGCATAGCAAATCCCTCCTTATTTCCCGTGATAGAATTTTCCCTGAAAAATATGTTCCTGCTTCATTTTTTTTTGAAGGGAGTTTAGAACCATTCGCTTGTTGGCACTCCACAGAGGAGCAATTAATAAGTCCTTTGGTCCGTCACCGGTCACACGGTGTATCACCATATCCGGTGGAAGAATCGAAAGTGCTTCGGCAATGTAGTCTAAATACTCATCCGGAGTCAGTGTCCGGAACATTTTATTTTCATAATCCAACGCTAAGTCGGTTCCTTTCAGTACATGCAAAAGCTGGAGTTTAATACCGTCACTTCCTATATCAGCAACATATCTTACTGTATCGAGAAAGTTTTCTTTTGTTTCACCGGGCAGACCGGCAATCACGTGAGTTACAACATTCACACCGATATTTTGCAGGTTTTTTACTGCTGTTTCGTATACGGAGTTTGGATAACCCCGCCGGATGTAGCGGATGGTGTCCGGATGAATGGTTTGTAAACCGAGTTCAACGGTTACCGGCATTTTTCTACGGCAGTCGACTAACAGCGAGAGAACATCGTCTCCTAAACAGTCCGGTCTCGTTGCGATTGCAAGCGTGGCAACGAATTCATGTGCCATTGCTTCCTCCCACGCCACGCGCAAAGTTTCAACCGGTGCGTATGTGGCGGTGAAAGATTGGAAATAAGCGGTAAAAAGATGCCCTGCGTTTTTGTAACGGGAAACACGGGCAATGGCTTCTTCGATCTGCTCAGTAATGCTTCCTTTGGTGGCGGCAAAATCACCGGAACCACTGCCACTGCAAAAACAGCAGCCTCTTGTACCAAGCGTGCCATCGCGGTTTGGACAGGTGGTTCCCCCAGCCAGAGAAATTTTATATACTTTTTCGCCAAAACGTTTTTTATTCTCGTAATCCAGAGAGTGGTACGGTTTATCGCCCCATTTTTCCATGATTAATCAGCAATATGTGCTTTTACGGCAGCACTTACAACATCTGCAACGCGTGGATCAAAAGCTTCCGGCATAATGTTATCTTCATTTAACTCATCTTCCGGTACTAAAGATGCGATAGCAAGAGCGGCTGCTAATTTCATTTCTTCGGTAATCTGTGTGGCACGTCCCTCTAAGGCACCTTTGAAAATGCCGGGGAAAGCAACTACATTGTTGACCTGATTTGGGAAATCGGAACGTCCGGTTCCAACCACTTTTGCACCGGCCTTTTTTGCAAGGTCAGGCATGATTTCCGGTATCGGATTTGCCATGGCAAACAAAATACCGTCGCGGTTCATGGAGGCAACCATTTCCTCTGTTACGATTCCCGGAGCGGAAACGCCTACGAAAATGTCAGCGCCAACAAAGGCATCAGCAAGACTTCCCTCTTTGCCGGACAAATTGGTAACTTCCATCATTTCTTTCTGCATCCAGTTTAAGTCCTTACTGTTTTTACTTAAAATACCAGATTTATCGCAGAGTGTTACATCCTTAAATCCATAGCGGAGTAAAAGTTTTGTGATAGCGATTCCTGCGGAACCGGCACCGTTTACAATGACTTTACAGTCTTCTTTTTCTTTATTTACTACTTTTAATGCATTAATGATTCCCGAGAGAACTACGATAGCCGTTCCGTGCTGGTCGTCGTGAAAAACCGGGATGTCAAGTAATTCTTTTAAGCGTGTTTCGATTTCGAAACAACGTGGTGCGGAAATATCTTCTAAGTTGATGCCACCAAAAGCAGGGGCAATATTGACTACGGTTTTGATAATTTCTTCGGTGTCTTGTGTATCTAAACAGATTGGGAAAGCATTGACGCCACCAAATTCTTTGAATAAAACAGCTTTTCCTTCCATAACCGGCATAGCGGCTTCTGCGCCGATGTTGCCGAGACCCAAAACGGCACTTCCGTCGGAAACAACGGCAACCGTATTTGACTTAATGGTATAGCGGTAAGCTTCTTCTTTGTTCTCTGCAATTACTTTACATGGTTCTGCAACACCCGGTGTGTAGGCAATGGCAAGATCTTCTCTTGATTTTACCTCACACTTTGGTGTGGTTGTAATTTTTCCATTCCATTCTTCATGCAGCTTTAACGCTTTTTCACTCTGTGTCATAATATCCTCCATTCTATCTTGTACAAATCCAATAAACATATAACAATAATCATATCATTTTTCAAGGGCAAACACAATAAGTTTCTCTTGTACTTTTTATGGAAAATGGTACAATGAGGATAGGATGGCGCCGTAGCGCTAAGGAAAGGAGAAAAAAGGATGACTTACGAAGAAGCAAAGCAGAAATTAATGCCTGTCGGTCAGGAACATTTATTACAATATTTTGAGGAATTGGGAGAAGAGGAAAAAGAATCTCTGTTGAAACAGATTGAAGATTTGGATTTGTCACTTCTTAATTTGATTGAGGGTGGTGTAAAAGAGATACCAAAAGGGAAATTAGAGCCGCTTGGTGCTGTGACTTTAGAGGAGATTGCGGCAAAGAGAGAGCATTATGAAGAAATCGGATTGCAGGCAATTCGTGACTGCAAAGTGGGTGCGGTTCTTTTGGCAGGCGGACAGGGAACAAGACTTGGTCTGGATAAGCCAAAAGGAATGTTAAATGTTGGCGTGACAAAAGAATTATATCTGTTTGAACAGTTAATACATAATTTGATGCAGGTGAAAGAAAAAGCGAATGCATGGATTCCGTTATTTATCATGACAAGTGAAAAGAACAATGACGATACGACACAGTTTTTCAAAGAACACGATTATTTTGGCTATAACAAAGATTATGTATTCTTTTTTGTTCAGGAAATGGCACCGTCAGTAAGCTATGACGGAAAGATTTATATGGAAGGAAAAGCAAAACTTTCAACTTCGCCAAATGGAAATGGCGGCTGGTTCTCTTCCTTGGCAAAAGCAGGTCTTTTAGACAAAATCGATGAACTTGGCGTGGAATGGCTGAACGTATTTTCTGTGGATAATGTACTTCAGAAGATGGCTGACCCGGTATTCGTTGGTGCAACGATCGAGGCGGGCTGTGTGTGCGGCTCAAAAGTAGTGGCAAAGGCAGACCCAAATGAAAAAGTAGGAGTTCTCTGTTTAGAGGATGGAAAACCATCGATTGTAGAGTATTATGAAATGACGGATGAAATGATTCATTCCAAAGATGAAAACGGACGACTGTTATACAACTATGGTGTTATTTTGAACTATCTGTTTAATGTAAAAACACTGACAAAGATTATGAATGAATATATGCCGACTCATGTGGTAGAGAAAAAGATTCCATATATGGCAGAAGATGGGCAGATGATGAAACCGGAAGAGCCGAACGGTTACAAATTTGAACTTCTTGTTCTGGATATGATTCGAATGATGGACAATTGTTTATCTTTTGAGGTTGAGAGAGAACGCGAATTTGCACCGATTAAAAACAGAACCGGTGTTGATTCCTTGGATACGGCGAGAGATTTGATGAAAAAAAATAAAATTGAATTTTAAAAAGCGTGCAATTTAGTTAGACACTACTTGACGAACCTTTTTTTATTCGTTATAATGAGGTTTCAGAATTATCGTAAAGAATCATTAGAAATTCGATTATCTGAAATTCGGGCGTTTGAGTTTGATTTCCTAATTATGAGATTGGATTAGTTAAGAGTGGTTGAGAGATGTATCAGCATTAGAAAGGAAGTAATGTATGGATTTTTCAAAAAAAACATTAGTTGAATTGCGCGAGATTGCAAAAGAAAAAGGTTTGAAAGGAATCACGGCATTGCGTAAGCCGGAGTTGATTCAGCGGTTGATGGAGGTTTCCGAGGAAACGAAAAGAGAGCCGGAGGTTATGCCGGAGAGAACGATGGAGAGAAAGCCGGTTTCCCAGAGAACACCGATGGAACGCCAGACAAGACCGGTAAGACAAGACCGCATGGAGCGGAATGACCGTCAGGACAGATACGAACGTCGTCCGATGCGTCGTAATGAAAATGGTTACAGCAACGGCGGTTACAGCAATAATTATAACGGCGGCTATAACAATAACGGTTATAGCAGTTATAACAATAACTATGGCAGCAATAGTTATGAGCGGAACAATAACTACAGCAATAACAATTATAGCAACAATAATTACAGCAACAATAACTACAGCAATAACAATTACAGCAATAACAATAATTATGGCAATAATAACTATAGCAGCAATAATAATTATGGTAGTAACAGTAACTATAACAGCGGTTATAACAATAATAGCTATAATAATGGCTACGAACGAAAAAATGATTCCTATAGCGATAGAAGAAATGACTCATACAGTGATAGAAATGATAGAAGAAATGATTCACACGGTGAGAAAACATATAATTCGCATGAAAGAACTTATCACTCCGAGAGACCGCAGCAGCATGAACGTGTTTCACAGTCGAACTATTATTACAATAATCGTCCACAGAAGTATCATGATGGAAGCGATGGGCTGATTTCGATTGTTAAGGATCGTCAAATTACGGAGGTACATCCGTCTGAATTGAAAGAATTAGACAGTGGTATTACGAAAAATGGTATTTTGGAGATTATGCCGGAAAATTATGGATTTATCCGCTGTGATAATTTCCTTCCGGGTGAAGATGATGTATATGTAGCACCACAGTTTATTCGTCGTTTTGGACTGCGTACCGGTGACATTATTGAGGGAAATTTAAAAACGAGGAACCAGAGTGAAAAGTTCAGTGCACTGTTGTATATGACAAAAGTAAATGGATATTCACCGACCTATTTGTATAATCGTAAAAAGTTTGAGGATTTGACACCAATTTTTCCGAATAACAGGATTCATTTGGAAACACCGGGAGCAGGAGTATCGATGCGTATGCTCGATTTGATTGCACCGATTGGTAAGGGGCAGCGTGGTATGATTGTTTCCCAGCCAAAAACCGGAAAGACAACCTTGTTAAAACAGGTTGCGAAAGCGGTTACGACAAACTATCCGAAAATGAAACTGATTGTTCTTCTGATTGATGAGAGACCGGAGGAAGTTACGGATATTAAAGAGTCGATTGAGGGCGAACAGGTAGAAGTCATTTATTCTACATTTGATGAATTGCCGGAAAATCACAAACGTGTATCGGAAATGGTAATTGAGCATGCAAAACGCCTTGTGGAAAGTGGCGAGGATGTAATGATTCTGTTAGACAGTATTACACGCCTGGCAAGAGCTTACAACCTGACTGTAACACCGAGTGGACGTACCCTTTCCGGTGGTCTTGACCCGGCGGCACTGCATATGCCAAAACGTTTCTTTGGTGCTGCACGAAATATGCGTGAAGGCGGCAGTCTGACGATTCTTGCTACGGCGCTTGTAGATACCGGAAGCCGTATGGATGATGTTGTATTTGAAGAATTTAAGGGAACCGGTAATATGGAACTTGTATTAGACCGCAGTTTATCGGAAAAACGTATTTTCCCTGCGATTGATATTCAGAAATCAAGTACACGCCGTGAAGATTTACTGTTAGACAGTGAAGAACAGGAAGCAGTAGTCAAAATCCGAAAAGCACTTGGCGGTATGAAAGCAGAACCTGCCTTGGAGCAGATTTTGAATTTGTTTAAACGAACCAAGGACAATAAGGAATTCATTGAAACTGTTAAAAAAATGCATTTATAAGTAAAAAGTGCTTGCAATTAAAGGTGGAACATGATATAATGAGCGAGCAGTTTTTGAGCAAGACAATTATCCTTTTATATATAAGGAAAATACAAGTAGTGAGGTGAAATGAACATGAGAGAGGGAATTCATCCGGAATATTACCAGGCAAAAGTGATTTGCAACTGCGGTAATACGTTTGAGACAGGCTCAACAAAAGAAGAGATTCACGTTGAAGTTTGTTCTAAGTGCCATCCATTCTATACCGGACAGCAGAAGTCGGTAGCAGCTCGTGGTGCAATCGATAAGTTCAATCGTAAGTATGGCTTGAAATAGTGGATTGAGAATGTGGGCAGAGTCGGCGTGACTCTGCCCTTTTTTCCATATTTAATGAAAGGAGAGTATTCATGAGGTATTCAAAGCTTGGCGGTCAGGCAGTCATCGAAGGAGTGATGATGAAGCATGAAAAAGAATATTCGGTTGCCGTCCGCAAGCCGGATGGTGAAATTGAGGTGACGAAAAAAGCGACATCGAGTATTCGGGATAAGTATAAAATAGCGTCTCTGCCGATTATCCGTGGAATGGTGATATTTGCTGAGTCTTTGTCGACGGGAATGAAAACATTAAATTATTCGGCTTCTTTTTTTGAAGAAGAGGAGGAAAAAGAGGCGAAAGAAAAAAATGAGAAAAAAGAAAGCCTCGTTATGGGACTTGTTATGCTACTTGCTATTGTGCTGGCGGTTGGAATCTTTGTGATTGTTCCATTTCTCATTTCCGAAGCGTTGAAACGCCCGGTGCCTTCGCCTCAATTGCGTGGATTGATTGAGGGTGTCATCCGTGTGGCTCTTTTTGTTGCTTATGTGAAACTGATTTCTTGTATGGAAGATATTAAACGTGTGTTTATGTATCACGGGGCGGAGCACAAATCGATTAACTGCGTGGAAAATGGCAAAGAATTAACGGTGGAAAATGTTCGTATGCAGACGACGGTTCATAAACGCTGTGGAACAAGCTTCCTTTTGATTGTTATGTTTGTCAGTATTTTGTTTTTCATGTTTATTGTAGTAGGAAATGTGTGGCTCCGTATGGTGCTGCGTATTTTACTGATTCCGGTTATTGCCGGCTTGTCCTATGAATTCATCCGCTATGCGGGAGAGCATGATAATAAAGTTATTAATGTGTTAAGTAAACCGGGACTTATGCTGCAGAGTCTTACAACAAAAGAGCCGGATGACTCGATGATTGAAGTGGCAATTGCGGCAGTGGAAGCAGTATTTGACTGGAAAGCCTTTCTTGAGGAAGAAAAAAAAGAAAACAAAGAGGAACCGGTAGAAGAGGTTGAGGGAAAAGTTGAGGAAGAAATTGAGATTCTCAGCATTGATGATGAGGATGACGAAGAGGAAGATGAAATTTTGAATGCTCTTGACCGTTACTTTGAAGCACCGGAACCATCGGACGAAGAAAAGAAGGAATCAGACGCATGACGTGGCAGGAACTTTTAAATGAGGGCGAAAAACGATTATCGAAAAAAGGTGTACCGGAGGCAAAATTAAATGCATGGTATTTATTTTCGGATTGTTTTGAAACGTCAAAGAGCGGTTTCTTTTTAAATCAGGAATTGGAGGCAGAAAGTGAGAAAACGGAGCGTTTTCTTGCATTGATTGCAAAACGGTGTGAGAGGATTCCGCTCGAATATCTGTTAGGTGAAACGGAGTTTATGGGACTTCCGTTTTTGGTCAATGAAAATGTCCTGATACCGAGGCAGGATACTGAGTGTCTGGTAGAGGAAGTGCTGAAAAAATGCGAGGAAGCAGATGTGCTTGATTTGTGTACGGGTTCCGGATGCATTGGAATTAGTCTAGGGAAACTTGGCAACTGTAAGAGTGTAACGCTTTCGGATATATCGGAGGGAGCACTTTTTACAGCGAAGGAAAATGCGGGGAGAAATCAAGTGGATGTCACTTGTATTCAGAGTGATTTATTTGCGGATATCGAAGGTACGTTTGATGTGATTGTATCGAATCCGCCATATATTGAAAGTGATGAGATTTTGACGCTGATGCCGGAGGTAAGGGATTATGAGCCGAGACTTGCCTTAGATGGCAGTGTGGATGGTCTTTTCTTTTACAGGCGCATTATAAAAGAAGCACCGAAATATTTAAAGAAAGACGGTTATTTGTTTTTTGAAATTGGCTGTGAACAGGCAGACGCAGTAAGCGGACTGATGGAAGTGGCTGGGTTCAAAGAAATTACAATAAAAAAAGATTACTGTGGACGAAACCGGATTGTGTTTGGTTTACAGACGGAAATGGTTCGTTAGGAGGAAGCATATGTTTGACAAATTAGAAGATATTTTGTTTCGTTATGATGAAGTGCTCAAGGAATTAAGTGAGCCGGAGGTGTTAAATGATGCATCGAGATATCAGAAACTGATGAAAGAACAGTCAGATTTGGAGCCGATTGTGGAAAAATACCGCGAATATAAAGAGACAAAAGCGGGGATTGAAGATAGTTTGGCGATGCTCGAAGAGGAAACTGACGAGGAAATGAGAGAACTCGCAAAAGAGGAACTCAATGAGTGCAAAGGAAAAATTGACGACATTGAGAATGAACTTCGCATTTTACTTCTGCCAAAGGACCCGAATGATGATAAAAACGTAATCGTGGAGATTCGTGCCGGTGCCGGCGGTGATGAAGCGGCGTTGTTCGCTGCTGACTTGTACCGTATGTACTGTAAGTTTGCGGAGGCAAACCATTGGAAAGTGGATACAATGAATTCAAATGAAAATGGCATCGGTGGATTTAAGGAAATTGTTTTTATGATTAATGGAACCGGTGCATATTCAAAATTAAAATATGAAAGTGGCGTACACCGTGTGCAGCGAATTCCGGCAACAGAGTCCGGCGGACGAATCCATACTTCGACAGCTACTGTGGCAATTATGCCGGAAGTGGAGGAAGTGGAAGTGGAACTGGACATGAATGATTGTAGATTTGATGTGTTCCGTGCATCCGGAAACGGTGGACAGTGTGTCAATACGACAGATTCAGCGGTGCGCTTAACACATATGCCAACCGGCATCGTTATTTCATGTCAGGATGAAAAATCACAGTTAAAAAATAAGGATAAGGCGCTGAAGGTGCTTCGTGCGAGACTGTATGAACTGGAGCGCGCCAAAGCACACGATGCGGAAGCGGAGGAGAGAAGAAGCCAGATTGGTACCGGAGACCGCTCGGAGAAAATCCGTACCTACAATTATCCACAGGGAAGGGTAACGGATCACCGAATTAAACTTACGCTTCATAAGCTGGATTCGATTATCAATGGGGATTTGAATGAAGTTATTGATAGTTTGATTGCTGCGGATCAGGCAGCAAAACTGGCAAAAATGAATCAGAATTAAGTAAAAAGGAGAGGGGATTATGACACGTACGAAATTGTATTCGGAACTTTTTAACAGATATAACCGCGAACGAAGACAGTTTTTTTTAGATTGCAGGGAAGAGAGTGGCAGACAGAATTTAAGAATGTTAAGAAAAATTACGATTTTATTGGTGCCATTTATTTTGTTTGCATTTTTCTTTACGCCATTTTTGATTCGTGGATGGACTATTTCATTATCGTATTATGTATTGTTTGGATTTGTTGATTTGACAGCAGGAATTTCAATTTTTTATGCTTCGAGACCAAAGATTTATTATCGTGCGGCAAATACAATTTGTACATTATTTATACTGGGGATGTTTATAATAACTGCATGGATTGACATTTTTTCGTACCGTAATGCCCCGGCTAGTTTTGTGCCGCTGTTACTGATTGTAACACCAACGGTATTTATTCTTCGCTTTCGATTGATTATACCATTAATGGCGATTGTTGATTTGGTTTACTCAATTGTTACTCTTTGGTATAAAGTTCCGCGTATTGCTCAATCTGACGTCTTTACGGCATTTATTGGATTGGTGCTCGGTTATATGATGACACTTACGATTGTGCAGCTTCGAATCCGTGATAATAATGCGAAGCGTGAGTATCAGAGACGCTGTATGGTAGACCCGGTTACGGGAATTTTGAATAAGTTTTCATTTGAAAATTCTCTGCGTGACACTTTAAATGCAAGGGATGAGACACATGAATGTGCACTGCTTCTTGTTGATATTGATAATATGAAGCGTATGAATGATGAACTTGGTAAACTTGTCGGCGATATGTTTTTGGAAAATGTTGCGGAGTTTTTGACAAGTATTTTTCGTGGCTCGGATATCATTGGACGTGTTGGCGGGGATGAGTTTATGGTTTATGTCAGAAACTTAAAGAGTGAGGACTGGCTGGCTGGAAAATGCTCCCGTATTCAGCACGAAATAAAAGCAATATCGAATGAGAATGGAAATATCAATATGACTTGCAGTATCGGAGCTGCTGTAGCAGGAAAAGTCCCAGTTTCGTTTGAGCAGATGTATACGCAGGCGGATGACTCGCTTTATAAAGCAAAGACACGTGGTAGAGGTAAATATGTACTGCATTATGTCCATAAGGAAAGGGAAGTGATTCATTAATGAAGCGTTTCGGCAGGAAAAAAGAATTTACAACGACGAGAATTATAGCAGTTGGATTTTTTGTTGCTATTGTAATTGGAACATTTCTTTTAATGCTTCCGCTTTCTTCGAAAACAGGAAAAGTAACGGGAATTGTGGATGCACTGTTTACTTCGACTACATCGGTATGTGTGACCGGCCTTGTGACGGTGCCTACATACGCACACTGGAGTCTGTTCGGACAGGTTGTGATTGCACTTTTGGCGCAGGTTGGCGGCTTAGGTGTAATTACGTTTACCACGATGTTTATGTTGATTCTGCGCCGCCGGATTGGCATGAAAGAAAGACTTTTGATTCAGGATGCGTATAACCTCGATACGATTCAGGGGCTTGTTGTTTTGGTGAAAAAAATTCTAAAGGGGACCCTTGTCGTAGAGACAGTGGGTGCCCTTCTTTATATGACGGTGTTTATTCCAGATTACGGTTTGGCGGGAATCTGGTATTCCGTTTTTAATGCCGTGTCCGCATTTTGCAATGCCGGGATGGATGTAATCGGACCGGATAGTTTGAGCCGTTATGTCGGAAATCCGGTTGTGAATATTACAACAATGGGGCTGATTATTTTAGGAGGACTAGGTTTCCCGGTCTGGTGGAATGTATTGGATGTTATGAAACAGGGAAAACGAAAACGCCGAACCGGAAGGGAATCTTTACATTATTTATCGTTAAATGCAAAACTTGTACTTTTTATGACAGCTTTTTTGATTGTGGTTGGTGCTATTTTGATATTAATTCTTGAATATCAAAATCCGGCAACACTTGGTCCTTTGTCTTTTTTTGATAAAATTCAGGCAGCTTTTTTTCAGTCAGTAACGACAAGAACGGCAGGATTTTGTACCATTTCACAGTCAGGGTTAAATAAGTCGACTGCCCTTGTGTGCTGTCTTTTAATGTTTATTGGCGGGTCACCGTCCGGTACAGCGGGAGGAATCAAAACAACGACGATGGCGGTACTTGTATTAACGGTTGTTTCTATTATTAAGGGGCGTCGTGATACGGAAATGTTTGCACGGAGAGTCAGTGATATGGCGGTGCGCCGTGCGCTGTCGATTTTTGCCGTGAGTTTCGGTGTAATGTTAGGAGCTACAGTCATTTTAGCGGCAGTTCAGCCGGGCAATTTTATTGATTGTCTGTATGAAATTGTTTCTGCCATTGCGACGGTTGGATTAAGCAGAGATTTTACCCCGCATTTGACTACGGTGTCGCGGTTAATTATTATAGTAACAATGTATATTGGACGAATCGGTCCGATTTCGCTTGCCCTGTTTTTTAACTCCAAGCGCTTTGTGAATGTAAAAACGTACCCGAAAGAGCGGGTTTCTGTTGGATAGGAGGAATACGATGAAACGAAAAGAATTTGTTGTGTTTGGTGTTGGTGATTTTGGTATGTATGTTGCGAAAACCCTTGCCAATTCCGGTGCTACCGTGATGGTAGTGGATAAAGATGAGGAGCGGTTAGAGCAGATTGCTTCGGAAGTGACGCATACAATTTGTGCAGATGCCACAAACCCGGAAGCGGTAAAACAGTTAGGAATTGGAAATTACGACGGTGCGATTATCGGCATCGGACGGAGTTTGGAGACCAGTGCCCTGATTACGATGCAGTTAAAAGAATTGAATGTGCCATTTATCATGGCAAAGGCATCCACTGATATGGAAGGAAGAATTTTGAGCCGTATCGGGGCAGACAAAGTAATTTTTCCTGACCGTGCAATGGGAATCCGTGTTGGCAACGATATTATGAATGGTAATTATTTTGAGGCAATTGAACTCTCGGATGAATATAGTATTGTGGATATGGCAGTGCCGTCAAACTGGGCGGGAAAAACATTGGAGCAGTTAAATATCCGCTCGCGCTATGGCATCAGTATTATCGGTATCCGCGGATTGGAAGAGACCAATGTAAATCCACCCGCGTCGTATGCGCTGCACCCACAGGATGTTTTAATTGTATTGGGGCATAATACAGAGATACAGAAGTTACGGGAGATGAAAGAATGATTGAATCAGCAGCAAATGCAAAATTTAAGCGCATCCAGAAACTGATGAAGCAGGCAAGAGCAAGAAAAAAAGAAGGTGTCTTTGTCGTAGAGGGATGGAAAATGGTGCGTGAGGCTTTGCAGAGAGATTTGGTACAGGAATTGTTCTGTGATGAAAAAGAAGAACAAGCATTAGCCAAAGAATTAGCAAAACTACAAAAACGTCCGGTGATTGAGGTACTTAAGACAACGTTATTTAAGCAGATGTCAGACACCGTAAATCCACAGGGTGTTTTGGCGGTTATCACAATGCCGTCCTATGACAGGGAGCAAATGATTTCCTCAAGTGAATGTAAACTTCTCTGCCTCGAAAACATACAAGATCCCGGCAATTTGGGAACAATGTTTCGGACAGCAGAGGGAGCCGGTATGTCGGGTGTTGTTTTGTCGTCCGGCTGTGTAGATTTGTTTAATCCAAAAGTTGTGCGCTCGACGATGGGAGCAATGTTTCGTGTCCCATTTTATATCTGCGAGTCAATGAGCGAGGAGATGAAACAGCTGCAAAATCAGTCATTTCACTTTTATGCCGCTCATTTACAGGGCAAGAAAAACTTCCGCGAGGAAACGTATGATGGACGCATCGGCATCTTAATCGGCAACGAGGCAAATGGACTGAGTGATGAAGTCACCGCCCTCGCCGATAAAAAAGTAATCATTCCGATGGAGGGCGAACTGGAGTCGTTAAATGCAGCAGTGTCGGCTGCGTTGTTGATGTATGAGGTGCAGCGGAATAAGTAGCTATAGTTTCCGTAATTTAGTACAAAAAGTTTGTTCCTCATGGGCCGCTCTCGCTCGTTGAGTTGCGTAGCGGTATGGGCACAGAAACTACCAGTGCCACATACCGACGCACTCAAAACCCATGAGCCCCAAAACTTTTTGTACTAAATTACTGGAAATTATAGAGAACTAGCCGTAAATGCTAGGCGTGAAAGCATTCTGAATTGGTAAGCAACTTGTTTTGAGGCAACATTTAGATAGAGTACAGCGAGAGTTATTTCGCCTTCGGTTGCTTACACTATTGGTAGCAGAGGCATTTTGGAAGACTTATTCGGTATTCCAGTGATTTATGAAGAAAAGATTGTGTAAAGAGGCAGCAGCCAACTTATTTGGAATTCTGGTGGTTTATGAAGAAAAAGATTTGCGTAAAGAGGTAGCAGCCAACTTATTTAGGATTCCGGTGATTTATGAAGAAAAGATTTGTGTAAAGAGGTAGTTGCCAACTTATTTAGGATTCCAGTAATTTATTCGAAAAGATTTGTATGGCGTGGGTACAAATGCGCAAGTATGAGACATGCGTAGTTTGCATGTCGATACTTCTGCGTATTTGTCTAGCGGGAGCGCCCACGCCATGCAAACTTTTCGAATAAAATACGGAAACTAAAAAAATTGACACCCCCACGCCACAAACAAAATGTGTTAAAATTTTGACAAAAACCTAATTTTTTAGTATGATAAGGAGAAACAGTGAATAAAATGAAAGGGAGGATTCGAGACGATGTTGACGATTTTTTGGCTTGTACTGGTAGCCATTATGTTGGTAATTGAGATTTTTACACTGGGTCTTACGACAATTTGGTTTAGTCTTGGCGGCGTGGCAGCGGCAATTGCAGCAGGACTTAACAGCCCTTTGTGGTTACAGATTGTTTTGTTTGCCGGCGTGTCGGTTGTGGTTATGGTTTTAGTTCGCCCGTTTGCTGTAAAAGTGCTTGATAAAAGTCGTGCCAAGACCAATATCGATGAACTGCCGGGGCAGAAAGCAGAAGTCATCGAAACAATTGATAATGCAAAGGGAAGCGGCACGGTACGTCTTCGTGGTGTCGAATGGATGGCACGCAGTGTAGATGACACGGTGATTGAAGAGGGAAAAGTGGTAACGATTCAATCGGTTTCCGGTGTCAAGTTACTGGTAAAAGAGTGATAAAAAAGGCGCGAAAGCGCGGAATGGAGGCATGTTATGGGAAGCGAAATGGAGATTAGTCTGGTACCGATTATTATTGTTGTAATTGTAGCAATTTTGCTTTGTGTACTGGCATCTTGCATTAAAATTGTGCCACAGGCACAGGCGTTTATTGTTGAAAGACTGGGCGGTTATCAGTGCACTTGGTCGGTTGGACTGCATTTTAAGGTTCCAATTATCGACAAGGTGGCAAGAAAAGTTCTGTTAAAAGAGCAGGTGATGGATTTCCCGCCACAGCCGGTAATTACAAAGGATAATGTAACGATGCAGATTGACACCGTTGTATTTTTCCAGATTACGGATCCGAAGCTTTTCACGTACGGGGTAGAAAATCCGATTATGGCAATTGAAAATCTGACGGCGACGACACTTAGAAATATTATTGGTGATTTGGAATTAGACCAGACACTTACGTCACGTGAGACAATTAATACGCATATGCGTTCCAATCTGGACATTGCGACTGACCCGTGGGGAATCAAAGTAAACCGTGTGGAATTGAAAAACATCATTCCACCGAGAGAAATTCAGGACTCCATGGAGAAGCAGATGAAGGCGGAGCGTGAGAGACGTGAATCTATTCTTCGTGCGGAAGGTGAGAAGAAATCGACAGTCCTTGTAGCAGAAGGTAAAAAGGAGTCTGCGATTTTGGAAGCGGAAGCAGAAAAAGAAGCAGCAATCCTTCGTGCAGAAGCAAAGAAAGAAGCAATGATTCGCGAGGCAGAAGGTAAGGCCCAGGCGATTGCAGAAGTCCAGAAGGCGACAGCAGAAGGACTGAAATACTTAAATGAAGCTGCACCGACGGAATCGGTTCTGACTTTGAAGAGCTTGGAAGCATTTGAAAAAGCAAGTGACGGCCAGGCAACAAAAATTATCATTCCATCGGAAATTCAGGGGATTGCAGGACTGGCAAAATCCGTGATTGAAACATGTAAAGAAAAATAACACAGAGAAAAGAGTGAAAAAATGAATTTACAAGGAAGAAACTTTTTGACACTAAAGGATTTTACATCGGAAGAGATTCGCTATTTTCTGGATACAGCAAAAGATTTGAAGGAAAAGAAGAAAAATCATGTTCCGATGAAAGAATTTGAGGGACGAAATATTGCCTTGATTTTTGAAAAAACAAGTACGAGAACACGCTGCTCGTTTGAAGTCGCAGCGCATGATTTGGGAATGGGTGTGACATACTTAGATCCAAGTGGTTCCCAGATTGGCAAGAAAGAAAGCATTGCGGATACGGCACGTGTGCTTGGACGTATGTTTGACGGTATTGAGTACCGTGGCTTTGGACAGGAAATTGTTGAAGAACTGGCAGAGTATGCTGGTGTGCCGGTTTGGAATGGATTGACGAATGAATATCATCCGACCCAGATGCTTGCCGACCTTCTTACAATTGAGGAGCAGTTTGGACATTTGGAAGGAATCCGTCTGACGTATATGGGAGATGCCCGTTATAACATGGGAAATTCTCTGATGATTGCGTGCAGCAAGATGGGAATGCATTTTACTGCCTGCGCACCAAAAGAATATTTTCCAAATAAAGAACTGGTTGCCTTGTGTGAGGAATATGCAAAGACGAGCGGTGGCAGCATCACTCTCACAGAAGATGTAAAAGAGGGAACAAAAGATGCAGATGTTCTTTATACCGATGTATGGGTTTCTATGGGTGAGCCGGATGAAGTCTGGAAAGAGAGAATTGAGGCATTAAGTCCTTATCAGATTAACAAAGCGGCAATGGATAATGCAAAAGATAATGCTGTATTTATGCATTGTCTGCCGGCATTCCATGATTTGAAAACTAAGATTGGAAAAGAAATCCATGAAAAATATGGATTGACGGAAATGGAAGTAACAGATGAAGTGTTTGAAAAATATGCTGACGCGGTATTTCGCGAGGCAGAAAACCGCATGCACACAATCAAAGCGGTTATGTATGTGACACTTCCAAGGTAAAGCAACGAAAGGAGCCAATATGAGCAATAACTTAAACGCCGGATATCGAAATGAGTGGTTACATAAGATGGCATTGGTGTGTGAAGCGAGCAGCACCATTGACTCTACTCTTTATGAGAAATATGAAGTAAAGCGCGGACTCCGTGATTTGAATGGACGTGGTGTATTGACCGGCCTCACAGAAATTTCAGAGATTCAATCAACAAAAATTTCCGATGGGGTACAAGTTCCCTGCGATGGTAAATTATTTTATCAAGGTATTGATATTGAGGAGATCGTGGATGGGTTTTTATCTGAAAAACGGTTTGGATATGAGGAAGTTGTGTATCTTCTGATTTTTGGAAAACTGCCGAATGAATCTGAACTGGAAGAACTCAAGGACATGTTAGCCAATTATCGTCAAAGCCTGCCAACCAGCTTTGTACGTGATATTATTATGAAAGCACCAAGTGTTGACCTTATGAATACACTTGGACGAAGTGTTCTTACGTTATATTCTTATGACGACAGGGCAGATGATATTACGACGGAAAATGTACTGCGTCAGTGTTTGCAGTTAGTAGCACTGTTTCCGATGTTTGCGGTATATGGTTATCAGGCGGCATGTTATTTCCATGAAGGAACGAGTTTCTTCCTGCACCCGCCAAAAGCGGAGTATTCCACCGCAGAAAATATTCTGCATATGCTTCGTCCAAATAGTAAATTTTCACCGTTAGAGGCAAAGATTTTGGATATTGCCCTTGTGCTTCATGCGGAGCATGGCGGTGGTAATAACTCGACATTTACGGACCATGTGGTAACTTCATCCGGAACCGATACCTATGCGGCAATTTCGGCAGCACTCGGTTCGTTGAAAGGACCAAGACATGGTGGAGCGAATAAAAAAGTATCGCAGATGTTTGACGATATGAAACAGAAAGTCAAAAACTGGGAAGATGAGGATGAAGTAGAATCGTATTTGATTGCCCTTCTGAATCAGCAGGCATTTGACCGTGCCGGTTTGATTTACGGTATGGGACACGCGGTGTACTCAATTTCTGACCCACGTGCGAGAACGTTCCGCAAATTTGTCCAGAAACTTGCCGATGAAAAGGGGCTTCAGAAAGAATTTGCCCTTTACAATCTGGTCGAAAAACTGGCACCAAAAGTGATTGCGAATGAGCGTCATATTTATAAAGGTGTTAGTGCCAATATTGATTTTTACAGCGGACTTGTATATAGCATGTTGGGGATTCCGCATGAGCTCTATACGCCGATTTTCGCAATTGGACGTATCGCCGGCTGGAGTGCGCACCGTTTAGAGGAACTTGTCAATGCCGGGAAAATCATTCGTCCGGCTTATAAAGCGGTGGCAAAACATAAACCATATACACCGTTAAGTGAACGGGATTAGGAGGTTTTCCATGCAGGAAGAACAGATTTTGTGCGCGTGCAGTGCCTATGAGCAGAAATATTATTTAAATCCGCGTTATGCATCGCTTCCATCTGCGATTCAGGATGAACTGCAGATTATGGCGGTGACGATGACGGAAGATGTCGGCGGTGTATTTACCATGGAATTTGATGAAGATGGCTCCCTTTATATGTCTACGACGGCAAAGGAAAATGATTTCTTCTATGATGAAATCGGAAGCCATTTGAAAATCAAACAATACCGTGTAAAATACGCAGAACTTTTAGAAAATTTAGAGACTTACTATAAAACATTTTTTATTGACGGAGTGAACGAATGAAATCATTTACTCTGAATGGGGGCTATTATGTTACTGGCGATTGATATCGGAAATACAAATTTGACATTTGGACTTTTTCAAGGAGAAAAAATTCTGCATAAGTTTCGGCTGACAACCAGTCTGCCGAGAACTTCCGATGAGTTTGGTGTCCAGATCGTGGAGCAGTTATCCCACAAAGATGTGTCTGCGGACGACGTTGAGGATGTCATTATCTGCTCCGTTGTGCCAAAGATTATGTATTCTCTGACAAGTGGTGTAAAGAAATATCTTGACTGTGATCCGATGATTGTGGGTAATGGCACAAAATCGGGTATCCGTATTGCAACGACGAATCCGATGGAAATCGGAGCAGACCGTGTGGTCGATGCGGTCGGTGCTTACTTTTTGTATGGCGGACCTGTGTTTGTCATTGATTATGGTACGGCTACGACATATGATTTGGTGACGGAAGACGGCGCGTTTGTTGCAGGTGTAACGGCACCCGGTATAAGAATTAGTGCAAAAGCACTTTGGAGCAATGCGGCAAAACTTCCGGAAATTGAAATTATAAAACCGGAGTCAATTATGGCGAAAACCACGATTACAAGTATGCAGGCAGGACTTGTGTACGGAACGATTGGACAGGCGGAATATATCATTGATAAGTTCCGTGAGGAATCGGGTTATCAGAATATGAAAGTTGTGGCAACCGGCGGGCTCGGACGCATTATTTCAGAGGGCACCGATAAGATTGATATTTATGATTCAGAGCTGACCTTACAGGGCATGCGTCTGATTTATGAGAGGACGAAAAAGAGTGAAGATGGGAAGTAACAAACTGAAAATCGGCAATGTAAGCTTAGATGGCAATATTGTGTTAGCACCAATGGCAGGGGTTACGGACCTGCCATTTCGTCTGCTTTGCAAAGAGCAGGGAGCGGATTTAATCTGCACGGAAATGGTGAGTGCAAAAGGCATTTTTTATAATAATAAAAATACCGAGGATTTGCTTCGGATTGATGACAGGGAACGCCCGGTATCGCTGCAGTTATTTGGCTCAGACCCAGATATTATCAGTGAGATGGCAAAAAAAATTGAGCATCGGAATTTTGATATCTTAGATATCAATATGGGATGCCCTGTGCCAAAGGTTGTGAATAATGGCGAGGGTTCCGCCCTCCTCAAAAACATTCCGCTTGCGGCAAAAATTATTGAGAAAACGGTAAAAGCGATTGACAAACCAGTGACGGTAAAGTTTCGCAAAGGATTTGGTGCGGACGAAGTGCAGGCAATCGAGATGGCAAAGGCGGCGGAAGCAGCAGGCGCAGCGGCTGTGGCAGTACATGGCAGAACGAGAGAACAGTATTACAGCGGAAAGGCTGACTGGGAAATAATTGCCAAAGTGAAAGATACGGTGTCAATTCCGGTCATTGGAAATGGAGATATTTTTACGCCGGAGGATGCGAAAAATATGATGGAGCAGACAAATTGTGACGGTGTGATGATTGGCCGCGGGGCGCAGGGAAATCCGTGGATTTTTCATCAGATTAAGACATATTTAGAAACCGGAATGGTACCGGAAAAACCACCTTTTTCCGAAGTGTGCCGGATGATTCTGCGCCATGCCAAAATGCAGATTGAGTGGAAAGGCGAAAAACGCGGTATGCGGGAAATGCGGAGCCACGCGGCGTGGTACACCGCGGGTTATCCACATTCTGCTTCTCTGCGGCGTGCAATGAACACAGTGGAGACATATGCACAGTTAGAGGAACTATTTTCTATTTAACAGAAAATCACAACTTTATGTCTGAATTATCAAAGTATGAACACAGGCTGTTCATACTTTTTCTTTAGATTAAAGGTAGAAAATGTAAAGAATACGATGAGCAGTATGACAAGTCCCATGAATGATATGATTGATACCGTTTCCATTGCGATTGCGTTTATCGCCGGCATTTCCCTTTTAGTAGGCGGAATCGGCGTTATGAATATTATGCTTGTTTCAATTACCGAGCGTACCAGAGAAATCGGTACGCGCAAGGCGCTTGGCGCAAAGAACAGCTCCATCCGCCTGCAATTTATAATAGAAGCGGTTATCCTCTGCTTGCTGGGAGGCGTCTTTGGGATTATCTTAGGATTTATTCTCGGAGCCGTCGCCGCTTCCCTCCTAGGCTATGCGGCATCTGCTCCGGTGGCTGCCATCATTGGTTCCGTTGTATTTTCCATGATTATCGGCGTGTTCTTCGGTTACTATCCGGCGAACAAGGCGGCGAGACTCGATCCAATCGAAGCACTTCGGTATGAGTAGAAAATAGGAAATCATAAAAAAGAAAGTCATATTTACTTGTTCTTACAGGTAGATGTGGCTTTTTTTGAAGTAAAAACCGACCAAATGTGATATTCTTTTATCTAATAGTTGTAGTACTTAATTTCAAGGCCTTGGAAGAAAGGAACATACCATGGACAAAAAACTTGTGTTACAAGCGAAAAAGCACGACAAAGAAGCCTTTGTGAAACTGGTGGAGAATTATCAGGTGAGTATGTATAAGACCGCAATTGCTATTTTGCAAAATGACGAGGATGCGGCAGATGCCATACAGGAAACGATTCTTATCTGCTGGGAAAAAATAGGTTCTTTGCGAAATGCTAAGTATTTTAAAACATGGATGACGCGGATTTTAATTCACCGGTGTTATGCGATTTACAATGAAAATAAGCGGACGGTTACGGCAGATAATTTCCCGGATGTCATGGACTGCTCGGATAAATACGGAGAAATCGAGTGGCAGGAAATGCTTGGTTTTCTAAATGAAAAGCAGCGGATTGTTGTGGAACTTTATTACGGGCAGCAGTTTAAAGTCCGGGAAATTGCGGGGGCGCTGCAAATTGGGCAAAGTGCGGTAAAAAGCAGGTTGCAGTCAGCGAGAAAGACTCTGGAGCAATTTTATGAGATTGGGAAAGAAGCATCACCTAACAGCGACGGACGCTTATGAATTGGAGGGATTTAGTATGGATAGATTTACAAAATGGCTTGGCAATATTCGGAGAACGGATGAGGTGCCGGATGCGGTAAAACAGACAATTTGTGATACATTGCAGAATCTGCCGGATGCACCGGAGAAAAAAATTGAAAACCGCACGTGGAAACATCTAGCGGTGGCAGCTTGTGTTGTTATTTTGATATGCGGCAGCGTGCTTGCGGTAAATCCGTCACTTGCGGCAAATCTTCCGATTCTTGGAACTATTTTCCAAAAGGTAGAGAAGGGAGTTATTTACTCCGGTGAGTATAAGGATGCGAAAAAGATTACACAGGAAAAGGAAAACCATTTAAGTGCACAAAGCCAAGGAATTAAACTGACGGCGTCGGAAGTTTACTGCGATGGATTTTCTGTGTATGTTACGATGAAAATGCAGGCAGAGCAGATGGATTTTTCAAAGGAAGGAAATGGAATCTGTGTGAAAGCACAGTATAGTTTTGGAAAACAGATGTCAAAAGAAGATTCCGACATTTTGATGGATGGAAAATGTGTTGACAAGCATACGTTTATCGGAATGATGAAATTTGATAAAGAGGATGTCATTAAGAAAGACGGAACTCTTCGGATTCGGATTTTGACGGTTTATCTTCAGGATAAAGAGCAGTCTATCTGCGGTTCATGGAATTTTGAAATCCCGTATACGGTTTATAAAAAAGGGAGTAGAGAGATTGCAGTCAATAAAAAGCTAAACAGTCATTTGGCAGTAAAAAGTGTGTTTGTTTCCCCTTATCAGATTGTTGTGTTTACAAAGGAGAGCGGAGGCGTGCACAGCCAGATTGCATTGTTTGATCAGAACGGCGAGAAGATTTCTTTTGAAGAAGTTGGTGAGAAAAAAGGTCCATGGGAGCAGAAAATTTATGCAAGGAGAGGGCGTGTGATAACGAAATTGTATGGTTATGTCACAACGGCAGATAACCTCAAATTGTATCGCGCAAAAACAAGGAAAGAAGCAAAAAAACTTTCCAAGTATCAGTTTTGTGTGGATATTTTGTAGGGGAAATTAAGAAGTAAACTTGATAGAAAGTGAGGCAGCGAATGAAGAAAATAGGTATAGCAGTCATGATACTGGCGGTAATAGGAGTGGCGGTTACCGCAGGTGTTTTTGTCACAGGGCATCCAGAGACGACAAAAGTAGAACAGAAACACGAAAAGATAAAAAAGGAAGGAAAAGCGTATGCCGGCAAATACCGGATGAACATATCGCTTGACACCAACAACAAGGTTCTTTCCGGAACGGTCCGTGCGAAACTAAAAAATGCGACCGATGATGATTTGAAGAGTATTTGCGTGCGCAACTGGGCAGCCGCTATTTTGCAGGAGAAAACGAACCAGAAAAAGAAAGCGTGCAAAACCGAGATAACCTCGGCAAGAATCGGAGGACATACTTTGCAGATTGATAAAAAAGAAGATGCATCAGTTCTTTATTTATCCGATAAGAACCGGGTTTTAGCACCGGCCCGCGAGTGTGTAACTGTTGAATTTTCATTCCGCACCGAGATTCCAAAACAGAAAAACCGATTTGGCTATATCTCTTATGATGGGCATGAAATGTATCAGCTTTCGTTTTGTTTTCCCTGTATCTCTCGCTATCAAAAGGGGGCGTGGAACAAAAATCCTTATGTGGGTGACAACGATGAGACGTATGTGTATGAGGCAGCAGATTATGAAGTTACATTCCGGCATCCGAAAAAATACACGATTGCAGCAACCGGCACGCAGCACTCTGTGCAGGATGGAACAACGATTACCGGCAAAAAGTTAAGAGAGTTTGCAGCGGTTTTGTCGGATGATTTTTACCGGCTGGATGCGAAGACCGGCAGCACAACGATTTCAATTTTGGGACCAAATTATGAGAAAAATCAGAGCTATTACAAATATTCCATGCAGCTTGCGAAAGAGGCAGTCCGCATTTTTTCGGAAAAAATAGGTTCGTATCCGTTTTCACAGTTAAAAATCGTGCACTGCTTTATGAACAGCGCGATGGAATATCCGGGACTTTGCATGATTGGCATGCCGGATGTGAAGGACTTTCGCAAAATTGACAAGAATTCTTACGGGGGACTGGAAGCACATGTTCCGCATGAAATCGCTCACCAGTGGTTTTATGCTGCAATCGGCAACGACTCGTACAAGGAGCCGTGGCTTGACGAGGGCTTTTGTGAGTTCTGTGAAGACGTGTTATTCCCTTATTATGCAAATAAAAAATTACAGAAAAAACTGTGGAGCGACAAGTATTCCACCCGCAAAGACATGGACCGATGGTTCCGAAAAATCGTCATCCCCCAGTCCTCCCGCACCAAAGCAATCAACCGAAGCGTAAGCGATTATCAGGACAAGCCGGACGAATACTCAAACTCTGTTTACGAGGGCGGCAAACTATTCCTGTATGAACTGTGGAAAACAATGGGCGATAAAACATTCTTTCAAATGCTGCATAAATATTATCAGACATATCAATTTCAAATCGTAACAACAGACGACTTTTTGAAAATTGTGCGGTCGTATGGAACGGATAAGAAAGTTGAAAGAATAATAGGGAGATACATAGAAGAAAAATGAATTTGAGATGATAGGACTGCGGCAAATGTTCGCTGCCAGTTCCTTTGGATTCCAGTAATTCCGTAGAAAAGCTTTGTGACTCATGGGTACAAACACGTGGGTATGAGGCTTGCGTATTTTGCATGCCCATACCCTTACGCGTTTGTTAAACGGGAGTGCCCACGAGACGCAAAGCTTTTCTACGGAATTACGGAAAACAAAAAAAGTGCCAACGAACACTTGACACAAACACCTGCCACGCTAAAGTTGATTTTTTCCTCCAAAATGAGTATACTTACGTTATAAACTTGAGAAACCATATCTCAAACCAAGGAGGATGCCAAATGAAAATCAAGAGGATTGCACACCGCGGTTTCAGTTCGGAGGCGCCGGAAAACACGCAGGCGTCATTTGCAATGGCGGTAGAGGGGGATTTTTATGGCGTAGAATGTGATATTTGGAAATCAAAAGATGGCGTTTACGTTGTCAGCCACGATGGACATTTGCGCAGGATGTGCGGAATTGATCGCTGGATTCCCCAGATGACTTTTGAGGAAATAATCAGCTATCCGGTGACAGCGGGGAAAAAGAGAGAGGAGCATCCCTTACAGCATTTGATTTCTTTTTCACAGTATTTGTCCATTATGGCGCGGAGTGAAACGATTCACTCAATTGTGGAATTGAAGATGGATTATACAACTGTAGAACTAAGAGAAATCGTTGATTTGGTGAAACGAAAAGGACTTCTTGAACGAACGGTTTTTATCAGTATGCACCTTTTGGCACTATTACGTTTGAAAGATATCGGGATCCCGGCGTCAAGGCTTCAGTACGTTTATGGGGCGGTTGGCGGCAATAAGTGGACGAAAGTTTCGGATGAGCTGATTGCATGGCTTACCGAAAATGAGATTTCACTCGATTCACGTTACACGCTTGTTTCCAAAGAAGATGTGGAAAAACTTCACAAGGCGGGGCTTTTTGTCAATGTCTGGACGGTGAACAAAGAGGAAGAAATGAAGCGTCTCTTGGATGAAGTTGGTGTGGATATGGTAACGACAGAATACTATTTTGAATGATTGGAGGGTGATTATGAGTTTATTAAAACAGTTGAAATGGAATTTGATTTTGCTCGCAGTAATTTTTATTGCACTTGGTATTGTCTTGATTCTCTGGCCGGGGGCAACGATGAAAACGATTTGCTATCTGCTGGCGGCGATGCTTTTGGCAATAGGAGTGGTTTCTCTTATTAATTATCTTCGAAAAGACATCAGTGGAATTATTTACCGCTATGACCTTGTCGTTGGTTTGTGTGCAATCCTTGGCGGAATTCTTGTGATTGTGAAAGTGGACAAACTGACGGATTTGATTCCGGCGGTGCTTGGTTTTCTGGTAACGATGAGCGGTATTATGAAAATGCAGAATTCGGTTGATATGCTTCGCCTCGGGCATGGTACATGGCACGTGGCGTTTGCGATGGCAATTGTAAATATTGTTGCCGGGATTGTGCTTTTGATGAATCCATTTGAGGCAGCGCAGATTTTGATTATGTGTCTCGGAATTGCACTGGTCTACAGCGGTATCACGGACTTGTATGTGACGATTTCGATATCCAGACGATTGAGCCGGTTAAAGACGGAAATCGTTGTGGCGGAGGACGATTCGGAAGAATAAAGAAATGAAAAATGGAGGGAATTATGGCGCAGTATCATTCATTATCAAAGGAATTGCAGGAGCGGATTTTAGAAGACAGGGAGAAACATAAGAAAAATCCGTATGCATTTCCGGATGAGAAAATCGTGAGACGACGCATGGACCACGATAAGGCGAATTTGTGGCGTCCGGCATTTGTGCGGGATGTGGAGAAAATTATGCATGTGCCGTATTACAACCGTTATTCGGATAAGACGCAGGTATTTTCCTTTTACCAGAATGATGACATTTCAAGGCGTGCCCTGCATGTTCAGCTCGTGTCACGAATCGCAAGAAATATCGGCAGTGTGTTAGGCCTCAATGAAAGTTTGATTGAAGCCATTTCTCTGGGACATGATATCGGTCATACGCCGTTTGGCCATGCCGGCGAGCGGATTCTGAGCAGTCTGTATCAGGAGCATACTGGCCGTTATTTTAATCATAATGTACATAGCGTCCGCGTGCTGGACGATATGGTAAACTGGAATATCAGTTTGCAGACCTTAGACGGAATCCTTTGCCACAATGGCGAATTGGAATTAAAAGAGTACCGTCCATGCGAGATGTCTACCTTTGTAGAATACGATAAAAAGGTGGAAGCATGCTATGTCGATGAGAAGGCAATCGGCGAGTTGATTCCGTGCACGTTAGAGGGCTGCGTGATGCGTATCTGCGATATTATTGCCTATCTTGGCAAAGACAGACAGGACGCAATGCGCCTGAATTTGTTAAAAGAATCACCATTTACCGCCGGTGCGATTGGCACCACAAACGGCGAAATTATCAATAATTTCAGTGTCAATATCATCGAGAACAGTTATGGCAAAGATTATTTGAAAATGGATGAAGAATATTTTGACGCTTTGCGGCAGGCGAAAAAAGAAAATTATGAAATGATTTATAACAATAAGTCGCTCAACGATTTATATGAAAATGAAATCCGCCCAATGTTTGGGGAATTGTATGAGGAACTTTTGCGCCAGGCAGAAAGCGGAGACAAATCTTCTGTTTTTTACCGCCATCACATGGCATACATGGAGAAAAATAATTTTTATGTCAAATCCCATGTCAGAAAGCCGTATGCCGAGCAGGAGAAAAATCAGCTTGTCGTCGATTATCTTGCCAGCATGACGGATGATTATTTTATCGCACTTTACCATTATTTGTTCCCAAAAGGAAAGCATGATGTTAAATTTGTCGGGTATTTTGATTTGTAGGAGTTTTCATTGACCCCATAGGATGTTTCGTGATAAAATGTGTTAGATGCTAGGGGTAAAAGGTACAAAAGGCGTTCGTGCCCGCACGAAAAGGCTTTTACACAATATTATTAGAATCAAATGAAGAAGGAGGAAACTAATTTTGAATAAGGAATTAGTCATCGTATTGGACTTTGGCGGTCAGTACAACCAGTTAGTTGCGCGCAGAGTCCGTGAATGCAATGTATATTGTGAAATTTATTCGTATAAAACGGATTTAGCAAAAATAAAGGAAATGAATCCAAAGGGCATTATTTTGACCGGCGGACCAAACAGCTGCTATGAGGATGGTGCTCCTTCTTATGATAAAGCATTATTTGAAATGGGTATTCCGGTACTCGGCCTTTGCTACGGCGCTCAGTTAATGATGCACGTGCTTGGAGGAACGGTGGAGAAAGCACCGGTTCGTGAGTACGGAAAAACCGACGTTCATGTAAATACCAATTCAGCATTGTTTACGGATGTCAGCAAAGACACCGTATGCTGGATGAGCCATTTTGATTATATTTCTAAGGTGGCACCGGGATTTGATATCTGTGCACATACGGCAGATTGTCCGGTGGCAGCCGCTGAAAATCCATCAGAAAAATTGTACGCCATTCAGTTCCATCCGGAAGTGCTTCACACCAAAGAGGGAACGAAAATGCTTTCCAACTTTGTTTACAATGTATGTCATTGTTCCGGTGACTGGCGCATGGATTCATTTGTTGAGCATCAGATTAAGGCAATCCGTGAGAAAGTTGGCAATGGCCGCGTGCTCTGCGCTCTTTCCGGCGGTGTTGACAGCTCGGTTGCAGCCGTGCTTCTTTCTAGAGCCATCGGCGACCAGCTCACCTGCGTCTTTGTAGACCAGGGACTTCTCCGTAAAAATGAAGGCGATGAAGTAGAAGCGGTATTCGGTCCGGACGGCGACTATGATTTGAATTTCATCCGCGTCAATGCGCAGGAGCGTTTTTATGAAAAATTAGCCGGTGTCGAAGAACCGGAGAAAAAGAGAAAAATAATCGGCGAAGAATTTATTCGCGTTTTCGAACAGGAAGCAAAAAAAGTAGGAGCTGTTGATTTCCTCGTACAGGGAACCATTTACCCGGATGTTGTAGAGAGCGGCTTGGGCGGCGAATCCGCTGTCATCAAGAGCCACCACAACGTCGGCGGTCTCCCGGATTACGTTGATTTCAAAGAAATTATCGAGCCTCTCCGTGACCTTTTCAAAGATGAGGTCCGCAAGGTCGGTCTCGAACTCGGCATTCCGGAATACCTCGTATTCCGTCAGCCATTCCCAGGTCCTGGACTTGGAATTCGTATCATCGGCGAGGTAACTGCTGAAAAAGTTCGCATCGTGCAGGACGCAGACGCAATTTACCGCGAAGAAATTGCAAAAGCCGGTCTCGACCGCGACATCAACCAGTATTTTGCCGCCCTCACAAACATGCGCAGCGTCGGCGTTATGGGCGATGAGAGAACGTACGATTATGCCGTTGCACTTCGTGCCGTGAAGACCATTGATTTCATGACCGCAGAAAGCGCAGATATTCCGTTTGAGGTGCTGCAGACAGTAATGACGAGAATCATAAATGAGGTTAAGGGAGTCAATAGAGTATTCTATGATTTGACGAGTAAGCCGCCTGGAACGATTGAGTTTGAATAGGAAGAAAATAGCGGGAAGCCTTGTAAATAGGGGCTTCCTGATTTTGATGTAAGCAGAATGTAAGTGAAAAAAGTTGCTGGATTTATTTGCTAAACAATTTATAGGGAGTTTAAAAATCGCATCGTTGGTGCGAGAAATGAAGAAAGATATGAAAAAGAATGAAATTGTGGCTTATGAACTTCTTGTAGCAGGTTTAAAATAGTTAGTCCACAGTTTTGGTCATTGTAAAATTGGTGAGAAGGAATCTGAAAACTCTTTGTGTTGGGACTTAAAGATTCCGGGAGATAATGATTTTGGATTGGAGGGAAAGATATGCTCTTATATGATTTAATAGAAAAGTGCTCTCAGAGAGATAAATTTCAGGATGAACACGAACAATGCGAAGATTGTTCATATGGAGAATGTTGTCCACGAGATTGCCAAAGTTGTTTACAGTATGTGCATTTTCCACAAAATGCTCCAACTCCAAGAAAATATGACTGCGTACATATGGCGGATTGCTATTATTGTAAATATGCGTATAAATATGCATCTGAAATAGTATATGGATTACGTCGTTTTAATGAAATTAAGAATAAAAAAGAACTTAAGATTATGTCAGTGGGATGTGGGCCATGTACTGAGTTGGCAGCAGTTGATTATCTAAAGGCGCAAGGCGTACTTAATTTTGAAAAATTGCAATATAGGGGAATTGATCCATTAGAAGGTGTATGGAAACATATTTGGAATGATGTTAGAGAGTATTATGGAGATGGAATTCAGTTTTATCCAAAAGATATATTGCAATTGGTAGATATCATAGTTAAACATAGTTGGGTTCCGGATGTACTGATTTTTCAATATGTATTTTCAGATATGTATAAACATTCCGATGAAGAAGAAATAATTCAATTTATTAATAAGTTGGCTGATTTTTTGAATTCATATGAAGAAAAGTCAATATATATATTGTGTAATGATATTAACCTCACGAAATCCAAGGGTGGGGGAAGAGAATTTTTTGATATTTTAGAGTCGAAAATTAATAAGCCCAAAATTGTGAAAAAAAGGCATTTTGATAATATTAATAGGGAACGACACTACGAATATGGAGAGCAATATAATAGTAATGTGCTTGTCTTTGATGATATATCAGATGAAATAAAAAACGCGTATAGTCCATTTGAGAGTTGTGCCAGTGCACAGATACTTATAAAAAGGGAAAGAAAGAAGTGATTAAATGATATTAAGTGTAAGCAGAAGAACTGATATTCCTAATTATTATTCGGAATGGTTCTATAATAGAGTAAAAGAAGGTTTTTTATATGTTCGTAATCCTATGAATGCCCATCAGATAAGCGAAATAAAAATTACTCCTGATGTTGTAGATTGTATAGTGTTTTGGACCAAGAACCCTTCGCCAATGATGAAGAGGCTTGATGAAATCAAAAATTATAAGTACTATTTTCAATTCACGCTAACTGGTTATGGAAATGATGTTGAGGTTAACTTGCCAAATAAAAAAACAAAAATGATTCCAGTATTTCAGGAACTATCTGAAAAAATTGGCAGGGAAAAGGTGATTTGGAGATACGATCCTATATTCTTTTCTGATAGATATACAAAAGAATATCATTTAAAGGCATTTAAAAGTATTGCTGAGGCTTTAAGAGGATATACAGAAAAATGCGTGATTAGTTTTGTTGATATATATCCCAAAAATAGAAAGAATATGGAAGGATTGTCTAGTTATGAATTGAACGATTATGACATGAGAGAATTTGCTAATGATTTAAGCAGGATTGCAGCTGATAATAATATTAAACTTGGAAGTTGTGCGGAAAAAATAGATTTGGACGATTGTGGCATAGTTCATAATTGTTGTATAGATAGAGAATTAATTGAAAAGATTGTTGGATGTAAACTCAATGTTGGCAAAGATAAGAATCAGCGTATAGAATGTGGCTGTGTTGAAAGTGTTGAAATAGGCACTTATAATACATGTAAAAATGGATGTGTATATTGTTATGCTAATTATAGTTTAAAAAGCGTAGAGACAAATGTTGCAAAATACGACCCATTATCGCCACTTTTATGTGGTCAAGTCCAGAAGGATGACAAAATTACTATTAGAAAAGTTAAGTCATTGAAAGAAACACAGCTTAATATTTTTGATATATAAGGGATTAACTACATTATGCGCATTGAATAATAGTTGTATAAACATCTTTTGAAAAGAAAACGAGAAGTTATATAGAATCTAAGCTTCTCGTTTTTGGCGTATCTCATTTATTTCTTTATCTCTTTCAATATTTTCACCCGTTCCGGGTCAGAATGATTTTTCTTAAGCAAGGTTATATATTCAAATAATTCCTCACGTGTCATATCATCTAATACAAAGAAGTCTGCGATAAGTTGATCGACTTTCGGTAAATCGGAATAATCAAATTTCGTAAAAATGGCTGATGTACGATTGGATAGGTAGGCTTTTTTTGAACGTTGATCGGACATGCCAACCAATTTGCCAACTTCCGGAAGTGATTTATCCTCTTCATTATAGGGATTCTCATTGCATATGGTGGCAAGAGGGATGTCTAATGTATTGGCAAAGCATAAAGCGTTCTTTTGGATTGATGAATAATCATGAATTGTAAATTCTTGTACATGTCTTGTAAGGAATGTTTTGCGTACAATCTGATGAAAGGTAAAACGATAGGAAAGTGTATAATTTAAAATTAAAAAGAACATATGTTTGTGAAAAAGTTCTTGCAATTGTTCAGATAAATGAATATAATAGTAGTAGATTAAGGAGGGCATTATGGAATATTTGACAACTGTGGAGGTTGCAACAAGATGGAACATTTCATCAAGAAGAGTTGCTTTATTGTGTGAGCAGGGGCGTATAGATGGTGTTATTAAGAAAGGTAAAACATGGCTTATTCCGCGCAATTCAAAAAAACCAATGGATGCAAGGAAAGTTTGTCATAATAATAAACGAGGTGTATTAGGATGCTGAAAGATAAAACAATGACATATATCAGTTTATTTAGTTGTGCTGGTGTTGGATGTTATGGGTTTAAAAAAGCGGGATTTGAGTGTATTGCGACTAATGAACTAATAGAAAGAAGATTAAATGTACAGCGTTTTAACAATAAATGCAAATATGATTCGGGTTATATTTGTGATGATATAACTTTAGAAAAAACAAAAGAAAAGATTTTTGCAGAAATTAAAAGGTGGGAAAAATTAGGGAATGATCGGGTGGATGTATTGATTGCTACACCGCCTTGTCAGGGTATGTCTGTTGCTAATCACAAAAAAGCAGAAAATGAAATTATAAGGAATAGTTTGGTGGTTGAATCCATTCATCTAATGCAGAAAGTCAAACCAAGATTTTTTATATTTGAAAATGTGGCAGCATTTATGAAAACTGGATGCACAGCACCAGATGGTTCGGTAAAAGCAATTGGTGATGTGATTTATGAGGAACTAAGTGAGCATTATATTATTGCAAGTCGTGTTTTGAATTTTAAGAACTATGGTTCAAATTCTTCAAGAACGCGTACAGTTGTTATTGGTGTAAGCAGAGAAATGGCAGAATATGTTTCTCCAATAGAAATTTATCCTCCATATGTAAACGAGAGAACATTACAACAAGTTATTGGAGATATGCATAAATTGAAATGGGGCGAAATATGTGCAACAGATTTTTACCATGCGTTTAGAATTTATCCAGAGGAAATGCGTTGTTGGATTCATGATTTAAAAGAGGGACAGTCAGCATTTGACAATGATGATGAATTAAAACGTCCGCATAAGGTTGTAGATGGGAAAATTATTCCAAATAAGAGAAAAAATGGAGATAAGTATACTCGTCAGTACTGGAATAAAGTAGCCCCATGTATTCATACAAGAAATGACCAATTGGCCAGTCAAAACACAGTACATCCGGAAGAGGACAGGGTGTTTTCTATAAGAGAGTTGATGAAAATAATGACTATTCCGGATGATTTCAGGTGGATTGATAGGACGTTGGATGAATTGAATGCTTTACCTGAGAAAAGCAAAAAAGCATTGTTGAAAAAAGAAGAGATAAAAATACGGCAAAGTATAGGAGAAGCTGTTCCAACGATGGTGTTTTATCAGATTGCATGTGCAATTAAAAACTTTATGGAACAAGAGCATTTTACAAATGCAATGGTTAATAAGGTGATTGCGGATTGTGACTTGATTGATGCAAAAAAACTCATGAAGTTTATAGAAAGGAATCCATTAAATTTAGGAAGTGCATCTTTGGCCCGTATTGCAGAATTAGCAAACTCTAAAAGAGAAAATAATTCGGCATATTATACTAATAAGTTTATTGTGAATGAGATATTTAAACGAATGCCGGAATTTGATAAGAAAGAGATAAACGTGCTGGAGCCGTCTGTTGGAGTTGGGAACTTTCTTCCTTTTATATTTAAAAAGTATGAGGGAGTGCCAAAAGTTAATATTGATGTTGTAGATATTGATGACAAAAATTTGAGCATTTTACGTTTGCTTATGGATAAGCAGGTAGTACCTGCAAACGTCAATATTAATTATATTGTTGCAGACACTCTTCTATATTCTTTTGACAAGCATTATGATTTAGTTATAGGAAATCCACCATTTACTAAACTTAAGTCAAAAGAAGCTGCACAATATAGTGCTAATAATATAAATAAAGATACCAAAAATACATTTGAATTTTTTTTAGAGAAAGCACTTCGTATGTCCGATTACACGGTTATGATTACTCCGAAAGCTATATTGAATACACCAGAGTTTATGGCAACTAGGAAGTTACTTTCTTCTAAGAAAGTAGATTGTATTCAAGATTATGGAGAAAATGGATTTAAAGGTGTTTTGGTTGAAACAATATGCTTATTTATAGACAATTTGGGAAAACCAGAGAAAACTTTAGTCCAATCAATAACATTAAAGAAGAGTATCGTTCAAAAACAATCTTATATTATGGATGAAAAATATCCATATTGGATTATTTACAGAAATGACTTTTTTGATGCAATTTCCAAAAGGCTTGATTTTAATAAGTTTACAGTGTTTAGAGATAGGCAGATTACTAATTCAAACACAAAGCAGAAAAAGGGAAAAAATTGTTTGCGTGTTATAAAATCTAGAAATATTAGCGATGATGGAAAGAAGATTATAGACATACCAGGATATGATACGTTTATTGATAAAGGTACCGCACAGGGATTAAGTGCTTATAAGTATGTAGGAAATCAAAATGTGTACTTGACACCAAACATGACTTACAAACCAAGAGTTATGCGTAATTTTGGAAATGTAGTTGTCAATGGTTCGGTTGCTATTTTAATACCTAAAGAGGACTTTGAATTAACAGAGTCACAGATGGAGTATTTTTCAACGGAAGAATACCGTCATTTTTATAAAATAGCGAGAAATTATCAGACAAGATCGCTGAATGTTGATGCTGCAAGTGTGTATTTTTACGGAATACTGAGGGAGGCATAAGATGGATAATTTAACAATTCAGAATTTTTTGGATAAACATGATTACGACATACGAAAAACTCACAATGGACGTTGGATTGATCAGAAATGTACGATGGATGTTGTGTGCTTAGTGTCGGATTGCATAGTTGAATATATAACGGCAAAAGATAAAAAAACGTTTACTGTGAATGATATTTGGTATAACGAGTATACTGTTGAAAATGTCCAGCAAATTTTCAGTAAACCGGATCCAACAAAGAAAGCATCAAATGAGTATGATAAGTATTTTGGTCAACCAATTAAGTTGCTTGATGCAGCAGGAATAATTCATGGCGAAAGGAAAGGTAGAGGGTATGAATATTCTGTTGTTAATGAAGAATTGTTGGAATATATTAGTTTCCGCGAAAGAAATAGTTACAATTTTTTGTGTCTGTATATTGAAAAAGTTTTGAATGACAGTGGTATGTTCCGAGCGTTTGAATATTTCTTTAAGATGCAGGACAAGGATAGCTTTAAAGAACTTAAAGATAAATACACGAATTTTACAATAAATAACACGCCAATTAATGGAGCAAAAGAGTGCGGGCGTATTTTTACTAAAGTATTGAATCCGCTTGCTTGCAAATATAAGAAGCAGGGTACTTTTAAGGGTCATCTTTCTAAGGATGTGATTACTCAGGATATGATTATGTATAATCAACGAAATTGGAGAGATATTTTGGCTGAAAAACCGAAAGATATGACAAGGATTGAGTATGAAGCTATTCGTACAAAGCCACCAAAAGATTATATGACCACATATCGTATTAATAGAGCAAAAAGAAATTTGCACCGCTTTAACGATAAATATCGTAATGGTCGTACAGAAGTTTTTGATGAACGGCATATTATGGATAAAGCAACACAGATGCATCATATATTTCCGGCAAGTGAGTATCCAAGTATTGCAGATTATGTTGAGAACTTGATTGCTTTAACACCAACACAGCATTTTTCATATGCTCATCCCAATAATAATACGCAATACATCGATAGGGCATATCAGTATTTATGCTTAATTGCAAAAACAGGAACAATTAGGGAAAATTTACTTAATGATGGTAAAGAGCCAATAATATATGATTTCTATCTGTTTCAAACAGTGTTGAATACGGGACTAAAAACGGAAGAGTTTTATAAAGTTCGGAACATGGATTTTAATGGATTGTTAAACCGTATTGAGCAATATTATTAGGAATAAGGAGATGTGCGAATGATATTAGACTACGGAAACGTACTTAAATTTCAAAATGAAAATGATTATTATGAAACATTGGGATTCTTATCAAAAGATGAAGAATATATAAGAGTTTATACAGAAAGCAATGATCGAGCTGGTGCTTGGGCGATGCAAGGACGAATGTCTTTAAGAGGAGTTGATATTATATCATTACCTGAAGCACTGAAAAATGCTTTTGAAACCAGTGCAGACGGAAGAATAAGTGAAACAAAATTTGTAAAACATTTGAAAGAGCAACATTATTTTACCAAGGAAGTTGATCCTACAGGGAGTAATTTCACTAAATGGTTATATAAAGAATCTCTTGAAAAAGTTTTGGAGACAGTGCCAGAGCAAAATGAAAATGATTTTTTTCGGGGATATCATTGGAATTGTGAAGTGGTTAAGCGAATAAGAGATGCTTCTATGAATGAAATTAATTTAAGTAATGAATCAAAGCAGGAGGAAGTGGAAGCTGACACAGAGGGAAGACAAATCAAATATTATACCACAAAGTATGAACGCAGTGAAAAAAACAGAGCAGAAGCAATTCGCATTCATGGCACCAAATGTATGATTTGTGGGTTTGATTTTGAACTAAAATATGGAGAATTGGGAAAAGGATACATAGAGGTACACCATATTAAGCCTTTGTCGAACTTGGACGAAGTGGTTGTTGTAAATCCAGAAACAGATTTGATATGTGTTTGTGCTAATTGCCACAGAATGCTTCATAGATTCAAAAATTATATAGTTTTACCAGAGGAATTGCAGCAAATGATTGAGGATAATAAAGCAGATTAATGGTGTAAAATAATCTGTCATAAAAATAGTTAGTGAAATAGTTTTAGATTCTGTTTTGTCGAATTATGTCGACGGAAATAAATTGACATAATTAAGTTTGTGGAATACAATATTATTATCATATTTTTATAGAGAATATATAATTATTGTATTTTGGAGGTTACGATTATGAGCAAGTTAGTTTACGGTAAAAATGGTCAGGTACATTTTAATAGTGAGCAAGAAAAGGAAGAAGCAATAAATTACATATTAACTTCGTCTAATGTTGATTTTGAAATTCATGAAGATAATCAGAATCAAGGGGCGTGGGGACCAGAAGAAAGAATTCATTTTAAAGAAGAGGAGGGGGTACCAGAATCATTGAAAAAACTGATGACAGCTGGAAGAGCAGGGCTATATGGACGAATTAATTGTAAAGAATTTTGTGATGAAATTCGTAGTCGCAAAAAGAAAAAATAAGCAATTTGAAAAAACTCTATGTAGAATTATAATGGCCTCATAAATTAAGACACTGAAAGCGACATTTCTTAATGAATCTGATTATAATGGTCTTATAAATTAAGACATTGAACCCGACATTTCTTAATGAATCTGATATACCATAACCAACAAATGAAAGAAGGTACTTATTATGTCCAGATCAAGAAGAAATTCTAGTGCTGAATTTAAAACCAATCTCGTATTCCAATTGCTCAAGGGAGAGAAAGAACTCAATGTCCTTGCTGTTGAAAACGATATTCAACCAAATCTCCTGCGCAACTGGAAGAAAGAATTCCTTACAAATGCATCTCTTGCTTTTGATAACAAGCGGGAACACAATCTCCGGGAAAAACTTGCCGAAGAACGCAAGGAAAAAGCCGAATATGCCAAGAAAGTCGGTCAATTTACTATGCAGGTTGACTTGCTCAAAAAAATCTGAAGAAGTTGTCGGACCTGATTACAAGAGTAAATTTAGTCCGAAACCTTTCGACGACTAAAGAATTGCCAGTTTCTACCG
>ERZ791801.397-NODE-397-length-46654-cov-5.072663_pt1 | contig 46654 bp, 49 predicted proteins | sample MGYA00510309_ERZ791801 | MGnify/ENA primary metagenome ERZ791801 (study PRJEB30046, sample SAMN00791979) | human gut metagenome | study: EMG produced TPA metagenomics assembly of the A metagenome-wide association study of gut microbiota in type 2...
AGGAATAAAAAATGCGTCCAGCATTCGCTGGACGCATTTTTTAGGTTTTAAAGTCCGTTGGTGTAACGATACAGGAACGTCACGGCCTCGGCGCGGTTGCAGGAAGCATACGGGGAGAACGTCGTGGCGCTGGTGCCGGAGGTGATACCCTTACCGACGGCCCAGCGGATGGCGTTGTAATAGCTCGCCTCGCTCGTGGCGCCCACATCCTTGAACGGGTTGGAGTAGTAGCCGCTGGGCTGACCCGCGTAGCGGTACAGGAAGGTCACGATCTGGGCACGGGTGCAGACCTGATCGGGGGAGAACGCCGTGGTGCTGGTGCCGGAGGTGATGCCCTTCTGGCTGGCCCACAGGATGGCCTTGTAGTAGCTCGAGTGCGTGACGGCGTTGACATCACGGAACGGGTTGCGGGTGGTGGTCGGCTCCGGGCTGCCGGCGGCGCGCCACAGGAACGTCACGATCTCGGCGCGGGTGCAGGACTTGTACGGGGAGAAGGTGGTGCTGGACGTGCCGTTGGTGATGTTCTTGCCGACGGCCCACTTGACGGAGTTGTAGAAGTAGTCGGTGGTCTTGACATCGATGAAGTTCATCGTCTGGCCGATCTTGATGGCCACGGTGCCGGTGAGCTGGCGGGTGCCGGTGCCGGTCGTGCCGTAGCGGGCGTAGATGGTGAACGGGATGTAGACGGTCTCGCCGGTCTTGGCGTAGCGGCTGGCGAGGAACGCGACGTCGCTGAGCGCATTCTGGCTGGCGGTGGCGCTGTAGTAGAACTTGTCAGTCGTCTTGACGGAGCCGCCGTAGTTGTAGCCGCTGTAGTAGGTGTAGAGCGAGCCCTCGTTGACGGCGGAGACGGCGCTCTGGTCAAAGGTCACGTAGTCGATGGTGTAGTTGCTGCTGTAGCCCTTGGTGGAGTGCAGGTAGCTGAGGAAGTCGCTCTCATCGAAGCGGACGCTGTCGCCCTGAGAGACGGTGTACTTGATGTCCTCGCGCACGAGGTTGACGACGACGCTGCCGGAGTAGCTCACGGTCGTGCCGCGGCTCGTGGAGGAGCTGGAATAGCGGGTCGCGTACAGGGTGAAGTTCAGCGTGATGGTCTTCGCGGTGGTCTTGTCGTTGGGGACGAACGTCACGCTATCGAGGTTGGTGACCTTGGTGCGGGTGTTGAACGCGCCGGAGGAATTGCTGGTGGACATGGCGGTGCCGCCATAGTACAGCGTGCCCTGCGCGGTGGTGGGCAGGGAGAAGGACACATAATCGAAGGTGACATAGGGATAGGACTTGCTCTTGCTGGCGTCGCCGCGGGCCTCAGCGACCTTGTTCATGAAGTCGTTGAAGTCGCTCTGCGCGAACTGGACGGTCTCACCGGCCACGCCGTTGTAGTTGATGTTGTAGTTCTTCTGGTAGACGCTGATGGTGCCGCAGTAGAGCTTATTGTCGGTGCCCTGCGTCACGACATACAGCGTGCACTTGCCATTGATGAAGTTGGTGTCGGTCAGGGAATAGAGATTGGCGGTGGCAGTGGTGGGATAGTATTTCTGGGTGCTGCCGTTGTTCCAGTCGACAGGCTCGGTGTTCACACCGGCAACATAGTAATACCTTGCGCCGGAGGGAACCTGAACGTAATAGCGATAGGTGTTGCCGTAAGCCGCGACCGGCTCGGGATACTGGTCGGCATAGGTGGTCGAGCTGGGCGTTACGGGAACGTTAAACGTAACGCTGTAGGTCTTGGGAACGTTAGAATTGGCAACGCGGGTGGTCACGGTGGCGGTGAACTTTGCAGTGCCGATGCCGCTGAGGTTTGCCTTGAAGTAAAGATAGCCGGAGCCGCCGGCGGGATAGTTGTACGAAGCATTGCTCGTGCCGACACCGTAGGCAGCGGTAGAGGCGACCTGAGTGACGCCGCTGAGGGAATAGACGGTCTCGTAGGTGTAGGCGGTGCTGTAGGTCTTGTTGATGGCGGCCTGCGCGGCGTTAACAAGATCACTGTAGCTGTAGTTCACAGAAGTGCCGTTCTGAACAGCACTGAGGGTCGCCTCGATCAGGGCGCCGGTAACGGGGATGTTCTGCACATAGTCCTTGCCCTTATAGGTCGCCTTTGCGGTGACAGTGGTAGAGCCGCTTGCTCTGAGCGTTACCGTCGGCGCGGCGGTCGTCTGGTTCGTCACAGTTGCGATGTTGAGGTTGGCGGAAACAAAGGAGTAGGTCGGGACGACCAGGCTAGCGGGAGATGAGGTATTCACAAAGCTCGCCGCCAAAGTCGCGGTCTGACCGATCTGCGTCAGCGTAACGCTTGCGGGGACGACAGTGAAGGTATAGGTATCGGGAAGGCTCTTGACCGTGATGTGGCCACTCGTCTTAGCGAGCTTATCGCCCTCGCTTGCCTTGCAGTAAACAGAGTAGTCGGTCGCGGTCGTAACGTTTGCGGGGACCGTCCAGACGAGGGACTTGCCCGTGCCGATCGGAACCTCGGCAGCCTCGCCGATCTTGTAGAACCACGCATAGGTGGCAGCGTTGCTGAGACCGGTGGAGGAAGCGGTGAGCGTGGTCTTGCCGCCGGAGATGACCTCAGTAAGGCTTGCCGCTGCGGTCACGGTGGGGGTGGTGGCGTTGACCGTCACATCAGCCGTCAGCGCGGAATCCTTGACGCGCACGGTCAGCTTTCCGCTCGCGTAAGTGGGCTTGTTCGTCGTATTATCGATCACATAGCCGGTTGCGGCAGCAGACCAGGTGTTTTTGTCATTATTGATCGTCTCACCCTCAAGAAGGGAGATGTTGACCGCGCCGTCCGTCACAGAATAGGTTCTGCCGTTGAAGGTGACGGTGGTGATGTCGCCCGGGAGGAGCTTGTCAGCGATAGAGACATTGCTTTTAACGACCTTAGTCGTAGATCTGGTGATTTCCTGCCCTTCGATCGTCACCTTGTACTCGATCGTTAAGGTGCAGGAGACTTCTACATTTTCCGCCTTGTTGGAGGCGGTCAGCGTTCCTGTCGTGGCACCCGTGCCGGCAGCGCCGGAAAAACCGGGAGTGCTCCAACTATAACCGATCACGTTTACATCGGTGGCAGTTACGCCATTATCCGTGACGGTGGGGGCGGTTGCGGTAACGGTGAATGTGGTCGAGTCGCCTCTTGCAAGGGAGGACGCCGACGTGGTGATGGCGTATGTGCCACCAACCTCAACCCCGTCTGCCCTTGCAGGCACGACGACGAGGCTCAGGACCATGGTCAGAGCCAATAGCAAGGAGAGAAATTTTTTCATGTGATCTTCATCCTTTCGTGTTTGTTGTTGTCGGCTCCGCGCGCACAGAGCCTTTCTCATACACATACATTTTACCATGTCGCGGGAAATAAGGGAACAGGAAAATGGAAAATTCATAAATTCTTTATCTTCCCTCTTCGCCCAGTTTCCCTTTGCTTCATTGATTAGACGCAAGAAACGTCTGTTTTGTTTCACGAAAACCAAAAATTTCCCAAAATTTTTTTACGCCGCGAAAAACCGCACATACACGAACACCCCCAGAGCGATCTGCGCAAGTAAGATCGCCGGAATGCCGAACTTGAAGTACCAGTGCCGCGTCTTGTGGTGAAAGACCCTCATTGCGAAAAGAGCACCCGCGCTGCCGAGCAGCAGCGCGAGTGCAAATAGAGTCTTTTCGGGCACGCGCCGCGCGCCCTGAATTTTGGCGCGGCGCTTGTCTGCGCCGTAGACGCAGAACGTCAGAATATTGATCGCGGCGAGATAGATGACAAAATATCTCACTTTTCGAGCTTGCTGAGCTCCACAGCCGCCGCCGCGCCGAGGCGGGCGTTGTTGAACACGAGCTGGATGTTGGAATCCAGGCTGTCGCCGCCGGTCAGGTCCTTGATCTTGGCGAGCAGATACGGCGTCGTGGCCTTGCCGTGGATGCCGTCCTTCTTCGCGTCCTCGACGGCCTCGGCAATGGCCTTGTCGATGACTTCCTTGTCCATGGAGTACTCTTCGGGAATCGGGTTCGTGACGAGTAAGCCGCCGCGCAGACCCAGCTCGCGCTTGACGTGGAACGCCTTGGCCAGCTGCTCGGGCGTGTCGAGCTCGTAGTCGACGCCAAAGCCGGACTTGCGCGTGTAGAACGCAGGCAGCTCGCTCGTGCCGTAGCCGATGACGGTCACGCCGTGGGTCTCGAGATATTCGAGCGTCAGACCGAGGTCGAGGATGGACTTCGCGCCCGCGCACACGACCATGACAGAGGTGTTGGCCAGCTCTTCAAGGTCAGCGGAGATGTCGAACGTCTCCTGCGCGCCGCGGTGCACACCGCCGATGCCGCCGGTGGCGAACACGCGGATGCCCGCCATGTCGGCGATCATCATCGTGGTGGTGACGGTGCACGCGCCGTCCTTGCCCTGCGCGACGAGCACGGGCAGGTCGCGGCGGGAAGCCTTCGGGATGCCCGCGCCGGTGCGGCCGAGGTAGTCGATCTCTTCCTTGGAAAGGCCCGCCTTCAGGCGTCCGCCGATGATGGCGATGGTCGCGGGCACCGCTCCCGCGTCGCGAATGATCTGCTCGACCTTGAGCGCGGTCTCCACGTTCTGCGGGTAGGGCATGCCGTGGGAAATGATGGTGGATTCGAGCGCCACGACGGGCTTACCGGCGGCAAGGGCCTCGGCAACCTCGGGGGCGATATCCAGATACTTGTTCATCGTTAAAATCCTCCTGTAAAGTAATAGGTGAAAGTTTCACGTTTACCTTTTGAGGTAAGGTTGTATGATAACATACAACTTGTCAAAAGTCAATACAAAGCGGGGCTTGAATTTGCACGGGAAGTGGCATATAATACCTCTATTATCCCGTGAAAACCCACAAAAGGAAGGAAAATTATTATGGAACGAGTGAGAATTGCCGCGCTCTTCGCCGACAAAGAGCAGTACGGCGGCGCAAGCGTCACCGTATGCGGCTGGGCGAAGACCATCCGCGATATGAAGACCTTCGGATTCATCGAGCTGAACGACGGTTCGTGCTTCCGCAATTTGCAGGTCGTGATGGATGCGAATTCTCTTTCTAATTATAAGGAGATCGCCGCGCAGAATGTGGGCGCCGCGCTCATCGTGCGCGGCACCGTCGTGCTGACGCCCGAGGCCAAGCAGCCGCTCGAAGTCAAGGCAACAGAGATCGAGATCGAGGGCGTGTCCTCCCCCGACTATCCTTTGCAGAAAAAGCGCCACAGCGTCGAATATCTGCGCACCATTCAGCATCTGCGCCCGCGCACGAACCTCTTCTCCGCGGCTTTCCGTGTGAGAAGCGCGGCGGCCTACGCCGTGCACGAGTTCTTCCAGAGCCGCGGCTTCGTCTATGTCAACACCCCCATCATCACCGGCTCTGACTGCGAGGGCGCGGGCGAGATGTTCCAGGTCACGACGCTCGACCTTGAGAACCCGCCGAGAACGCCCGACGGCAAGGTCGATTACAGCAAGGACTTTTTCGGCAAGAAGACGAGCCTGACCGTCTCCGGCCAGCTCAACGCCGAGAACTTCGCTATGGCGTTCGGCGACGTTTACACCTTCGGCCCCACGTTCCGCGCCGAGAATTCCAACACCGCGCGCCACGCCGCCGAGTTCTGGATGATCGAGCCGGAGATGGCGTTCTGCGACCTCGACGGCGACCTTGAGGTCATGGAGGCGATGGTCAAGCATATCATTCGCCGCGTGATGGAGCGCTGCCCGGACGATCTCGCGTTTTTCAACAGCTTTGTCGACAAGGGTCTGCTGGAGCGTCTCCAGCACGTCGAGAGTTCCGACTTTGGCCGCGTGACGTATACCGAGGCCGTCAAGCTCTTAAAGGAGAGCGGCCAGAAGTTCGACTACCCCGTCGAGTGGGGCATCGACCTTCAAACCGAGCACGAGCGTTACCTGACCGAGCAGATCTTCAAGCGCCCCGTGTTCGTCACGGACTATCCGCAGGAGATCAAGGCGTTCTATATGCGCCTCAACGACGACGGCAAGACCGTCGCCGCGGCGGACTGCCTCGTTCCGGGCATCGGCGAGATCATCGGCGGCAGCCAGCGCGAGGAGCGCATCGAGCTGCTCGAAAAGCGCATCCGCGAGCTCGGCATGAATCCCGAGGACTACTGGTGGTACTGCGACCTGCGGCGCTACGGCTCCTGCCGTCACGCGGGCTTCGGCCTTGGCTTCGAGCGCATGGTGATGTATTTAACGGGCATCGGCAACATCCGCGACGTGGAGCTGCATCCGAGAACGGTGGGCAACGCAGACTTTTAATTCTTCAAAAACAAGGGACACGGAAGCCGTGCCCCTTGTTTTTTGAGAATTACACTCCGCTTCGTGCCTTGCCGCCCAAAGGGCGGCTTCGACACGCGCGGAGCGAGAAGAGTTTTTTGGCACGCGCATGTCGCGCCAAAAAACGATTCGAAATCATTTCGCGTCTGCGGATGCGAAAAGCTGTGACGCTTTCATTATTTGTGGTAAATAGTTACAAATGGGAACAAAAGCGCCAAAGGTGTAGTCAAAAGAAGTGAAGTCTGCTATAATGACCGCGCAGTTTTGAGAGAGGAGATTTTGACATGAAACACTTTTTTGCACTGCTGCTCAGCGCGCTGATGGTGCTGTCGCTGCTGACCGCCTGCGGCGATAAGACGACGCCGTCCGACGGCGACGATCAGACCGTCACGGACGAGAATGGCGGCGACACCGACAACAATACTGACGATACAACTGATCCCTACGACGCCGTGCGCAGCTACTGGTCCGAGGACCAGCTCACGCAGGCCTGGGGGCCGGATCAGGTGGTGGAGCACCTCTTTTTCCACCCGATCATTGCCTACCCGCAGTGGGCCTTCCACGACTGCAATGCCAGTCAGGACCAGCGCTACGGCCTCGACGACTGGATGGTGACGGTCGACGAATACAACAAAATTTTGCAGTCCGTGTACGACAAGGGCTACATCTTAGTCGCGATGGAGGACGTCTGGAGCGAGGTGACGGACGAGTCCGGCACGCACATGGTGCGAAACACCCTGATGCTGCCAGAGGGCAAAAAGCCGCTCATCATCAGCTTTGACGACGTAAACTACTACCCCTACATGCTCGACGAAGGCTTCACGAGCAAGCTCGTCGTCGGCGAGGACGGCGAGATCTGGGCGCAGTGCACCGATCCGTACACAAATGAGACCTTTTTGACCAAGGAACTCGACGCGACGCCCATTCTCGACCAGTTTGTCTACGAGCACCCCGACTTTTCGCTGAACGGCGCGAAGGCCATCTTCTCGCTGACGGGCTATCAGGGTATTTTAGGCTACCGCACGCAGGATGACCGCGACATCGCGGCAGATTCGCCCGACCGCCCCGCGTTCGATGCCTACCGCGCGAGCGAGATCGAGGCGGTCAAGCCCGTCATCGAGCGGCTCAAGGAAACGGGTTGGACGTTCGGCAGCCACACCTGGGGCCACATCCGCCTCGACACCAAATCGCTCCAGACCGTCATCAACGACACCGAGCGCTGGGCGGACGAGGTCGGCTCGCTCGTCGGCCCCACGCAGATTTTGTTCTATCCGCACGGCGGCCGTCCCGACGGCGACGACTGGCACCAGACCGGCGAGCGCTTCCAGTACCTGCAAAGCCAGGGCTTCCGCATCTTCGCGAGCGTCGGCACGAGTTCGTTCAGCTATGTGAAGCCCGACATTTCCGCCGTCATCTGCGACCGTCTGCATCCGGACGGCACCACGCTGCGCCACTCGCGCAGCCGCTATCTGCAATTCTATAACGCCGAGGACATCATGGATACGCAAGTCCGTCCCGATCTCGGCGTAGACTGGTGAGGAGGCGTTTTTATGGCAACGTTAGAAGAACTCAAGGCGAAGGCCGTCGCCATGCTGGACATGGCGTATGTGCCGTATTCCCACTTTCCCGTGGGCGCGGCGCTCGAATGCGAGGACGGCGCGGTCTTCACCGGCTGCAACATCGAAAATTCGAGCTACGGCCTCACGAACTGCGCCGAGCGCACCGCGGCGTTTAAGGCCGTGAGCGAGGGGCACCGGCGCTTCAAGCGCATCGTCATCGCCGGGCGCAGCGACGACTACTGCTACCCCTGCGGTGCGTGCCGTCAGGTGCTCTACGAGTTCGGGCCCGACATGGAGGTCGTGTGCTTGAACAAGGACAACGAGGAAAAGCACCTGCACATCAAGGAGCTGCTCCCCTACGGCTTCGACCAAACGTGGCTTGCAATCGACGAGAAATAACGAAAAAAGAGAGCGGCAGCGCCGCTCTCTTTTTTGTTCGCTTCAGTTGCTTCCAGAGGAAGAGGCTCCAATCGTCACCTCGCCGCTCATCGTTTCGATCGTAAGCTCGCTCACCGCGCCGCCGTCGAGCGCGGGCACGGAGTAGTGCGTTTCGCGGTCGCCGCAGGCGATGAGCGTGCCTTCGCGCTCGGTGAGCGCGGAGCGGAACGCGCCGCTTTTCGTTTCATAGTCGAGAGTAAAGCCGTCCTGCGCGGGAAGGGTCAGATAGATGCTGCCGCTCTCCGTTTCGGCATCAAGGCGCAGCGCACGCTCGGTAGCCAAAATCAGGTTGCCGCTGACGCTTTCGAAGTCCAGCGCGCCGAGCGCGCCGGCGATATCCACCTTGCCGCTCGCGGTTTCGATCTCGGCATTTTCCGCTTCGCCTGCAAGCTCGATCGCGCCGGAGAGCGTCGAAATATCGACCCTTGCCCACGTGCCGTCCACCACGCCCACGCTGCCGCTCACCGTCTCGATCTCGACCGCGGGGCAGCTTGCGCACATCACGCGCGCGTCGCCGCCGACGGTCGAAAGGTCGATCTTCTGCGCATCGGCGCTCACATAGGCGTAGGCGTCCGTCGTTTCGACCTCGATCTCCTCAAAGTGACCGGCGCTGACCAACTCCGCCGGAAGTCCCACGTCGAGATACTTTTCCCCATCGTAGCTGCCGCGGTAGGCGTCGCCGAGGAAGCGGATGCGCAGCGTGTCGCCGTCGATCGTGCAGACCATCTTCTCGCTCTCGGCGAGCGGCGCGGCGGATTCCTCCTTCACGCTGATCTGCGCGCTCTGCCCGGCGGTATAGATGTTCACGCCGCCGCTGCGCCACGAAATGTCGATCTTGCGGATGTCTTGGCTCTCGCCGATGCTGAGCACCGCGCCCGGGTGGAGCTCTTCGCTCCCCTCCGCCTGCGTGCAGAAGGTGTAGGTCGCGCTGCTGCCGTCCCAGAGCGCGTCGACGGCGAAAATGCCGTCGCTTTGCGGCAGTTCTGCGCGGAATGTGCCGTTATCCTGCCGCTGGGCGGTCACGGTCTCGGACGACATGCCGGTGCTGCCCCAGGCGTCGGACGGCCAGCAGCGGAGACTGACGGAATCGGGCGAATTATCGCCGAAATCGAGCGTTACGGTGTAGAAATAGGCGGCCGACACTGCAAAGGGCATTTCCAGTACAGGCGTGATGTCGCGGGAGGTTTCGTCCAGCGGGTGCGCGCCGCAGGCAATGACGGTCATACTCTGTAGGCCCTGAGTGTAGGTCCAGTCGTAGCTGCTGCTTTTGAGGGTGACGCTGCAAGCGTTTGCGCTTGTCACCGTCAGTGTTGGCGGGGTTTGGCGCGCGGCCTCGTCTGCACTTTTTTCGCCGCAGGCGGTCAGGGAGAGCAGGAGCGCGAGGGGGAGCAGGAGGGAAAGAAGCTTCTTCATCGTTCGTTCCTCGTTTCTTTCGGATACTTCTATAGACGTATGATAGCCGAAAAAGTTCCCGCGCACAACGGCGATCGTTGCACAAAACGCGGCAATTTGTGGTATCGTGAATTCTAATACCGGAGGCGGTACAGCTTTTTGCCGCGTTGTGTGCAACGCTGCTTCATGATACGGCGTATCATGAAAAGGCAAATCATGCATCAGTGTTCCCGCGTTTGCAGGGGGGTGTGGGCTGCCTTTTCCAACATTATATTTTGGGGGAAAGCGCATGAACAAGACGACAAATTTCGACCTGCCGCAGTGGGTCAAGGAGGACCCGATCAAAATGCAGGACTTCAATGCCGCGTTTGCGAGCATCGACGCGGCGCTCAAGGCGGAGACCGACGCGCGCAGCGAGGCCGACAGCACGGCGGCGGAGCGCATCACGGCATTGGCGCAGACGATCGCAAACGGTAAAATCTGCCGCATCAAATACGGCAGCTACGCCGGCAATGGTCTGAGCGGCGCGGAAAATCCCAACAAGATCGACTGCGGCTTTTACCCGCTGCTTGTGATGGTGAGCGAGCAGAGCGACACGCAGCACTGGGCGCTGCGCGGCGTCAGCGGGTTTTACAACTCGAATAACCGGGGCAACGCGGCGATATGGGACAACAGCAGCGTAAGCTGGTTCTGCCAGCAGGAAGAGGATCAGTATTTCGCCCCGCCTGCCATCCAGTTCAATGAGGCGGGCAAAACATATTATTATGTGGTGCTCGGCTGTGACGCGGACTGAGACGCAGAAAAACAAAAAACAGCCCCCGGCTCAAAAGAGCCGAGGGCTGAAACTCTATTCAGAGATTTTTTGCGCTTACGTCAATGATTAGTTGGCGTAGTAAGCGTTGAGAACACCAGAATCAGTGAGCTTGCCAGCAGCGCTGTCGATGGTGAGGGTGATGGAGTCGGGACCGAAAGCGGTGAGCTTGGCGGTAGAGACGCCGAACTCAGCAGCAGCACCAGCAAGGGTGATGGTGTAGGTGCCATTAACGGGATTCTTAACAGTCTTGGCGTAGGACTGGAGAACAGCACCGGTGTCCTTATTCACGATGTTCAGGGTGTAGGTGTAAGAGGTAGCGAGAGGATCGGGGTTGGTGGAGGTGTCGACCTTGTTCACAGCGTAAACCTGGAGCGCCAGACGGTTGAGGGTGGCGGAGGTGCCAGCGGGATCAGCGTTGTAAACAACGATGACGTTCTGCGTGGTGACGTCGCCGAGAGCCAGAGGCATCTTGGTCAGGCCGTCAACGCCGTTGCCGGAAACCGTGTAGAACTTGTCGCCAGTGATGGTGCCATCGACATAGTCGGTGTAGACAGAGTTCTTGTAGGTGTCCTTGTCAGCGCCCACGATGGAGTCGACCTTAACGGTGTAACCGGTGTAGGCAGCAGCCATGGGATAGCCGGTGAAGGCGGTGATGGCAGCGGTGGTGGAGGACTCAGTGCCGATCGCAGCGATGGCGACATAATCCTTGACGTAGTTGTTGCTCAGAGCGACCTTGAAGAGACCGCCGGCGACCTTATTGGTAGCCTGGGTTCTGAGGGCGTTGAGCAGGGTGAGGACGATAGCGTCGTCCTTGGAGCCGTAGATGTTGCCCTTCACGCCGTCAACGTAGCCGGGGATGGTGTAGACACCGGTCTTGGCGTCATAGGAGACCTGCTCGTTGGCATAGTAGAAGAGGCTGGTGACCTTGGCGGCAACGGGATCGGCGATGACGTAGACGTAATCGGCGACCTTATCACCGTTCAGATCGACGAAGTCGACCTCAGCCTGAGCATAGTTGTCGATGTTGCCGAGACCAACGATGGACTTGAAGGTGTAGGGATTGGTAGTGTTGTTGCGGACCAGGAAGACGGTGGCATCGTCAACGATCAGGTTTTTGCCGTTGTACTGGGTGTTCTTGCTGACGAACAGGTTCTCGTTGAAGAACTTGGCGTCAACACCGGTAGCGACTTCGACAGCGGCGAGAGTGCCGTTTGCCTGGGTGGTGAACTGGAAGAGGTGGCCGTTCAGGATACCGTTGACATCACAGACAGCGTTGGTGTTGATGTAGGAGTCAACGTAGAAGTAGTCACCATCAACCTTCATGACCTTGTTCTGGATGCCGGTGCTGTGGGTGACCTTACCGGTCGCAATCTTGGGGGCCACAACGCCGGAAGCAGTATCGTCGAAGTAGGTCATCTTGCTCAGGTCGACCACAGCGGTGGTGCCGTCCATGTAGGTGACATTCGCCTTAGCAACGCCGGAACCGTCCGCAGCGTTGCCAGCCCACCAGATGGAGTTGATGACGCCGTAGCTGGTAGCAGCAGCGATCTCAACGTTACCGATGAGGTTGTTGTACTGATCGAAGAACCAGGTGAACTTGTTGGTGCTGGCCACCGCGTTGTCGAAGTAGAACTTGGCAGCATCGTCATAGACAGTGCCCTCGACGTTGTGCTGCTTGGCGTTGTAGTAGATCACGCTCTGAGCGCCGTCAATGGAAGTGGCCTTGGAAACGATCTCGCCGTACTTGTCAGCGGCGGTCTTGATGAGGCCGCTCTCGGTAGCGTTGTTAGCAGCGTTGGTGTAGGCGTTCAGGAGAACGTAATCGCCGACAGCATACGGATACGCATCCTCGCCGTTGGTGAGGGTGAGCGTGGTAGCAGCAGTGGAGCCCTTGGTGGCATAGACATCGAGCTTGATGGTAGCCTCGGTGCGCAGGTGGCCCTGAGCGTCATAAGCGGCAGGAGCAACATAGGTGACCTTGGCGAGGAAGGTGTCGATCATGACGATGGTATCGTCATAGACCTCAACCAGACGGCCCTGAGCACCCATCTTGGTGACGGTGTCGGTCAGGTTGACCGTGTAGGTCGTGGGCTGCTTCTGGCCGTTGACATACAGGGTGTAAGCGGTGTCGACCTTCAGGCCAGCGTCGTGAGCGACGTCGCACTCAGTAACAGCCTTGGTGTAGGTCAGGTTGGGCTTCTCAACGAAGGTAGTGGCCTTGTCGCCGGTGTTGTAGGTCCACTTGGTGGCGGGACGGCCCCACTTGTCGGAGGACTTAGCAGAGTCGAGCTTGAAGTTCTTCTCACCGAGGCTGTTGTTCTTGGCACCGATGACCTTATCGGTCACATAGCCGAAGGCCGGGGTGTAGGTGACCTGAGCCTTCTGGATGCCCTGGAACAGGAGCTCAGCGACCAGCTCACGGGAAGCGGGAGCGTTCAGGTCGGTGGTCTTCGCCACGTTGTCCAGAACGCCGAGCTGCTGCGCGGTCTGCGCAACATGGAGCGCCCAGTCAGCGCCGGAGAACTCGTTGTTCTTGTCGTAACCGACAGCGCGGAGGATCATGGCGAGGACTTCATAGCCGGTGACCTTGCCGGACGGCTTGAAGGTGCCATCGGGATAGCCCTTGACGAGGGAGGCGTTGGCGCAGTAGCCGATGTAGCCCTGAGCCCAACCGGCACCAGCCATGTCGCTGAACTTGTTATAAGTGGCATAGAGGCCGGACTTATCGTTCTTGGCGACGTCGGCAGTGTAGATACGATAGACGATCGTAGCTACCTCAGCGCGGGTGATGTTGCCCTCGGGCTTGAAGGAACCATCCTCATAACCCTTGAACACACCCATGCCATTCAGAACGGCAACAGACTCAGCGTAATCATCGCTGATGCTCTTGTCATCCTTGAAGGCGTTGGCGCTGACGGCCAGAGACAGAGTCATGACCAGAGCCAGCACCATTGCGAGTAACTTTTTCATAGATGTTACTCTCCTTTCATAAATTTCCATCCCCTTGGAGCGCTCCGGCAGCGAAAAGCGGGCATTTTGCTGTTCGCGGGCGAAAATGAAAGTTGGCCGAAAAAGTTGCAAAACATTTCGATTTTCTTGCATTTTTGACCGTTTTGCAGGAAAACGCGCGATTTTAGTTGCTATCGCATCCTCTTAAAGATGGTTCGTTTGTCAGAAAGGAGCAAGTTTCGGCGTTTCTCGGCTTACTTACCGTGGCATGCCGATCCCGTAACTAAGTCGGGAACGCACCGTTCCCCACCCTTTCTGCACTGTCACCTTACCACAAGCAAAATTTCAAGTCAACGCTTTCGCCCCATCTGTAACACACTTGTAACAAACCGCCGCTTCTGTTACAGCTTGACATAAAACCACAGAAAACCCCATTATCCGCCACCACATACATATAATATATAAGCACAAATATAAAAAAAGCGGCCTAAGCCGCTTTTTGTGTTCTGATGACCCGCGCAGCGGTCAGGCGGCAAGTAACAGTAGTCCGCGCCGCCGCGCGGGGAGCGAAATTCCCCTTTTCCAGCCGCGGCCCGCCGAAAAAAAGGAAAGCCCGCTCACCTGAGCGGACTTTCGCCAATATTTTTTGTACAACCCCGTACAACCCAAAAAAATTGCGCGCCCGCAGGCGCGCAATGATCTTGATCGTTTTTTGTCGCGACAGAAGGTGAATTGCCGCAAAGCGGCAAGCGAAGCCGCCCTGGGGCGTGTGCGTGACAAAAAAACCTCTCACGCCGCAAACGTGTGCGCCTACGGCGCGTGCGCTGCCGCGGCGTGCAATCCGAAATCAAAAAAGGCGGCTTTCGCCGCCTTTTTTGAAGTTCTTTACTGAATCTCGATCTGCTTCGCGTTCACCACGGCGCTCTTCTTCGGCATGTTCAGCTTGAGCACGCCGTCATTGTACTGCGCGGAGATATTCGCAACCTCGACGCCGCTGATGTCGAACGCGCGCTGGTAGCTGCCGTAGCTGCGCTCGCAGCGGACGTAATTGCCCTTCTTGTCCTGATCCTCGTGCTCGCTGTGGCGCTCGGCACGAATGGTCATCGTGTCGCCGTCCACATCGACGTGGATGTCCTCTTTCTTGAAGCCCGGCAAATCAGCTTCCAGCAGGTAACTGTCGCCCTTGTCCTGAATATCGGTCTTAAACTCACTCAGCCCGCGGCCCCACGAGCCGTCACCGAAGAATGCGCGCTCCATCTGATCCCAGGGATCATAAGCCGCAACGTGGTTGTTTCTGCGTTCAAAAGGTCTCAGTTCAAACATAATACAAAGCCTCCAAATCTATTCTGGCGAGCCGCTTTTGCAGCCCGCGTGGTTTACGTTTCTTTCGTTCCCCTCGGAACAATTATGAGTATAGGCACGCCCTGTGAACAAAAATACTTCTTTTGATGAACAAACTTTTAATTTTAGCACTCACGCGTCGAGAGTGCTAAAATTGTGGTAGCTGCGGACCGCCGCCAAACCGCTACCCGACCTTTCGCGCCCCCAAACCCTTGAAAAATCAGGCTTTTTTCGCCCCCAAACCCCCGTTTCCGGCAAATCGCTACCAAACCGCTACCAGCCGCGTCCGCGAGCCCTTGCGCGGCGGGCTTTTTCCGCGTCGCTAAGGGGATGCGATATCCACTGAATTGAATGTTTTTGCGTTGATTCTGCCTGTTTTTTGTGATTCTTGATCGTTCTTGCAACAATTTTAGAATTTACGAATTTTGGCGGCAACCACGGGGAAGCGGGAGAGACGGCGGGTGTTCGGCCGCAAGGGGATGGAAATTTATGAAAGGAGAGTAACATCTATGAAAAAGTTACTCGCAATGGTGCTGGCTCTGGTCATGACTCTGTCTCTGGCCGTCAGCGCCAACGCCTTCACGGATGACAGCAAGGTCAACGACAGCTATGCCGAGGCTGTTGCCGTTCTGAATGGCATGGGTGTGTTCAAGGGTTATGAGGACGGTTCCTTCAAGCCCATGGGCAACATCACCCGCGCTGAGGTGTCCGCGATCGTGTATCGCGTGTACACGCAGAACGTCAAGGTGCGCCCAGATAGGGCGTTGTGCAAAGCAGTTTAAGGTACTGCCGCACACGGCAGTGCGCGAAATATTCTGCCTTACCGACTAAGGAGAAATCCTTTACGGGAACATCGCATAGCAGAGAAAGGAATAGTCACCGAAAGACTTAGGTGCGACTGTTTCCTGATATTAAGAAGGTACGAGGATAAGATTGGGTTTATCGAATGTGAGGTTCCAGTTCCTGTTTTTTGCAGGTGTGGGAAAAGTCTTGAAACCCATGTCATAACGCTGTCACGTTATCTTTGACGACGGGGCAACTGCCAACACGTTATGAAACAGGCGTGAGAACACGTCATAACGAACCGAAAGCATATCCGACAATCTTCATTCACCTAAGCACAACGCTAACTGGGGATTACCTAAGTCCGGCTCATTCGCCGGATATGGCAACGGAGGCTCCATAGTAGTCCGAGAGGGATAATAACCCTTACATGGCAAATGGAGCCAGTTAGTAACATCTAAAATGTAAGAATGAAAGGGAGGAGAACCCTCAATGAAACCAACATCTGAAATTTTAGAGCGTATTGAAAGGTGTCCCAGCGAACACAAAGGCGGCATATTCACAAGGCTTTACAGATACCTGCTCCGTGAAGATATTTATTACGCCGCCTACCAGAAACTTTATGCAAACAAAGGCGCAACAACACAGGGTATTGACGATGATGCCGGACGAGCAGGCGGTCACGCCGCGTATGACCGTCGTTTTCTGTCCGCCGTCCGCGCGGAACAGCACCAGCGCCGCGGGGCAAAAGCCGCATTCGACGCTGTTCGGGTGATTTTGGCCCGATAGGCCGGTGCCGGTGTATGTGCCGAACTTCGCGCGGCAAATCTTGCTGCTGGCAATCGTCTGCGCAATGGCGGTCACGGCCTCCGCCTCCGCCTTGGCCGCCACCGCGTCGGCGTTGGCCTTGAGCGTTTCGTCGATCTTGCCAAACGCCGCATTGACGTCATCCATCTTGATAAAGTCCGACTTTTCCCACTTGGGCAGGCCGTAATTGGCTGTTTTTCCCATCGCATCCTCCCCTTTCACCACGCGCGGCGCACGACGCTCAGCACGCCGATGGCCTCGTCGATGCTCGAAAAGCGGTAGACGCGCTCGTCGCGCTCGCGCTGCGCCTTTTCGATCGGGTTTTCGAATTTCATCCGCGCTAAGTGCTCGCATTTTTCGATCTGGGTTCTGGGTCGTTCATAGGTGTTGTTGTACATGTTTTTCCTCCTCATTTTGTGCAGCCCACGCATTCGCGCGGACCGTTTACAGCTATAAAGCTGTAAAGCGGTTTTTGGGACGAACCGGTGCAGCGGAGGAAAAATTTTCCGCCTTGACAACGCATGAAAGCGGGGTATAATGGAGATAGAAAAGGGCGCTGTTGTCATGACGGTTAGCCCTCAAAGCTGGTTAAAACAATACTATGTTAACCGCTCGGTGGCCGCCGGGCGGTTAACACGCTTTTGGGGCTATGTAGGTCATTACCACGAGGACAATGACGAGACACAGAAGAAAACGCAGAGCATTTCCTCTTCCCATCCGCATCACCCCCTTTCGCAAGGGAGTGGCTAACCGCCGTTTACAACAGCGCCTACCTTTATTTTACGGTTTTTGCCGCATTTTGTCAATCTTTGCCGCCCGTTGGGCGGTTTTTTGCATTTTTTAGAGGGTTTCGAGCGTCAGCAGCGCGTCGAGCAGCGGCCACGCCTGCGCGAGCTCCCGCCCCGCCTGCCAGAAGCCGATGCCCTGCAAGCCCTTTTCCGCCGCAAGGGCGATCTTCGCGCGCAGCGAGCGCGCGTCCTCGAACCAGACGACGTGTTCGCGCCGCATTTTGTCGAAGTAGTGGTAGCAGGGCGAGCGCGCGGTTTCGTCAAACTTAATTTCCGCCCCCACCAGCCGCGCCCGCGCGACGGCCGCTTGCGACGAGAACGTCTCGGCCCGCGTCCGGCCTTTTTCGTAGGGCAGCGGCCAGTCGTAAGCGTACAGCGGCGCGCCGAGGAAGATGTTCTCCCCCGCCGTGACCGAGAGCGCGTAATCGAGCACCGCGCGCACCTGCGGCAGCGGCGCGATGGCCTGCGGCTCGCTGTAGGCATAGCCCCATTCGTAGGTCATCAGGAACACGGCGTTCGCGGCTTTTGATAGCAGCGCGTAGTCGTGCGCCTCGTAGAGCAGTCCGCGCTGCTGCGCGCTCGTCTTCGGCGCGAGTGCGGCGACAACGGGCTTTCCCTCGGCGTTCAGCGCCTCGCGCAGACGGCAGACGAACGCGGCGTAGTCCTCGCGCAGCTCCGGCGGGACGTACTCGAAGTCGACGTCGAGGCCGTAATATCCCTTTTTCGCCATCGTCTGCAAAATCTCGGCAAGGAGCGCGCTCTGCGCGCGGTCGTTTTGCAGGAGCGCCGCGGCGTTTTCGCTCGAAAAATTCCCCTCCGGCGTCAGCGTCGAGAGGTGCATGAGCGATTTTGCGCCATAGTGCGCCGCTCGTTCGAGCAGGCGCGCGTCGTCGAGCGGCACAAGGACTCCCGCGGGCGTGATGCCGTAGGTGAACGGCGTCAGATACGTCAGGTACGGCAGGACCGAGTCGAGCAGCTCGCCGCCGATGTAGGGGTAGGCGTAGGCGTTCACGCCGAGCGTACCGAGCGGCGCTTCGTCTGCGTAGTCGATGGCAAGCACGTCGCCCTCGCGCAGAAGCTCGCGTCCGTGGAGGAAAAAGTTCCGCCGCAGGAGCGTCCTGACGCTCAAATCATAGTCCCGCGCGATGGACGAAAGCGTCTCCCCCGCGCGCACGGTGTGCAGTGTCTTCGGCGTCCGCACGACGAGCGCCTGGCCGATCACAAGCGGCGTACTCAGCGTAAGGCCGTTGTCCGCCGCGACGAACGCGGGCAGGGCGCCGTGCATCGCGGCGATGGAAGAAAGCGTGTCGCCGCGCTTTACAACATGAATGTGCATGGTCGATCACCTCGCGCCATTCTATGCCGGATTTTTCGCGCTTACCCCAGCGCGACGTCCAGTATCATCATCAGAAGGAAGCCCACGAGGAAGCCGCACGTCCCCCGCCGTCCGCCCGCGCGCGGCAGCAGCTCCTCCGCCACGACGTAGAGCATCGCCCCCGCTGCAAAGCTCAGAAGCCACGGCATCAGTGCGTGGATTCCCGCCGCCGCGAGCACGACGAGCGCGCCGAACAGCGGCTCCACTGCGCCGGAGAGCACGCCGGTCCAGAAGGCGCGCCGTTTCGACTTGCCCGCTTGGTACACCGGCAGCGCCACCGCCGCGCCCTCGGGAAAGTTCTGCACGCCGATGCCGAGCGCCAGCGCGAACGCGCCGGCAAGGCTCTCCCCGTCTGCCGCGAGCGCAAACGCGAGGCCGACGGCCATGCCCTCGGGGATGTTGTGCAGCGTGATGGCCGAGAGGAGCAAAAAATCGCTGTGCACCTCTCCCCCGCCGCGCCGCCGCACGAGCTCGTCGAGCAGGAAGAGCGTCAGCGCGCCGAGCACGATGCCCGCCGCGGCGGGCAGAAACGGCGGCAGATGGCCCTCTGCCTCCGTCTGTTCGATGGCGGGCAGGATGAGGCTCCACACGCTCGCCGCCATCATCACGCCCGCGGCAAAGCCCAGCAGCGCGCCCTGCGCGCGCTCGCACACCTTGCGGGCAAAAAAGAACACCGTCGCGGCGCCCAGCGCCGTCATCAGAAACGTGAAAGACGTGCCGAGCAGAGCCAGCATCAGTGGTCGAAGCATATCCGTTCATCGCCTTTACGGTTTGTCAGGCGGAAAAGCGCCTGTATGCCAGTATAGGCGGCAGGAATGAAAAACGTGAAAAAGGGCGCGGAGAATTCCTCCGCGCCCTTTTGGAGCAATATTGACTTACTGCATCAGCTGCGCGACCATGTCGGTGTACGCGCTGGGATCTTCGAGCGGCAGGCCCGCGATGAGGTTTGCCTGATCGTAGAGGATCTTGGCATACAGCGCCGCCTTGTCGCGGTCCGTTGCCAGCGCGGCGGCCATCGCCTTGACCGCCGGATGATCGACGTTCAGCTCGAGGATGCGCTCGGCCTTGATGGGCTCGGGCATCTGGAAGTTCTTGAAGTACTTCTCCATCTCGAAGCTGAAGCCCTCGCCCGCCGTCAGGCAGACGGGATGGGTCTTCAAGCGGTGCGAGACCTTGGCCTCCTTGATCTTGTCGCCGAGCGTCTCCTTGACGAACTGCATGAGCTCGGCGCTCTCGCTGTCGTCCTTTTGCTCATCCTCGCCGCCAAGCTCGAGGTCGCCGTCCACGATGGAGCGGAACGGCTTTTCGTCGTAATTCATCAGCGCCTGCAAAACAAACTCGTCCGTCTCGCCGGTCAGGTACAGGACCTCGTAGTCCTTGTCCTTCAAAAGCTCGGTCTGCGGCAGCTTGTCCACGGCGGCGATGCTCTCGCCCGCGGCGTAGTAGATGCACTTCTGGCCTTCCTTCATGCGCTCGACGTACTCTTTGAGCGTCGTGAGCTTCTTCTGCGTGGAGGAGTAGAACATCATCAGGTCCTTGAGCGAGTCCTTGCGGCTCTCGCCGCCGTCGCTCACGATGCCGTAGCCGATCTGACGGCCGAAGTTCTCGTAGAATTTCTCATAGCCCTCGCGGTCATCCTTGAGGAATTTTTCAAGGTCGGCGCGGACCTTCTTTTCGAGGTTCTGGCCGATGACCTTGAGCTGGCGGTCGTGCTGTAAAAGCTCGCGGGAGATGTTCAGGCTCAGATCCGGCGAATCGACCACGCCGCGCACAAAGCGCAGATAGTCAGGCAGCAGCGAGTCGCACTTGTCCATGATGAGAACGCCCGCAGAGTAGAGCTGCAATCCCTTTTCATAGCCTTCGGTGTAGAAGTTGAACGGGCGCGAAGACGGCACGAACAGCAGTGCCTTATAGGTCACGCTGCCCTCGGCCGAGACGGTGATCGTGCGCTGGGGCTTGTCGAATTCATGCGTCAGCTCGGAGTAGAACTTGTTGTACTCTTCGTCCGTGACGTCGCTCTTCTTGCGCTGCCAGAGCGGCACCATGGAGTTGACGGTCTTCATCTCTTCGACGGTCTCGTACTCGGGCTTCTCCGGGTCGCTGCCCTCTTTGACCTTCTGCTCGGGCAGCAGCATGCGGATGGGGTAGCGGATGTAGTCGGAGTACTTCTTCACGAGCGCGTGCAGGCGGTAGGATTCCAAGTACTCGCTGTACTTCTCCTCGTCCGTGTCGGGCTTGATGTGCATGATGACGTCGGTGCCGACGGCCTCCTTGTCGCATTCGGTGATCGTGTAGCCGTCCGCGCCGGAGGACTGCCACTCATAGGCCTGCTCCGAACCGTACTTCTTCGTGCGGACGGTGATGCTGTCGGCGACCATGAACGCGGAGTAGAAGCCCACGCCGAACTGGCCGATGATGTCGATATCGGCGTCCTTCTTGTCCTTTTCCTCGGTCTCCTGGCGGAACTTGTAGGAGCCAGACGACGCGATGACGCCGAGGTTGTTTTCAAGCTCTTCGCGGCTCATGCCGATGCCGTTATCCGAGACCGTCAACGTGCGGTTCTCCTTGTCGACCGACACCGTGATGGCAAAATCGCTGCGGTTCATGCCGACCTTGTCGTCCGTCAGCGCGACGTAACAGAGCTTGTCGATAGCGTCGCTGGCGTTGGAAATGATCTCGCGCAGGAAGATCTCCTTGTGCGTGTAAATCGAGTTGATCATCAGATCGAGCAAACGCTTCGATTCTGCTTTAAACTGTTTTTTAGCCATAAAAGCATCCCTCTCTGAATTGTATTTGAACCTAAGTATAGCAGGAAATTCCTGATATTTGTTACTAAACTCTTAATTTTTAGCACTCTTCGATAGCAAGTGCTAAAGCGTGATGGTTACCTTTTATATATAAAAGGTACTATCGGTTTCGCACCGGTGCGAAGCGCTTCGCGGCACTTGTGCCGCGGGGGAGGCAGCGCCATAGGCGCTGCACATTGATCCCTGCACCGTGCAGGGGAGCGATTAAGGGGGATATTCTCTTTCCTCGGAAAGAGAATATCCCCCTTTGACCCCCAAGAGAAAGGGATTCTCATTGCGAGCGAGCAGCTCGAAGAAGTGCGGTGCTTGCCGATTGCACTGCCCATAGCGCGGCGTTGCCGCGTTAGCATTGCAAGACGATTTGCCTCTGCTCCTACTATCCGCTGTCGCTCTGCCAGTCTTGCGGCAGTGCGGCCTAATCACCGTCTACCGGTGCACCCATCAATGCGGCGAGCGCAGCAATGCCGCATTCGGCACGCAGTCTGCCGCCGTGCTATCGTCACTCGCGCCTCACGATAGTAAGGCGCGGTTGCTGTCAGGTCGCGACTCGCAGGGATTCATGGCGAAGCCATGTACACCGCACTTACATTGCGCAGCGCGTGCAGTCATTCAAGCTATAAACTGCCAATGTCGGGGGTCGAGGGGGACTCCCTTCGCCTTTCTCTGGGGGATTCAAAGGGGGTATTCTCTTCGGAAAGAGAATACCCCCTTTGGTGCCGCGGCGCGCACGCCGCTCTCCCTCCCGCGCTTACGCGGGAAAAGGTGCGGCCCTTTCGGGCTATCCTTCCCTCCGCGCGGCGCGCGGAAAGCACCTGCGCCCCTGCGGGCGCAAAAAAGAGCACCCTTACGGGTGCTCTTTTTCAAATTGCTGAGAATTAGCCGAACAGGGACATCAGGACGCCTGCGGCGATAGCGGAACCGATAACACCTGCAACGTTCGGGCCCATGGCGTGCATGAGCAGGAAGTTGGAGGGGTTCTCCTTCTGGCCGACGACCTGAGAAACACGGGCGGCCATAGGAACGGCGGAAACGCCGGCGGAACCGATCAGCGGGTTGATCTTTTCCTTCAGGAACAGGTTCATGAGCTTGGCCAGCAGCACGCCGCCCGCGGTACCGAAACCGAACGCGACGATACCCATTGCCATGATCTCAAGGGTCTGAACGGAAAGGAAGGTGGTGGCGGTGGCCGTAGCACCGACGGTGAAGCCGAGGAAGATGGTGACGATGTTCATCAGCTCGTTACCGGCGGTCTTCTGCAGACGGTCCACAACGCCGGACTCCTTGAACAGGTTGCCGAGCATCAGGCACGCGATCAGAGGCGCGGCAGAGGGAACGAGCAGCGCCACGAACACGGTGATCATGATGGGGAAGATGATCTTCTCGCGTTTGCTGACCTGACGCAGCGGGCGCATCACGATGCGGCGCTCTTCCTTGGTGGTCAGAGCCTTCATGATGGGGGGCTGAATGACCGGGACGAGGGCCATGTAGGAATAAGCGGCAACGGCGATAGGACCGAGCAGCTCGGGAGCCAGACGGGAGGTGACGAAGATCGCGGTCGGGCCGTCAGCGCCGCCGATGATACCGATGGAGGCGGACTGCTGGTAAGTGAAGCCCATGAACTGGGTACCAACATAGGTCATGAAGATACCGAGCTGAGCGGCAGCGCCGAGCAGCAGGGACTTGGGGTTCGCGATCAGGGGACCGAAGTCGGTCATCGTGCCGACGCCCATGAAGATCAGGCAGGGGTAGATGCCGAGCTTAACGCCGAGGTACAGAACGTCGAGCAGGCCGAGGCTAACGGTGCTGCCGACCGCCCACGGGGCAAGCACCGCATCGGCTACGCCGGCCTCCGACATCTCTGTCAGGAATTCCTGCGTGATGGGCGCTCCTCCGAAGAGGTCCCAATGGACATGTCCTCCGGCGAACAGGATCTCGTGGAACATGTCCGCACCGGGAAGGTTGGTGCACAGCATACCGAACGCGATGGGCAGGAGCAGCAGCGGCTCAAAGCCCTTCACGATGGCCAGATACAGCAGGACAAAGGAAACGGCGATCATAATGAGGCATTTCCAGTTGCCCTCCTGACCGAACATATAGAAGCCGGTCTGCTGCATGAAATTGATAATAGCAGGCATTTATGTTTAGATTCCTTTCACAGTTTATTGAGCAAGAGGTGCCTAACTTAGCCGATGACGCACAGAACGTCGCCGGGGTTGACAGCAGCGCCCTTGGAAACTGCAACGGAGGAAACGGTGCCGGCGCAGGGAGCGAAGATCTCGTTCTCCATCTTCATGGCCTCGAGGATGAACAGCAGATCGCCTTCCTTGACGGCCTGACCAGCGGCGACCTTCACATCGAGGATGGTGCCGGGCATGGGGCTGGAGACAGTGCCGGCGCCGGCGGGAGCGGCAGCCTTGGGAGCGGCAGCGGGAGCAGCGGCAGGCGCGGGAGCAGCAGCGGGAGCGGGAGCGGCAGCGCGGGCAACGGGAGCAGCGGCAGCGCGGGAGACGGGAGCGGAAGCCATACGGCTGCCGCCGGCGGCGGACTCGACGGTGACTTCGTAGGTGGTACCGTTAACGGTGACATTGTACTGCTTGATCATGTTTGTTCTCTCCTAAAAATTAAATTAGATTTTTTTGATGTTCACGATGTTCATGCTGCGGGACGAGATACCGACCTCTTCCGAGAGAGCGGCAGTGATCGCGGCCACGATCTCAGGCTGCATGCCCTGCGGCGCGGGGACCGGCGCGGGAGCGGCAGCAGGAGCAGCGGCAGCAACGGCAGGCGTTTTTTCCTTGCCCTTGAGAATTGCACCCATTGCCATGGTGAGGAAAATGATGCAGATCAGGCCAAAGAACACCGTGCCAATACCCATCAGGGTAACGAACAGGCTGCTGTATTCCATTTCTTCCTTTTACCTTTCAATTTGGATTATAGCAAAGCGATTGCTCAATTTGCAAGCGCGTATGCACTTTTTGCGCGTTTTTAACGGCTTTTCCCTCCTGCCTTGCACGGCAGGAGGGAAAAGAGACTTTCCTTACTGCACGGAGAGCACGTCGGCAAACGCCTGAATGGCGGTCGCCGCCTGGCCGAAGTCGCGCATCTGCTGGTCGATGCCGAGCTTGATGAAGGGGATCCCAGCGGCGTCGAGCGCCTTCTTGAGGTACGGGAACTCCATCTCCTCGGGATCGCAGAACTGCTGCATGAAGAGCACGAGGCCCTGCGCGCCGGACTCCTTGACCATGTTGGCCACGAACTCGCCGCGGCGGTTCTGGTTGGACTGCGGATCGTAGAGCAGGACGTCGTAGTCGATGTTGGTGAACTGATCGACGAGCGCCATCATCGGGTCGCCCTCTTCGCTCGCGTCGGTGCGGAAGGCACGGGACTCGTGGGCGACATCGTCCGCCGCGATGGCGACGTTGTTGTCCTTGAAGATCTTGAGCAGCGTCGGGTTGTCGCAGATGATGCCGGAGGTGACGACCTTCACGCCGTTCCACTTGGCCTCGGGCAGCGCGGCGATCTCGGCGTTGAGAGCCTCGAGCTTCTCGGTGTACTCGGCCTTATCCATGAACCAGGCAGCCTTTAAGACGGCCGAGCGCATGATCGGGTCGATAACGTCGCAGTGGTCGCTTGCGAGCTTGACGAACTCACGGCGGGCAGCGCGGGACTTGTTGTAGACCTTGATGGCCGCAGCGATGTCCTCGCTCTTGATCTCGTGACCGGCGATCTTTTCAAGACCGGCCTTGACGTTGTTGTACTGATCCAGGCAGAACTGCTTGCCCCAGTCGGCAAAGCGGTTCTGAGGATGGGCGAGGAAGATGCACGGCAGCTTCTCACTCATGGCGACGCGGATGTTCTGGCTCATGGGGCGCAGCGTGTCGCAGATGGTCGGGGTAATGACACCGTCCAGCAGATCCATCGTGCCGTCGAGCAGCATCTCGAGGTCGAGCTGGGCGATGGTGCAATAGAAGGTCGCGCAGTATTCCTTGGAGCGCTGCTCGGTCTTGTCGTTGCTGCCCCACATGCCGAACGGCATCATACCGGCGGCGTAAACCAGCTCTTCGGGGGCGTAATAAGGCATCACGCCGATGCACTTTTTGCCTGCGTCCTTATAGGCCTTGAGCTGGCCCTTGGGATTGGCGGCAACAGCGGAAAATTCATTAACGATAGCTTCGATACTCATTTTTGCACGCCTCCTTAGTCTTTCTTGTTGGCTTCCATAGCCTCGACCAGACCCTGCACGCGGGTCGCGTACTGCGCTTCGTTGAAGTTGCGCGGGTCAGCCTGGTCGCCGTCGAAACCGGCGCAGGGCACGCCGAGGTCAGCGGTGAAGCGGCGCTGCATTTCAGCCATGTAACCGGACCAGGGCTTGCAGGAGCGGTTGTAGTGGACGAGCACGCCGTCGACCTTATTGTCGCGGCAGATACCCTCACGCCAGGCAACGCCCTGCTCGATGCAGACGGAGTTCGGAGCCTTGTAGTAAGCGCGGGCCATTTCGTCCATGTTGTTGTAAACAAAGCCGAACGCGGGCGCGTACACAACTGCGGTGACGTTGATACCATTCTCCTTGAGGGGCTTAAAGAGGTTCGGGAGCTTCGGCCAGCAGGGGATGCCCTCGAACATGACGCGGTACTGCTCGGGGAAGGGCAGCGTGGAGGTGCCTTCCTCAATGTTCTTCTGCAGGTCCTTAGACAGGAGTTCGAAGGCGTCGGCAGCAGCTTCCTTGCCGCGGGCAGTGACGACGTCGGCCATGTGGTTAAACAGGTCGAAACCGCTCATCGGGGCGGGCTTGTACTGCAGGAAGTCGCAGACCTTCAGCCAGTTCTGCGCGGTGCGGTTCGCGTGCTTGCAGGCAAGCTCGAACTTCTTCTCGTCGAACTTCTTGCCGGTGAGCTTTTCGAGCTCATGGATGGCGTTGTCGAACTGGGCGCGGACGTACTTGACAGCGGAATCGCTGACTTCCACGGTGTTGTTGTAGGGGATATCGACCATGATGAGGGGGATGTTGCACATACGGGCGATATTCTCGTACCACTTGGTCATGCAGTTGCAGATGTTGTTGCAGCACAGGACAAAGTCCGGCTGGGGGATGCGCATCTGCTTGTAGGGCTTGATGGCCTCGCGGCGGAAGTTCTTATAGGCGATCTCCTTCTCGGTGGTCTCGGGCAGAGCCTCGATCTCGTGGATATCGTCCAGAACCGTGTAGGGGACCTGCGTCTTGGGGTCCTTCTTGGGCTTGCCGGTCTCAGGATCGATGACGACCTTGCCGTTTTCGTCCTTGAGGGGCTTGCCGCTGTTGGGGTCGATGATGAACTCGAGCGTTTCGGGGTCGAACTTGCGGCTGGCGCGCTTACCGGCGGCGTAAGCCAGGGAGATACGTGCGTAACCGCAGATATCGTTGTCGAAGCCGAGATCCTCGGCAGCCTGGCACATGATCTCACCGTCGCGCTGGGCGGCGATACCGGCAGCCTGGTTCTCGGGATACATCACGTTGAGGTCAAAGGCCTCAGCAAGCTCACAGGGGAACTTGGAGCTGGACCAACCGACCAGCTTACCCTGCTTCTTCGCTTCACGGGCGTCGGCATAGACGTCATCGACGACCTTGCGCAGAGCAAGCACGCCGGGACTGACTTGTTTAGCCATGATTGATTCCTCCTAATGCGATATAGAAAAATTTGATAACGAATGACGGGGATTATTTGTTCTTCAAAGCCTTCTGGTAGGCAAACAGAGCGGCGCCGAGCGCACCGTTATACTGCGTGAGGGGCGTGGTGTGGATCTCGTGGCCGAGCTGCTCCTGAAGGGCTTTCACGATGCCGTGGTTCTGTGCGACACCGCCGGTCATCACCACGTCGTCGCGCACACCGATGCGGTGGCAGAGGCCGGAAACGCGGCCCGCGACGGACTTGTGGATGCCGTGGATGATGTCGCACTTGTTTGTGCCCATGGCGAGCTGCGAGATGACCTCGCTCTCGGCAAACACCGTGCAGGTCGAGCTGATACCGACCTCCTTGGTCGACTTGTCGCCAAGATCGCCCAGTTCTTCGACCTTCACCTCAAGCACGCGGGCCATGACATCGAGGAAGCGGCCGGTACCGGCTGCGCACTTGTCGTTCATGACGAAATTTTTCATCATGCCGTTCTCGATCTCGATGACCTTCACGTCCTGCCCGCCGATATCGACGACCGTGCGCACGTTCGGAAACAGGAACGCCGCGCCCTTGGCGTGGCAGGAAAGCTCGCTCATCTGCATGTCGGCAAGGCCGTCAAGGCTGTTGCGCCCGTAGCCCGTGGCAAGGACGAAGTCCATCTGCTCGCGCGTCATGCCCGCGTTTTCCAACACCTGAGCGATCGCGCGGGATGGACCCGACGTGCCCGTGCCGACAGCGACGAGGGACTTGGCAACGATCTCGCTGCCGTCTTTTAAGATCACACATTTCGACGCGGTGGAGCCGACGTCGATACCCATGGTATAAATGCTCATTGTACTCTCCGTTTGCCTTCCCGTGCGCTGCGCGGTTCTTGCCTCCGCGCAGCGCCGAGAAAAGCATTGTTGTGATATTTTACTGCGCGTTCAGGGCGTCGTAGTCGCGGATGACGCGCGGCAGCAGCATCTGATGGACCGGGCAGATGCTCTCGGGGTTCTGATAGCAGGCGTTGGCGAAGGCCTGGATGTAGGGACGGATGTCGTTCATGTCGACGATCTCGTCGGTCAGGCCTGCCTTGGCGCAGAACTTCGGGCTGGACTTCTTGGCGTAGTCCTGGATCAGCGCGTTCATCTTGTCGATGGTGGGCTGCAGATCCTCGCCGGCCTTCTCTTCCTTCACGAGACGGCGGGCATACATGGCGGCCGCAGCGGTCTCGCCGTGCATGACGTAGATCTCGGTGGTAGCGGTGCCGATGGAGAAGGCGTTGTTGTCGTTGCCCTGCGGGCCGCCGAGGACGTAGTGCGCCGCGGCGGTGCCCTTGCGGAGCGTGATCTCCATCATCGGCAGTTTGCTGGACTGGATGGAGTAGATCAGGCTCTGGCCGAGGCCGAGGAGCTCAGCGCGCTCAGCGTCGTTGCCGACGTCGATACCGGTGGTATCCTGGACCCACAGCATCGGGATGCGGTCACGCGCGCAGAGGGTGACAAACTCGTTCATCTTGATGAGGCCCTGACGGTACAGCTTGCCGCCCACGCCCATCGCCTGGCCGTAAGTCGCCATCTTGTACTCGGGGTAGTTCATCAGCATGCCCTGATAGTTGGCGACAACGCCGACGAGCAGACCGTCGATCTTGGCAAGGCCGGTGATCATCTCGGGGCCGTAGCCGTGCTTGTACTCCATGAACTCGGAGCCGTCGAAAAGACGCGCCAGAACTTCGACCATGTCGTAGGAGCGCTTCTGGTTGAACGGAACGATGCTGTAGAGGTCGTTGGCGTCGAACAGGGGCTCCTTGGGATCGTCGACGCGGAAGAACTCGGGATCGTAAGCGGGCAGCATGTCGATGTACTTGCGGATACCGGCGAGCACGCCCTCTTCATCGGCGTAGACCTCGCGGAAGAAGCCGGTCTCGCCATAGTGGATGGCGACAGTGCCGGGGATGTCGCTCTTGAGGTTCTTCTGCGCCTTGATGAGCGCCTCAGCAGCCTCCTTGTCGACATGGCCCTTGGGGCTCATACCGCCGACGATACCGGCGCCGCCGACTGCCATGTTGGCGTCCTGATGCGCGATCAGGATGGTCGGGGAGATGGAGTGATAGCCGCCGCCAGCGGGGTTCGTGCCGTAGATGCCGACGATGACGGGCACGCCCATCTGGTTGAGCTCGCTGTTGCGATAGAACGGCGTACCGCCGCCGCGGCGGTTGGGGTACACCTTCTCCTGCTCGTCGAGCTTAACGCCGGAGCAGTTCAGCACGTACACGAGGGGGATGCGCAGGCGCTTGGCCGTGTCGCTGCCGCGCAGCAGGCTGTCGGCCTGGCCGGGAACCCAGGCGCCGGCGAGCTTCTTGTTGTCGCTCGCGATGATGACGGCCCATTTGCCGTCGATACGGCCGAGGCCCTTGACGATGCCGACGCTGCCGTTCTTGTTGTCCTGGGGGTTATAGAGGCTGTTGAGGGGGCACCAGGTGCCTTCGTCAACGAGCTCCATGATGCGCTGCATCGCCGTCCACTGGCCGGACTCGTTGAGCGCCTCGGTGCTCTTACCGGCTTCGAGGGCAGCCTCGCGGATCTCATGGATCTCCTGCTCCACCGCCTGGATCTCAGCGGCGTTGTCCTCGTGGAATGCGCTCAGATCCTTGCCGATGACCGGCATGCTCTGGAAATAAGAGGGCATGGAATATTCGCTCATATTAAGTTCTCCTTCTTAAATCGAAATAACAAATTACTTATCCTTGGGAACCTTGATGAATGCCTGACCCGGGTCGATCTCCTCACGGATGAGGCGGATGATCTCCGGAGAGGGACCTTCCATCAGCTCGGCGCGGGAGACGTCGATCTCGAAGCCGGTGTTCTCCTGAACCATCTCGGGAGAGGAGAACGGATAGTAGTAAGCGAGGTACATGCGCTTGGTCTCTTCATCAAACTTCATGATGCCGAGGTCGGTAACGACCATCTGAGGACCGCGGTTGCCGGGCAGGCCCGCGCGCTCACGGCCTCCGGGGCCGTCCATCCAGCCGCAGGAGGTGATGTAGTCGACATGGTCCATGAAGCGGCGCTTCTGGTGCTGCATCATGATGATGGTGTTGCAGTAGGTGGCAATGCCGTTGGCGCCGCCGGAACCGGTGAAGCGGGTGGTGGGCTGCAGGTAGTCGCCCTTGCCGAAAATGCAGGTGGAGTTCACGTTGCCGTACGGGTCGATCTGCGCGCCGCCGATGAAGGCGACGAGACGATCCTCGTCGTGCAGCCACTCGTTGGCCTCGAAGCCGACGAAGCGGATGTTGGGCCACTGCACGGCGCAGTGCGCCATGAAGCGGTTATCGCCGACGGAGCGGGGGACCTCAACGGGGTCGCAGTCCATCAGACCCGACTCGACGATGGGGTGGCAGCTGGGGCAGACCGCGCGCTTGGCAAGGGACGCACCGATCAGCGGCAGGCCCGTACCAACGATGACGATCTGGTTTTCCTTGATATTCTTAGCAATGGCATACGCCTGCATTTCCTGCTTGGTATACTTCGTATAATCAGACATTTCTATTTAGCCTCCCAAACCTTAATGTGTAGTGGAATAGCCGAGGTGCGGCTCGTTCTTCAGGCGCATCAGACGGCTGCCGCCGAGCTTATCGAGCAGAGCGGACTGATCTTCGCAGCTGTAGACCCACTTTTCGAGGAAATCCTTGAAGGTCTCGGGAATCTTCTCACCGCTCTTGGCGAGCTCGAAGGCCTTCTGGGCGTTTTCGGCGGCGAGCTTGAGCTTCTCGTCCTCGGGAGCCTTCTCAAGCGCCTTGGCAGCCTTGGCCGCAGCCTTTTCAAGCTGTTTGACGGCATCCTCGGCATCCTGATACTTGGAGGCCTTGTCGTATTCCTTCAGGCCGGCGTCGTCGTCGTCATAGTAATCATAGCACTGAGCGGGCCATGCGCCATAGGGAGCCTTGACGACCGCCTGCACGCACTCGCCGAAGATACGGGTCTTGGTCGGGTCGCGGCGGATGAACTCGTCGGAGACGATCTCCTCGCAGGTGACGATGGTCTTGCGCGCGGCGATCGCGATGTCGATATCATGGAACTCATCGCCCATGATGATGCAGGTGCCGTCCGGAGAGGCCTGCTGGACGTGGATGATGGCGGTGTCGATCTTGGGCACGGGCACGGCTACGACCTTCTGCCCCGGCACCATCGGGTTCTCGATCTCGACGCACTTGAGATTTTCGATCTTGGGCATAGTCTTGCGCTTTTCCTCGCTGATGCCCCAGAACTTCATCAGGCCGCTGCCCTGCATCAGGCGGACCGGCAGGAACGGAAGGCCGAGAGAAGAGGCGTGCAGCATGAGCATCAGCACGTCCTGAGAATAGTCCTCATACGTGAGCTTGCCCTGCTCGATGGCAGCGCGGAAGCGGCGGGAAACGTTGGTGTAGCCGGAGTTAGCGGTGTAGCAGTTGATGTAAGCAGCCACGCGGCCCTCGCCGATGAGCATATCGACTTCGCCGCCGCCGGGGCCGGCATAAACGATGAAGTCCTTCTGACCCTGACGCAGGATCTCACTAACCGTGGCATACGGCTTACGGTTGGTGGTGAAACCGCCGATCGCAAGAGTATCGCCATTCTCGACGTACTTTGCAACGGCATCGTGCAGTGACATGACCTTATTCAAGATAAAACCCTCCCTGATTTTGATAAACATTTTTATCGCCGAAGAGCCCTCTCTGCTTGCATGGATTCCGTCAAAAATTCTTCGAAAGATGCTCATACAGGCTTCAGTGTAGATTATAGTGGAACTTCCTCGCAAAATCAATGAAAACCCGTTCAGAAAGCGAAAAAAAACTGAACAAATTTTAGTGGCGCTTTTTGTCGTTTCCGTGGAGACGTTTCACATTCTTTTTGTGCAAAGCATGTAATTTGCAAGATTTCCTGCAAGTTTTCTGTTGTGACAGCGCAAAAAAGCGCCGGAGGGTCTCCCCTCCGGCGCTTTTACCTGTTCCTTTAGTCACTTGCCGTGCTGCATCGCGTCATAGCGCTGCATCAGCACCGCCATCTGCTCGCGCGTCAAAAAGCTGCGGTACTGTTTGTTCCCCGCCTCGTCTCCCGCGATCAGGCCGTTTTTCTCCGCCCAGGCGCGCGCCTCCGCGCTCCAGCCTGCCGGCGTCTGCTGCGCCAGTCTTTTCAGGTAGTTTTCCATCATCGCGTCAAACTGCTGTTGCGTCATCTCTTCCTCCTCATAGCGCGGCATGGGCGGCGGATAGCGCTTCGCGCGGATCATCGCGCTCGTGTACGTGGTGCCCGCGTCCCACTGAAAATGCGGCCGGTCGGGAAAGCTCCCCCAGTCTCCTCCCCAGGAAAATCCGAGCATTTTCCCAATCTCTCCGACTCTTATAAAGAACGCAGGATCGTCGTACTCGTGCCCCGCCTCATTTTTGCAGATATCAAAGGCCAATCCTGCATGCTCGGCGTGGAACGACGGCGTCACCGCTCCTTTGGCCGCGTAGCCCTTCTCGGCGAGCATCCGCTGATACTCCGCATCGCGCACCGTCTCCGTCACCAGAACGCTCAACCCCTCGCGCTCAGCGAGCATAAGCAGCGCCCGGCAGTTCTCCGCCACGTCCGCGCGCAGGTCGCTGATGCTTCTGCTGTGGCGCATTTACGTTTCCTCCTGCGCGTTTTTGCCGTTCTGCGTGCCGAAATAAAACGCGATCACCATGAGATACACCGTGTTGAACTCCTGCGTCACCTTTGCCTGCACCGTCAGCACACAGAACGTGATCGTCAGGCACAGCGTCACGATGCTCTTCACGCTCAAAAGATTCGCCAGTCTCTTTTTCAAAAGCTCCATGCTCTCTCACCCCTCGCAGTCCTGCCCGCGGCACACCGTTTCATACGTCACGCCGCCCGCCGTATTTTCCGCCTTTGCCTTGGCATAGTAGCACGCGGCGCTCGTGCCGTAAGCGCCCCACGCCGCCGTCACCATCGTCGCGATCCACGGGAGCGTGCCCATAAAGCCCAGTTCGATCGCGAGCTTCGCGATCCCGAAGCCCTGATACGTCGTATAGAGCACGATCGCGCTTTCGAGCAGCAGCAACAGTTTGGAAAAGCTCGTACGTTTCCTTTTCATAAGCTCCCCCCTGTCATCAGCAGGGAGATCGCCGCCCCGATGAGCACGTACAGCACGCGGTCGATCATCGCATCCCAGCGCTTTCCGCCCTTCTGCGTGATGGTCTTCACGTCCGCCTTGATCTCCTTGACGTCCGTCTCCACGCCCTTTTCGCGCGAGGCGAGCACCTCCACCGCCGTTACCAGCTTATTCAGGTCCTTCTGCTGCTGTTCCAGCTTTTCGATGCGGTGCGTGTTCGACTTGGCGCGCTGCTCGGTCTCCGTCAGTTTGACCGAGATTTCCTGTTCCGTCATTCTTCTTTCGGCACCGCCTTTTCAAAGCTCTCCCATGTGTGATGCGCGTCCTCCACGCTCTGCCATGTAAATTTCTGTGCCTCGCACTCGCGCCACGTCAGATACCGGAAGTAGAACTCCACCAGCAAATGGCACGGGATGATATCAAGGATGATGCTCTCCACCTGCGAAAACTCATCCGGCACGCCCACGGTGTTCGGAAACCACACCTTGACCGTTCCCTTTTTCTCCGTCTCCTCCGCCAGCGCCTTGATGCCGCAGCCGCTGAGCGTCGAGTTGATCGCATCCAGCGTGAAGCTGTCGGCGTTGATGCGCGCGAGCGCCGCGATGGCCTCGCGCCGCAGCGCAGTCGAAACGCTGACCGGGCAGCGGGAAAAGAGCTTCTCCCGCCTTGCAAGGCCCTCGCCCTCCGCCGTCTGCAAAACGCCCTCCTGCTCGGCGTATTCCATCGCGCCGTCCGCTTCATCCAGCGCTTTGCCCGCTGCGTACAGCTCTCCGCCGCTCAGCGTGCCGCGCTCGGTGCGGTAAACGCGCATCGGCTCCAAAAGGCGGCAGAGATAGTCATAATACGTCATGCCTCACCCGCCCCGATCTCCGTGATCGTCACCGTGCCGAGCACCGGCAGCTCCGTCGCGCTCACGCTCACATCCTCGTCCGGCGTGAGCAGGTGACAGTTCTTCACGCCCTCCACACCGTAGAGGATGTTCGCGAGCTTCGCCGTATACACCGCTTCACCCAGCCGCTCGCCGGTGAAGTACGCCTGCAGTGCCGCCGTCGCCGCATCGGTGATCTCCTGCATCGTCCAGCCCTGCTCCGCCGTCAGCTCCGCGCTCATGTTGACGGTCTTCTCTGTCGGTGCCTTGACCTCCACATCCACCGCGATCTCGCGCTTTTTCTGCAAGACCGCCTCGATCTCGCCGAGCAGCTTCTTATCCGGCGCGCCCGCGTGCGTCGAAACATACACATCCACCGTGCCGATGCCGCGGGCGCGGCCGACCGCTTTCGCCGCCGCCACGTTTGGAAAGCTCATCGCCTCCTGCTCGTAAAACGCCGCATTCGCGCCGTTCGGCAGGCGCTTGTAGCTTGCCAGTACGCGCTCGCGCAGCTTTTCGTCGCTCTCCTCGTCGCTGCCGCCGGAAAACGCCTCAGGATTTGTGCACTGCGTGATGCCCACCGGATACACGGACATCAGATGGATCGCCCCCGCGATGGCGTTGCCGCTCACCCCCGCCTCCACGGCGCTCGCCGGCACATCCACATACGTTTCGCCCTTTGCAAGCGTCGCCTTCTCCGTCGTCTCAAAGCGCACGCCGCCGCTCGTCATCGCCACACTTCCCGCATCGATCTCATAATCCGTCACCGCCGCCGACGGCGCGGAAAAGCGCAGCACGCCCGCCGCTTTCGCCGCCGGAAGGCGCGTCAGCGCCCGCGTCTCGGCGTGATAATCAAGATACTGCCCCACCGCCGTCTGCGGAAAGCTCTGATCCAGTACCCAGTCCGCCTGCGCCAGAAGCGACTGTACCTCGCTCGCCAGCGCATAGAGGCGCACCATCGCGTCGCAGCCGTCGTTCGGCACAAAGCCCGCCTCCTCGGCAAAGATCGCGCGCATCCGCTCGTAGATCGCGTTCAGCTCTTCCATTCTTCACTCTCCCCCTATCGTCACGACCGCCTCGCCCGTTTCGTTCTCATAGCGCAGCAGCACGCGCAGCTCCAAAAATCCATTCTTTTCCGCAAGCTCCATGCCCGTCACGCTCAGGCCCTCTTCGTCCGCCAGCGCCTCGGCCGCGTACTGCTTTGCCGCCGTCGCGCGGCTCTCGCCCTTTTCCCGCCATAAAAGGTGCAGCTTGCTGCCAAGCTCCGGCACGAGCGCAAAGCTCCCGCGCCGCACACTCAGCTTAAAGAGCACGCGTTCGAGCAGCTCGTCCCAGCCGCTCACGCGCACGAGCCCGCCCGCGCCGTCGGCCACATAATCGCGGTCTTTGATCTTCAGCTCCATCCTCAGCCTCCCGTTCCCAGATACGGCATTCCGTTGATGAAAAGGAGCCCGTTGATGTCGATGCGCCCGTTGTTGCGCAGCACGATCTCCGTCCCCGCCGCGGCGGAGCGAATGCGCACCTCGCCGGGTGCCAGGTCGTCCGCGCTCTGCCCCACCGCGCCCACGGCGTAGGCCTCCTCGCCAAAGGTCCCGCCGCGCACCACCAGCACATCCTCGCCCTTTTTCGGCTGCCACTCATAGCCGCCGGGCGCGGCGGTCTTCACCTCGCGCTTTTCCCCGCTGCTGAATACCGCCAGCTCGCCGCCCTCGACCGTCACCGTTCCGTCCTGCGCCGAGGCCACGTCCTGCATCTCATGCTGGCTTAGCTTTCTCGATAGCCACATCGTCTCTCACTCCCTCTGCATCGTCACTTCGCACGCCTCTCCGCTCTCGCCGAAGCGCCTCACGCACTCGATCACGCGGAAATTGCCCACAATGCCGATCTTCGTCCCGCTCACCGCCGCGATATCCCCCGGCGCGGCGGTGAACCGCCCCGCGATCGTCACGCGCAGCGTCTCCGCGCCCTCCTTCGACTTTGCGATCTGATACTCCCCCGTGTAGCGCATTGCCTGCGTGCCGCTGCGCGCCGGCACGTAAAATACGCGCCTGCTCGTGCCGCCGCGAGCACAGAACGCCTCGTTTTTCACGCTCTGCTTCACGCCCGCCTTGCTGTCCACCACCAGCGCCTCGGCGATCACGCCGTAGCGCTTGTCGCAGTAGGCGAGCGCCGTCACCGGCGTTTTGGCGTCGATGCTCACGCGCGCGGCCCTGCGGTTTTTCTTCACTTCCAGCGCGCCCGTCTTGTCGAAATACGGTGCGATCTCTCCGTGCAGCGCTGCAAAATCGTTCAGCGCCTTCCACTGGCTCGACCCGTTCGCCACGCGGTACCGTGCCGCAGCCGTCACCGCGTCATAGCCCGTGCACACGATGCCGTACGGCGTCACATGGTTTTTGAGGATCTCCTCCATCGTCGCCCACTGATAGCTCACGCTCTCTGCCTCGTTGTCGAGCAGCAGCGCCGCCATGCCGCGTCCGCTCACCTCAAGCTGCAAGCCCTTTTCATCGCATGTCACGCCGCACTCGTCCACAACGCCCGCAAATTCGACCGTGCCGTCCTCTCTCGCCGTAAAGCGCACCGCCCGCCGCAGCGTCTCCGCCATCGCAGGCTCGTATGCGCACCGCAGCGTAAAGCTGTCGCACGGCACGCTTCCCGTGTAGGAAAATTCCCACTTCAGCAGCGTCGGCAGCTCAAACTGCGCACCGTCGCACGTCGTCAGATATCCCTTCATCACGGCAGCGTCACCCGCTCTCCCACGGCGATCCTGTTGGGATTTTTGATCTGCGGATTCACGTTCAAAAGCGCCGTCAGCGTCACGCCATACGTGTTCGCGATGCCCCACAGCGTGTCGCCGCGCTTGACCGTGTAGTACGAGCTCGCCGTTTTCGTTCCCTTGCCCGCGCTGCCGCTTCCACCGCTCACGCGGATGAGCGACGTATCGAGTGGGCTCGTCTCCCAGAAGGCAAAGCGGTAGCGCACGTAGTTTTCAAGCGGCTGCTGCGCCAGTTCCAGCAACACAAAGTACGCCTGCGACGCCTGCCACACCGGATGGATCAGCAGCCCCGGCCCGCCCTGATAGAAGACCGATGCCAGCTTTTTGAACTCATCATAGGCGCCCTTCCCCGCAAAAACGCCCTCGCCCTCCATCACGCGGTAGCTCATTCCGAGATCCTGCATCCCGTAGCGCCCAAACGGCACCTTCGCCACTGCCACCTGCCGCTTGAACGAGATGGTGTAGGTCTCCGGGTTGTGCGGCCAGACATAATCCTTGTATCGCATCGGTGCAAGGTTCATCCTCCCGCCCCTTTCTCAGTAAAATAAAAATCCGCCGTCGTATCGGCGCGCGTCGCGCTCTAAGCTCAGCGAAAACGACTCCGTCTCGCGCACCTCCTGCTCCTGCGCGAGTGAAAAGTCATTTTTCCCTCGCGCTGCCGCCGCGCTCGCCCCGTCGCGGCCGTCCGCGCTCAGGAGCTTTCTTATCCAGTCGGACGCATTGCCCGCGCTCTCGGCCTCCCTCGCGCGCAGAAGCGCAGCGTTCGCCGCCGCAGCACCCGCCAGATCGGCAGAAAACGCCGTTTCCCTCTCCGAGCCATCATCTTCCTGCGTCGCACCCAGCCCAAGCTTTTGCCCAAGCCGCACCGCCGCCGTCTCCACCGGATCATCCGCTGCTTCTGCCACAGTTTCTGCGCCGCCGCTCATCTCCGCATCCTGCGCCGCGGCTTCCTCTTCCGAAAGCTGCGCCTCCGCCGCCTTTTTCTGCGCCGTCCCCTCCGGCACAAAGGAGAGGCGCTTTTTCAGCGTCTCTTCCCGCGCGCGCCACAGCTCTGCGCCTCTTTGCAGCGCCCATTCGATGTAATTCAAGGTTTTCGCCCCTCCTTCATGCGGATAAAGCGCGCCATATCAAAGCTCGCGTTGCCGCCGCCTGCGGTTTCGCCGAGCTTTGCGCCGCAAATGCTGCACCGTGCCTCCTCCGCGCGCGTCCGGCACTCGGGGCACAGCCGCTCCATCGCCTCCTCGCGGTCGAGCATCTCGTGCACAAGGCAATAGAGGTAGTCCGCGTCCGTCATCTCCTGCGCGCGCTTTTCGCTCGGCAGCGCGCCGGCATATCGGAGCACGCGCCATTTCAGCCGTTCGTAGGGCGCGTGCTCCATGCTTTTTTTAGCGCTTCCACCTTCTCGCGCCCGTCCTCGCTCGACGGGTTCTCCGCCCCGTCAAGCAGCGCGTAGCACCACACCAGCTCGTTGATCTCGCCGACGCTCAGTGCATTTTCAACGTCCTCCGCGCTTGCAAAGGCCGCCTCTCCGCCCTCCGTCAGGCTTCTTTTGAGCAGCGCCGCGTTCGCGCGCAACGCACGCTCTTCTTCGTCGGCGCAGTCAAGCTGCGCGATCTCGTGCCGCAGCGAGAGCGTCTCGCGGGCCGAAAGCAGCCGCATCGCGCACGTTCTCTCCCCGATGCGCACCGTCTTCTCCCGCTCGCGCCCCAAAAAGTTCAGCAGAAGCTCGTCCATCAGCTTGCGATCTCCATGCGCTTGCGCGCGATGATCGTCACCTTCTCCGCCGCCGGGTCGCCGAGCTTGCCCGCCTCTTCAATGCTGCTCCAGCGGCACTGCGAGTAGATGATGCGCTTGTCCGGCTTGCAGATCACAAGCGAAAAGTCGTTCAGATCATAGAAGTTGATGCCGTCGCTGATGGCCTCATCCGTCGCGTACAGGCGGCTCAACTCCAGCGTGTACTTGTTCGCGCCCGCGATCGTCGCCACCGGCTCGTTTTCGCCAAAGGCCTCGATCTCGCGGCTCGTGCGCGTTGCTCTCGTCGTGTAGCTCTGCACCACCGCCACCTTTTTGCCGTCGACTTCGAGATAGATGTCGCTGCTCAGCGGCAATACCGTATTCGCCATATTTTTCCTCCTTACACCGTGATGTGCGCCGTCAGATAGATGCGGTTCAGCCCGTGCGCCACCGTAAAGCTGAATTCCACCAGACACACCGTCGGGTCGCTCTTGAGCGCGCTCACCAGCACCTCGCCGTAGCTGTCCACGATCTCGCGGCTCTTCATCTCCTCGAGCTCCAGCACCACCTGCGAGCGGATGGCCCCGCGGCTCTGCGCGGTGTTTTTGCTGCGGGCAAAGCGCGTGCGCAGCGCGCTGCGGATCGTCGGGATGACCTCATCCACGATCAAAATGGTCGTCAGCTCGCGCCACGTCGTGTCCGCCGCCCCGCCGCTCGAAGTCTTCGTCGTGATACCTCGCACCGGCGAGGAAACGCCGCCCACCGTCTCGATCGGCGTCACGCCGCCGCGCACCAGCTGGTCGATCTCATTGTCACTCAGTCTCTTGTCCGCCGCGCCGAAAAGCGTCAGCTCCGCGCCGTTGATAGGCACGGACGGGTCGGTGTTTCCCGCGATCACCGCCGCCACCGCCGCCGCGGCAAACACCGCGCTCATCGTACCGCCGTCGTCCGATGCGATATCCGGTCCCACCAGCACTACGCGCTCGCTGTTGACAGCCTTCGCGCGGTTCACCATCTGCGCGACCGTCTCTTCTGAACCGCCGATGACCGCGATGCGCTCGTGTCTCGCCGCCGAGGCATCCTCTGCCGCCGTTTTGAGGAGCAGATGCACGCTCTGCGCCGCGCTGTCGCACACCATCACGCCGACATCTTCCTCATCAGAGAGCGCCGCAAACGCGCTCGCGTAGTCCTTCTCTTCACTCTCGTCCTTGCCCACGGCCACAGCCTTCACTGCACCCGCGCCGTTGGCGAAGAGGAATCTGAGCAGCGTGCTCATGCCATACACGCCGCTCGCATCCTCCCCGAATACGCTCTTTCCCTCTTCATACGAGGTGATGAGCTCCACCTTATTGGCCGTCCCCTTCGTCGCCACCGCTGCCGCGCCGATCGTCTTCGCCGCAGCGCTCGCGCTCACCACGCTCGATGCGTCGTAGGACGAATACACGCCCGGCCGCTCATGGATCGTACTATTCACGTTCTTTCACCGTGCCTTTCAATACAAAATCGGTAAACACCGTCTCATCCTCCGCCGCCTCCGCGACAAAGTACGCCGCATATTTCGCGCTCGCGTCCAGCCGGAACATGCCCGTCGTCTTGTCCCAGCCGGTCTTGCCCCACTGCAATGTTCCGAGCTTCAGCCCCTCCGGCAGCGCCGTCATCAGTGCCTGCGTCACCGCCTCCGCCGCTTTTTCGCAGCCCGCCGCGCCCAGCGTCCTCGGCGCATACACCTCGATGAGCAGCGTCAGCAGCATTTTTCTCCCGTAGACAGATACCGTCTCCTGCGTCGCCTCGTCGACCTTTTCTCCCAGATACTGGGCCGCGCCGCTCTCCTCGATCACCGTCTCCTTCGTGCCGACCGCCGCCACCGCGGTCGCATACCGCTTGAGCTGTTCTTCGCTGTAACTCTCGATCGCCGCGCACCCCGCCGCCTTGATCGCCGCAGCCACCGCGCGCTTCACCTGTCCGACCGCCGTCATGCCTCTTCCTCCTTCGGATGCAGCATCGCCCAGTAGTAGGCGATCTCCTCACCCACGTAAAACGGCCCCGCCGCGCGCACGACGTACCGCCTCTCTCCGCACTGCACAAAGTCGCCCATCGCGACCGCAACGTCCGCCGGCCCCAGGTACCGCCAGCACTGCTCGTCGACCGCGCCCAGCGCCGTCACAGAGAACGGCTCCTCGCCGTTCTCCCTCTTCACAAGCTGCAAAAATGCCTTCGTCTCCGCCGTCTCTCCGCCGTGCAGCACCGAAACGCTCATGCCGCAGCGCGCAAATGCCTCACTCAGCGCCCGCTTCACGTCTCCACCCCGCGGAAGCAGAACCCGCCGTCCGTCGTATACGGGCGCATCAGCGCCCACGCCTGCTCGCGCAGCAGTGACAGCCTTTTGCTCCCCTCATCGGACGAACGCTTCGTCACTGTCAGGTCGCCCGCGCGCAGGGAGGAAAACTCCTCCCCACCCGCTCTCGCGCTCTCCAGCGCGGCCGCCGCCAACCACGACGCCGCGCAGATAAACGCGCTCTCGCAGTCCTCCTTGGCGACGCCCTCTTTCAGCGCGCGCACAAGGCTCTCCTCCTGCGCCGTGCAGATCATTCGGAGCATGCTCTTCTCGCTCTCGTCCGCCTTGCTCAGCGCGCACGCGATCGAAAAGATCTGCTCGCTCATGCTCTCCGCCATTCGCTCTTCCTCCTTACTTTTTACTGTAAGGACAGCACCTTCGAGGCCTCCTGATACGGCTTTGCAAAGCCGGAAATGCTCGTGATGGCCGCGCGCTCCAGCTGGCGGTCGATGAGCTTGTCGTACTCGACCAGCACCTCGCTGCCACAGATGCGCTCGAGCGCATAGTTCTTGTCAAGGCCGATGATCTTGCCCGCGGGCATTGTGCTCGTGCGCAGGAGCTTCGCACCCAGCGGGGTCGCGAGCGTGCCCGTGCCCTGGAAGTTGAGGCCCGTCAGCGGGTTCTGGAACTCCGAGAGCTTGAGCATCGCGAGCATCATGTCGCTGCCCATCAGCATCGTATTCATCGTATAGGGGTCAAACTGCGACCAGAAGCCCAGCAGCGCGTCATAGCTCAGCGTGCCCTTCGTGCCGCCGATGCCGTCATCGCCGATGGTATAGCTTGTTGCCGCATTGTTGTTGCCGTCGCCGTTCATCAAAACGTCGATGGCGTCCTTTAAGTGCATGCGCGCGATGTACGCGCCGATCTGGCGCAGCGTCACAGAGAAGAGGTCCAGTCGCTGGAAGCGGATAGCCTCATAGGACGCGACCAGCATTCTGCCGCGCTTGTGGAGCTTCACGAGATTTTCCTGCGTGCGGATGCTGGTCGTCGGGATGCCCGCGCCCTCCTCCACGCGCTTGAGCTCCTTGTCGTCATCCGTCGGAACGGACGCGATAGAGCGGTAGTCCATGCCGTCAAAATTCGTCACGGTCGCAGTGATGTCGGGCAGGATGTCGCTTTCCATGCCCTGGCGCACCACGCGGGAGACGAACTCCGGGAACAGCACGGACGATTCGCTCGTGTGGAAAAACTTTTCCACCATGTCGCTGCCCGCGCCCTTGACGTGGATATCAAAGCGCTTGAGCTGGCGTTGAAAGGCGTCCAGCCCCTCGAGCGCCGTGCCCTTGTAGTTCTCGCTCGGGTCGAGCGATTCGAGCACCTTCAGAAAACTTCTGCCGCTTTGACCGTACATGCCCTTTTCGAGCTTCACATTTTCATACTGATAAGCCATTTGTCCTTCTCCTCCTTAAAGCTTGATGACGGCCTTGTCCGCCGCGCTGTCCACGCTCAGCACAAGATAGCTGCTGCCGCTCTGGTTCTCGCCCGGCTTGCTCACGCCGCCCGAGCCGTCCGCCATCAGCTCAGCGTAGCCCACCGCAGGCGCCGTGCCGCTGTATTTCACGCTCGCAAGGCCGCCGAGCTGCACCGTGCAGGCCTTGCCGTCATGTGCGACGGCGCGCACCACGCCGCAGAAGCCGTCGCCCGCCGTGCACTTGCCCACCGTGCCGTTCGCGCTCACCTTCACAATGTCGCCCTCGCTGACCGCGCCGCAAACAAACGTTGCGCACCACTCGCCGATACCCTCATAAGAAATGCTCATACCGTTCCTCCTTGATCTGTTGTTCTATCCAAAAAGCGCCGCTGCTTTTTGTTCCTTTTCACACGCGAAAGTCGCTCTCGTCCTCCGCCGCTTTCGTCTTCTCTCCGTAAGTGAGCTGCGTGCGCAGCCCCAGCTTTTTCGCCATCTTCCCGCGATACAGCTTCTCCATCTCCTTGAGCTCGCTCTCGTCGAGCTTTTCCGCGAGCTTTTCAATGGCCTCGCCATCCGCCTCCTGCTCACACACGAGCATCAGCCGCTTCACCTCGCCGCGCAGCTCACTCAAGTAGCGCTTACCGACCTCCGCCTGCTTTTCAAGGCTTTCAAGCTCCCTCTGGTTCGCTCTTGACCCGCGCCGCTTGACGAGCGTCTTGAGCGTGCCCGCGTCCTCTCCGCCGCAGCGCTTCAAAACGCCCGCTCTCGGCTGCGCCGGCACCGCTACAAAGCTCCACTCATACGCGTCCTGCGCGTTCACAAGCTCCGCGCAGCACACCTTGCCGCCGTACACCTCGCCCTTTTTGTGCGCGCAGGTGTTGATGTCCTCACCACAGATGGAGCACACGCACCTTTCCACGCTGCACCCCACGCTCACTTCCTTTTTGATGCCGCCCTCGATCTGCGCGATCAGCGCGTCGTTCTCGCCGCCGCGCAGCATATACGCATAGCCCTTGAGATAGCAGCGCCCCTCGCCCTGCGAGCAAACGCCCTCTTCCTCCACGATCTCCGTGCGGTAGATGCGCGCCGCCTGCCCCTTCGCCGTCCACTCGTGGTCAAAAATGCCGCTTTTGCCCACAAACAGCTCCGCGAGCTCTTCGAGCGTCGCGCGCGGAAAGCGCTCGCCGTCCCGGTCCACCTCGTTGTCGCACAGCCGCACAGCAAAGGTGTAGACCTCGTCCTCTTTGAGCGCGCGCTTCGTGAACTGATTGATGATCGCCAGTTCCTCGCGCGTCACCATGCTGTTTTTGAGCCCATTGCTCTCTTTTCTCACTTCCATGCTCATTTCCCCTCCGCTTCATCATTTTCCTGCCTGAGCTTTCGCGCCTGCTGCAAGTAGAGTGCCGCTTTGGCCTCCTCCACCTCATCCTGCAGGTTGATGTCCTCCCAGTCCACCACCGCACGGCAGCCGTAGCCGTGCATCCTAAGCCACAGCGTACAGACGCGCTCGATGACCGGTTCGAGCGTGCGCCGCAGCGCCGTGATCTCGCTTGTCAGCATATCCGCCTGCTGCGAGCTCATCCGCTCGGTCGACGACCAGCTCAGCCCCAGCATAAACGGCGGCAGCCCCGTCTTCGCCACCAGCTGCTCTAAGATCTGCCGTACCGGCGTCTCGCTGTCGAGGATCTGGTTGTCCGCGCCGATGGCCTTGATCGATACATCGCCCACCGATACAAAGTCGCGCACGCTGCCGTTTCTGCCCTCCTGCATCGCCCGCGACCATTCCTCGGCGATCTGCTCGGCGCGCTCCTGTGCCGCCCCGCGGTCGAGCTCGCCGTCCTGCGGCTTATAGGTCACCGCAAAGCGCACATTGCCGCAGCGGTCCCAGTTCTTTCCCATCGCGTCGTAAATTTTCAGCAGCAGCCCCGTTAAGTACGGCATCGAGCGCAGCATCGAAACGCCGTAGGGATGCTCTATCTCTGGATTGAGTGGAGTGAAGAGCAGCAGGTCCTGATACTCGAGCGGCACGCTGCGCCCGCCGCCATCCACACCGCACAGGCAGAATTCGAGCGGATTGTCCCCCTCGCGCACCTCCACCTGCGAAACGTCCGCGCACAGCACCGCCGCGATCTCGCGTCCTTCCGCATCCGGTACGATCTCGCCCACCGCGCGCCCGCAGGTCAAAAGCGAATCGAGGTAACAGTCCAAAAAGGCGTTGATGCCCCTCTGCCCTCTGCCCACCGGCACCTCGCACAAAAAGCGCTGCAAGCCCTGCTCCGCCCGCTCGTTGCCGCATGCCACGCGCACGCCGCCCGTCAGCCGGATCAGCTTGCAGATGGCCGCGTCCACCACCGGCACCGCCTCGCGCACCTCGCGGTAAAGCGCTGTCTCCCCGTCCAGCAGCGGCACATAGCTCTCAAGCCGTCCGAATGTACTGCGTCCGCCGCTGCGCAGCTGCACGGCGGTCTCGCCGCCCGTGCTTCTCTCCTTCTGCCAGGGTACTTTCATCCTGTCCTCTCCTTTTCCGTTTTGTTCATCGCGCCGCGCGCTCCACCGCGCGCATCGCAATGCCGCCTCCGCGTTCCTTTTTCGCGATCGACACGGTAAAATACCGCATCTCATCCATCGCGTGATCTCTCTCCTTTTTCGGCCGGTCTCTTCCCGTTCCGCTGTCCTCCCAGCAGTACGCCGCGATCTCGCTAAGGCAGCTCTCGCAGCCCTCGCAGATCACGATCTTTCGCTGCTTCAATAGGTTCGCCGTCACGCGGATGCCGTCCGCCACATCGTTGTCCGCCCTGCTCACAGGGAATCCCTCGCGCCGCAGCGCCTCAATAAAGCTCGCCGCCGACGGGTCGACGATCACCTTTTCCACTGTCTCCCCCGCCGCAAATTTTTTAAGGTCCGCCACATACTCCGTGTCCGTCTTCTGCCGCCCCTCTCTGCGCGAATCGAAGTAATACTCCCGCGCCCGGTACCACACCCCGTCCTTGAGCGCCCACAGGCCAAAACTCGTCGGATTCACCGTCCCGTAGTCGATGGAGATCCTCACCCGCTCCCACGGCTTTTCCGGCACACGAGCGCAATACTCCTGCGGCGTAAAGAAGTCATAGATGAGCCCCTTCGCCGCCGTCCACTCGCCCAGGATGAACCGCCGGTAAAATGTCCCGCTGTATGCCTTTTCGTACCGCGCCCGAATGCGCGGCGAGAGCGACGGATTGTCGTCCATCGTAAAGTGCAGATACAGCGCCCCGCGCTCCTCCGCGCGTAAGATCCACTCGCGGTAGAACCAGTGCATCGGCCCCTCGGGGTTGCAGTTGAACCACAGCTTGCTGCCCGATACGCTGCATCGCGCGCTCGCCTGCTCCACAAACGAGCGCGGCATCAGCGCCGCCTCGTCGAACAGCACCCCCGCCAGCGTCACGCCCTGGATGAGCGCCGCGCTCCCCTCGTCGTATCCGCCGAAGAGGTAAAAGCGGTTTTCCCGCCCTCCGCTTCGCACGATCACTAAATTCTCGCTCCGCTTCTCCTCGCAGTGAAAGCCCAGCGCCGTCACCTTCGGTAAAATCTCATGCAACACGTTGCGCCGCAGCGACACGATCGTCTTCCCGCACAGCGCAAATTGCTCGCCGCTAAAGCGCCGCATCGCCCACAGGAAAAAGCCCATCCCCATCGACAGCGTCTTTCCGCTTCGCACCGCCCCGTCGCAGATGATCGCGTCGTACTCTTGGTACCTTGGATTCGCCCACCAGGTCATTGCCGTCTTCTGCTTGGCGGAAAACTGCTTCACGCCCGCCAATCGTCCTTCTCCTCTCCCGCCTGCTCCAGCGCCTGCAAGAACTCCGCCGCCTCGTCCGCGTCTCCGCCGCCCAGCATGTCATAGAGCGCGCTGAGCGCCTTTACCCGGTCGACGAACTTGACCTCCACCGTGCCGTTGCCGTTTCTCTTGAACTCCGCCACCGCCGACAAGTCCATCTTTCGGATGAGCTGCGCCGTCGGCTCGCTCAGATACGTCAGCTCCACCCCGCGGTTCACCCGTCCGAACGCGATCTCCTTGAGCGCCTCGATCACATCCTCGCGCCGCACGTCCTTTTTCTCCATCGTGTCCCCCCCATTTTGTTTTCTCTTTTCACCCGAACCCCGCCGCACCCGTTTTGTTGCACAGTCGTATGCACGCGCGCAAAATTTTGCGCGCAAAAAATGCCGCGCACCGCGCGGCAGTAAAAAAGGGGGCCATTCTCTTTCACAAAAGAGAATGGCCCCCTTTTGATCCCCCAAGAGAAAGGTTTTGCCATTGCAAGCGAGCAGCTCGAAGAGCTGCAATGCTTGCCGATTGCACTGCCCATAGCGTGGCGTTGCCGCGTTAGCATTGCTATACGATTTGGTTTGCTCCTACTATCCGCTGCCGCTCTGCCCATCTTGTAGGAGTACAACTTAATTTCCGTCT
>ERZ791801.447-NODE-447-length-41806-cov-92.655960_pt1 | contig 41806 bp, 44 predicted proteins | sample MGYA00510309_ERZ791801 | MGnify/ENA primary metagenome ERZ791801 (study PRJEB30046, sample SAMN00791979) | human gut metagenome | study: EMG produced TPA metagenomics assembly of the A metagenome-wide association study of gut microbiota in type 2...
TCATCGGGCATTATCTGAACATAAAACACTATCAATAAGTTGGAGTCATTACCCGATCATCCTTAGACTCAGGGGCAAAGATTCTGTCTCAGTAAATCAGGCTCTTACCGACAAATTCCTGAATTTACCGTCAGAACTCAGAAGATCACTGACATGGGACAGAGGAATGGAACTGGCCAGACATCTAGAATTTACTGTCAGCACTGGCGTTAAAGTTTACTTCTGCGATCCTCAGAGTCCTTGGCAGCGGGGAACAAATGAGAATACAAATGGGCTAATTCGGCAGTACTTTCCTAAAAAGACATGTCTTGCCCAATATACTCAACATGAACTAGATCTGGTTGCTGCTCAGCTAAACAACAGACCGAGAAAGACACTGAAGTTCAAAACACCGAAAGAGATAATTGAAAGGGGTGTTGCATTGACAGATTGAATCTACAACCGCGCTCTTGATGTCCGACTCACTGAACGGTTTACGATAGTTTCCAGACTGAGTGACAGCCACTCAGTTGTCAGCCTCTGTTCCGCACTGGGAATACACCGTAGCAGTTACCGGTACTGGCGAAAACGACGCGATACGGTTAATTCGGCTCGCGTCAGGTTGTGCAGCGAAATACGCCGGGCATGGAACCAGAGCCGGGGCTCTGCAGGCGCGCGCACGCTGGCTGAAATGCTGACCCAAAACGGCGTCCCGATGAGCCGTTATCGTGCCGGGCGGCTGATGAAATACCTGAACCTGAGCAGTTGTCAGCCCGGAAAACATCAATACAAAAATGCCTGTCAGGAGCATACGTGTTTGCCGAATCTGCTCGAGCGTCAGTTCGCTGTACCGGAGCCAGACAGGGTATGGTGCGGAGATATTACGTATATCTGGGCAGGAAATCGCTGGTGCTATCTGGCGGTCGTCATGGATCTTTTTGCCCGCAGGGTTATCGGCTGGAGCCTGTCAGCGAATGCCGATACTGCACTGATAAGCAGTGCCTTGCGGATGGCGTATGAGGTGCGTGGTCAGCCGCGGGACGTCATGTTCCATAGCGACCAGGGAAGTCAGTATACAGGACTGAAATATCAACAGCTTCTCTGGCGTTACAGGATAAAGCAAAGTGTCAGCCGACGGGGAAACTGCTGGGATAACAGTCCTATGGAACGCTTCTTCCGCAGTCTGAAAACAGAATGGGTGCCGACGGATGGTTACGTAGGCAAGGACGAGGCCCGGCAACAAATTAGCGGTTATATCCTGAATTATTACAATAGCGTCAGGCCTCACCATTACAACGGTGGGTTGACGCCGGAAGAATCAGAGAACAGATACCGTTTTTACTGTAAAACCGTGGCCAATATTACTTGACCACTACAGATATAAGACGGTAAATGGGGATGCGGACGATTTCCTGGACTCTCAGGAGATAAAACATGTTTACTGAAGAAGAAAAAATCCGCGCCATTGAGCTTTATTTCAAATATGGTAAGAAGCTGGCTCCCGTCGTACGCGAACTGGGCTACCCTTCGAAAAGAAATCTGCGGCGTTGGATCCGCTCATGGGAAGCAGGTGGTGGCGCAAAAGAATCCATTCGTCATAAGCACCGTTACTCCGATGAGCAAAAACAGGTTGCCGTTGAACATTATCTTAACCACGGCTGCTGCCTGGCGTTTACCAGCAGAGCCCTGGGTTATCCCTGCACTGATGTACTCGCTCGCTGGGTTAATGAACTTTATCCCGACAGACGACGTATATTTACCAGTAAGGCCAACCCGGTTGCGCCCTTTGAACCAGAAGTCAAACGTCAGGCTGTCATGGCACTCTGTACACGACAAGTATCAGCCAGTGAAATCGCCAGGCGTATTGGTGTCAGTCGTGCGGTATTGTATAAATGGAAAGATAAAATTATCGGCAACAGTGCTTACCAGACTATGCGTAAACATAACGAACCTTCCCTGGAGGCAGAACGCGATGCGTTGCGGGAGGAAGTCGCCCGACTGAATCAGGAAATACGCCGCCGGCAGATGGAGCTGGATATTCTGAAAAAGGCGGAGGAAATCATAAAAAAAGACCCGGGCATCAGTATCAGTCACCTGAACAACAGAGAGAAAACGAAGATCGCTGATGCCCTGAGACAAACATATCCCCTGACAGAATTACTGCATGTTCTGGGCCTTGCCCGTAGCAGTTATTTTTATCACCGGGCTGCACTGAAAGCCGGTGATAAATACGCCACGATACGTACGATGCTGACAGATATATTTAACAGTAATTATCAGTGTTATGGCTATCGTCGCCTGCATGCGATGCTCAGGCATGAGGGGGGGCGGCTACATGAGGGGGGGCGGCTATCAGAAAAGGTTATACGCAGACTTATGGTGGAAGAACAGCTTGTCGTCAGCCGTAACCGTCGTCGCCGCTACAGCTCATATTGCGGAGAAATCGGACCGGCTCCGGATAACCTTATCGCCAGAGATTTTAAGGCGGAGCAACCTAATCAGAAATGGCTGACAGATATCACGGAGTTCCACCTCCCTGCAGGTAAAGTCTGGCTATCATCGGTGGTGGACTGCTTCGATGGAAAAGTTGTGAGCTGGTCTCTCAGTACACGCCCCGATGCTGAACTGGTCAACACTATGCTGGATAGCGCTGTCGAAACGTTAAATGCTGGCGAACGACCGGTGATACACAGTGACAGAGGTGGGCATTATCGCTGGTCAGGCTGGCTGGAAAGAGTGAATGCAGAAGGTCTTATTCGCTCAATGTCCCGCAAAGGATGTTCACCTGATAATGCGGCATGCGAAGGCTTTTTCGGCAGACTGAAAACGGAAATGTATTATGGGCGTAAATGGTCGGGCATCACGCCAGAAAAGTTCATGCAGCAAGTGGATACTTACATCAGATGGTATAACGAGCGGCGTATAAAATTATCGCCGGGTGCAGTCAGCCCCAAAATGTACCGCCAACAATGCGGGCTGGAATGATAAAGCAGTCCAGGAAATCGTCCGCATCCCCAGAACGGTCAAACATCGTGGCGTTGACAACGGGTTCCTGAGTCCGGTGAAGCGCCGGTTACTGGAAAATGTTGTGTACGTCATAACAGAAACGGAGAGAAAAACGGCGATGCAAATCAGGCGGAGAAGGGTGTATCAGCGGTTACTGAAGGTTGACCCGCTGAAGTGCATCCTGTGCGGAGGTCAGATGCGGTTTACGGGGCTGAAGCGGGGCTACCGTCTGGCAGAGCTGGTCATGATGCATGAGCCACTGGCACGACAGCGGGTATACAGCTGAGAGCCGCAGAGGGGAAGTTGCGTCCATTTTTTGAGGAATGGAGCAAAAAATCATCACAGATATAAAAAATCAATCAATGAAAGCCATTTAATTGCCGGTGCATTGTGGATGCAGTCCTCATGGTACGTAACCAGAGTTGAATAAACATCCATTTTTTTGTGTTTTTTTAACCTCCCCGGGTTTTTAATTCCTGTCGATTAAAAGTGTTAGATTATTTGGTTAAGAGTTCTCTCGTCCTATTTATTCAGGCGTTATCACGGATATGCAGATCGCTAAGTCAGTTGTAAGAAAACCAGACAGTGCACATCATTATACCTAGGTCTTCTCTGGAAAAATACTTAGGAATAATTTATGTAAAACAGGTTGTCGTCTTCATGATTTAAACGCAGTACATATATATACTCTATAATAAATACAGGGAGTATCACGAGACGTCTGGATAAGAGGAATAACCAGAATAAATTGGTAAGGAATAAAGACACTTATTTCTATTGAGAAAAAACATTCATCCTGATGTGATTAGTATCAATGAAATAATGTGCTTGTATGGTTGATAAAAAATGCATCACTAAAGAAAAAACAGTATGAATAAGAATATACGAATTTTACAATTTCTGGTCAGTATAATTTATTCTGTGCAGTCTCATTTTTCTGGTGCGCAAACAATACAACTGAATGGTAATGGTATACCTAAAAGTATAACCAGGAGTATTACAGGTGTTGATGGAAACGCGGCGCTTAATATCAGCGTGCCGTATAAAACAAGTTATACTCAAAATATACTATCTGTTGAAAGCAGTATTAACATCAAAGGAGGAACAAGCAATACATCAATCGGTGGTGCAGGTGTCTACGGTGAAAACTTTACGCTAAATAATAATGGTAGTGTTTGGGGAGGAGATGGATATAATGGTGGAATTGCTGTTAGTGGCAACAAAATATCTATAAACAATTACAGAAATGTATATGGGGGTAATGGTCTTGGTGGCTCAGGAAGTAGCGGAGGTGCAGGGTTAAGCGGGGATGATATTATAGTTGATAATTACAGAAGTATATACGGAGGTGATGATGTAGGTGGGACAGGTGGTTCCGGTGTAACCGGTAGCAATATTACAGTGCATAATTCCGGAGGAATATTGGGCGGTAATGGCGTAAACGGTGGTGATGGTATTAATGGTAGTAATCTTTTCATTACTAACGACAACATGATATCTGGAGGATATGGAATAAAACAAGGGGGAGATGCTATTTCTGGAAATCAAATCACTTTGAATAATAACGGTATTGTTCAGGGGGGATATGGCCCCGACGGTGGTTGCTCTGTTTATGGAGAAGATATCCATATTAATAATCATGGTAATCTTTCAGGATTATATAATAGCCAAAAAGATGCTTATAATACATCAATAATTTTTTCTGGCGGGTATAATTCATTAGATATTTATTCAGATTCTGTGATTAATGGTGATATTAAACTAGCTAGTATACCTGTTAATGGTACAAATGAATTAATTATTAAAAACATCAATAACGCAACAGCAATTAATGGTGGGCTAATGATTGGGAATGGCTCATCTGTTTATCTGTCAGGCAAGAACTCCATTTTTAACGGAAATATAAGTATTGATGAAGACGCATCTATGAACCTGTCTGTAGGAAATGCTAATGTTCACGCAAATACTATTACATTAAAAAGTGATTCATGGCTTAATATAGACACATCAATTAAGAACTGGACTCAGGACTATTACACATTATTGTCGTCAGACACAGGTATCTCGATCGCTGATAATAGTCACATTGTACAATACAATGTATTACTGACAGAAGGTGCTGAAAGTTATGTTTATACGTCTTTAAATGACGACGATAACAAACTGATATCCATGCTGAGATGGAATAATACAAAAGGCATGGGATATGGAACCTTTAATATAGAAAAAGATGCCACTCTGAACATAGGCGTTTCTCTTTCCGATAATCTTTCACCTTTATTATATGATGGCTGGGACGGCAAAAGTCTGACAAAATCAGGTAATGGTACTCTTATACTTTCTGCAACAAACAATTATACAGGAAATACAGAGGTTAAATCTGGCGTATTAATTCTTGCTGCACCTGATGCTCTTGGTCGGACTGAGTATTTATATTTATCCCGTGGCGCAGAACTGGATATGAATGGGTATCCTCAGACAATAAGCAAACTACTGACGGCTGCAGGCTCTGTGCTGAACATTCATGGCGGAAGCCTGATACTGAATAATGGAGGAGAATCTGCAGGTACTATTGCAGGGGATGGTTCTCTGAACATAAATGGGGGAATGCTTGATATAACGGGTAATAATCGTAATTTTTCCGGTGTTTTTACCGTGAATAAGGGGGCTCATTTGGCTGTATCCACGGCTGATAATCTGGGGACAGCCTTTGTTGATAACTATGGCACATTAACTCTGAACAGTACATCAGCATGGCAGCTTACCAACAATATCAGTGGTTATGGTAATGTTCGCAAGACGGGAGCAGGTGCACTGAACATTAGCGATAACGCAAAATGGACCGGGATGACAGATATTATTCAGGGGACAGTGATACTGGGGAACGCAGATTCACCGGTGATGCTCGGCAGTAACCAGGTCATTGTTGAAGAGCAGGGCAAACTCTCCGGGTTTGGGGGCGTTGCAGGAAATCTGAGCAATAGTGGTATAGTCGATCTCACTACATATATGCCGGGTAATATACTGACTGTCGGAGGGAATTACACTGGCAGAAATGGACTTATTCTCCTCCAGACAGAAACAGGTGGTGACAATTCGAAAACAGATCGTCTGGTGATTAAAGGTAATGCCAGTGGCCGTACCCGTGTCGCTGTTACTCAGGCCGGTGGTACTGGTGCAGAGACACTTAATGGGATTGAAGTGATTCACGTCAGTGGCAATGCTGATAATGCTGAATTCATTCAGACGGAACGTATTACAGCCGGAGCTTATGATTACATACTGAAACGTGGTCAGGGGATTAACAGCACTAACTGGTATCTGATTAGCAGAAAAGACATTCCTGTACCACAACCTGAAGCTGTACCGGAAAACCATGATAATAATTTGCGTCCTGAGGCAGGTAGCTATGTTGCCAGTATTGCTGCTGCAAATAATCTGTTTGTAACGAATCTGTATGAACGACAGGGACAGGAGTTGTATATCAGCCACATGACAGGAGAAGAAAATGAAGCAGGTATCTGGATGTATAATAAAGGAAAACATAATCGCTGGCGTGACAACAGTAGTCAGCTGAGAACCCGGGGGAATAGCTACGTTGTGTTAATAGGGGGAGATATAGCTCAGTGGAGCCTGAATGGTACCGATCGCTGGCATACAGGTATGATGGCTGGCTATGGTCATAATAATAACAGTACGAATGCCCTGAGCACCGGATACCATTCGGAAGGAAGAATGAATGGATACACAGCGGGTCTTTATGCAACATGGTATGCCAATGATGAAACACACAATGGTTCTTATCTTGATAGCTGGCTGCAATACAGCTGGTTTGATAATCATATAAATGGAGAACGGCTGCCTGCTGAGTCATGGAAGTCAAAAGGGTTTACGGTATCTCTGGAAGCAGGATATTCATGGAAGGCTGGAGAGTTTACCGACAATTACAAGGGAAGTCATGAATGGTATGTTCAGCCGCAGCTTCAGGTTGTCCGGATGAATGTAAAATCAGACAAATATCATGAAAGTAACGGAACCAGTATTGAAAATACCGGTAACGGAAATATTCTCACCCGCCTGGGAGCAAGAACATGGCTTACCAGCAAAAACGGTAAAAATACGCGGTATGCGGTTCCGTTCAGACCATTTGTGGAGGCACACTGGTTGCACAATAGTCGTGTTTTCGGCACCAGTATGAATGGTGTAAGTATATACCAGGATGGTGCGCGTGATATCGGAGAAATAAATGGTGGTGTTGTGGGAATGATAACACCAGAAGTAGCATTCCGGGCTGATGCAGGCATTCAACTTGGAGAACATGGATACCATAATACATCTGCCATGTTGAGTGTGGAATATCGTTTCTGATGTGTCTTTACATTATAAATATCCTTCACAAAATATTGTTGATAAGACATAGTTAGGTGGTGAGCTGCCTCGGAAAATATGACGACAGTAATGATTTCTAAGAGATTTGAAATGCGTTGATAACAAAATCTGAAATATAGGAGTCTGTTTAGGATTGTGTGTAAATGCCTTTTCTCAAAAGTAACCGTCCAGGCGGTCACTGAATCCGATAATAAAGCGGCTTATTGCCATACCCCAGTCCTTCAACGGCATCGTCCATTTCGGGGACGATGCCTGTATTGCCAGACACACCACTTTTTTCACCGGCTCGTCTGTCGGAAACACTTACGCTTTTTGATCGCATGGCGGATCACGCTGTTTAGCGACCCGATGGCATTCGTCAGCGACAGCGACAACTCTTACCGCTGGAACGAAATGGATAAGCGCTTCAGTGTCGACGACACGCCGAACGAGCCGAACCGCTTCGGCTGGGTGGGGGAAATCGATCCATATGGTTATTTTTCAGAAAATAATAAGAACATCTGTGTTTTATATAACCAGATAAAACCACGCAATAAACATAAATATTAAAGGTGATAATACTTTTATTTATCACTTCGGTTATATTCAATAAACATAATAACTTTCTCTGAAATCACAGGTCCGGCCATTGCAGTTGTTTCAGACGTTGATTAGGATGCCAGTGCATTTGCAGGGATGGTTTGTGTATCCACCGGGTATAATGCGTGACATCATTAATTTCAACACTGACTGTGCGATTGTCTGTTATGCCTGCCCACAGGGTAGGCTTTTTTTCTGTATGCAGGAAAAGAATCACTGAAAAAATGGAAGCAGGTAAGAAAGAGTGCTGACCAGGATATTATTTCATCCGTTCACTGGCGAGATGATAAACGTTGCTGCGTTCACGTTTACCTACTGCGACGACCGCAATAATTAACATATCATCAATAACCTGATAAACCAGACGAAAACCTGATGCGCGAAGTTTGATTTTATAGCAGTCCTTTAATCCACGTAGTTTTACAGAAGCTATATGAGGATTTTCACTGCATTTTTTCAGTTTTTTTGCGAACTGCTGCTGAATGGTCTTGTCCAGTCTGAGCCATTCTTTCAGTGCATCATCCCGGAATTTTACTGTATAAGTCATAAATAACTGTCCAGGTCCACATCATGCAGAGGCTGACTGCTGCGTTCAGTAACCAGTTTTACCAGCTCCTGGTCATCCAAGGCATCAAGCATTCTTTCATAGAGCTCAGCAGGGACACAGTAGAATGCTGGCTGATTCCGGTTAAGAATGGCAACAGGATACCCCTCTCCGGCACTGACAGTTGCCATCGGATTTTTTTTCAGCTCACTGACGCTTGCACTGGTGTCAGACAAAATGATACTGGGCATAACACACCTCTGAGACTATTTAACAGGTCTTCAGATTACACCCTGAAAGACTGCTTAACAAGTCTGTTTGATGTTAATGTGCGCCGTCACTCTTCAGTTGTCCTGATGCCGCGCCAGCGGCATGGAAGGCGGCACTCTGTTGTTTCATATGATACCGGAGTAAAACCGCCGAAGCCCGGCGTAAGCCGGTACTGACTGATAGATTTCACCTTACCCCCCCCCCCCGGCCCTGCTAAGCCATACCCGTTTTCAGCCATGACAGAGCCTTTGTGCGCGGTCGGAGTGGTCCCGACGAGGGTTTACCCGAAGTCGGGGCGTATCTCCGCGTTAGCGGGCCGTGAGGGCCGCTTACGAGCGTGTACTGAGGACTTCCAGCCAGAAGACTGACAGCGATGACAATGTACTTACAACATTCATAATTAAAAGCGATGTTGTTCCCGCCCTTCGGGTGGGGGCGGCGGCGCTTTTCAGTTATGAGGGGGGGTACAGTGCTGTGTTTGTGTGGTGTTTTTTATTCCTGATGTTTTTTTGTTGTGGTTTCAGAACGGTGAGATTCGGGGCCCGCGCGTTAGCGTGGGAGGTGCTCCTGTTCTTGGTACTGATGGCACTCCAGTTATGCGCGATGCCCTAAAACTGGCAGATGAAGCCACTATCACGGCGCGGATGAACGCGATCCCGCACTCAAATTACCGTGCAGTCGTGTTTACCAAAGAACAATACGCCCGCATTCCGCTACGTGATGACACCGTAGATGAGCATGCACAGGATATGCTTTATGACTTCGTTGCCGCCGGGCGCGTAGCCAGCGCAATGGACTCCGACTCCCACCGCAAAGAGGCCGCGCGTCGCCGGGTATTGTCGGAGTATTCAGATACCGGTACCGAAAAAGCAGAGAAGTATCCGTACTTTGAGGATATGGGCTTCGATAGTGTGATCGCTGACGAAGGTCACAACTACCGCAATAGCTATAAAAATGGTCGCGACGCGTCACAACTGGCCTATCTGCCCACCAGCGCGGTGGCGCAATCGGCGCGGGATATGGCAATTAAAAACGCGTACCTGATGAAAAAGAATGGTGGGCGCGGACCGGTTCTCCTGACTGCAACGCCAGTCGTTAACACCCCGATCGATGCATACAACATGCTTTCTCATGTGCTGCCGAAGGAATACTGGCAGAAGATGGGGATCTACGGTCCTGATGACTTCGTTAAATTCTTCGGCAAGACCAGGCTGGAAACGGTACAGAAAATCAGCGGTGAAGTTGAAGAAAAAATGGCGCTGGTGGGCTTTGAAAACCTTGATGCGCTGCGCGGCATATTCCATCGCTGGACAACGCTTAAAACGGCGGAAGACGTTAAGGATACCGTGGAGATCCCGGAACTGGACGAACACCAGCAGGATGCACCACTTACTGAAGAACAACTGGCGGCGTATGAAGAATTACGCCAGCAGGCGGAAGCGGTGGCCAAAGCCAACAATGGCGTAACGACCTCGGTCGATGAAGACGGAGTGATTGAGCACGAGAAAGCCCGTCCGATCTTCTCAATAATCAGGGATATGGACCGCGTATGTACTGACATGGACCTGTACTATCGCCGGATCACCTATCGTTTCCTGCCGGAGTACGCCGATGCGGTGCAGCAGCTGGCGGACAGTTTGCCTAAACAAGCCACCAGCGAAGACGACGACAGTGATGATTCAATCACGCAGCAATCGCAATACTCCCTGATAGATAAGGGCGAGTTTATTCAGTTGCAGGTTCCGGAAGCGTTCGAGCAGGAAGTGAATAAGCGCCTGGCCAGGTTTGGCATTGACGAACAGACCGTAACTCACCCCGTTACGCCCAAATACGCGAAGCTGATTGCCACGCTGAAGGAGTTTTTCCCGGAAGGGAAGCAAATCATCTTCACCGACGAAAAAACGCAGCACCAGAAGCTCAAGCGCATTATCTGCAATGTTCTTAACCTTGAACCTTCAATGGTAGGGATCCTGAATGCTCAGACGGTTGCCGAGGCAGGTAAAACCGGTAAGAAACTGAAAGCGGTTAAACCGCCGAAAGAGTTACCGGATGAACCAACAGATGCACAGATAGCGAAATACAACGAGCAAATGGCTCTGTATGACGCCTATATCGCGCAGCAAAATGAAATGTCGTTGGGCGGTCTGGAAAAGATTGCAGCCGACTTCCAGGAGGGCCGGACTCCGATCATTATCTGCAACAAAAAGGCAGAGGTGGGTATCAACCTGCATCGAGGAACGACTGACATGGGGAGCCCGCAGAATTCGGAAAAAATCGTACGCTAAGGTTTTCCGGGCATCCGTAAGGGCCGAAACTTCCCGTCTTCCAGTCTGCGGCTCTGCCGCCAGACGTAATCGCCGGTTAGGTTGATGTGCTCCCAGCCCAGCGGCGACAGGAATTGCAGCAGCTCGCCGTCCACCGGCTTGCCGGCCTCGACCAACCCCTGGGTGGCGCGTTCCAGGTACACCGTGTTCCACAGCACGATAGCCGCCGTCACCAGGTTGAGGCCGCTGGCCCGGTAGCGCTGCTGCTCGAAGCTCCGATCCCTGATTTCCCCAAGGCGGTTGAAGAACACCGCCCTGGCCAGCGAGTTGCGCGCCTCACCTTTGTTCAGGCCGGCATGCACGCGGCGGCGCAGTTCAACACTTTGCAGCCAGTCCAGGATGAACAGCGTGCGCTCGATCCGGCCCAGCTCGCGCAGGGCCACGGCCAGTCCGTTCTGGCGCGGGTAGCTGCCGAGCTTGCGCAGCATCAGCGAGGCGGTGACGGTGCCCTGCTTGATCGAGCTGGCCAGGCGCAGGATGTCGTCCCAGTGGGCACGCACGTGCTTGATGTTCAGGGTGCCGCCGATCAGCGGGCGCAACGTCGGGTAGGCTTGCACGCCCTGCGGCACGTACAGCTTGGTTTCGCCGAGGTCGCGGATGCGCGGCGCGAAGCGGAAGCCTAGCAGGTGCATCAGGGCAAAGACGTGATCGGTGAAGCCGGCCGTGTCGGTGTAGTGCTCCTCGATCCGCAGGTCGGACTCGTGGTACAGCAGGCCGTCGAGCACATAGGTGGAATCGCGGACGCCGACATTCACCACGCGGGTGCTGAACGGCGCGTACTGGTCGGAGATATGGGTATAGAACAGCCGTCCCGGCTCGCTACCGTACTTCGGGTTGACGTGCCCGGTGCTCTCGCCCCGGCCACCCGCGCGGAAGCGCTGGCCATCGGAGGATGAGGTCGTGCCGTCGCCCCAGTGGGCGGCAAAGGCGTGGCGATACTGGTGGTTGACCAGCTCGGCCAAGGCCGCCGAATAGGTTTCGTCGCGGATGTGCCAGGCTTGCAGCCAGGACAGCTTGGCGTAGGTCAGGCCGGGGCTCGACTCGGCCATCTTGGTCAGCCCGAGGTTGATCGCATCACCGAGGATTGCGGACAGCAGCAACGTCCTGTCTTTGGCCTCGGCCCCGTCCTTCAAGTGGGTGAAGTGGCGGCTGAAGCCCGTCCAGTCGTCCACGTCCATCAGCAGTTCGGTGATCTTGATGCGCGGCAGTAACTGGCTGGTTTGGTCGATCAGCGCCTGCGCCCGATCCGGCACCGCCGCATCCAGCGGGGTGATTTTCAGCCCTGACTCGGTGAGGATGGCATCGGGCAGCTCGTTGTCCTTGGCCAGGCGGGTGACGGTGGCCAACTGCTCGTCCAGCAGCTGCAAACGCTCTTCCAGGTACTGGTCGCTGTTCGGGTTGATCGCCAGGGGCAGGGCCTGCTCGCGCTTGAGTGCGGCGAACTTCTCGGCCGGCAGCAGGTAGTCGTCGAAGTCGCGGAACTGCCGCGAGCCCTTGACCCAGATGTCGCCGGAGCGCAGGGCGTTCTTCAGCTCGGACAGGGCGCAGATTTCGTAGAATTTCCGGTCGAGGCCTTCCGGGGTGATCACCAGCGGCTTCCAGCGCGGCTTGATGAAGGCCGTGGGTGCATCGGCCGGCACCTTGCGCAGGTTGTCGGCGTTCATCTCACGCAGGGTCTGCACGGCTGCCAGCACGCCTTGCGCGGCCGGCCCGTGCTGTTCCCCAACTTTTCGCTCGGCGAAGAGTATGAACATGCGCCGCCGGCGACGAATCGCCAAATCTCACCGTATCTCCCGAGCGGACGATTTCGCACCGGTCTGCCCGTCGAAGGGCTTGCGATCGAACGGGGCGACCTTTTCTATGCATGTCCGCGAGCCAGCGTCTTTTATGGCACGGCGCTCGACGCCGACCTTCGGACGCGCGGCGTAAGCACGCTTGTCATGGCCGGGATAAGCACCACCGGCGTTGTTCTTTCAAGCGTCGCCTGGGCTAGTGATGCGGACTACGACGTGCGTTTGGTCCAGGACTGCTGCTACGACCCGGATCGGGATGCCCACGAAGCTCTGTTGCGTTCCGGGTTCGGCGGACGTGTACAGGTCGTGTAATTTTCGGGCCTCGCATGATCGCGGCCATAGCCGCAGGTGGATTGGTGCGAGGCAGGGCCAGTCCAAGTCAGGGTGCGGTCATCGCGGCGCCTGCAACTCTCAAAAACCCATCGCCGTAGCGGAGGTCTTGTAATCGCATGTCATTACGCACGCCCGATTTATTGTTCACAGCGATAGCACCTGCCATTTGGGGCAGCACCTACATTGTCACCACCCAATACCTGCCGAACTTCTCACCGATGACGGTCGCGATGCTGCGGGCGTTGCCGGCGGGTTTATTGCTCGTGATGATCGTCCGACAGATTCCAACGGGAATCTGGTGGATGCGCATCTTCATCCTCGGCGCACTTAATATTTCGCTATTCTGGAGCTTGTTGTTTATTTCGGTCTACCGCCTGCCGGGCGGGGTCGCGGCGACGGTAGGCGCTGTGCAGCCGCTGATGGTCGTGTTCATCTCTGCCGCTCTGCTAGGTAGCCCGATACGATTGATGGCGGTCCTGGGGGCTATTTGCGGAACTGCGGGCGTGGCGCTGTTGGTGTTGACACCAAACGCAGCGCTAGATCCTGTCGGCGTCGCAGCGGGCCTGGCGGGGGCGGTTTCCATGGCGTTCGGAACCGTGCTGACCCGCAAGTGGCAACCTCCCGTGCCTCTGCTCACCTTTACCGCCTGGCAACTGGCGGCCGGAGGACTTCTGCTCGTTCCAGTAGCTTTAGTGTTTGATCCGCCAATCCCGATGCCTACAGGAACCAATGTTCTCGGCCTGGCGTGGCTCGGCCTGATCGGAGCGGGTTTAACCTACTTCCTTTGGTTCCGGGGGATCTCGCGACTCGAACCTACAGTTGTTTCCTTACTGGGCTTTCTCAGCCCGGGGACCGCCGTGTTGCTAGGATGGTTGTTCTTGGATCAGACGCTGAGTGCGCTTCAAATCATCGGCGTCCTGCTCGTGATCGGGAGTATCTGGCTGGGCCAACGTTCCAACCGCACTCCTAGGGCGCGTATAGCTTGCCGGAAGTCGCCTTGACCCGCATGGCATAGGCCTATCGTTTCCACGATCAGCGATCGGCTCGTTGCCCTGCGCCGCTCCAAAGCCCGCGACGCAGCGCCGGCAGGCAGAGCAAGTAGAGGGCAGCGCCTGCAATCCATGCCCACCCGTTCCACGTTGTTATAGAAGCCGCATAGATCGCCGTGAAGAGGAGGGGTCCGACGATCGAGGTCAGGCTGGTGAGCGCCGCCAGTGAGCCTTGCAGCTGCCCCTGACGTTCCTCATCCACCTGCCTGGACAACATTGCTTGCAGCGCCGGCATTCCGATGCCACCCGAAGCAAGCAGGACCATGATCGGGAACGCCATCCATCCCCGTGTCGCGAAGGCAAGCAGGATGTAGCCTGTGCCGTCGGCAATCATTCCGAGCATGAGTGCCCGCCTTTCGCCGAGCCGGGCGGCTACAGGGCCGGTGATCATTGCCTGGGCGAGTGAATGCAGAATGCCAAATGCGGCAAGCGAAATGCCGATCGTGGTCGCGTCCCAGTGAAAGCGATCCTCGCCGAAAATGACCCAAAGCGCGGCCGGCACCTGTCCGACAAGTTGCATGATGAAGAAGACCGCCATCAGGGCGGCGACGACGGTCATGCCCCGGGCCCACCGGAACGAAGCGAGCGGGTTGAGAGCCTCCCGGCGTAACGGCCGGCGTTCGCCTTTGTGCGACTCCGGCAAAAGGAAACAGCCCGTCAGGAAATTGAGGCCGTTCAAGGCTGCCGCGGCGAAGAACGGAGCGTGGGGGGAGAAACCGCCCATCAGCCCACCGAGCACAGGTCCCGCGACCATCCCGAACCCGAAACAGGCGCTCATGAAGCCGAAGTGCCGCGCGCGCTCATCGCCATCAGTGATATCGGCAATATAAGCGCCGGCTACCGCCCCAGTCGCCCCGGTGATGCCGGCCACGATCCGCCCGATATAGAGAACCCAAAGGAAAGGCGCCGTCGCCATGATGGCGTAGTCGACAGCAGCGCCGGCCAGCGAGACGAGCAAGACCGGCCGCCGCCCGAAACGATCCGACAGCGCGCCCAGCACAGGTGCGCAGGCAAATTGCATCAACGCATACAGCGCCAGCAGAATGCCATAGTGGGCGGTGACGTCGTTCGAGTGAACCAGATCGCGCAGGAGGCCCGGCAGCACCGGCATAATCAGGCCGATGCCGACAGCGTCGAGCGCGACAGTGCTCAGAATTACGATCAGGGGTCTGTTGGGTTTCACGTCTGGCCTCCGGACCAGCCTCCGCTGGTCCGATTGAACGCGCGGATTCTTTATCACTGATAAGTTGGTGGACATATTATGTTTATCAGTGATAAAGTGTCAAGCATGACAAAGTTGCAGCCGAATACAGTGATCCGTGCCGCCCTGGACCTGTTGAACGAGGTCGGCGTAGACGGTCTGACGACACGCAAACTGGCGGAACGGTTGGGGGTTCAGCAGCCGGCGCTTTACTGGCACTTCAGGAACAAGCGGGCGCTGCTCGACGCACTGGCCGAAGCCATGCTGGCGGAGAATCATACGCATTCGGTGCCGAGAGCCGACGACGACTGGCGCTCATTTCTGATCGGGAATGCCCGCAGCTTCAGGCAGGCGCTGCTCGCCTACCGCGATGGCGCGCGCATCCATGCCGGCACGCGACCGGGCGCACCGCAGATGGAAACGGCCGACGCGCAGCTTCGCTTCCTCTGCGAGGCGGGTTTTTCGGCCGGGGACGCCGTCAATGCGCTGATGACAATCAGCTACTTCACTGTTGGGGCCGTGCTTGAGGAGCAGGCCGGCGACAGCGATGCCGGCGAGCGCGGCGGCACCGTTGAACAGGCTCCGCTCTCGCCGCTGTTGCGGGCCGCGATAGACGCCTTCGACGAAGCCGGTCCGGACGCAGCGTTCGAGCAGGGACTCGCGGTGATTGTCGATGGATTGGCGAAAAGGAGGCTCGTTGTCAGGAACGTTGAAGGACCGAGAAAGGGTGACGATTGATCAGGACCGCTGCCGGAGCGCAACCCACTCACTACAGCAGAGCCATGTAGACAACATCCCCTCCCCCTTTCCACCGCGTCAGACGCCCGTAGCAGCCCGCTACGGGCTTTTTCATGCCCTGCCCTAGCGTCCAAGCCTCACGGCCGCGCTCGGCCTCTCTGGCGGCCTTCTGGCGCTCCTGCTGCGGCGTCCGCTCGTGGGCCGTGGCGCGGGTCCGCGCGCCGGCCTCGTGCGCCTGGCGCTCGCGGGCGAGGTCCAGGGCGGCCGTCTTCACGTTCTGCCTTGCGCAGATGAGATAGGGGAGCCCGCAGAATTCGGAAAAAATCGTACGCTAAGGTTTTCCGGGCATCCGTAAGGGCCGAAACTTCCCGTCTTCCAGTCTGCGGCTCTGCCGCCAGACGTAATCGCCGGTTAGGTTGATGTGCTCCCAGCCCAGCGGCGACAGGAATTGCAGCAGCTCGCCGTCCACCGGCTTGCCGGCCTCGACCAACCCCTGGGTGGCGCGTTCCAGGTACACCGTGTTCCACAGCACGATAGCCGCCGTCACCAGGTTGAGGCCGCTGGCCCGGTAGCGCTGCTGCTCGAAGCTCCGATCCCTGATTTCCCCAAGGCGGTTGAAGAACACCGCCCTGGCCAGCGAGTTGCGCGCCTCACCTTTGTTCAGGCCGGCATGCACGCGGCGGCGCAGTTCAACACTTTGCAGCCAGTCCAGGATGAACAGCGTGCGCTCGATCCGGCCCAGCTCGCGCAGGGCCACGGCCAGTCCGTTCTGGCGCGGGTAGCTGCCGAGCTTGCGCAGCATCAGCGAGGCGGTGACGGTGCCCTGCTTGATCGAGCTGGCCAGGCGCAGGATGTCGTCCCAGTGGGCACGCACGTGCTTGATGTTCAGGGTGCCGCCGATCAGCGGGCGCAACGTCGGGTAGGCTTGCACGCCCTGCGGCACGTACAGCTTGGTTTCGCCGAGGTCGCGGATGCGCGGCGCGAAGCGGAAGCCTAGCAGGTGCATCAGGGCAAAGACGTGATCGGTGAAGCCGGCCGTGTCGGTGTAGTGCTCCTCGATCCGCAGGTCGGACTCGTGGTACAGCAGGCCGTCGAGCACATAGGTGGAATCGCGGACGCCGACATTCACCACGCGGGTGCTGAACGGCGCGTACTGGTCGGAGATATGGGTATAGAACAGCCGTCCCGGCTCGCTACCGTACTTCGGGTTGACGTGCCCGGTGCTCTCGCCCCGGCCACCCGCGCGGAAGCGCTGGCCATCGGAGGATGAGGTCGTGCCGTCGCCCCAGTGGGCGGCAAAGGCGTGGCGATACTGGTGGTTGACCAGCTCGGCCAAGGCCGCCGAATAGGTTTCGTCGCGGATGTGCCAGGCTTGCAGCCAGGACAGCTTGGCGTAGGTCAGGCCGGGGCTCGACTCGGCCATCTTGGTCAGCCCGAGGTTGATCGCATCACCGAGGATTGCGGACAGCAGCAACGTCCTGTCTTTGGCCTCGGCCCCGTCCTTCAAGTGGGTGAAGTGGCGGCTGAAGCCCGTCCAGTCGTCCACGTCCATCAGCAGTTCGGTGATCTTGATGCGCGGCAGTAACTGGCTGGTTTGGTCGATCAGCGCCTGCGCCCGATCCGGCACCGCCGCATCCAGCGGGGTGATTTTCAGCCCTGACTCGGTGAGGATGGCATCGGGCAGCTCGTTGTCCTTGGCCAGGCGGGTGACGGTGGCCAACTGCTCGTCCAGCAGCTGCAAACGCTCTTCCAGGTACTGGTCGCTGTTCGGGTTGATCGCCAGGGGCAGGGCCTGCTCGCGCTTGAGTGCGGCGAACTTCTCGGCCGGCAGCAGGTAGTCGTCGAAGTCGCGGAACTGCCGCGAGCCCTTGACCCAGATGTCGCCGGAGCGCAGGGCGTTCTTCAGCTCGGACAGGGCGCAGATTTCGTAGAATTTCCGGTCGAGGCCTTCCGGGGTGATCACCAGCGGCTTCCAGCGCGGCTTGATGAAGGCCGTGGGTGCATCGGCCGGCACCTTGCGCAGGTTGTCGGCGTTCATCTCACGCAGGGTCTGCACGGCTGCCAGCACGCCTTGCGCGGCCGGCGCGGCGCGCAGTTCCAGCACCTCCAGCAAGGCCGGCGTGTAACGGCGCAGGGTGGCGAAGTTCTCGCCGACCAGGTGCAGGTGGTCGAAGCCTTCCGGCCGGGCCAGCAGCTCGGCCTCGCTGACGCTCTCGGTGAACTCGTCCCAGGGAATCACCGCCTCGATGGCGGCATAGGGGTCGCTGCCGCTTTCCTTCGCTTCCAGCAGCGCCTGGCCGATCCTGGAGTACAGGCGCACCTTGTCGTTGATCGCCTTGCCCTGCTTCTGGAACTGCTGCTGATGCTTGTGCTTCGCGCCGCTGAACAGCTTGACCAGGATGCGGTCATGCAGATCGACCAGCTCATCGATCACGGTCGCGGTGCTCTCCAGCACCACGGCGGCCAGGGTCGCGTAGCGGCGCTGCGGCTCGAACTTACCGAGGTCTTTGGGCGTCATCTGCCCACCCTCGCGGGCCAGCTTGAGCAGGCGGTTCTGGTGGATGTGCCGGCCCAGGCCTTCGGGCAAGTCCACCAACTGAAATGTCTTCAGCCGCTCGATGTGTTCCAGCATGTGCCGAGAGTTGGGTTTCAGCGGTGCCTGGCGCAGCCAGGTCAACCAGGTGATGCTGCTGCCGGCCTTGAGCTTCAACAGCTCGTCCAGCTTGGCCCGATGCGAGTCCGTGAGTGGTTCGACCAGGGCGCGGTAGACCCGCCGATTGGCTCGCGCAATGGCTTCCGAGCAGGCCCGGTCAATCACGCTCAGCGCCGGCAGGATGCGTCGTTTCTGCCGTAGGCTCTCCAGGGCCTGACCGGCCAGCAGCAAGCCTTTGTCGGTCTGCTGGGCCAGCTCGGTTAGCTCGCGCACCAGGGCGCGGAAGTCGGACAGGCCGAACGGGGCCAGTTGCAGGTAGGTGCGCAGTTCCTGGGCATGCTCGCGACGGGTCACGTCGCGCTCGCCGTACTTTGCCCAGCTCGCCGGCTCGGCCTGGACTTGCTTCGCCACCCACAGGATGACCGGCTCGGGCAGCTCGCTGTCGGTTCCCAGCGCGTAACCGGGGTAGCGCAGCAGGCAGAGCTGCACGGCGAAGCCGAGGCGGTTGGCGTCGCCGCGTCGCTGGCGGATCAGCGACAGGTCGGAGTCGTTGAAGGTGTAGTAGCGGATCAGGTCATCCTGGCTTTCCGGCAGCGCAAGCAGGGTGTCCCGCTCCGTGGCCGAGAGGATCAAGCGACGCGGCATGTGTCAGTCGTCCGTGCGGAGGTACTGGTAGAGGGTTTCCCGGCTGATGTTGAACTCGCGGGCAAGCTGCGCCTTGGGCTCGCCGGCCGTCGCTCGCTGCCGCAGGGTAGCAGCCTGCTCATCGGACAGGGCTTTCTTGCGGCCCCGGTACGCGCCACGCTGCTTGGCCAAGGCGATGCCCTCACGCTGCCGCTCGCGGATCAGGGCGCGCTCGAACTCAGCGAAGGCCCCCATCACCGACAGCATCAGGTTGGCCATCGGCGAGTCCTCGCCAGTGAACACCAGGCCCTCCTTCAGGAACTCGATGCGCACGCCGCGCTGAGTCAGCTTCTGTACCAAGCGACGCAGGTCATCGAGGTTGCGGGCCAGCCGATCCATGCTGTGCACCACCACTGTATCGCCTTCGCGGACGAAGCTCAGCAGCGCTTCGAGCTGGGGGCGCTGGGTGTCCTTGCCCGATGCCTTGTCGGTGAACACCTTGCTCACCTGGGTTTGTTCCAGCTGGCGTTCCGGGTTCTGGTCAAAGCTGCTGACCCGGACGTAGCCGATGCGGTGCCCCTGCACGATGTCTCCTTGGTTGAAGGCGGCTTAAGTGCACTTTCTGTTCCGTTGTGCCTCAAAGCCCATTTCTGTCAGGCTGAAATCTATAACCTTCGCGGGCATGTGTCAAAAAATGGGAAAGCAGACTCTATTCTGACGAAGCGGCGCGGCCCTGCCTGACATCAAGTTAGGGTATAGCCTAGATTGACATGCGCGATGCAACCCTTAACTTGCTTGCACCTATCGTTTCCATGCTAGCTTTATCGTAACGCTCAAGAAATTGGGCTTAATGCCGAAAACAATAAAATAAAACAGCCAACCCTTGAGGTTCTTATGCGCCAGAATTTACCAGTGACGGGTCGAAACTTAGAACTCCCAAAAGATGCCAATATTCTTTCGACTACCTCCCCTCAAAGCCATATCACGTACGTTAATCCTGACTTCATTAAAATCAGTGGTTTCACTGAGGAAGAACTATTAGGCCAGCCTCACAACATCGTAAGACACCCAGATATGCCGCCTGCTGCATTTGAGCATATGTGGAGTACATTAAAATCTGGCCGCTCATGGATGGGGCTAGTAAAAAATCGCTGTAAAAATGGCGACCACTATTGGGTAAGTGCTTATGTAACGCCAATAGCTAAGAATGGTTCGATTGTTGAATACCAGTCTGTAAGGACCAAGCCTGAACCTGAGCAGGTTTTGGCTGCGGAAAAATTATATGCTCAATTGAGAAGCGGGAAGGCCGCGAGGCCGAAATTGGCTGCTAGCTTTTCCGTGAAAATACTCTTGCTCATATGGGGTAGTATTATATCAAGCGCAATGGCTGCCGGCATGCTTACTGATACATCAATAAGCAGCTTATTGTTAGCCACTTTAATGTCAGGAAGCTTAAGCTCTGTTAGTGTTTTGGCTATTCTCTCTCCTCTTGGAAGACTGGTTGAAAGAGCCAGGAATATTTCCAATAACCCATTAAGTCAATCCCTCTACACTGGGCGCACCGATGAGTTTGGCCAAATAGAGTTTGCTTTACGAATGATGCAAGCTGAAACAGGCGCCATAGTAGGTCGCATAGGTGATGCATCAAATCGGCTTAGCGAACACACCCGAGGCCTACTAAAGGATATTGAGTCAAGCAATGTACTTACAGTTGAGCAGCAGGCAGAGACAGATCAAATAGCAACGGCAGTAAACCAAATGGTGGCAAGCATTCAAGAGGTTGCGAGCAATGCACAGCATGCTGCAGATGCGGCCGGAAGAGCAGACACTGAGACGGCATCTGGCCAGCGTCTGGTAGCCCACACAAGCCAGTCAATCACTGCCCTTGAAGGTGAAATTAGGCAAGCCACTCAGGTTATTCATGAGCTTGAAGGTCAAAGTAACGAGATATCAAAAGTTCTTGACGTTATACGAGGGATCGCCGAGCAAACGAATTTGTTGGCACTCAACGCAGCAATTGAGGCCGCGCGTGCTGGTGAGCAGGGGCGTGGTTTTGCTGTTGTCGCCGATGAGGTTCGCAGTCTTGCTGCTCGCACACAGCAATCGACAACGGATATTCAAAGCATGATCAGCGCTCTACAAGAGCGAGCGCAATCCGCTGTTACAGTCATGGAGCAAAGTAGTCGGCAAGCGCACACGAGTGTAGCTCACGCAGAGGAAGCAGCTACAGCTCTTGATGGAATTGGCCAACGCGTTAACGAAATTACCGACATGAACGCGCAAATAGCGACTGCGGTCGAGCAGCAGGGAGCAGTAAGTGAAGACATAAACCGCAGTATTATCAATATACGCGATGCTGCTGATACCAATGTACAGACCGGGCAGAATAATTTGCAAAGTGCGAAATCTGTCGCTCAGTTAACTAGCGCTCTGAGCGAACTGGCAAAACAGTTTTGGGAAAAACGAGGATAACGCTTTTCAGTATCTCGACAGGGATAACTTACTTTACCATCGGTTATCCCTTTTAGCCGCACAAATTTTAGCCATGGCTTTTCAGGAAGTCAGGGCTATCAGAATGGCCTTAGAAAGCCTAGTCAAAGAGCTGTCACGAGAACACCGTTAGCTTAGCGTACGATTTTTTCCGAATTCTGCGGTTCCCCCGACATCCATCATCTGACGTTGCCATGGACACCAGCCAGTGTCGCACAGCGTAACGGTCGCGGTGCCCGAGTTGGCTCCAACCGTGCAAGCGTTCGCGTTCATTACTACTGCGGCAAGGGTTCTTTCGATGAATACCGACTGAAGACGCTGAAGCGTAAAGCAGGCTGGATCTCCGATATCCTCCGTTCAGATAAGTCAGAAATGGAGAACGCCGACGCCAACGATATGATCGAAATGCAGATGTATACCGCTAAGGATGATGGCGAACGTCTGGCAATGATGCAGGTTCAAATGGATAAGGCGAAAGCCGCGCAACGCGCCCGCCAGAAAGAACAGGCCGCTATCGACCTTCAGAACTACATCAAGGCGCAACATGCAGCTGGCGAGGATGTTGCGGCTCTTACCGCTGAATTAGAGCGAAGTAAAGCGGAACTTGAAAAGACCACCGCCGAGGTAGCTAAATTCAAACAGGCGGTAATGGCCAAAGCAGCTGATAATGCAGACTGGAAGGCCCGCTGGGGTAGCGTCCATCACACAGACCGTACGTTGTTAGCACATTATCGCGCGTCGTTGAAAAGCGCCATTCAGCGCAAGGCTAATATCACTCAAGCCATCTCCCGCTATGAGAAATTATTGAACCGTACTCAGAAGGCCGCGACGGATATCAAACGCCTGCGCCCGCTGGTGGAGGATGCAATAAATAAAGGCATTCTGGATGTTGATCCTGATCTGGTTAACCATGCGAATGAGTTCCTTGTTATCGGCGATCGCTCATGGCGTGTAGGCCAATACTACGATTGTGCCGGTGATATCGTTCGCATTAAGTCGCTGGACTTCGACAGCCAGCGCGCAGACGTGGAGATCATCTTTACCTTCAAAGGCACCAAATCGGGTAACTGGGATGTGAAGACGCTGGATAAACAGGTGGATGTAACTCCCGATGAAGATGCTGTTATGCAGAAAATCAGTGGTGGCGTCTCCATCGCCGGGATTAACGACATCATTTCCTGTGACGATTTCTACCGTTTCCAGCAGCGCGGCATGATCAAAATCACTGACTCATACGGCGTTCAGACTACAGAGTCAGGCTATAGCATTGATTTTGTTGGTACCTATACGGACCCACTGAAGCATGCGGTTTACCCGGATCGCCGTGACGGCGCGCTGAAGTCGTCAATTGCAAAATGGGTGCTTGGTATGATGTCGGAAGGGAATAACCGCCAGGTCCGTTTGGCAGAAGTATTCCTGACTGAACTGTTTGGCTCCAATTATGGCGAAGTAATCGCGTCATACGGAGATACGCTATCCCCTGAAGCAATTCAGGAGAAAATAGCGGATGCGATCGCCAGAATGCCGGAGAAAACAAGCCAGGGGGCTACTCGTAACGGGGATTCTGAACTTGAGGTCACCAATGCCATTTTCGGTACCCATGAGTTCCGGGCGTCAGATTATGAGATCACCACAGCACAGTTTGGCACCATTGGCATTTACAGCAATAAAGACGAGATCAAGCAGGCAATGGACGCTGCAAGCGCGCGTATTGCAGCAGAACGGAAAGCCAATCTGAATCATGCAGTCGCCGCGCTGACTCAATCGTGGGTAACAGCAATCAGGGAGGCCGCCACCACAGGGAAATCACACCGGCAATTGCGGATGTCGTAAACGACGGCTCTAAATTTATGGATGCCTATCAAATGGATGCGGTGCAGTTGCCATCAGCCTATGGGCAACTCAGCTATCGCATGACCTACAACCTGGTATCAATGTTTTCCGACCTTGCCATCCTTGGGCTGGTGGACCTTAACGAGGTTACGCCGGAATTGCTTAGCATGCGCAAGAATCATGTTGAGATATTGCAGAGAATTAACACGGTTCTTGCCGGGCGCACCGATGAAGAGAAACAGGCCGACGCTGATCGGATAAACCTGGCCCTAGGCAACATCACGGAGGAAGAAATTGCCGCCAGAAACGAGAAACAAGAAGAGTTATCATCAATACAGGGTGATGCCACCAGCATAGCTCAGTCTCTTGGTCTGAATTATCGCGTATCCACCGCCGACCTGAAGATGATGTACGCACCAAAATTCGCAGCTGGTGAGGTATTTGGGCTTCAGGAGGCGTCCGGCATGAAAGGCGTTCTTTTCCGTGCTAAAGACGCAATCAAGGAAAAATTCGGCGCTCGCTGGCTGCCAGCGAAGGCGAAGAACAGCGATTTCCCGGGCAACTGGTGGATTATCGAGACAAAACACAACGTGGCGGACGTTCTGGCCGTCATCCAACAATACGCATAACAGGAGCGCCCGGTTCGCCGGGCGTCGCATAATATGGCCACACTATCTGATACAATAAAACCGAATAAAACATATCTTGAGGCGGTACTCCGTACAGCGTTGTTAGGAAAGACAGAAGACGAATACGTTGATTTCTTCCTGTCAGGGCTACGCGGGCGATTACTGAAAAATCCCCGCCTGTACCGCAGCTATGGCCCATACTGGCCGGAAATTAAAAAATTATTACTGGAGCGCGGTTATGGTAATTTCGGTCGTCTCGTTGACCGTGACGTTCGCAAATTTTACCGTTATGACCGCCCGGCGCTAACACTCATAGCCGCGACGCTCTACAGCCAGGAGCGTTTTGATAATGGTCAGATATACTCAGCCTGGCATTTACTGCCAGTCCCTGAAGAAGTTGACGACCAGGACTATGAGTTTGAGTCTTACGATTTGGAAGTTGAAGCCTTGGCACAGGCTGGAGAGAAAACTTGAAAAAGCGATACTACACAGTAAAGCATGGGACGCTACGAGCATTACAAGAGTTTGCTGACAAGCATAACGTTGAGGTGCGCAGGGAAGGGGGAAGTAAAGCTCTGCGCATGTACCGTCCGGACGGGAAATGGCGGACGGTCGTCGATTTCAAAACAAACAGCGTTCCCCAGGGCGTCCGCGACCGGGCATTCGAAGAATGGGAGCAGATCATCATAGATAATGCTCTGCTACTAAATGCTGACTGAGTTTAATATTACAATATTATCTGGGAGATAAATGCATCTTATTTCCCAGATGATAACTGATGTTTTACATATTCACATGGTGTACAATTATAATACTGCCTAAATAGGCACACAAAGTACGATATGCTACTAAAACCACAACTTTTTGATACTTGTTTGAGGGGGCGGGTTTGCTTTAGTAATTTAATAGCAAAAGCCATTCGTGTATCAAGTAATAACTTACTGAAGGAGGTGTTTTCTAATAAGAGTTTTTTCTTTATTAAACTCTCACTATGTATAGATAATCAGTTAAGTCTCTTAGTTTCCAATGTTTAGATACATCTGAAAGAAATATGCTGCGTACTTTCCCTGAGAAAGTAGGCATACCAGACTTAAGAAAAGCTCTAAGGTTGTCAACATCACTAAAAATTGAAAGTAATGAAAAAGTTAAAGCATCCTTAAAATCAGGATGTATATGATTCTGGTCACTTATATTATCGATCATCCTGATTAATAAATCAGGATAAGCAAAAGACTTTTTTAGCAAATGTGGGCATTTATCCAGAAGTTGCTTCCCTTGGTGATTGTGACAAGATAAATAGTTTCTTACAGCACTATCATTAAGTTCGAATTCGATATATTTATCTGAATAGGTTTGTAAGAATTCGCGTTCAGAATGTTTAAGCAACAGCACATCACCATAATTTAATATTAAGAAATCCTTAAGAAATTGAAAATTTATCGGTTTCTTTATAAGGATGAAGTAACAGACTCCTGACATAGCTACCACCATTCTAAAGAGGCTTTGAACAAGAATAGAGATACAGCAGCACTGAAATCAAGAAGTTGTGCAAAAAATAAAAATATTGATTTGTGTCATAGTTGCTGCTTTTTATTATTTAATTTTTATCAATTTCACTACAGATAAATAAATTGACATAGTGTGTAACCCCTGTAAATATAAAGGGCACTTTATCTGCTAAAGCCAACCAATTTAAAAATAGAGGGTGGGAGCATGGAAGTTATCTACATAGTAGAACCAATCATTTCCACAAGCACTAACAAGTTGATAGCAGTGGAAGTGTTGAGCAGATTTTATTCCAACGAGGGGGGCTATTCTTTCTACTCAGAAAGTATTAGGTATGTTTACAAGCAAGATGAAGATTAACTTGCTAAAATCTCAACTTAACACAATAATCAAATATAAGTATTTTTTTGAATGCCATAATATATTATGCTCTATCAATGTAGATTATGATACCTGTTTATATATATATGGCAATAAACAAATTCAAGAACTACTAATAAACAATAAATTTATAGCGATTGAGATATCAGAAAACTATCCTGATTTAAGCGATGAGGATTACATCATATCCTTTCTACTGACTTTGACAGATAATGTTTGGCTTGATGATTTTGGAAGTGGTAACGCCACCATGAAAGCATTAATTAAAAATAAATATCATGCAATAAAACTTGATAAGTCATTTTTTCAAGAGCATATGATTAAGCCTCATTTTGATGTCATTATTAGCAATTTAAAAAAGTTATGTCCGAATATCATCGCTGAAGGCGTCGAAAACATTGATTGTCATAAGTTATCAAAAGGGATAGGGCTATGGGGCACTCAGGGATATTTTTTCCCATCAATTCCGCTGACGGAGATTGAGTCCATAGATAGTAAGTGGCTATCAGATTTATGAGATGCAGAGAGTTAGGATATTGATATGAACATCTAAGCACCTCATTACTGTGCTTAAAAGATGTTATCCTTACCTGTTAATTTACCTTGAGGAACTTTAGTGAGCTCCATCCGATAAAATGCTTTTATCATATTTACAAATGGCTCATATGGTGAATATTCGTTGTCTTGTTTAGTAACGGTGTCTGTCATTGTCCTGATGTAGTCTGCGCTTACCACGTTGTTGTTTGCTTCAATTAGTACCGGCCTGCCGTTCATGAAGGGATCACGCAACCTTACACGCTGGCCAACTCGACCGGTAATAAAGCTGTTTTCCTCTTCCACCAGCACGATAAAACCCTTTTCCTCTTTTTCTCGCAATTCGCGCAGCAGCTGGAGTTCCATATCGCGGCGGCGTTCAGGGTAGCTGGTCCGCTCAGCCATTATCAGCTCATTGTTGATCCATGCAGCAGTCATTGACGCCGGTTTGCCGACGCTCATTGAAACAACGCATATTTTCTTATCCATAGCGCCCCTACAAAAAAGAAAAGCCACCAGCGGCGGCTTAGCAATACAACTGAAGGTAGCGCCCGGTACTCAGACTGTGCCGTCCATGGAATATTTGAAAGGGGATCCATCCGTACCGGGCATGTGATGATTCTGACTGAAGTCACTTGTCAGTTGTCAATCATTTATCATTAAAAATAATATATTTATTAGTGCATGATGTTTGCCATCTCATAGGCGTCAGCCAGTAACTCCATCTCTGACTTGTTCAGCAGGGTGAATTCTTTCTTGCCTCCAACCACACCATCGGCATGAACAGGGACCAGCCAGGGGTATTTTGCTCTTACTTCAGCCGGAGCTGCATGCTGGTGGTGCCATCTACAAAGAGGCAATTGCTTTTTATGACAACCCGGCGCGGTACGACCGGCGATATGGTGCAGAGACATCTCATTAGATATTACTCCATGCATATAGCAGGCAATGCAGGGGAGAGTGCCAAGAGCATTGGCGATGCGCCGTTCCTCCGCCGTTGGTGTTCTCCCCTTCAAGCCACGAGATTTTATTTTTACCGCGCTTTTCCGCGTTTTGCTGGCTGGTGGGCGCTCTTTCTGTTTAGCGATACGGCGGTCGAGAGTATCCCGCATTTTCTGATATTGAGATTCTCGCCAGACCGGATCAGCCAACTTCTCCCGTTGCCGAGCGATCGCTCGTTCTCTGGCTGCCTTCTGCCACTTGCGGCACTGTTCAATTTTTTGTTCGATTGTTTTCATATGGCAAAAAAAAAAGGCGGCCTAATGGCCGCCAATGATGTCAAGGAGTGAAGTAATGGCAACGTCTTCGTAGTTGACAAAAACTGCGGCTCAATTATAGCGATATATTAGAGCAATGATAGATATTTTGTTTATCGCTAATCACATTTTTTCACTTCAGTACCTGTGTGCTATACTCCTTCTTGATTGATTGGATGCGGAATACAAACCCGCTCTTTTGTGCAGCCTGGCTCCTTGCCAGGCTTTTTTTTATTTCATCATGGAAGTTGTTAACGCTTTGGACCTTGCTGAACTGATTGAGAGGGCTTTGTCAACGTGCCCCAAAAATTCGCCAAACTCAGACATCACTTTAGCAAAACCGCGCCGTGCTTCTTCCTCGGTGGCATTCATCACGAAATGTTCAGCACCACGCATACTTTTGACAGGGAACGCAACGGATATTGAATCAATATCAGGCATTCTATCGCTCAGCTTTACAGTGACAATGACGGCTGGCGACTGAATATTAGTGCTTACAGACAGCACTACATATTTTCCGTCGATGTTGAAATCCTTTCTCACATGTCACCATAAATATCAAAGAATTAGAGCAATCATTTACGCGTTAATGGCTAATCGCCATCTTCCAGAAGGCGCACCATTGCCCCTGTTTCACTATCCAGGTTACGGATATAGTTCATGACAATATTTACGTTGGTCCAGCCACCAGCTTGCATGATCTCCGGTATTGAAACTCCGGCACGGGCCATATCTCGCGCGGCTCCGACACGGGCACTGTGTCCAGACCAGGCCAGGTACCTCTGGCCAGAGTCATCCTTAGCCCCGTAAATCAATCGGTGAGTTGCTTCAAAAATCCCTTCCAGGGCGCGAGTTGATAGCTGGCTGGTGGGTGATGGCGAGGCAACACCATTTTTTCTGACCCGGCAAAACAAGTAGTTATTCGGATCATCAGCCACACCAGAGACAGAAATCCATCGTTCGACCAGTTTAGTTACCCCCAGGCTAAGTGCCTTCTCTACACCCGCGGTACTAACCAGAGTTTTCGTTCTGCCAATATGGATTAGCATTCTCCCACCGTCTGTACGTGAGATATCTTTAACCCTGATCCTGGCAATTTCGGCTATACGTAACAGGGTGTTATAAGCGATCCCCAGAAATGCCAGATTACGTATATCCTGGCAGCGATCGCTATTTTCCATGAGTGAACGAACCTGGTCGAAATCAGTGCGTTCGAACGCCAATGCCTGTTTTGCACGTTCACCGGCATCAACGTTTTCTTTTCGAATCCGCCGCATGACCAGTGAAACAGCATTGCTGTCACTTGGTCGTGGCAGCCCGGACCGACGATGAAGCATGTTTAGCTGGCCCAAATGTTGCTGGATAGTTTTTACTGCCAGACCGCGCGCCTGAAGATATAGAAGATAATCGCGAACATCTTCAGGTTCTGCGGGAAACCACTTCCGGTTATTCAACTTGCACCATGCCGCCCACGACCGGCAAACGGACAGAAGCATTTTCCAGGTATGCTCAGAAAACGCCTGGCGATCCCTGAACATGTCCATCAGGTTCTTGCGAACCTCATCACTCGTTGCATCGACCGGTAATGCAGGCAAATTTTGGTGTACGGTCAGTAAATTGGACATTTAACACTCAGACAATAGTTTTAAGTAAAGTGTACAGGATTGGCTCTGCCTTTACCTGTTTATGGTTCTCGTCATAGAAACGCCAGCGACCGCGCGTGCGTTCTATTTTCTCTTCACCGCGCGATAATGACAGTTGGCAACTATCACGATCAAACCCTTTTGCCCGCCAGTAACCACGGTTTTTCTCAAGCTCAAGATGAGTGGACACTTTAGCAGCTGAATATCCCATTTTTCACCTCTGATTGATTGGTGGTGCTAAGTGCGCTACGCGAAATCTGGAGCACTAACACTGCCAACATTTCGCAGATTTTACGTAGCGCAACCTTGATCAAATGATCAAGTGATCACTATTTGACCTGATAAGGTATTGAACTGTATGGATTTACAGGTAAATTGATCATGTTCAATAACCCTTAAGATAACTTCGTATAATGTATGCTATACGAAGTTATCAGGTCCGAAGAGGAGTTTACGTCCAGCTGCGCACAAAAATCAAGAATTATTAGAGCAATAAATTTTGAGAGAAAAATCCCACTCCACCAGCTAAAAACTGGATTGTTTTTCATAGTTGTTTGACAATTGCTCTAATAAATTATAGTTTTGCCGCCGTTACGTAATACGACTTTGGATTCACTATTTAATGTGTCTTCAGCGTTGTAGAGCGGCTCAGAAGGAAATGAGCAAACAGGGAAACCTTATACAATGGCATTACAGCTATGCATTGCTCATCTTACACACAGCGCAATGTTGTTAGATTACCCCAGCATGGATCATGGGTGAAACAGTAGGTCAGAGCTTCAGGCTCTGTGTTGTCAATACAGTGAGGCATAATTATGGCTTTCATTCAACCAACCATCGACGACGTTAGACATTGCTCTAACGCTTTATCTGTAGACCCTGCCGAAACCGACGCTGCCAGCACCATTGCTGAACACTACTCAAAGATATCCAATCAGGACTACCGCATCACCCAAGACGACCTGGATGACCTCACTGACACAATCGAATATCTCATGGCAACTAACCAGTTAGCCTCACAATAAATGCACTAATAAATCTATTATTTTTGTTTGATCCCTCTATAATATAGGTCAGTAATGACCGGTTTTCTCAACCGGGCGTTATTGACCATGTCAATTCTGGAGGAGGATCAATGATAAATTATGTCTACGGCGAACAACTGTACCAGGAGTTCGTCAGCTTCAGGGATCTCTTTCTAAAAAAAGCTGTTGCACGCGCCCAACACGTTGATGCCGCCAGCGACGGTCGTCCTGTTCGCCCGGTTGTCGTTCTGCCGTTCAAAGAAACGGACAGCATTCAGGCTGAAATTGATAAATGGACTTTAATGGCGCGGGAACTGGAACAGTACCCAGACCTCAATATCCCAAAGACTATTTTATATCCAGTGCCTAACATCCTTCGCGGTGTACGTAAGGTTACAACTTATCAGACAGAAGCTGTGAACAGCGTCAACATGACCGCTGGCCGCATTATTCATCTGATTGATAAGGATATTCGCATCCAAAAAAGCGCGGGGTTCAATGAGCACAGTGCGAAATACATAGAGAACCTGGAAGCAACAAAAGAGCTAATGAAGCAGTACCCGGAGGATGAAAAATTCCGTATGCGCGTACACGGCTTTAGCGAAACAATGCTGCGCGTCCACTACATTTCCAGTAGCCCTAACTACAATGATGGTAAATCAGTTAGTTACCATGTGCCACTGTGTGGCGTGTTTATCTGCGATGAAACCCTCCGTGATGGAATCATCATCAACGGTGAATTCGAGAAAGCAAAATTTAGCCTTTATGACTCCATAGAACCGATCATCTGCGACCGCTGGCCGCAGGCAAAAATATATCGCCTGGCAGATATTGAAAATGTAAAAAAACAAATTGCCATCACTCGCGAAGAGAAAAAGGTCAAATCAGCCGCATCAGTTACGCGCAGTCGTAAAACTAAGAAGGGGCAGCCAGTAAACGACAACCCCGAAAGCGCGCAATAAATTATGCCCGGCATCAACCGGGCATTCTTCCATTATTCAGCCGCCACCGGTTTTAACAAGCCAGCATCGAGCAGTTTACGCGTCAACCACTGTTGTCCTTTCCCCGTTAATTGGGGCGTCAGCCGTATCTGGTAGCCATCTTCATCATCCAGCACCACTTCTTTCACTGTGAAATATCCGGCGTTTATGTACTGCTGGAACGGCACATTTTTACGCCCGCCGGACGCTATCAGAATGCCGTTCTCCCGTAACCAGGCAAACAGCGCGTTTTGCTTCAGCCCAACAACCTTTGCAAAATTACCAATCAGGATCCCCTTAGCCACTGATACACGGTCGGCAAAATCGACCTTGGGGGCTGCGGCCACCAGTTGTTGATTTAGCTGGTGGGCCTTCTGTTCCAGTAGCTGCTTTTGTTCAGCCAGCTCGGCAGCCAGGCGCAAGGCTTCAGGTAGTGTTTGGGGGATTGCGACCGGTTGCTGTTCTTTTTGCCGGAAGTAGCTGTCTTCCAGTTTTTCAAAGAATGCCCATGCTTCATCTGTGTTTACGATCTTAGACATGCGTGCCGCTCCGCGTTCGGCCCAAAGAATTACCTGGCTTGTATATTTGCTAACCAGGTGACTAGTAGTCACCAGCCTTTTAAATTCCTTTAATTTTGAACCAGTTAAGAGATAGTAATGCTTACCTTCTTCAAAGCGATCGGAGTTGCGAGACAAATTTTTACGAATATTAGCTTCATCGGTTCCATAAGCGCAGATAAACATCGCGCTTATCGACATCCAGATGCGGGTATTCCTTTTCAAGAATTGCTGCGAGTTCTTTCGCTGATAGAAGAGATTTAGTGCGGATCATGTAATCCGCAATCTCGTACGATGTTATTCGTGAGTGATTTATTTCCATGAAGTGGCGTCCCTGCCAGTTAAGTAACATCCTGTCACCTACTGATTAGCCCATGTCAACTAATCAACGTCGAATATAATACCCTCGATTAAAGAAATAGCAATACATTAGAGCAATTTTATCTAACGCTCGACGAATGACTTGTGATAGCGCCGACTCCAAGCGCGTAATCAAAGAACAATCGTTGATGCATCGCCAGCCTACCGTGCGTCTTCTCCCAATTATCGCGGTCACGCTCAATATCACGCTGGCATGACTGGCACAGAGGAATAGCATAAATGTCATGCGCGCATAATCGACTATAACGAACGATATAAGGCGTAATGTGAGCGCCAGCTCCCGCCGCTCCACACCCACAGCATGGACGGGAAGCAACAAAGTCCATGTACTCAGGTAATTTTAGCGATTGCAGTTTTGGTATTTTGAAATGCGCCATACCTGGGTCGGAGTCAACATCCACAGGGCATACTTTTGCACGCATCGGCGCGGCGCGTTCTTCCATCATCTGAACATATGCTGTAGCGCGATCGTCATACGGGCGAATATCCGCCTCTTTCAGTGGTCCGCTATCCTGCGGAGTAGCCTTCATCTTATTTATTATTGATATGCGGCAGACTTCTTCCGGCATCAGGTGCATCATGTTGCGCATGAAAGCCCACCAGCACAGCTCCTGAATACTTAAATCATGGCTATTTGAAAGGCCCATTTCCTGACGGGCGACATCCAGTATCCAGTTAACGCGATTATTGTGCAGCGTTTCTTTCAGCTCATTAAAACCACGCATCCGGTAATGGTTATCGTGATGCCAGCACAACAACACCGCGCTATTGTCTCGTTCAGCGTGGACAATATGGTTGTCACACCAACTACGATCTGCGGCCTGGCATTGACCCTCTTTCCTACGCAACCACGCCACCAGCGCGTCAATTCCACCAATACGGCGAAACAGTTCATCGCTGTTAAAAAACGGCTGCAACGCCTCATTTGTTGCCATGGTTTGCTCGGTAACAACGAGGCCGTCTTCCATGTGCTCGATTAACTCACGCGGCACCGGCTCCATAATAAATTTACGGCCAGCCTCCACCAGCTTTCTGACCTCCTGATCCACTTTGAACGTGGCGAGGCCAAGCTCTTTCTGTACAAAGGGAGTAATTACGGCTTTCACATCACACCTTTAATCACTGATTGGGCTTTATCTGCTGCCCGACATTATCTGTTTAAGCACAACCATTTCCTGACGGCATAACACAGCAATAGCGGTCCTGGCACCAATTTGCTTACTAACCAGGTATTGCTTTATCTTGCGGCGACTCACGCCATCAAGAAGCATCTTTAACGCTTCACGGGACAATTTGTTGTATTTGCGTGCCATTAATCTACTCCGCAGAACCATACAATCTACGTAACGTGGCGGCGACAGAAGATACAGATATCTCGCCAGTCGCAGCGCCTACAGTAAGGTCTGCCAGTTCAGGTGAATCAAATACCTGCACCCCGTTACGGCGTAGAAATAGCAGCGCACTGTTTAGCGCGGTACGCTTATTGGCATCATTGAATATATGCCCTCTCGCTGTAGCCACCAGGTAGGTGGCGGAGACTTCGAAAAGGTCGGTGATCTCTTCGTAGGCAACTCTGGCCTGAACTCTCCCGATAATGGCCTCTGCCCTACCCGGATCTGACATTCCCGGCAGGCCGCCGTAGCGGTTTATATTCGCATCATGAAGCGCAATAAGTTCTTCCGGTGATATATGCCTCATTATCGGTTAACCAGTTCCTTGTTGGTGGAGTCCAGGGTGTCAAACAGGGATGCAAATTCAGCATCCAGCGCCGCTTTTTTGTAGGCTTCGAAAGTAGCCTTGCTGACAATTACTGCTGGCTCACGGCCTCTGCGGGTGATTTCAACCTCTTCCCCGGCTTCAACATTGTTGAGCACTTCAGAAAGGTTGCCGCGCGCGGTACGGAAGTTAATGGATTGCATAAACACCTCGTGTACTCGTTATGTGTACACAATTATAAACTTCACAGGCATAAAGCACCAGCACTTTGCAGCTTAAATCACCGGACAATCATCAAATTCCCCACTTCGGGCATCATTAATGACATGAGTGATCACACCAAACACAGCATTACTCCCCGTGCATCCATCGTCATCCACTGGTCACGCCTCTTTCTTCCCGGTGCTTAAATCCTCCAGGTGCTGGCGCGGATACTTTCGGTATCTCTTTATGCGATATTCACCCTCCATAGCGCACACAAGCAGCGAACCATCAACTGGAGTAAGCGAAGAATCAACCACCAGCAAAGCACCCTGCAATATTCCCTCACGGTGATGGCTATCAGCTGCCCGCATGAAGTAGGTTGCTGATGGATGTCTAATTATCTGCTGATCAAGAGAAATTCGGCTTTCAACATAATCCGCCGCAGGAGAAGGGAAACCCATAGCGTTTTACCTCAAAAATACTGTTTATCTATACAGCATACATTAAAGAAGCACCTTTGGTGCAAACGCGTTATGTACATCAACCACCGCTGATGATTTTTGTGCGCTTTGCTACTATTCATCACCGCGGGATCAGCGTAACCTCGTTGCCAATCAGTTAATAAGGAATTAGCTATGCCTAATCGCATTCCTCTCGATCCTGTATTGCCCAAAAATTTTGACTGCACTCCTAACGAGAAACGCTCTAAAGCTCAGCTGGACGCCTAGTGGGACCATCCATATGGGGTTACACAACCTGACGGGAAAATTGTAGTTTATTGTCTGAATGGTGGGGCGTGGGACCGTCCATCCGTGCTTTGTTTGGCAGATAACTATGATGAAGCCTGTGAACTTGCCGAAAGACAGCAGGCAAGCTGGGTAAAAACACGGTCTGAACCGACATTCATGTTTTCAAAAGAACCGCCATTTATACTGGCGAGGATGCCGCAGCGACCGGATCATCAACAAGAAATTGTTGCTGAATTTTCCTCAAGGGATGAGATGAATCTCTTCTCATTAAAGCAGGAAGAAAGGGATCGCGTCGAAGTGTCTCCAACTCTCGACCACAACCGGATGAACCTGGCCCAGCTCGCCTGGTACAGCAAAGAATTAGAGATGTCTATTGCCCGGCTTGAAAACGAAAAAGCCGCTATCCAAGTCCAGCACGAAGTAGTTCTGAACCGGATTAGAGAAATGCAAAACGATAACAGGGGATTTTGAATGGCTAAAATCGAGTACCATCGCGATCGCGGTAATTACCTGGAAATATACGATCATGAATCTCTTAACGATATCAACGATGCGTTATATGAATACTGTGAAAAAACGAGCATCACAGATGCACCTGATGCATTTGTCGAGCTGCCGGTATATCTCCGCGACATCTATGCAATACGAACACCGCCCGTATCGGTGATTCACATTGGCTATGTCCGCCTGTCCATCGAAGAAGATGAAGATCGTTATATCGTGCGCCACTATACATTGGACAGAAAAGAACTTCCTAATGAATGGAACATGAGTAATTTCTACAACGGTGAATATGGCTTAAAATCCGCTAATAATTTACGGTCATAATCTATACAGGCATGTATAACAACAACGAGCCTATTAGCTGTCAACAACGTTATTTCCTCAAATAAGAAAAAGCAGAAAACAAATTGTTTAAGGTCACAAATTGTGGCCTTGATGGAGGAGGGAGGCTTATTGGCTATGGCTAAAAATCAAATTAGACACTTCATGTTGCTGTAGCTCATCAAGATCCGAGGCCACAAAACCTTTTCCGAAAAACTTCACAAGTAACTCACTAGCCGCATCATTGTCACCTATTACACGAAAGTCATACGGCAACGTCGCAAGTTGACGATGTAATCCTGCTGAGAAAGTCGAATCTAACAGCGCCCAGAATTCCCACCGCAGGATAATACTCGCCTCTTAATACTGTATATATGTTGTTACGATATGTTTTTCTGTCTCTAAAAAAAGATGTTTGAAGGGGATAAAAATATACAATTCCAACAAACGTTATTTTTAACAATTTTTTTCTTTGCGTTGACTTTCCCGGACACCTTGTCTGACCGAAGGTGCGCGAAAGCCACTTTTTCCTTCCTGAGTTATCCACAAAGTTATGCACTTGCAAGAGGGCCATTTTCTACATATTGTGGTGGCTAACAGATGAAATGAATGTAGATTAATTGAAGATAAGGAGAAAATTTGAGATGCAATCATGACGTTAATAGATAGGGTCTGCATTACAGACCCCACCCGCATCAAGGAATTAGCCGTTCCCTGATGTTTTTCCGAAAACATGTGCCGTAAGCTCACGTTAACGACTTTCATTCACCGAATCCAACTATATAGGGGTTGGGTTTCTACGTCAACGTGAGCAAGTGCACCTTTACATTTGACAAGGAACCACCTGAATGAACGCTTTTTTTCAGTTCCTGAGTGCATTTTTAGATGCGCCTATTATTAGCCAGATTCTGGCTATTATCCTCATCATCGTTTTGATTTTGCTTTTAAGGTCAGTAAAAAATGGAATTATGCACTGGCTTACTTAATGTTTCAGTGAAACATTAAAATCTCCTTGATGTGGAAACAATCATTTTCTGTATGTGCTGGTGGGCACCTGTAGTTCAGCTTTCGTTGGCATTTAACTTCGTCTTTGCTTTCTCCACCAGCAACTTCCAGATGCCTATTTCATTAGCAGCCGCCTTGATGGCGGCATAAAAAGCATCTTGCTGATCGTAACGCTGGATCTGTTTTTTCAGTTTTGCCTCCACCAATTTAATTTCATTACGTGCTTTCTGAAGCCGCATCACCGCCCGGTTACGTCTGTTCTTGTATAGCGTGTTAATCTCTGACAATTGCTTTAATTTACCAGCCTGACTGCGGATTATCGCCTCCCTGGCTTCTGCCGTGCGTCTCATCTGATCTCTTAAGAGTTCACCGTTTTCGATAATTCTTTCAAGGTGTTTGATGTGATCTGCAACTCTCATACTTCACCCTCGCTTGTATCACCAGCGTCCACCAACGACAATAAAGCCCTGGCCATCTTATGAACCAACAGTGCATCAATAATGCCAAGCGTATGCCCCGGCTTAATGTTTAATGCTGCCTCAAGATGACACCTTTCCAGACCGCTTTTCTCGGCTTGTTTATGATGATATGGCGTAATAACGTCGCCCAAAACACGGCTAATTCTTTCTCGTAATTGCTGGGTGCCAGCACACTTGATCGCTGTATCGTGGAGACGGTTAACCAGTTCGCGATAAACATGCGGCTTAATGCGGATACGTTCACCGGTGACGCCCTTTCCTGGCGTAGGCACCGAACTATCCGGAATATCCGGATAGTTGCCAGCCAGTCTACGCAAAACAGCCTTAATTGCATCAATACGGTCATCATCAACTTTTTCTACAATATTGGAATTTAAATACTTCGAAGCCTTGCTATGCCAATCGCTGGTTTTAGGGTCTTGTCCATCCATCAAACGCCAAGCTTCAGCGATTAACTCATAGCCAGTAACAGTGGCTTCCTGCGCATCACCAATCAGTTGTGTGATCTCTCTTTCAAGCATGCTTAGAGCGTTAGGCATTGGTTTTTCTTCCGGTACTACTGGAACGGGGGGAGCGGCGTAGACCTCAATAATTCCATTATCAATAGGCCATTCTCCATCCTTGAGGTAGTCACTTGTGCCGTCAACTTGCTGTTCTGCAATGTGGAATGCACCTATTGGTTTTGCTTCCAGTGATGCCAGAGCAATTCGTGCCAGTTCTTCCGCTTCTTCTGCTGGCAGTACAACGTTGCTACCAGGTCCGTATGTTTCGCGCCACTGCTTGATTGTCAGTAGTCGCTCTTTGGTAATAGTGGTCATGCCGCGTTTCCTTCTTTCTTATTAACAATTACACCGTCATATATTTCATTAAGGTGGCGAACAACAAGAAACTGATTTCCGACTTCACGGACTTCGTTGCTTTCCAGTTCTGCTATCCATAAAAATGAAATGGACGCTAACGCCAGCTTTTCGCTGTGCTTCCATCAGATGAACGAGATAAGCCGATGTTCGTCCACCTGAAAAGCTGACGACTTGATGCATACTCACGGTTTATTCCTGAATGCGCTTAAACTCGATTACCCATACCAACGGGTTAGATAGCCAGTTATCCTGCCCGTAAATACTGCGCCAGATATCACCAAAACCAACGCGATAAACAGCTTCAGATGGCGTAATCTTGTACGTCGCCGGAGTTGCGCCTTCTGCTTTAGCATCTTCCTCGCTCATGTCATGCAGCCGTTCCACACGCACGTCGGTAATTTCCAAAAGAATGCGCGATGCCCAGCGCGGCATGTGAATTGATGGCGTCCACTTTTCTGATACTGGTTTATTACAAACCTCGACCGGAACCCGGTGCGTTTGTTCTGTCCAGGAGTTACGCACGCTTGCGCGATAAACCAGCGTTGCGACGTCCGTCGCTTTGCCATGTACCCGGTAGGTTTCGCGAACCCAAATACGATCGCCCGGTTGACCATATGGACAATGCTTGGCAAGCAACTCTGCGGCCACTGCCCGTCCATAGAATTTTTCTTCAACAATCCTGCGAGTCTGTGTTTTATTCCCGCCAAGAATTGCCCGGACCATCTCATCGTTAAAAATCATGCCGCGCTCTTTCACTTCGCCTTTCATGCATCCCCCTTACCCATGTGCGACGATGCCGCCAAAAGTGATAGAGAACAGCCAGAAATAGATCGCGGCCATAATGATTTTGAATGCCGTGTTCATATTTTCAGCTCCTGTGATTGATTGGATACATGCCGCGCCTTGCGGCATGTTTTTATTTTCACTTTCTCTGTTTTAAAAATCATTATTTATTAGAGCAATTATTGTTGATGGAGAAGCGCGTTTTCATACTCCCTGACCATTAACGTAAGCACGCCGTGCCTCCTGAAAACACGCGCCACTTCAATCTTATCTTCCAGCGCGAACGCAATTTTGCTTAGACCAATTTTCTTAAGGAGATCAATCTTTGCTGGACCGTCATTTCTGTCATCGGTGGCGGGACGCATAGATAGCAAAGGCTCTGCCCCATTTGTTACGTGCTTACGCAACCAGGCTCGTGTTTTATCCCTGGCTATCTCACAGCGCCCGGTTACAAACCAGAGCGTGTAAATGCTGGACAACTGGCGCACCATATCAATAACTGGAGTGATGGAAGCATCAGTGTCACAGGCAAGGTTAAACTCGTTCCAGTGCTCTGTTAATGCACCGTTGCCAGGCGGTGGAAGTAAATGCAGCCTGTCTTCCGTTGCCTCCGATATCGTTCCATCAATATCTACTATGACAATGTACGGACGTTCCTGGTGTGCGTGTTTATTGAAAATACTCAAATGCCCTCCTCATTGGACGAAAAAAATGCTGGTGGGCGCACTCCACCAGCATTAAAAGTGACACTGTAACTATCAGCGAACGTAAATAGTGCCGCCGTTCACTTTTTCCCATGCATCGCTAAGTGCATAGCAAACATCAAGAAGTCTTCTTGCCGCTGTTTCCTCTAAACCCAATTCGACAACCAACTGCTCATGACGGCGGGTAACCACATCAAACAGGGTATGCAGCCCTTTAGCTGCCAGATCATCAATAAATTCCGGTTCGAACGGCAGCTCTGCATCTGCCAACATAACCTCTTGCGCCCACTCAACTCGACGGACCAGTTCCGGGCGGCGGCTTTCCATCTCTTTACAGATCAATTCATGGAAGAACTCTACCCAACCTTCCGGCTGGAACTCGCGGAAAATTGCCAACGGCTGGAAGTTTGGCATCAACCATTCGTTGATTCGGATATCAATGGCATAGCCCATGTCGCAGCAGAACTGATAAGCAAAGTCCAGCTTAGAAACGATATAAGGACGCTCGTTATTGAACTCTTTAGGCGATGAGATCCCATAAGCCAGGAGGCGCGGGAAGAATGAGATTTGCCCTAACGTCGGATGGAGTTTGCTTGCAGGAAAACGGCGCTCAGTAATGCCATACATTTCCTTCTTGAGCGTCGCAAATTTAGCATTTTCATTAACCAGCGCGGTAACCTCTGCTTTTTTATTAGCAAATGCCACGCGCGCTTCGCTTGCATCTTTAATAGTTTTTTTGAGCTGTTGGTTAAGATCGGCGACCTGCTTACGCAGTTCCTGTCGCTCGCTTTTAGCTTTGTTATAGCGTTTCTCAAGGTTAAAAGGATCAAGTTTCATGATCTCTTTATATTGAGATTTTAGCGTTGAAATCTGTGAGTTCCGCAGTTCAACCATCGCGGTCATTTCATTGAGTTTTGTTTCCAGCTCAATGCTTATACGTTCGGCATTATCAGCACGCTGGTTGGCGTCATGCGTCGCATCGTCGATCGCGTCCTGTTGCTGGCGTTTCAAATGTTCAATTTGCAGCTGAAGCTCTTCAATTTCTTTACCCTTCAGACCGAGATCCAACTGCATATTTTCAGCTGCATCTACCAGGGAGTTATGGCTATCAGCTTCTGCGTTATAAACATCAATAAGCTGTGCGTGAAGCATCTCCGCTGACTGAACCGCATTATCAAAAAAACGCGCTGTGAGGTCATCACAACTAACGCGGCGTTGCGCGGCCCGGATGTTCTGGATAATGGCCGGGATACCGGCATTCAGGACGTCAGGGATAGATACATTTTCGATTGATTGGTTTTGTGCTGAAGTGCTCATTTCAAAGTTCCGTATTAGCTTGTGCTTCGGTCATTTTTCCTAAGTATGAAGGAGGAAGGACTACGCAATTTGTATCCAGTCCCTCACCTATGGCAGCCTGTAAAATTCTGGCTAAGGTGAGTCTCTTGTTGCGATACCTGGTGATGACATGCCTGATACCGCCGGTCGGCGTAACAAAGGCGATCAGCCAGTAGTGATATTTCCGTCGGAATGGCCACATAGTGCACCTTGTAGATTGTTCTAATAAAAAACGTTATGAGTGTACATCACGTTTTAAAAATATGGAATTATTAGAGCAATATTATTCTGATTCTCGCTCAAAAAACGCGCTAATGAGAGGAAGCCAATCCTCTGACACTTCACGCGGTCGCGGTTTGCCATGGAAGAAGATTATTCGGCAGTCTTTTGGTAATGATCTTACCCAGCAATAGTGGACACGCGGCTAAGTGAGTAAACTCTCAGTCAGA
>ERZ791801.508-NODE-508-length-37823-cov-3.011915_pt1 | contig 37823 bp, 54 predicted proteins | sample MGYA00510309_ERZ791801 | MGnify/ENA primary metagenome ERZ791801 (study PRJEB30046, sample SAMN00791979) | human gut metagenome | study: EMG produced TPA metagenomics assembly of the A metagenome-wide association study of gut microbiota in type 2...
ATATTATATATTTTATGCAAATTGATGTCAACAAAAAATTCATATATATTTAAAGCTATATTTCACAATAAATTTTATACAACAAAAAGTACAGTATGAAAAACATACTGTACCCAAAATATATCTTATTTTGTTTTTTTTAATTCATACAGAAGAAATATTAAAAATACTATTACTTCTATAAAAATTCCAAAGGGAATACTGACTTTCAAGGCTTCTTTTAAATATAATTTTCTTAAATCTTGAAAGACTGTAGGAGTATTTACAACATCTGGAGATTTAAAATTAGCAATATCATCCATTGAATTAAAAACATTTTTATCAAATATTATTCTGGGATATACTGCAACGGATGATTCAAGTTTATACGCCGTATTTAACGCTTTACCGTAGAAAAAATTATCGTCATCATATATATAATCATATGTAACAGCTCCACGTAAGAAGAAATCCTTTGATGCGAAGAATAATTGCATTCTGTGTAAAATATCTAGTAAATTTTCTAAAGCTTCTGGGGGAGCAGAAAACATGCAGGAATCACTAAAACGATAGGATTTAATTCTGTATTCAGGATTCATTTCATTATAAAAATTGTTTAAATCATCAATAAAACTTTTTATATTAAGTAAATTAATATGAACTTCATTTTTTTGATCAGGATCTGAAATATCAGTTTTCTCCTTAAAACCTAGTACATCAATAAAAGCAACAATCTTTTTTTCGTATGCCATAAGTAATCATCCTTTTATAAAATTTAGTAGATTCTATCTGCTAATGTAGCAGAAGGAAATTTTACTTCCCAGCCTTCTACGGCATCACTCCAGAACTTCAAGCAGGTATCCATATCTGCTTCCCGATGGATGAGTTCATCTTCTTTGCCGCACTCATTAGTGGTAACATCATCAACCACTTTAGTGAAGCCCCATTTTTGCATGGTGGGAACTTCGCCGGTAGGGAGGGAAGTCCAGGTAGCTTCTTCTATGGTGTATTCAATGAAATCTTCTTTGTTATCGAAAAATGCAGGGATTGATTTTTGTTGGTTAAGGTTTCTAAGTGTTATCATATTAACATTCCTTTTCAATAAATTTTCTTTTTACAATTTTATATTTTTAGATTCTTGGAATAAGATATTCATTTTGTCTATGAATTCTAAATTTTGAGCCAAATCAGTAATTTTAAAATATTCATTACACATATGTGCGGTAATTAGTTTGCCTGGAGTTGACTTTAGGGGATTTTCAGACATCAGTTTATATATATCAGTCAAAAAATTATAACGTAGTATAGGTAAGTCAAGTAATAAATATATAGCTAAGATGCAGGCGTATAAATTATTAAACATATTTACATTATCAGTAAGAGTAGAATTATTTAAGATTTTTATTGTGGTTTTATGTGGTAGCCGAAACCTATTTTGTTGGAAAGTAACAAACTTTAAGTTATGTGCTATAACATTTCTAAACTCTCTAATTAGATTTAAAGCTGATGTGTAGAAGCTTATTTTATCGTTTACATTTATATTTGATGTAATTATAGAATCAGTAAAATTTTCTTTGAGGTGTTTATTTAGTAAGCGATATAGATTTATTGCATTGCCAAAAGATATATTTTTCATCAATATCCATGGTGGAATATGATTATGATTTTCAAAGTAATGCTTGGTAGGCTGTTTATTATAAATATATGTATTAGATTGATTATCATAATATCTTATGTTTGTAAAAATCTCATCTTTTACTTTGTGAAAAACTATATATTTGTTGACAGCTGGAACGTAATATTTAGAGGATAAGTAGTAATCTTGATGTTCAGAAATTTTATCTGCCAGCATATATGCTAATTTGTTTTTAAAAGAATTTTCAACAATTAAACTATTTTTGAAAATAATGTTTTGAAAATTTTTATCAAATAAGTAAAAGAGATATAAAAATTCGATGGATGTACCTGGTTTGAATTTATCATTGTTCATCAAAGAATCTTTATAACCATTTACTAAATCATAATAAGAAATATTTGAAAGAATATCTTTAGCAAACTGTTCATCAGAAATGAGAAGATTGTGTTTAGTTCTTAAATGTTCAATTTGTTCTTCGTAAGTTAAAAATGGTCTATCATAAAAAATTGGAATTCCCATAAAATCCTCCAATACAACTAAAGAAGCCCCACTACCTATAAAAGATAGTGGGGCTTCAACCGGCCGCATGCGGTACCGGTGCGTTCCATGTCTAAATTTTATAGCATAGTAGATATAAAGTCAATACATTTTTATAAATAAGTGTTATAAAATTTGTTTATTAATTTCACCTTTCAAAATCTATAAAAATTATCCGACCTTGTTTTCGGATTGTTCTTGGTTTTCAGTTACATATTTTAGTTCTCGTTCTAAAGTTTCATAAACAGATTTCTTACCGCGTTCATCGAGAACGCGGTATTTTTTTATGAGTTCTTTTTCAACTGGCAAGATAGGGAAACTATCAGTGTCTTTTGTTGATATAGAATCAAAAGTTTGGATATCTATGTTTAGCTTTTCGCAGATAAGTATTACTTTTTCAACGGCCATACCGCCTATACCATTTTTTAAAGCTGTTACAAGAGTAGTATATGGAATACCGACTGCGTCAGCAAAAGAACGGATACTTGGATATTGGGATTTAATGATATTTTTTAGTTTTTCTGATTTACTATCCATTATAACACCATCCGTCATAGAGATATTTTATAAAATTTAAATATAGTGCTTAAATTTTGATTTATCTGAATATTAAAGTTATAATATGAGTGTAACATATATAATCTTATGTTACTAAAGGGAGGAATATTTATGAAAAAAGCTGTTATGATGAAATTTTTAGGTTTGTGCTTGGCTGCCAGCATGTATGCTACAAGTGCGGAAGCTGCTCAGATTAACACTATTATTGATACTGGTTCTGGCATGTTTGCAGAGCCGGAAAAGATTTACACTGAAATTGACGAAACTATCAAAGGATGGTTTTTCCCTTCTGATGAAGCCATGAAAGAGATGACTTTCTCTGAAAGATTAGCATTAAAACAGCAGGACCAGCACGTATTAGTCCCGACCAGTGAATCTGATGCCATTGTGCAAATTTACCGTGAAGAAAAAGGCTCTGCTGTAAATGCGGATGAAATGGTAACTGGTACTCAAGCACGCGATATAACCATGACTAAAGCTGATTTTGCTAATTTAAGCAAGGAGCTGGGTGCAGATTATATCATGTATTTTAGAGTAACAAATACAGTACCGACTATTTCAGTAGGTTTTATGAGTGCAGGTCAAAAAACCAATGTTACTACTGACTTTAGGGTTTGGGACGCTAAAAAAGGTAATTATGTATTTGTAAAAAGATATGTAACAACAGGTTCCTCCAGTTCGTTCTATGCTGGTGTAGGCTCTGCAAGCAATGCAGTAAAAGATGGACTGGAAAAGGCTCTGAAACAAATTGATAAAGATAAATCTAAGATTATTGAAGTCGTTAAATAATTTGATTTGCTGTAGCTCGGCATATTTTATGCCGGGCTTTTTTATTTGTTAAAATCTATAAAAATTATCCTACCTTGTTTTCTGATTGTTCTTGATTTTCAGCTTGTACTAGAAGCTTTGCATCAATAATAATATTTAATTCTCTTTTACCGTCAGCATTAAGCTGGCGGTATTTTTTTATGAGTTCTTTTTCGTCATTATTGAAACTGGTGGTTGTTCCATATATTAGATAGTCAACTGAAATGTCAAGTGCATCAGCGATAGAAATTAAAGTACCTATTTTTGGATCAGTAGTAATTCCAGCAAAAATTTTGGATAAAGTACCGATAGGTATATTAGATTTTCTACTTATATCTTCATTTCTTAATTTTCTTAAAGATTTGATTTCTTGTAATCGTTTAAGTAATTCATCAAATTTGTAAGGCATAGTGTTTCCTCCTTAAACTGGATTATACCATTGAGGAATATATAAGGCAACAATATTTTTCCGTTAAAGGAAAAATGTTGTTAGAATATCATTGACAAATTCCATTAAAGGAATTATATTTAAGATGTAAAATTCCATTAACGGAAAGAAGGTGGCGTAATGAATAGACTTTATATAGCTTTAATGGAAAAAGGAATTAAACCTGATGAAGCTTCTAAATTTATAGCTTCTATTATCGGATGTACAGAACGAACAGCAAGAAACAAGTTAAAATCAGTTACTGAATTTACGGTAAGCGAAGCTATAAAAATAAATGAAAAAGCCTTTTCTAATAGTTATGAAATTGGCTATTTATTTAAAAATAACCATGAAGAAAAGAAAGGGGCGTGAGGGGAGTGGAAAAAGAAAAAAGCTCTGCAGAGCAGAGCTTGGAGCAAATGATTGATTTTCGGATAAGGAAGATACTTGTACTTTTAGAAGCAGAAGAAAAAAAGATAATACCTGACAGAAAGTATATGAAAAGTCTGTATATCGGATTGAATGCTGCTGTGATTCTTAAAGTAAGTCAGAATTGGCGTAAATTCTCTAACTTCTCTGAGGCCAGATAAACAATTTCTTTTAATTTCATTTTTTTAATTTTGAGTGATTCTCCGTTCTCAAAAGAATGTATTTCTATCTGGCACTTTTTGAGAAACTCGCCGTATTCATATACCTCATCTGGAATATAGGTTGAAAATTTAAATCTGTTTTTTCTGAAAAAAGAATAATCTATAGCTTTATATGGGTTACTCGTCCAATCGTGTTTTTTTAGTATGGATAAACTTTTCTCAAATTCTTGGATAAGTAATTTGTGGTATATCTTTTTGGTTTTTAAAAATTCTTCGTTTTCTTTTTTGTCTTTAAGGTATTGTACAAGATATGTGCCAGAAAGTGTCAGCATACCGCCTACAAGTGTTGAGAAAATAGTTGTGGCAGAGTTGAGAATATTTGAGTCCATAATATCGCTCCAGTCATTTGGTATTGGTACATATTAAGTATAAATGTTAGTAAAAAGAAAGGCTATAAAAAATGCTGCTTATAAAGATAAAGGTTTATCTTCTTATGAAAATATTTCTGTGGTTAACTGCTCACAATGTTGAAATCACTGTTGACCGCAAAAATAAAGGGGAACACTATCGCGGCATTTGGATAATGTTCCCTGAGTATAAACTTTTAAGTTATTGGCTGCTGTTAACAGCTAAACGTGTCAATGGTAGAACGGTTTTCATTTTTCAGAGAAAAGTAGGTTAGAGCTTTCGATTGTATAATTCTTATCGTACTTTTTTATTCTAAGAGTTATATAAACATTTTCAAATCTGTCGTAATCAAAAGCAGAAAAAGTAAGGAAATAAATCTCATGTATACTGGTTGACTGATTGTTAAAACTATCGAATTTCCAGCTATATTTATTAAACTTTTCTTCTAAAAATTCCTTACAAATTATTGAAATATGAGAAAGATAATAATCTAAATCTTCCTGAGTTTTAATAGGATAATATGGCATTGATTTACCTCCAATCTATAAATTTATTATAGTACGGAGAAATTGTAAAAGAAAGGGGCGTGAGAGAAGTGAATATTAGACGTGAGTATTTGGAAGCCTTAAAAAAGTTCAAAGTTTATGATGGAATTCCTATTCATGCAGGTATTGCATTAAAAGACATAACTAAGCAGCCAGAACTGGTACAACGCATTTTGCGCGAAATTAAAAAAGAAGAGCTTACATATACTGAAGCATATGCAGCTCTTGAATGTGCTTTTGAATTTTTAAAGCTTGAATCTAATTTTGTGAAGGTTCCAAGATAATTGAAACAACTTCATAAGTTTTCTCCGGATCAAGAATGTAAAATGATGGTTTGAAGTTTTCTAAGCCGTAGAATGTTGGGTTGTAGATATATGGAGGTACTTCTTCTAAACATTCAGGGATATCAGCAAAGAAATCTTCAGTTAATGCGTCAAACAAAAAAGTCTCTAAGTTTTTTAAATGAAGTTCAGCAGATTTAGGATATGCATGATAAGCACCTTCAAGGTGTTTTGTGAATAAAGTTTCTATTGAAGAAATTGCTTGCAATGGAACATGTTTGTAATATGAAATACAATAGGCTTTCTTGATGCAGGGATATTCCATAGTGTCACTTTTAGAAAAGAAGTTTCCGGAAATCAATTGATTGCCATCTTTAAAAACAATTTTTGGTGTTTTATTAAAGTTTCGAATAAAAGATAGTTTATTTAGAAATATATCTAAAAACTGTAATTGTTTTAAGGTTAGTTTGTTAATCATTATTTAACTCCTGTATTTACGCTGATGAGAAGCAGAGAAATAATTTCTCTGCTTCAAAAAATTATAGATACGTCAGTTAGGCAATGCGTCTGTAATTATAAAAATTTTTTAAACGATAGTGCACAAACTGACCTTTGGATGGTGCGTGGAGAAAGTCTTTGTAAACTGACTCGGGTACATTGTAGTATTCGTAAACATAACCATTATGAAATTGTACTCTTAACACACCGTTTTCAAAGCCAATACACGCAACATTTGAAGATGATACTGGTTTCATTATCATAGTAAAACTCCTTCCCATATTTTAATATTCCGTATCCTTTGGCGGACATGGATCGTTTCCGTAACTGTCTTTAGAACGAATCCGTCCATTGCGTTTTTGGACAATTACTTCGCTTTTTTGATTCGTAGCAATGCTGATAGCATATTGCTGTGCAGCCAGCTGAGTATCAAAAAGCTTTGTATCTCTGGTGTTACCTTCGCCATGAACAGCCCATTGTCCATTGCGTGGGCTAACCCATTGATTTTTACCCATAATTTTTCACCTCCAATCTTTTTAAGAAGGATAAGAAAAGCAGCATTACTAATCTTATCTACGAACATAATTTTACTATTAAAAATGACGCTCGTCAAACAGAAAAACTATATATAGTAGTAAAAAGTGTAAATAATTTGTAAAAAAACACAATAAAGATAAAAGGCGAATAAATTTTTAGTTAATTTATAAAAATATTTAATATTCTTGGAGGATATAATGGATGGATATATTTGTAATGTCATAAATCCGGAAGCTTTTGAACAGAATAAAACGGCTCAGAAGCAGCTTGCAAAATGGCTTTTGCAGTTTGGCTTGCGTATCGGGACTATTAAACCGCCTGCCGGTTTTACCGATACAAAGAAAAAAGATTGAAAAACAGAGGTGATTTTATGAAAGTATGTTTAAAGTGCGGTACTGAACTTACCGCAGCACAAAAGTTTTGCCCTGAATGCGGCACAAAATATGTTCCTGCAGTTGATAACGCTGTCAAGAAGGAAGTTGTTACAGCAGTTTTGCTGCGCAAGATGATATATAGCGTAAAAGAGGCAGCAACTTCACTGAATATCAGCCCACGAAAACTGCAAATGCTTATTAATAGCGGGGAGATAACGGTCTGCCGTAATGGCGGCAATGTTGGTGTTACTGAGTGGGCCTTAGAAGAGTTTGCCCGTAAACATGAAGAGGGTGTCAGTACATATGTAAAAGAAAAAAGACAATTAAAAATTATTTAGGAGTTCAGTATGAATAATACTTTTGCTGCAAAACGTAAATTTGTTACTAAAAGCAAAAAATGCCTGCGCTGCGGTAAGGCTATCAGCCATTATCACTATCTGGTTACGGCGCAGGAAATCGGTTATGTCTGCGCGGATGACAGATTGTGTTACCAGTGCCAGCAAAGCAGGAAGATAAAGCAGTTGCATAGATTGCAGGCAAGGTGGTCAGATGTTTTTGCATAAAAAAATGGAAGTATGATGTTGGCGCATCATACTTCCCAATGGTGAAACCTACAGCAGATTTCGCCTTTTATTTTAACACGGGGAGTGATAAAATGAAAGCTTTTATTTTAAGTACATTGCTGCTTGCAGGCTGTTACTGTCTGTTTCAGTATACGCAGCAGCCGGTAAGGTATCAGCCTGTTACGGTTTATGTTAAGCAGGGAGATACGCTCCATGATATTATCCGTGAATTGAAATATCAGTATCAGGATGAGCGGGACTGGCGCGAGATTTACTGCGAGGCTAAGCAGGATAATGCGTTCAGCAGATATATCGTTCCTGGGCAGAAGCTTGTTTTCAGGATGATGTGCCATGAACGGTGATTGCATTAACTGCCGCTGGTACAGTAAGCGCAGTATTGACTATTATCCCTGCAGTTGTTGTACAGGTTTGCATGCAGAAGCAGAATACTATTTTTTCTGCTTACCTGATCAGCAGGATATGTTTGGTGTAGCAGAGCTGGCTCGCTGCCGTAGTTGTGGCCGTAAGGTACACATTACTAAGGGAACGGGCTATAACAGCAGCTATAAATATATCCGATGTAAATGCGGTAACAGCCTGCAGGCAAAGGTTTCCACAGAAGAAATGATTAGGCGCTGGAATAATAAACCGCCGGAAAAAACTAAGATGTGGAGGGTAAAAAATATATAGTTTAAAAGGCTGCACTATATACAAGCAACGGCGCAGAACAAACAAGCTGGGAAGTATAGGCAGCCTTTTTCTATACATAAATATAAGGTGGTGTGTCATGGAATACATAAATAAGAAAACAGGTGAGATTTATCAGGCGGATGAAGTAAACCTGAGTAATCTTTGTGATGGTGATTTGGATTTCATTTTTAAGAGTGAGTTCAGAGAGCTTATAAGTAAGCTGGAAATTGGTGACAAGGGAAGCATCAATATCGCTGTTAAGGTTAATAAACTGCTGGATGCTAGCGGTGATGCAGTAATAGCTGTTGATGTATTACTGGCAAGCAAATACCCAAAAATCAATATCAGTGATGATAATAAGAAAAGAATAGCTGAAGATGGCAAGGTACTGCAGCTAAGAGAAACCAGCATGTTTGACACTGATAAAGGCTGAAGGTGATTTTTATGTCTGTAAAAGTCATTGTAAGTTCAGAAGAATTAAAAAAGACTATGGAGCTGTTGGCTCTGATCAGCGCGCCTGCAGGTAAAAAGAAGGATGAGGATGCAAAGCAGCTGTTTAATACCATGCGTATCACTGCTGTTTGCCCGCATCGTGATAAAAACTATATGCTTATCTTTGGCAAAGCCGGTAACGGTGAGCAGCTTACCTACCGTATGGAAGGCAAAAGCACGGTATCAACGGAAAACGCAGATATTTATATAGACTGCAAGCGGTTTATGGCCATGGCTAAAACCTGCAGCGGTGATGTAGCGCTGACCTTTGAAAGCAAGGAACTGAAAATCAATGTAGCCGGTAGTGAGTATAATCTTACTGCCTTAAATGCAGAGCTGCCGGAAATCAAGGTGCCGCAGAATGGCAGCTGCCTTATAAATACGCAGTTTATGTATGAGGCGGCAAGGTTCTGCAGCGTGGCTATTGCTAAAGACGCGGCAGGTATAAGAGGCTGCGTGCAGATTAAGATAGCAGCAGATAGCAGTGCCGTCTGCTATGGGGCGCAGAGCAGCTGCGCCGCTAAATATGTAGTGCCGTCTACAGGCTGTTATCAGGAAACTGTATTGCAGCTTTTGCCGCTGCATCTGCAGCATATTGCAGAGCTGGCAGAAGGTGCGGAAGTACGTCTGGTGCGTGATGCTAAGGATATTATCTTTGTTACTGCGCCGCGTTTTGATTATCTGTGTTATCCGCTTTCCGGACAGTTCTTTGCGTGTGATCGGATATTTAATAAGCCTGCCATAAAGCATATTACAGTTAATAAAAGCAGGCTGATGGCTGCTTTAGCGCGTGCTGCCGTTATTGCAGGAGATACTGCAGAAGAAGCTACCAGTAAGGTGAGAATCTGCAGTGATACAGAAAACATCTACCTTAGTACTGCCAGTGTAGCCGGAAACGGCATTGAGATTATTCCGCTGGACAGTATGGAAGGCGATGAAAATGAAAGCGAAAACTATTTGCCTGTTAACCGTTTAATGCGTATTATCAGCAATCTTTCCGGCGATGCTGTAACCATCAGCACTAAAGGAAAGCTGGATCAGCTGTATATTCGCAGCAGCGGCAGCGACAGTGCTTATTTAGTTGCGCCTATGAGAGGGTGATACTATGACCGGCTGGATAAAGCTGCACAGAAAGCTGCTCAAAAGCAGGGCATGGTGCAGTGCTGATGCAGAAGGCAAGGTAATACTGATTACTTTGCTGCTGCAGGCCTGCCACAGCGTTACTAAATGGCAGATAACCAGTGATAAAGATGCCGTTCTTAATCCTGGGGAACTGTTTATCAGCTACCGTAAATTTGCTAAAAGCTGTGGCGTATCACTGAAAAAGCTTACTGTTGAATTTAACCGGCTTGCTGTAGTTGGTTTTATTACAACTAAGAGCAAAAAAGAAGGCACCATAGTCCGCATATTAAACTGGGAGTATTATCAGCTGCCGGATACACCTTTGGATACACAAAAGGGAACACCTTTGGCGACACCTTTAAAGGCAGATGCTGACTGCGATTGCGCCGATAAAATAGCTGCTGCAGAAACAGAAAAGGGAACACGTCAGGGAACAGTTTTGGAAACACATAACAAGAATAATATATTAAAAAATAAAATAAACAAGACAGACAACAACAAGAAGCTGCTCTCTGAGATAGCAGTACATCCTGACGTTGTGCAGGCTGTGAGTGAATATAATGCTGCGTTTCCAGAACTTAAAGACAGATTCAGTTCTGATACCATGTATGAGCTGCAGACCTTTGCTGTTACAGCTTCACCACGCTGGTTACTGCAAGCTGTTAGGGAGCTGAAAGCAGCCAACAAGGAAAAGGCTATTCGTAATCCGCAAAACTACCTTCTGGGCATCATTACCAACTGGCTCGAAGATGGTTTTCCCAATGATAACAAGGCTGAAGCAGTTACGCTGGAAGAGTTTTACCGTCAGGAGGGGATTGCATGAATATCAACAGACAGAGCGTACTGAAAGCGTTTTACAAGTTTGACCAGAAGAAACTGCCGATAGTAAACGTACAGGGTGAATTTACTGCCAGCATGAATGTTAAGCTGCGGCAGGAGATATGTGAAGAATGGCTGGATGCTTTCTGTGTGGTTGATACTGTAACCTGGGATAAAGCTATTGAGATTGCTACTGCTGAATGCAAAAGATATCCGGACATTGAAAAGATGTGGGAGATTATCAGCAGAGTAAGTTCTGCAGTAGAACAGGTTGCGCCTAAGTCGCCGATTCCGGAAGTACAGCCGCCTGCGCCTAAGACTGCAGCAAAGAAGTCAAGAGCGCCTGGTTATTTGAATAATAAACAGAAGCTGGCAAAGATGTTTGAACTGGCTAAAAGCGGTAACTTTAATGGTGCGGCTGCCTGCTGTGACAGTGGGATAACTGAACAGGAGTTAGAAAGTTTTGCGGTAAAATACTGGCCGGATGCTGCGCTAAGGCTGGTACAGGATTCTGCTGGAGAACTGCGCGAGATTATACGTCAGGATCAGACCTGTGGTGAGTGCAAAGGCTTATTGAAATGCAGAACAAATGGTTACAGGACTATCGGCTATATAGATAAGTTTAGCGGCTGCTTATGTACGAGGATGGTTGAATGCAGAGAACGCAGAAAGGAAAGGCAGGAACAGGAATGTTAGCTTATCAGATAAATGGCAGACTGGTGAAGATGGAGCGCTGCGCGGCAGATATGTATATCATCCGCAATATTCCGGGTGTGTTTGATAACATGATTGCTGTTGGAGCAGTAGTGCATAAGGATTTGGTGCAGAAGTTTTTGGACAGTTACGCAGCTAAGTTTGATGCGCATAAGGTAGATCTGCTGGATGTTGATTTCAGTGAGCAGCTTCCGGAAGCTGCCGAATATTGCCGCGGCTGCGTGTACTGGAATGGCAAAGGATGTGATGCCGGTGGAGAAAAATAAATATAAACAGGCGGTAAACAAGTTGGAAAATTACAGAGTAAGCCGCATGGCTATTGAAAACATCCGTAATAAGATACAGAAGCTGCTGCTGTGCAGTGGTCCTGCGCCGCTAAAGGGAACGAGCTATGACGGCGGCAGAAGCAATACGCCTGCATATCATGCTTCCATGAGCAATATTGCAGACGAGATGCAGCAGCTTTACTGCAGGTTGGCTGCAAAGCAGGAAGAAGTGAAGCTGGTTGAGGATGCGTTGGCGATTATCAGTCTGGGCAGGAACTGTGAGCATTATGCAGATATCCTGATAATGCGTCATATTGATGGCTTCAGCATGGAGGTTATAGCAGACAGGCTGGGCTACAGTTCCAGAAGAAGCGTGTACTATCAGTATGATAAAGCCATGAAGAAGTTTGCTATAGCTTTGGGAGTTTAAACGGCGTGGATTGCACAAAATGTATACAGATTTTTGCTTTTGACTGTGGTAATATGTTAGTGAAAAAGAAAACTGAAAATCATTAAGCACTTGCAATTAGTTTTGCAGGTGCTTTTTTGTTGGCTGAAAGAGGTGAGAATGTGCCAGCAAGGATAAAAAGAGAATGCCGCAAGCTTGGATGTCTTAATCTTACTGCCAATGCCTGCGGCTATTGTGATGAGCATTTGAATGAAGCGCATCTGAAATATGACAGGTATCGCGGCAGCAGCAATGAGCGTGGTTATGATTCACGCTGGCAAAGATACCGCAAATGGTTTTTAGCCAGGAATCCTCTCTGCGCTGTGTGCGGCGAACTGGCGACGGTTGTCGACCATATCGTGCCGCATAAAGGCGATAAAGCTTTGTTTTGGGATAAGAACAATCATCAGCCTTTGTGTGAACGCTGCCATAATATCAAAACAGCCAGAGAAGATGGCGGATTTGGCTCCCGTATTGTGAAAAAGGGGTAGGGTAGGCAAATCTCTGTGAGCAAAAAGCTTCAGACCGCGCCCCACTCGTTTGTTTAAAAAATTCCCCTATCAGATTATTTTTTGCTGATTATGAAAGGTGGTGATGATTATGCCGACACCGGCTCAGAGTAGTAAAGTAATTGATTTTAACAGAAGTCAGAAGATTGGTAAGCATTATACGCTGACAGAGATTGAGCAGCGCAAGGCTGCGGAAGAAAAGCTGACGCGCAAAAACGTAAAGCTGAAAGTTCCGGCCTTTTTAAAAGAAAAGTCGTGTGCTGCGGCTTATAAAATCTGGAAGGAACTGGTTAAGGAAGGTTTGGAGATTGAACTTTTTGATAACGTGGATGCGCGCGTGCTGGCAAATTTCTGCAGGTATCAGGCCTTGTTTGAGGAAGAAGCGGTTAAATTCTATCCGGACAAAAAGAAGCTGGATGCCTTTGGCAAACAGGCTTTGAGTTATGCAGAGAAGCTGGGGCTGACACCGACGGCGCGCGCCCGTCTTGTTATTAAACGAGCTGGCGTTGCAGCTAATGAGGATGCCGGACTGGATAGCGATGTGATGATGGCATGAGTTATGAAGATATGTATGTTACGCATCGCTATGCGCAGGAGATTGTCGACGGCTTGCGTCCCTGCTGTAAGATGGAGTTTCTTGCCTGCCAGCGACATCTGCAGGACTTAAAGCGGCAGGGAACGGAAGAATTTCCCTATGTTTTTGATGAAACAAGGGCGGACAGGATTTTTGACTGGTTTGAACAGTACTGCTGCCACGTGCGCGGACCGTATGCCGGACAGCTCATCCAGCTGCTGCCGTTTCAGTATTTTGACTTAGGATGCATCTTTGGCTGGGTGCATATGAAGACAGGCAAACGCCGGTTCACTACGGCCTTTAATTTCAGAGCGCGCGGCAATGTTAAGAGTACTGAGATGAGCGGTGTGGCTTTGTATGGTATGTGTGCAGATGCTATTTATCCGCCTTATCAGCCGGAACTGCGTAAGTTTGAAAATATGCCGGAAGTAGAGTGCGCTGCCGTTGATAAGCAGCAGGCAAAACGCGTCTGGGGTGATGCTTCGGAAATGGGCAAAAAGTCCGCTAAGATTTTGAAATGTCTGCGCATCAAAAATACCTATATTACTCATAAGACTCGCAGCGGCTGGCTGCGGCCGTTATCCAAAGATACAAAGAATAAGGACTCCGGCGCGCCATGTATCGTAATCATTGACGAATACCACGCGCATCCCAGTTCAGAGATTGTCGACGTACTAAAATCCGGTTTTGGCAAAAGGTATCAGTCTTTGATGATTATTATTTCTACTGCCGGTAAGGATGCGGAAAACAATCCCTGTAAGAAGGAATATGAAAGCGCCTGCAAGCTGCTGCGCGGTGAAATGCAGGACGAGAGCTATTTTGCCATGATTCGTGAAATGGAAGACGGCGACGATGTAAGCTCTCCGGCTTGCTGGGTGAAAGCGAATCCTATTTTGCAGCATGAAAATGAGTATTCGCAAAACCTTATGAAGGAAATTAAGGATGAGTATAACCGGGCGTATGGCAGCGGTGATCCGGATAAGGTACGCGAGTTTTTGACTAAACGCTGCAATCTATGGCAGCAGGACAGCGAGGCAAAATATTTATCCAGCGACCAGCTGAAAATTTGGAAGGAGCTTGCTGTTCCGCGAGAAGACTTCCTGCAGCTGATTAAGAACAGGGAGCATCTGGCCGGATATGACTTATCAAAGAAAATAGACCTTACAGCTTATGGCGGTGCATGTAATCTGCCGGATGGCAGGGTAGCAGTCTGGGCGCATGGTTTTATTCCGGAAGATGCTGTGGAGCAGCATCGCAAAAGTGACCGTGTACCATATCAGGAATGGATAAAAGGCGGTTGGGTAACGGAAACTGACGGTGCTGTAGTAGATTACAACAGTATTACTGAGTATGTGGACGGCTTTATCAAAAAGCAGGGCAGAAAGCCTAAAGAAGACTGCTTTGACCCGTTTAATGCTACTTTCTATATGACTGAACTGCAGAAGAAGGAAGGCCGTACACCGGTAGAGGTGCGTCAGACTACGTTGAATCTGTCTGAAGCTACTAACTGGCTGCGTGAGCTTATTGTCAGCCGCAAGGTTGTGCATGACGGAAATCCGTTGCTTACCTGGGCTTTAGGTAATGCTTATGCATACACAGACAGTAATGAAAATATCAAGTTGAGCAAAAAGAACAAGGATGATACTCAGCGTATTGACCCGGCTGCAGCGCTTATAAATGCTTTGAGCAGGCTGCCTAAAAGTAAGCCTAAACGCAGCAAATATGAGGATGCTGATTTGCAGACCTTTTGAAAGGGGGTGAAGTATTGGAACTGCGAATACCTTTTACCAATTTATCGCTGCGGATGGATTTAGGCAAAACTGATGGCAAATGGCTTTGTTCAGAAGCACCAATGCCGCTCATCAGCGGCAAGGTATCTGCTGAAAAGGCGTTAAGTATTGATGCTGTTTTTGCCTGCGTTAATCTGTATGCACGCACTGTTGCCTCCATGCCGCTTATTCTGTACAGAAAAGGGACGGAAGGCAAAGAAAGAGCGACGGATCATCCGCTGTATTATCTGCTGCATAATTCACCTAATCCTAATATGACCAGCTATAACTTCCGTTCAATCATGGAAGCGTCGCTCAAGCTGCATGGCAATGCTTTTGCCTGGATTGAGTTCGACAAAGACTGGCAGGCAAAAGCTTTGTGGCCGTTACATCCTGACAGCGTATTTCCACAGCGCAGTTTAAAGACTGGTGAGCTTTTTTATGATGCTGTCTTATATGATGGCAGCCATAGAGTTTTTCGTGCTTATGAAATGCTGCATATTCCCGGACTGGGATTTGACGGTATTGCCGGTAAGTCTGTTATCAGGATGTTTGCTGAAACCATGGGTTTAAGCCTTGATTTAAAAAACTACGGCAGAAAGTTCTTTAAAAATGGAGCGCGTCCTTCCGGTGTTTTGATGCATCCTGAAAGCTTATCGGAAGAAGCACAGAAAAGACTGGAAAGAAAATTTGACCAGCGTTACAGCGGTGTAGAAAACACTGGTAAGACTATCTTACTGGAAGAAGGCATGAAGTATGAGCAAATAGGCGTACCGCCGGAAGAAGCGCAGTTTTTGGAAAGCAGAAAATATTCTGTGACGGAAATTGCCCGTATCTTTGGTGTGCCGCCGCATATGATTGCAGATTTGGAGCATGCTACTTTCAGCAATATTGAAAGCCAGGATATAAACTTTGCCAAACATTCCATCATGCCAGAGTGCGTGAACTGGGAACAGGAGCTGATGCGGAAGCTTATCAGGGATGATGAGCATGACCGGTATGAAATTGAATTTGTCATGGATGGACTGGTGCGCGGCGATATAGAAAGCAGATATAAAGCTTATGCTATTGGCAGGCAATGGGGCTTTTTGAATGCTAATGATATTCGTGCCAAAGAAAACATGAACAGTGTTGACGGCGGTGAAACTATCTATGTGCCGCTGAATATGATTGGCTCTGAGCTGGCTGCGCCGTACTGGCAGGCAAGGATTAAGGCCTATGAGATGCAGGGGAAGGAGGTGAAGAATAATGCCGGAGAAAAGTAAGCTTTTTTATCGCGAAATGCAGCTTGATGGAGCTGTGGATCAGGAAAGCAGAACTGTGCCTATTAGCTTTTCTTCTGAAAAATCTGTAAAGCGCTTTGACTGGCGCCGCGGTGAATATTATAACGAAATATTGGGCCATGAAGCAGGAAACGTTGATTTGACGCGCCTGTCTGAAATGGGTGTTGCGTTATTTAACCACGATACAGATCGGGTTATAGGTGCCATAATCGACCCTGTACTTGATGCAGCGGAACACAGATGCAAAGCGAAAATTCGTTTTGATGAGGATGAGTTTTCCGAGATGATTTATCAGAAGGTGCTGCGCGGTACGCTGAAAGGGATTTCAGTAGGTTATGGTGTTGGAGCCTGGGAAGAGGTTGCTGCCGGACAGAAGTCAACCTGCGGACGCTTTGAAGGGCCCTGCAAGATTGCAAGGCAATGGACACCATATGAGGTATCTTCTGTAAGTGTTCCTGCTGATGCAGATGTAGGTGTTGAACGCGGCCTGCCGGATATAACAGACAGTGAGCTGCAGGAGTTCCGGAACTACCTTGTTGATAAAAAGCGTCGCAGTATAAATGCTGATTTACAAACATTAAAAAGAGAACTGGATTTACTGGAAATGGAAGGATGATGACCATGGATAAAATTTTGCAAATGAAACAGAAACGTGCCGGAATTATCAAAAAGATGCGCGAATTGCTGAATGGTGCGGAAACTGCGCAGCGTTCTTTATCTGATGATGAACAAAAGGAATATGATAACTATCGCAGTGAAGCCATGCAGCTGGCAGACAGTATTGTGCGTGAAGAAGAAATGCGCAGTCTGGAAAGCAGCGTACCTCCGCAAAGCAGTCCTGTCGCTCAACGCAAACAGGAAGAAAAACTGGAAGCCGGTATCAGGGCCGCTCGTTTCGTAAAAGTAGCACTGCTGGCATCTCGCAGCCGCGATGAAAGCTTTGATGAAATTGCCGAGCGTATGTATCCGCAGGATGAATATATCAGAGCTGCTATGGTAGAAGGTACTCCCGGTGATGGCGGCTATATGATTCCGCAGAATCTGTATAACGAAATTATTCCTTTGTTGCGTCAAACTGGCGTCACTCGCTCTATGGGAATCACAGAGCTGCCGTTGCCTAATGGTAATCTGAACCTGGTAAAACAAACTGGTGCAGCTAATTTTAAATGGGTTGGCGAAAATCAGCCTATTGGCAACAGCAAGGTTGCTTTGGGTAATATCAAGCTGAATGCTAAAAAGCTGGCCGGTATTATCCCTATCAGTAATGAGCTGCTGCTGGATTCCAGCATGGCTGCAGACCGCTTTGTGCGTGATGAGCTGGTAAGCGGTATTGCGGAAGCGGAAGATATTACCTCTTTGTACGGTACGGGCAGTGAAAATGCGCCTAAAGGCATCACCGTTGCGTGCGCTGCTAATAAGATTACTGTAAACGGCAAGATTAGTGCCGCGGTTATTTATCAGATGGTAGGTAAGATTTTATCTGTAAAACTTACTAATCCTAATCTGGGATGGAGAATTCCTGGCGTATTGTGGGCTGATTTGTATGGGATGCAGACTGAAAACGGCTCCTATATTTTTAAAGATGAAATGAAAGACGGTAAGCTTTGTGGCTATCCTTTTAAAATTGACAACAATATTACCGTTGGCAGCGATGAAAATGGCTTGACGCAGATTTTCTTTGGCGACTGGAAGCATTTCCTGATTGGTACTGCCGGTGCGTTGCAGATTTCTATTTCTCAGGATGCAAGCTATACTGATGGTGGCAAACAGGTTTCTGCCTTTGAAAACGATTTGACCTTAATGCGTGGCATTTTGCGTGAAGACTTTGGCGTACGCTATGAAGAAGCTTTCGTTTTCGCTGATGCAATTCATACTAAGGCTGCAGCCTGATTTGATACAGGCTTATGAAACTTGAATATGTACAGGGACCGGAAAAGGAGCCGGTTGACCTGGATGAAATGAAACTATACCTGCGGCTGGATGGTAATACTGAGGACTCTTTAATAGAGTCCTTTATTATTTCTGCCAGACTTTACTGTGAAAACTATCAGAAGCAGGCCTATTATACGCAGACACTAAAAGTCACCTTTTCAGCTGCTGAAGCGGTGCCGGAAATGGAGCTGCCGCGTTCTAAATATCTGCAAAAGGTAACTGCAGTAAAAGCTGTTTTGCCGGATGGTACAGAAAAAGAATTGCTTTATTATGTTGCTTGCGGTGACGTTTACAGCAAAGTAGTTATTTATGATTTACCGGCTGATGCTGATGTTACTGTGGAATATATTACCGGTAAGGATGATGTACAGATGGAAGATGTTAAGACAGCTGTTAAGCTGCTTGTTTCTGCTATGTATAATAATCGTCTGCCGTATGATGAGAACGGTAAAATGCTTGCGGAAGTGCCTTTTGGTGTTAAGGCATTGCTGAACAGAGGACGTGTTTTATGATAAATCCCGGAAAATTGAACAGGCTTATCAGTATACAGTTTAATTCTGCTGCCGGAAAAAGAGATGAGCTTGGCGGTAAGCTGCCTGCAGTCTGGGAAAATTTAATGAAGTGTTGGGCCAGTAAGGAAACAGGCACGATTACTCAAAAGGAATATTCCGGGCAGCATATGAATTTTGTGCCGGTTATTTTTACCATACGTAAACCAGAAGTCGAATTAAACACGGCTATGAGGATTGTGCAGGATGATAAGGTCTATAAGATAATAAGCATTACAGAGCTGGAAACAGTTCCGCCTTATTGCCGTATTGAAACTAATATTTTGCAGGCTGGTTAAATATGGGTAAGAATTCTATGACTATCTCAATGGAGATAGAGGGACTTGATGAGGCTATCCACAAATTGAAATTGTATGATGCTAAAAATTCTAAGGCTATTGCAAAGGCGATAAGCAAAAGTGGCCGTAATATCCGTGATGATGCCAAAAGTCATGTTCCTGTACGTACCGGTACTTTGCGTGACAGTTTGGCTGCAAGATTTAAAAGCAGCGATTTACAGTCTGTCGTTAAAGCTGATTACAAAAAAGCGCCGCATGCTCATTTGATTGAATACGGTGTTGAAGCTTCCATTGTGAAGTCAAAGAAGCAAACAGCATTAAAATTTACTGATGGCATAACTATAAAGTATGCCCGCGGACCAATCAAACTTCCGGCACGGAAAGCACGGCCTTTCATGAATCCGGCTTTTCAAAGTGAAAAGCCTAAAGTTGAAAATGAAATTAAGAAAATATTAAAGGATATGCCATGATCAGAACTGTACCTATAACAGCAGTACAGGCTGCTGTTTATAAAACACTGAATAAATGCCTTAAAGACTATCCAATTTTGGATGATTCTACACCATTTGAAGATGGTAAGCCGCCAGCTTCGTCTTTTTGTGTTATTGGCCCGATAAGCGCTGTGCCGGATGGCGGTAAGACGGATGCAGCGTTATGGAACTGTACTATAACTATTGATGTGTACAGCGACTATTGCGGCAAAAAGATTATTAATCAAATGCTGGATGAGATAGTTACGGTATTAACTATGATGGCTGAAAGTGATGCTTTGGAGATAGATAAATATAATCTTATCTGTCTTAATATTGAACTGGTGGAAGTACATGCGGAAGACTGGAGCGACAGCAGGATTTGGCAGCATGGAAGTATCAGGGCGGGTCTTAAAATTGAACAGCAAATGATTTAGGAGGTAAGAGCAATGGCTATTGTTGAAGAAAATTTACCTAAGTTTACCGGTGCCAGTCAAAGTCTGGCAGGTAAAAATGTACTTTTATATGTAGCTTATGGTGAGGGTGCGACAACATCCGGACCGTGGGTACTTGTTGGCGGGCAGAAAAACTCTCCGTTATCTATGAGCGCAGATGAGATTGATGCATCTGACAAAGCTTCCGGCGGTTGGGGTGAAACGCTGCAGGGAACAAAGAAATGGAGTATTGAACAGGAATGTGTCTATAAACTGAATGATGAAGGTTTTGACATCATCAGACACGCATTCCTGAAAGATATTCCAGTGTATATTATGCGCCGTGATAAAAACGGCAATGCAGTTAAAGGCTGGGCTAATATTACAGAGTTCAGCGACGATAATCCGCATGATGATGTAGCTACTGCTACGGTTACTTTCAGTGGTATTGGCGAACCGGTATTCAGTACTGATGAACCTGATCCGGCTGAAGCATAAAAAATTAGAGCAGGTTTAAATACCTGCTCTTTTTGTATATTGGGAGGACAATATGAATTTGGATAAATCAGTGACTCTTACTATTGATGGCAAACAGTACATTTTAAAGTATAATATCCAGTCTTTAATGACTTTGGAGAACATTATTTCTACCAGGAACATTTTGAAAATGGTTAATTCCTATCCGTTCAGCCATACAGACACTGTTGCCTGCCTGTTTATTGGTCTGCAGGAAAACCATCCTGGAATTACTCAGAAAAAAGCTATCAGACTGTTTGAAAAGTGGCTTGAAAATAACAGTGTTACAGAGCTGGGTAATCTCATCATGGTTGCTTTGGCTAAAGCCGGTGCTATTGGGTATACCCAAAAGAATAATGAAGAGGATGCAGAACTGAAAGAAGAAAAAGAAGAAAAAAAGTCCAAAGCATCAGCGAAATAATAGATGAGCTTTTGCCGTTCTGCTACGGTGAATTAAATCTGAAACCTTGGGAGGTTGAAAAGCTTACTATTGCTGATGTTTTGGATATGATGCAGGGATGGCAGCGCAGGTATGAGCGCTTGGAGGATTTGTTTATTACCTGGTCAGCATATCCGCATTACCAGGTAGCCAATCCGAAAAAATGCCCACCGCTTAAAAAGTTCTTTGCACATCGTAAAAAAGAAGAAAATAAAAAGGCTGTCTATGAGGAAATAAAACAGGAATTCAATTTGTAGGGAGGTGAAAGCGTGGGAACAGTAGCAAGTCTGCAGGTAGTAGTAGGCGCTAAGATAGATGGACTGCGTAAGGAAATTGACAGTGCGCAGAAAATCTTAAAACAGAAGTTTGGCAGTAAAGGTTTGGGCATCAGTGAAAGTTCTTTGGAAGTTTTAGGCGGCTTCGGAGTAGCGATTGCCGGTATCGGAGCTGCAGCAGTAAAGGCTGCTGCCGATATGGAGCAAACACGCAAGGCTTTTACTACGCTGCTTAAAGATGCAACACTTGCCAAAGACTTTCTGGCAGAGCTGGAAACATTTGCTGCCAATACTCCGTTTGAATTACCAGGACTTTTGCAGGCTTCTAAAAAGATGCTGGCTTTTGGTTTTACTGCGCAGCAGGTTATTCCTGTATTGACTGCTGTTGGTGACAGTGCTGCTGCTTTAGGTATGGGGCAGGATGGTATAGACCGCCTTACTATAGCTATTGGTCAGATGCAGGCTAAGGGCAAAGTATCTGCAGAAGAAATGCTGCAGCTGGCAGAAGCCGGTGTTCCTGCCTGGCAGATGCTTGCTGATGCCATGGGAACAAGCATTCCACAGGCTATGAAAATGGCTGAAAAAGGAACGATTGACAGCGCAACTGGTATTCAGGCGATTATATCCGGTATGAACAGTAAGTTTGGCGGCATGATGCAGGAGCAGTCATCTACCATTAACGGCATGCTGAGTAATATAAAAGATAGCATTGGTCAGACTATGGTAGTTATAGGTGACGATATTACAGAAGGGTTAGATTTAAAACCGGCTCTGAAAGAGGCTCAGGATGATTTATCTGATTTTGCTGCCAAAGTAAAGTCCAATGGTATAGCTGAAGCTATCCGTGATACTGTACCTCCTGAAGCAGGTGCGACTATTGCTGCCTTTGCTGCAGTTTTAACTGCAACTGCTATTCCTGCCATGGTAAAGCTGGGGTTAAGTGCTGCGGGCACTGCTGCTGCTTTTGCTGGTATAACTGGCCCGATTGCTTTGGCTGCGGCCGGTATTGGTGCGGCTGCATACCTTATCTGGCAGAATTGGGACTGGCTTGTTGCGCAATGGGACTATTTTTGTATTACCATGCAAAATAGTGCTGTTGGCGCAGAAGCAGAAGTAAAAAACGCGTTTGCCGGAATGGTAAGCGATGCAGCTGCCGGTCTTAATAATTTGATGGCTTTGGTTGGTGCAAGCAGTGACCTTGCCAATCAGGCTAAAGAATGGGCAGATAATGTACAAAAAGGTGCGCAGGCTACTATTGAAGCTGCTAAGGCTAATCAGCAGATAGCAGATAGTAATATTGCTAAAGTAAAGTTTAGCTATGAACCGGAAAATGCTCCTACGATTACCAGCGATTTTAAAAATGCTGATGTAAATAATCTTGGTTTAAAATCCAGTGCGCCAGCAGCAACAGGAAGTGCAGGCGCATCTTCTAACGGCGTAAGTGATATTTCTAGGGAAGTAGATCGTATTAATGAGCAGCTGAATGAGGCTAAAGAGAAAACGATTGACCTGCAGAAAGATTACAATAATTTCGTTTTAGATATTGAAATAGGTGGCATGAATGAGTGGGAAAAGGTTTATGCTAACATTCTTAAAGAAAAAGAACAGCGTTTAACTGCTGTTGATGACTGGCAGAAGAGATTTGCAAATGCAACGACAGAAGCACAGCAGCTTTATGAACGTGCTATGAAAACAGGTGATGCTAACGCTATTGCTTCTACAGCAGCAATGCTTGAGCAGCGTAAGGCTATGGAAATACAAGCTGCACAGGATGCTGCAGAAATCAAAAAACAGATTGATGCAGAAACTACCGAACAGCTTATGTCTAATGCAACAGCCATGCAGGCATGGAAGAATGAGCTGGATGAGATGCAAAAACAAGGTGAACTTGAAAGGTACATAATGTTTTTGGATGAGGAAAAAGCGGCTTGGCTGGCTCAGATGACAGAGCAGCAGGAGCTTATGTCTGCTTATTATCAATGGCGTATGGAGGCAGAGAGTTCTTATATGAGCTTTGGTATTCAAGCGGCCAATACTTTAAAAAACGGTTTGGCAAGCGCGTTTTCCGGTGCGATTGTTTATGGAAAAAGCTTGTCAAAAAGCATCAAAGATTTAGGCAAGCAGATAGTGGCCATGTTTATAGAATGGCAGGTTAAAAGGTTAGCTGCATCTGCATTAGCTGCAATGTTGCAAGGGAAAGAAAGTGCTAAAAGTACTAGTTTTGCGGCTGAAGAAGCAGCTGCCTGGACACCGGCTGCTATTGCTTATGAAACATTACATCCTGGTAGTATTGCAAGGGCAAATACTGCTGTTCTTACTGCTATGTCTGCTGGTGCTGCTGGTGCGTTTGATATAGTTTCAGCTTTTGGCGCTTCTTCTGGAAAAAGCTCAGAATCGGAAGGCGCAAAGTCTATGAGTTTTGGTTCTGGTGGTGATGGCATAGATTTCGGCTATAAGGAAACACCGTTTGCTGCAGGCGGTATCGTTACCAGCCCTGTTCATGCGCTTATCGGTGAAAAATCTTATCCGGAAGCTGTTATTCCCTTACGCAGCAGCGTGCTTGAAACTATTGCCGGTTTTATGTATGGCAATGAAGAAAACCAAACTGTCAGCAGTGCTGTTATGACATTCAATAATTACGGTGATATCAATACCGGTAGTGATTATGAAGAGTTTATGGGCGATGTAAACAGTGTTGTGGCTGCAGGAATGCGAGGTGTAAGAATATTTTGATTAGAGAAGAATTCTATCCTAAATATCCTAATGAACCACAGCATCAGCTTTATATCAACGGGGAGAGCTTACCATATAAATTTAAACTGGAAAGTTCCGGAGATATTTCAGTAAGAAGCAAGACTGAAAAGCGTGCATATTCGCATGGCAGCACGCTTACAGGTGACGGATATATTGACGGCAAGACTATAAAGCTGACGTTTCATATATCCGGAACTAATCAGGATGATTATAACGCTAAGGTGAATGATTTATACGCTAAGCTGTATGCTACAGATTATAAGCTTTCTGTTGGTAATGAAACCTATTGGAATGTAGCTGGCCTGAGTAAGATAACAAGCAAGTTTATTGAAGGCTACCAGTTTATGAAAGCTGATGTTACTGCATCACTTTTGCTTTCTGATCCGTTTAGGTATGGCTCATTACATGAAGAATTAATTGATGTGGATGTTCCGGCTAAAGAGCTGGAATTTAAAATCAATAATACCGGCAGCGTTATGACGCCACTTGTTTTTACCTTTATCCCCTCAGTTACCATGAATGATATAACGGTAAAGCATGTTGAAACAGGCAAGTCTATGCGTATAGCTGATACCTTGCTGACTAATCCGGCAACGCTTACTGTGGATACCAAAGCTGGCACTGTGCGCAGAGATACTTATAATGCAATTAACTTCTTCAGCGGTCAGTTTTTGACAGCGCTTCCTGGTAATAATACCTATAAGCTTACCTGCAGCACTGGTAATGTGAAAGTTGGTTGGACAGACAGGTGGCTGGTATGAGCAATCTTATCTTTGGTAAATACAGATTTGGCCGATATATCTGGGCAGGTTCAATACCTAAGAGCGGTAGCGGACCTGGTCCTGAGCCTACTGATGTAAGTTATATTCCTGGACTGGTACAGGTTATTTTCTTTAACAAAGACGGAACTAAGACAGCTATTTTTTCCAATGATACGGAAAACCTGCCGTTCAAAGAACTGTCTTTTGAAATAAACGAAAATGGCTGCAGCAACGGCAAGCTGGTATTTAATAAATTTCCTTCCTTTACTGAAATAAGGTACGGCCAGAGGATTGACGTATATCTGTTCGGTGATAACAGGCCGTGGTGGAGCGGTACTGTTCTTACACGTCCGGACAGTGGCGGTACGGCAGATAAGTTTGAAATAACCTGTCATGGCCTTTATGAAAAACTGGATAAAATTATGCTGTTTGGTAAGGAATATAAAAACGTAGATATAGCAGCTATTGTCAAAGATATAGCCAGAACTGTAGAAGCTAATACCGGCATCGTCTATAACGATTCAAAGATTTATAACGTAGGCTATTCTGTAACTCATATCAAGTTTGATGGTGTCAGTGCCAAAGAAGCGCTGGATGAGCTTTCAGAGTTTGCGTTGAACTTCATTTATGGTGTAGATGAATACCGCGAGTTTTATTTCAAACAGATAAATGAGGATATCAACGAAGAAGCGCGCATCTGGGTAGGCACTCACTGCAGCAGCTTTGAACCGTCACAGTCCATTGATAAGCTGTACAATTACGCGAAAATCAAAGGAGCTGCTCTGGATGAAAGCGGTGAGCAATGGCTTTGCGAGGTAGAGGATAAGGAAAGCCAGGAAGAATACGGCAGATCAGAAGCAGTCTTGTCACTGCCTTCAGCTTATGATGCTGCGGATGCGCAGCGCTGGGGTGAATATCAGATTGCAAGTAATTCGCAGCCTAAGTTATCGGCTAAGCTTTCCGGATTGTGGCTGCCCTATCCTAAGCCAGATGGCGTATTCTGGGTGCGCAGATTATCTCCGGATGGACAAGCAGCCATTACCGATTTGGATGGCAATTTAAGAAAATATCCGATAACTAAGATTAAATACACTGTATCCGGTGATAAAGGTATCAAGTGTGATCTGGAATTAGGGCAGCAGCCGGAACCGCCGATTTCAGATTATCTTTTAAAGCTGCATAGGAACTCTAAAAATAATGAGCTGATGCAGCAGGCTGCTAATGAACAATTAAAAGGAGGGAATGCATAATGGCTGGGCCATCTAATATAAGGGTTAATCCTTTTACCGGTACTGGCGGCGCGACTAACTACGTTGAACTTACTGAAAAGCATATTATTCCTGCTGTCAGTCCATATGTTATCCGGCTGAGTGAAGTTCCGGAAAAACAAGATCCGAGCAATATGAAAATGGTTTATGTAGACAGTGCAACAGGAGCTGCTACAGAAAATACGCTTACGGAAGTAGCAGCTACGCCTGGACAGGGAGAGTTCAGACCGGATTATTCTACTAATGCCTTAGAGGATAAAACCTGGAATACTGGGCTTATTGAGTTTTCGGCTTCTGATGCTGGTAAGATTGTGCAAGTAACTTATACCGGAACCGGTACACTTGCAAGTGTTACAAGTAATCACTGGCCGAGCTGGTATACAGACCGTGGCGATGGCAGTGATGGTGATTTTGTGCCTACAGAAAACACTACTATCAGCGGCGTTAAGAATTATAAAAGTGTGTTTATTAAAAGTGGGATAACGGTGAATGTTACGAAGCATGTATATATTAAATGTTTAGGATTATTTATTAACAAAGGTACTATTACAGCAGATAATCAAGGTTCTTCAGGAGGTATAGGAGCTAAAGGAAGATCGGGTTTTACTTCTGGAGTAGTAGGTAATTATGGTGTCGGTGTTGCTTCTAAAAGTAGTGGTGGTTCTGGTGGGAAGGATGGAGGAGCAGGAGGAGTTAATTTGGTTTTAATAGAGAAAGATAATCCTACTGTTGCTTATCAAGGAGCTGGAGGAGGTGGAGGCGGTTCTACTTCCGCGGAGATATATATAAGCGGTTCAGGAGGTAGTGGTGGTGGAGACATATCCATAGTATCAAGTAGTTTTATTAATGAAGGTACTATCACATCCAATGGAGAAGCAGGGCATAGACCAGTTCAAGGCGGTGGTGGTGTAGGAGGTGGTGGAGGTGGTGGTAGAGTACTCATTATAAGTTCAGAAATAAAAGATTCTGGTACTATCACTGCTAATGGAGGAGCTGGAGGATCAAGCTGGGAGAACACTTCAGCACCTGGAGAAAATGGTGTAGTATGCAAGAAAAATTTAGGGGTTTTATAAAATGATTTGTATAGTAGACGCAAATAATAAAATTATAAATATTGTTAATACTCCATCTCCATCAGCTGATAATGAACGGCCATATTATCCCTGGAATAAACTTTGGGATACCTACACCGATGTAGAACCTCCTGAATATACAAACCAAAGAGAAGCTGCAGATATTAAAAGTAAGCTGCAGCAAAAAGCCTTAGATTCCATGATGCTTATTCTCAATGGCAGCAGCGAGGTATCTACTCTGCAGCAAGAATATCAGGCAGAATTAGATTCTGTTACCAATGATGTGGCGTTATACATGGTTGATATGTTTCCTTTGTGGAGCGGTAATGGTGTGAAATATGAAAAAGGCAAGAGAGTTCAATACAATGGAGTTTTGTATGAAGTTGTAAAAGAACACGTTTCGCAGGAAAACTGGAAGCCGGATGTAACGCCATCTGAATATGCCAAAGTAATTTCTTCCATCAGCGGCGAGATTCCGGAATGGGAGCAGCCATTGCCTACAAATGCCTATAAGCTCGGCGACAGAGTAAAGCATAACGGAAGGTATTATGAATCTACTTACGATGGTGCTAATGTCTGGGAACCTGGTGTTGTTGGTGAAGAATATTGGAAAGACATTACAGATGAGATTGGAGAAGCATCATGAGTACATTTATTCAAATTAAGGATAGTATCGTAGATTTCCTTATCTATTTAAAACCGACAGGAGCTGAGCAGTATCTTATGTCTATTGGCGCGGTTATTGGTCTTGTGTTTAGCGTTTCCATCGGCGGTATGGACAGCATGATTTATGCTTTGATTGCTTTGTGCATTGTTGACTATATTACCGGTATGTTCACCGCATTTAAAACCGGACAATGGGATAGCAGCACAGGCTTTCGCGGTATTTTAAAGAAGTTTGTGATTTTCGCTGTTGTTGCTCTTTGCAACTGCATTGATACAGCTATGGGTATGCATATTTTAAGGCAAATGGCAATCTGTGCTTATGCACTCAATGAAGCTGGCAGCATTATTGAGAATGTTGACCGTGCCGGTTACAGTCAGTATATTCCGGATGTTATCCGGAACGCGCTGGCAAGGCTGACAGAAAAAGCAGAAGAAGGAAAGCTGAAGGTGAAATAAAATGAAAGTATTTGTTAATCCAGGTCATATGCCTGGCGTAGATCCAGGCGCAGTAAATGAAAAGCTTGGCATCAATGAAGCGAACATTGCTTTAAAAGCCGGTAAGCTGGTGCAGCAATACCTGGAAGCTGCAGGCTGTGAAGTAAAACTCTTACAATCTCATAACTTAAACGGTGAATCACCGGAATATCCTAATATCTGCTATACAGCTAATCACTGGCCGGCAGATATTTTTATTAGCCTGCATTGTAACTCTGTGGCAGATTCAGCTCCTAATGGTACAGAAGTCCTGGTGCATAACAAATGGAGCAGGGCCGGTGAGCTGGCACAGTGCATCCAGCAGCGCATTGTTGATACGATGCATACTACAAATAGGAAAGTTAAAGAGAATCCTAATCTGTGTGTGTTGGAGAATACTGTTATGCCTGCTGTATTGGTTGAAATGGCGTTCATCAGTAATGATGATGATGCGCAGCTGATCATGAATAATTTGGATGATTTCGCGCGTGCTATTGCGTGCGGTATCACAGACTTTTGGCAAAGGGGGTGAAAACATGGAAAATATTAAAGCTTATGTAATCAGTAAACAGTTTTGGACTGGTATGGTTATCGGTTTTGCTCTTGGAGCAATGCATCACTATTTTGGACTGTAATGGTTAAAAAAGCATCTCCATATTTCGTTTCTGAGCTTGTTTTTATGAGTAGTGTATACAAAACTATGCACTAATAAAATCAGATCATAGCGAAAATATGGAGATGTTATTCATTTTATGTACTTTTTATGAGGTAAATATGAATGTTAAGAAAAAATCTAGTAATAGCTTTTTGTGGATTGCTTTGCTTGTTATCATGGGTTTGGCCTTTATCGGAAACTCATGCTTCCGAGATAAAGCAGCAGACGATAACAGTGCAGATAGAACAGTGGAATACATTGAAACAACAGCTGCAGGAGCAGCAGGTGACATTGCTGATGCTGCAGGAAGAAATAACGCTGCTCAAAACGCCATCAGCCGAGCTGATGCAGAACTTGAAAGCAGCCAGAGAGCAGCTGCAGAAAGCGCAGAGCGAATTGACAGAATCCAATCACTCATTAACGAATGCATCAGAAGAAATCAGGAAAGTATCAACCTTATGCAGCGAATTGAAGGTTCAGCTGCAGCAGGAGAGAAGTAAAGCTAAGCTAAAGGCGCGGCAAAATGCCTTCTGGGGGTTTGTAGCTGGGGTCTTTATAGGTTATGTGTATAATGTTATTAAGTAGAAAAAGCCTGTCGGTACTTAAGGGTATCGGCAGGCTTTTGTGATTTATAACACATTAATTGAATTTTAGAAAAAGATGTATATTTACCTTTATTATTGGTATAATGTACTTAAATGTGAACTGTTATAATATTATTTTGACATTTAATTGCGAGGTTTATTATGTTTTTAGAAATTAATAAAATAGGTAAATTTAAAAGTGCAAAAATTGAAATTAATGGTATAACTGTTATAGCTGGGCCGAATAATACTGGCAAAAGTACAATAGGTAAGTTTTTATTTGCTTTATTTAACAGTTTCTATGATATAAAATTAAAAGCAAAGAATGAAAAATTTATTTTTTGCAATGAAGCGATAAAAAATTTTATTATTGAGAACATGCAACCAATAGACGACTATAATAAATTTCTTACGTTATCGCTTCATAATAAATTCATAAATATAGAAGAATTAGAAAATTTAAATCAAAAAGATTTTATAAAAAAAATAAGTGAAATACTGGCAAGATACTCTAATGCTAATGTTGATACAAATGCATTTAATATTTTTTGGAATAAAATTGAAAATGTGAAAAATACAACAATTGAAGAATATGCTAATATTATTTTAAAGAGAACCATTGATTCTGAGTTTAATGGACAATTAATTAATATAAAACACAAAACAGCTAATGCAAAACTTACATTATCTGGAATAGAATATTCATTTAAGTTTGATCAATATAATTCATATGTTGAAAGAGTTTTTGCTGGTAAAACTGATGTAACGTATATAGATAATCCATATATAATTGATAATGGCTATGATAGAACAATATCATTTGTCGATTGGAGTAATAATGGTATTATTGAAATTAGTAATCATCAAAGAAATTTACAAAATAAATTTTATAAAAAATATAATGAAAACAATAATCCTTATGCAATAATATTTCAGAATAATAAATTACGAAAAATTTTCGATATGTTAACAGAAATAACTCAAGGTGCTTTTACACAATATCATGAAAAGTTAGCTTTTTTAGAAAGTAGGGGTGGGAAACCAATATATTTACCAAATCTTTCTACAGGATTAAAGACTTTCGTTATTTTAAAACGTTTAATTGAAAATATGGTTATCAAAGAAAAAGATTTAGTTATCTTGGATGAGCCAGAGATACATTTGCATCCAGAGTGGCAGTTAACTCTTGCAGAAATTATAGTGCTTTTACAAATAGAATTAAATTTGCATGTTTTAATTAATACTCATAGTCCTTATTTTTTAAATGCCATAGAGGTGTTTACGAACAAATATGACAATAAAAATAGAACTAAATATTATTTAAGTGATGTTGATAAAAATGAGTCCTATGCAAAGTTAGAAGATGTTACTAATGATGTTGAACAAATATACTATTTATTAGCTAAGCCAATGCAAGAGCTTAATACAATGACTTTTGAAGAGGAACGTAAATAATGGAATATCATGAATGTTTAATGTTGCATAAAAAAACTTTAAAAGAGACATCTGAAAATACTGCACCTAATAATAGTAATAAACCCTTTATGACGTATAATAATAGAATAGTTATTTGTTATGATGATGTTGTGAAAGATTATTGTCGTAGAAGACATATAAACCAATTTAAATCTAATGATGCTTTGGTTTTTGATTTTGAGAAAGTGGATACAAACGATGATATTAATTTTTTGTTTATAGAATTCAAAAGTGGTGATATAAATAGCGATGAGTGTGAAAAGTTACACCTAAAAATAATAGATAGTAATAAAATTCTGAAACAGATAATAAATGAAGTTGATGATAATTATTTGTTACATAAAGTAAATTATATTCTTGTATATGATTTATCAAGGCAAACATACAGAAAGCATTTATCGCAATTCAAGGAAGAGCCTATTTTTAATTCTATGAGTAAAGCTTTTTTAGTTGAGCAGTTTTCTGCGTTATCTAAAAAAAATACTCATGAAAAGATTTTTCCTTATAAAGCAGCATTAGGATTAGATAAATATGAAGGTTTAATTTTAAATGCTGTGAAAAGTATAGAAGTTAATAGATTTAATTATTATTTGGAAAAAGGATATATAACAGAGGATATGTTTTCTTAATTTATAAAACGGCTGCTTGCAGCCGTTCTTTTTTTAGTGGCCGAATTTTCCGCCACTAATTTTTTTGACTTGACTTTTTGAGTACACAAAAATATAATAAATATATGGTACTCAAAAAGTGAGGTGAAAAAAGTGAGTCCTAGAACAGGTAGACCAAAAGCTGAAAATCCTAAAGACATTGATTTAAAAGTAAGAGTAGATAATGACACTCATAATGAGTTGATAAAATACTCTGAAAGAAATAACATTACAAAAGCAGAAGCTGTTAGACGTGGAATAAAGCTTTTACTACAAAAAGAAAAATAGGCTAACTGCGGCCGTAGGAAGCATAACAGTTAACCTATTTTATACCAACCAGAAGGGTTGATAAATTTATTATATCATACCTTTCTGGAAATGAAAGGAAGATATTATGAGCAATTTAGTAGAAATACGGAATAATCAAGTAGTAGTATCAAGTAGACAAGTAGCTAAAAGGTTTTCAAAAGAACACAAAAACGTTTTAGTATCTATACGAGAAATTTTATCGGCTGAAAAATCAGCTGATAAATTTTACGAATTGAGTAATTATAAATATCGTGGTAGAGAATTACCTGAATACTATATGAATAGAGATGGCTTTGCTCTATTAGTAATGGGATTTACTGGCAAGATTGCTTTGCAATGGAAAGTAAAATATATCAATGCTTTTAATGAGATGGAAGCAGAGCTGCTTAAACCTAAACTGAAAAGTACTAATGAAGCTGATTTACATATTGATCCAAATAATGAAGAGTTTAAGGCTATATTAAATGATGTTTTGGAGAAAATTTTAACATTAAAAAATTTGATTGGAGCATGGAGGTGTACTTACAGAAAAGTTAATGAAAATAAAATATATAAGAAGATAGTATTAGAACATGCTTATAGAATTTTCGATAAATTATATGAAGTAGAAAAGGTTACATTTAAAACAGGTACTCTTGACGAGTTAAAATTCGGACAAAAACATTAAGCTATCTAGTTAAGCGGTTTTACTTATTTTGTAGTGCGATTTAGCAAATATTAATAATACAATGTTAGTAAGGTGGTAAATATGAAATTAATTAATAAATTTTTAGATTGGTTGCTGTTTGCTGATTTTGCCGGAAATCTATTCTATGAAAGAGGCAATAATAGGTATTTGTCTATTAAAGCGATAGAGCAATTAGAGAAAGAATTAATTATAGTAGAAGCTGATTATAAAACTATATTGGATTTTGCGAAATATTTTATGACAGCAATATCTATAATTGGAACATTTTGTTTAAGTATGGTTGCTTTCTGTGCTGAAAAAAGCCTAAAACCAATTGATCCTCATGATACATATAATTATTATAATATGATTTTAGAAGCTGTTAGTTTGTATTCTGATGTTTTGTTAATAGTTGCTGCTATGATTTTTGTAACAGGAAGTATATTAATGTTAGTTATCAAAAATAACAACATTAAGATAGCAGTATTGAAAAGAATAATAGACGAGCGTAAGAAGAAATAAGATATATAAAACAATGGTATTTGTACATTTATAGTATGATATTCATTGCAGCCTTTGGTAATCAAATGCAGCTCTATGATTATTTGTCAGCTTTTTGTCAGATTAGTATTTACAAACCTGTAAACAGGCATAAATACGTAGGTTTTATGTTATGAGTTAACTACTTCAAATAATAAAAATAGATAGTGTTCTTAATGAAAGAACTGCTGTAAACAAATAAAAACCTCTGAATCAATAAATGGTTCAGAGGTTTTGTTTATTTATTTTTATCAAGTTTGAAAAGCATATCCATTGGCATGTCTGGATAAGGTTCTATATCAGTATGTTTTTTGCTGGGCTGTTCTTCTTCAGTAAGCTGGATACGTCCGCATTTACGCTCGTAATCATCTACGACCCATTTGAGGATTTGTTCAATTTCTTTATTCAGTGAACGGCCGTTATTTTTGGCGATATGCTTCATTTTATTCATAATTATAGGATGTATGCGCATGGTAAAACGTGCTTCGTCCATTTTTATCCCTCCAGTGACATCATAATAACACTAATCTTTCCAACCTTAATTATAGGCAATAATAGCTGCTTACGCAAGTATTCACACAGATTTTGAGATTTTAGCTGTCAGATATGGTAAAATAAAAAGAAAAACTTAACGGAGGTAACGATGAGGTTAGAAGTAAGTAATATATATCATGGCTTTCAGGTTCTGCAGCAGGATCATATAGAAGAAATAAATGCTGAAGCATATTTACTGGAGCACGTTAACAGCGGCGCAAGATTGTTTTATTTAGGCTGTGCTGATGATAATAAAGTATTTTCCATTTCTTTCCGTACACCGCCTAATGATGATACCGGCGTTGCCCATATTTTGGAGCATTCTTCTTTATGTGGTTCCAGAAAATATCATTTAAAAGAGCCTTTTGTAGAATTGGTGAAAGGTTCTATGAATACTTTTCTCAATGCAATGACTTATCCGGACAAGACTATGTATCCCGTAGCCAGTCGTAATGATAAGGATTTCCGCAATTTGATGGATGTATATCTGGATGCGGTATTTTATCCGTTAATCTATGAAAATAAATATACTTTGCGTCAGGAAGGCTGGCACTATAATTTAGAAAGCCTTGATGGTGAGTTGAGCTATAACGGCGTAGTGTACAACGAAATGAAGGGTGTTTATTCTTCTCCGGATGCGCTGTTGGAAAATGAAGCTATGAAGGCACTTTTTCCTGCAACGCCGTATCGCTTTGAATCCGGCGGACATCCTGATGCTATACCGCAGCTGACACAGGAGGCTTTTGAAGCCTTTCACAAGACTTATTACAGCCCGGAAAATTCCTTTATTTATTTATATGGCGATATGGATATTGATGATACCCTGGCATATCTTGACAGAGAATATTTATCTGCCTTTAAGAAGACTGGTGATGTTGACTCCAATATCAGACTGCAGGAGCCTTTGAGCAGAACTCAGGAGGTAGAAGCTTTTTATCCGGTTGACAGCAGTGAAGATTTAACGGCTAAAACCTACCATGAATTATCTATTGTTACAGGCTGTGCAAGGGATGTAAAAATTTCTATGGCGCTACGCATTTTGGAAGGTGTATTGCTGGAGTCAGAATCTTCTCCGTTGCGCCGTGCACTTCTGGAGGCTAAGCTTGGACAAAGCGTAAGCGGCAGTTATGTAGGTAGCCTTCTGCAGCCGGTTATGAGCATCAAAGTTTCCGGCAGTGAATACGAGCTGAAAGATAAATTTATCAGTGTTGTTTACAAAACTTTGCAGCAGCTGACTATGGATGGCATTGATAAGAAGCTGCTGGAAGGTGCTTTGAATGCAGCAGAATTTAAACTTAGGGAAGCTGATTTCGGAGTTTATCCCAAAGGACTTATCTATGGCATCGGTATTATGGATAACTGGCTTTATGGCGGTAATCCTGTAGATGGCCTGCGCTATGACAATATCCTTAAGGAACTGCGCGAAGGTATCAATAACGGTTATTTTGAACGTCTGATTGAAAATTATTTGCTGGATAACACTCATAAAGTAGTGGTAACATTGCGCCCGCAGCCTGGTAAAGAAGAAAAAGATAATGCTGCTGCTGTTGCTGCTATGGCAGAGTTGAAAGCAGCTATGAGTAAAGAGGAGCTTGAGCAGCACATTTCTGAATGTGCAGAGCTGCACAGAAGACAGGCTCTTCCTGATACGCCGGAAGATTTAGCATCCATCCCCATATTGCAGCGCAGTGATATACGCAGAGAAGTAGAGAAATTTGTTATGCAGGAAGAGCAGGCTGATGGCGGGAAAATTCTGTATTTGCCTGCAGCTGCTCATAATATTGCTTATCTTAACTGGTATTTTGATATGACAGGCGTAGCAAAGGAGATGCTGCCGTATTGTTATCTGCTGGCTGACGTACTGGGTAAATTCAATACCAAGCGCTATACTTATGAAGAAATTGCTACTGAGAGCATTATGTATACCGGCGGTGTTGCGTTTAATGTAAGAGCAGTATCTGATGCCGAAGATGCTGATAAATATAAAATTTACTTTACAATGAAAGCTAAAGTAATGGCAGAAAATCTGCCTAAGCTTTTTGATATTTTAACTGCCGTAGCAAGAGAAACTTCCTTTGAGGATTTATCCAGACTGCGTGATTTAGTAGATGAAGTTAAGTCTGACTGGGATGATAATTTCTTTAACCGCGGACAGAATGTAGCAATTTCCAGATTGTATTCATATACATCGGCAGCGGCAAGAGTTAATGAGCAGGATCAGTTCAGCTATTATCAGTTTATCAAAGCACTGGCAGATAATTTTGACAGCAGGGGACAGGAAGCTCTTGATATTCTGAAAAAACTGCTGTCGGTATTCTTCCATAAAAATGGTTATATTTTTGCTTACTCCTGTGATGAAGCAAATAAAGAGCAGGTACGCAGTATGGCAGAAGAATTTAATCAACAGCTGCCAGATTCTGACGTAGCTGGTACTGTTCCCGATGTAATTGCTTGCGGAGATGTAAACGAGGCGATTACAACTGCTGGTAAGGTACAATATGTTGCTGCAGGCGGTAATTTTATTAAGCACGGACATCGTTTTACCGGAGCTATGCGCGTACTGGAAACCATTCTGCGCTATGAATATCTTTGGACTAAGATTCGCATTCAGGGAGGAGCTTACGGCGCTACAGCACGTTTTGAAATGAATGGACTGGGTGTTTTTGCTTCTTATCGTGATCCTAAGCTGAAAGAATCACTGCAGGCATATCAAGGCTTGGCTGCATGGCTGCGTAAAGTAGATTTTACAGAACGCGAATTAGATAAATACGTGATAGGTACCATTAGCGGTATGGATGTACCCTTAACTAATTCTATGCGTCTTGATACAGCTGTAAATATTTTCTTAAAACAGGTTTCCGATTCGCGTCGTCAGCAGACACGTGATGAAGTTCTGCAGGTTACGAATAAGGATTTGCAGAATTTAGGACAGGTTGTTGAAGATATGTTAAGCGATGGTTATATCTGTGTGGTTGGCGGCAAGCAGATTATTGAAGGCAACAGCAGTTTGTTCAATAAAGTAATAAATATCTAAGTAAATAAAAATAAAACGGAGGTCAGTTTTAAACTGATCTCCGTTTTTATTTTTACAATTTATAATAAGCCTGTAATATCTGGTAGGGGAGCAATACTGCGTTTTAAAATACCGTTGATATAAGCAATAAGAATGCCATAATTAGTCATAGGTACATTTTGTTCAGCTGCACATTTATAGCGGTAAAGCATTTCACGGTCGTTAAGCATACAGCCGCCGCAATGAACAATCATTTTGTATTGGGAAAGGTCTAGGGGAAATTCCGTACCGCTGGTGAAAACAAATTCAGGATTTTTGCCTGTATACTTTTTAATCCAGCCAGGCAGCTTCACTGTTCCGATATCATTACACTGACGATGATGAGTGCAGCCTTCACTGATAAGAATTTTATCGCCATCCTGTATGCTTTGTAGAGCTTTAACACCAGCTACTGCATTAGCAAGACTGCCTTTATAACGGGCAAAGAGGATGGAAAAAGACGTTAAGGGAATAGAAGGGTCTGCAATATTGGCAACAGCGCCAAAAGCCTGACTATCTGTAATTATTAAGCGAGGAGAATTTTTGAGCTGTGCTAAAGCCTCTGCCAGCTGACTTTCCTGTACAACCATAGCAATAGCGTTATGGTCAAGGACATTGCGTAGTACCTGCTGCTGCGGCAGAATAAGGCGGCCTTTGGGAGCAGCATTGTCTATAGGGGTTACCAATACGACAGTATCAAGGGGCTGCAATAAATCGCCAACCAGTTCGCGCGGTTTGGTTTCTGGTAACAGTTTGGGCAGCAGCTCTTTAAGTTCATGAATATGTTCACCTGATTGGGCACTTATGAATAAATATGGAATAGTGAGATTTTTTATAAGTTTTTGCTGCTGCTCGTCAGTAATGGAATCACTCTTATTAAAAACTAATAAAAATGGTATATTCTTGCTTTTTATATGAGCAAGTAATTCTTTATCTTCGGTAGTAAGACCGTTTGCAGAGTCAACAACGAGTACAGCAATATCCGTTTTGTTAAGCACTTGATAAGCTTTTTGAATACGCAGCT
>ERZ791801.512-NODE-512-length-37627-cov-15.767886_pt1 | contig 37627 bp, 30 predicted proteins | sample MGYA00510309_ERZ791801 | MGnify/ENA primary metagenome ERZ791801 (study PRJEB30046, sample SAMN00791979) | human gut metagenome | study: EMG produced TPA metagenomics assembly of the A metagenome-wide association study of gut microbiota in type 2...
CCATCGCGTCCAACAGGTCTACCTGTTCCTCCTTTTTGAGAAAGGACAGCTCATAAGCAGGATTTAAGGCAATTTTCTTTTCATCCACCATGTCCAGCAGTTCGGGAATCAGCTCGGTCAGACGGATAAATCTTTTAATCTGTGATTTGCTATCTGGACTGTTCTCCGCGATTTTTTCTGCCGCAGTCAACTTCGGCCCAACTTGGGCCGAGGTTAAATCCGTCCTGGCTCCTTGGTGCTTAATGGCATCCAGTTTCATCTTATAGGCAAAGGCCCTTTCACTGGGAAGCAGGCTTTCTCGTTGCAGGTTGCTGTCAACCATAATGATCGTGGCGGCATCATCATCCAAATCCCGAACAATGACCGGCATGGTCTCCTTTTCTGCCAGCTCACTGGCTCTGTGCCGCCTGTGTCCGGCTACCAGCTCATAACCGCCCTCCGGGTCCGGTCGAGCAATCGCCGGAACCAGAACGCCATACTGCTTGATACTGTCAGCGGTCTCCATCATGGCTTCGTCATCCTTGACTTTGAATGGGTGGTTCTTAAAGGGATGCAGTTCAGACAGCGGAATCTCCTGAATCTTTTCCAGCTTTGCATCTTGACGGCCTTCTTCGGTGGAGAATAGATCATCTACCGAGGCCAGCTCTATTTTTTTCGCGCTGCTTTTCAAGTTTCAACACCTCCTTCGTCAGATTTCGATACCCCTCTGCCACCTTGCCGCCAGGGTCATGGGCGAAAATACTTTTTCCCTCTGCACTGATTTCCTTTGCACGGACAGAGTGTGGAATCTCCGTTCCAAAGATTTTGATTTTACTTCCATAGGTGTCCCGCAGCAAAGCAGCAATCTCTTTTGCAAAGTTGGTGCGGTTATCCACCATCGTCAGCAGGATACCGTCAATCTGGAGCTTTGGATTGATCTGCCGTTTCACCTTACTGACCGTAGATAGAAGCTGTTCCAGTCCTTTGGCGGGCAGATACTCTGCCTGAACGGGAATAATGATCCTATTCGCAGCGGCCAGCGCATTAACTGTGAGCATACCAAGGGAGGGCTGGCAGTCGATGAGGATATGGGAATATTGTCCCTTCAGTGTGTCCAGATATTGCCGTAAAATCGTTTCACGGCTCATGGCGTTTACCAAAGAAACCTCCATACCGGAAAGCTGAATATCCGCAGGCATCAGGTCAACGCCTTCTGCATGATGCAGAATACCTTCTCTGGGGCGTATAGGCTGATCCATCAGAATTTTGCCCATTGCATCCGACAGTGTAAATGGCAGCTTGTCTGGTTGCGGATTTCCCAAGCTGATTGTCAGGCTTCCTTGCGGGTCCCCGTCGATCAGAAGCACTTTCTTTCCGGCCTGTGCCAGACCTATTCCCAAGTTCGCACAGGTTGTTGTTTTGCCAACGCCGCCTTTCTGGTTGGCGATGGCGATGATTTGTGTGTTCATGACTTCACCTCATTTCTGATTGTTGCTGTTGTTTCTGGAAATAGAAAAAGCCGCCACTTCAAAATTAACAGTGAAGTGACGGCTCTTTCTATCGCCGGAATACGAGTTCCTGAAATGAAAAAAGCACCCAGCATTTATACTGTGTGCTACATCAAATTCATATTCAATTATTCAAATTAGCTCAAACTATGCCAAACTGCCACAGCCAAAAAACGAGGGGAAGGAGGGCTGAAAAGCACCCCAAAAATCGGCTCTCGGTTAACCACTTTGGGAACCACTTCCCCCTCTTTTTGCCCTCTTTTTGGCCAGTTAACCACTTGCGGACCACTAAAAATTGGATGAAATCGGCTCTCGTTTTGCCAAATTTGGTCAAACCATATCAGCCCGTTTAGATATAGCAAAAGCCCGGAAAACCTTGATTTTCCGGGCTTTTTGAACCATTTTGATATAGTCTGAGCAGTCGATTATCGCTTGCTGAACTGCGGAGCGCGACGTGCTGCTTTGAGACCGTATTTCTTACGCTCTTTCATTCTTGGGTCACGAGTTAAGAAGCCTGCCTTCTTAAGTGTTGAACGAAGGTTCTCTGAATCGTACTGAAGAAGTGCTCTTGAAATACCGTGACGGATTGCACCTGCCTGACCTGTAACGCCGCCGCCTGCTACTCTGCAAACGATGTCGAACTTCTGATCTGTTTCTGTTAAGGCGAGAGGCTGTCTAACGATGAGCTTGAGTGTTTCAAGACCGAAATAATCGTCGATGTCACGATCGTTGATTGTGATTTTGCCTGTACCCTGGTAAAGTCTTACTCTTGCAACAGAGCTTTTTCTTCTGCCTGTGCCGTAAAAATAAGGTGTCTTATCGTACATTATTAATTTGCCTCCTTCTTTTAAGCTTCAACCATTTCAGGCTTCTGAGCCTGATGATTGTGTTCTGCACCCTCAAAGAGTCTGAGTCTGAGCAAAGCATCTCTGCCGAGTGTGTTCTTTGGAAGCATACCCTTAACAGCAAGCTCCATAGCCTTTGTTGGCTTTGTAGCCATAAGAGTATCGTATCTTGTTTCTTTAAGATGGCCGATATAGCCTGTATGACGCTGCCACTTCTTCTGAGTGAGCTTGTTGCCTGTTAATACAGCGTCCTTGCAGTTGATGATGATTACATGATCGCCGCAATCTACATTTGGTGTAAATGTTGCTTTGTGCTTACCTCTTAAAAGAACTGCTGCCTGAGTAGCAACTCTACCAAGTGGCTTGCCTGCTGCATCAATTACATACCAGCTGCGTTCAATTTCGCTTTTTTTAGCTAAATATGTTGACATAACAAATCCTCCTGTAATTTACTTGTGCCTTAGAATTATAATACATTTATTTTGCATTGTCAACACTTTTTTTAAAAAATTTAATTTACCTTTATACAAACTTTAAAATACGCTCAAATGCTCTTATATGCTACTGTATGCTAATGCATAATTTTAAAAATATTTTTCAGAAATCTCAGTATTTATCGCAGTTATCCTTTTTGTAAACAAGCACGCAAAATTCGATTTCCGTTTGGAGTGTGCTCAGCTTTTCAACCTTTTGCTGGTCTGTGCGAGAGGTTTTGTAGTAGTACGGAGTCATTTTGAACAGGCTTTCAATTTGCTCGTTGCTTTTAAGCTCTATGCTGTATTTAAGCTCTTGACTTTCGGCAAGTGTAAAGCCGTCAATCTCTGTGCTTTCTTCGGGATTTTTCAGCGGATTATCGTATATCGCCTTTTTGAGCGAAAAAAGGTGATTTTCAAGCGGAATAACTCTCAAAAGCACACCGCCGCTTTTCAGCACTCTTGCGTATTCTTCGGGCGCAAACGGTGAGAATACATTGAGCACCGCATCGCACGATAAATCGCCGACAGGCAGGCTGAACACGCTTGCCACCGCAAGATTAATTCGCTTACTTCGCTTTGCCGCTGCAATGAGCGCCGATTTTGATATATCCACACCGACAACGCTTGCGTTCCTATCGGCAAGCGCCTTTTCGATTTTTTCTGTATAATAGCAGTCGCCGCAGCCTGCGTCAAGCACGCTTGCGTTTTGCGGAACATATTTTTTTAAAAGCTCGCACATAAGATCGCACAACGGCTTGTAAAAATTCGTATTCAAAAACCGAGTTCGTGCCTCTATCATAAGTTTATCGTCACCATGGCGCTTGCTTTTTGATTTGTTGCTCTGTAAAAGATTTACATATCCCTGCTTTGCGCAATCAAAGCAATGGTTGTTTATACATTTGTAGGTTCGTCCGTCAAGGTTTAACTCCTCTTTGCAGACAGGACAGCAGAATTTCAACATATTTTTACCGCCTTTCATTATTAGAATAATAGCATAAATTCTTTGTGATAACAAGTTAAAACAGAGTTGTATGTGCAAAGTGCAGTAATTTTTCTATTAGCGAATTAGAAATTCGGCTTTTTGCGTTATAGCTTTATCTTTTAAAATATTGTATAATATTGCTTGACTGTATGTAATATTTATTATTTTACAAAAAATCACTATTGAGTGGATAAAATATGAAAAAATCAAAAGCATTGCTCAGCATAGCTCTTTACTCATTGGTGGTGGCAGGTTCGGCAGTAGGTACCAATGCGGCGACTGCGTTAAAGCCTCATTCGGGTTTTGATGTTATCAGCAATTCAATAACTGTTAAGGACAACACCTTGAATGTTTACACCTATAATATGGATAATACCGCAACGGGCGGTATAAAGCTTGCGGGCAACATTGACCTCAGCGGCAGTGTAGATGTAAACGATGTTACCGCATTACAGCAGTACCTTTCTGAGCAGGTAACCTTTGACAATTTGCAAAAATTTTATGCCGACATTAACAGCGACAGCAAAATTGATGTTAGGGATGTTACGACTTTACAAAATGTTTTAACGAAAAAATAAATTAAGAGAGGTTAAAAAAATGAAAAAATTTGTAAGCATAGCACTTTGTGCAGTATTGGCGGCAGGTGGGGCGGTATCTGCCAACGCAGCGGTAAAACAAAATAAGGATTATCAAATTTTGAGTTCAAAAATAACAACTAAAAACAACACTATAAGTATTTACACATACAATATGAAGAATACAGGCTCAGGCGGCGGATTTGTACTTGACGGTCAAAAAAGCGGAAAAAGATACAAATATATATTTAAGAATTATTTATCGGCACCAAAAACAATAACTATGCCGTCTAACGAAAAATATAATATTTGGTCTTGTCTTTCAAGCAGTATGGGCGGAACTACTAATTTGGATTTAAGACAGGCAGGCGGAGAATATGTTAAGGTAAGAGCCAAGCTGTCGGATATAAATCCAAATGAATTTAAAAGTAACGGCACACACAGCCAAGACGGACATACATATAATTTTACTCGTCAAACGGTAAAGGACGGCTACTATGAATCTGTTTTGTTTTTCCAGAGCGGCGGAGTTTTTACCGGTGCAGTTCCCGACAGCAACGGATATGTGGAATTTTATGTGAGTACAAAGGTAGACCATAGTGTGAATTACTTTACAGAATACGGCTTTGATGTGGGGCTGACAAGCGGCGGTGGCGGCGGAACAAACGGCATAGATATATATAAGCTTACTTTTGGCAATATAAATTTAGATTACAGCGTAAATGTAAACGATGCGTCATTGCTCCAGCAGTACCTTTCGGGCAATGCAGAGTTTGATTCTTTGCAAATGTACCATGCCGACATTAATCGTGACGGCAAAATAAATGTTCAGGATGTTACGGCTTTACAAAACGCTTTATCCGAATAAATTGGAGGGAAGATAGTGAAAAAGCTTTTAAGTACAGCACTTGTGGCTGTTATGGCAACATGCTCAACAGTTTCTGCCAATGCGGCAGTTGTTCGGGAGAATAAGAGCGTTCAGGTGCTTGATTCAGGGGTAAAACTTGAAAACAACACCTTAAATGTGTTTACTTATAATCTTAGCAAAAATACGCTTGGCGGAGTGTGTTTTTACGGCAAAAACACAGGAAAACCATATGCTGTACAATACAAGGATTGTATAGGTAAAAATACCGTTATTTCCATGCCGTCAAGCGAAAGCTATACTCGCTTTGTTTCGGCAAACGGCGGTAGCAGCGGAAATACTTATGCAGGCTATTCCTTTGCGAATACAGGCGGCGAATATGCAAAACTAAAGGTAAAATTAAGCGATGTTTCAAGCTATTTTAACAGTGACGGTTCATATACCGATACAGACGGAAACGGAGCAACCTACACTCTTAGGGAAAATGGATCCAATCTCACTTTCTTTAGCGGCGGTGCGGTAAACGGTGTTGCACCCGACGAGAACGGCTGTGTGGAAATTTATATAAAAGCAAAACCCGGTGTGAAAACCGCATTTTCAACCTACCTGCCTAATTACAGCGGAATAATAAGTATGTATGTGCCGATGCTTTGTTTTGGCAATATTGACCTTAAAGGCAGTACAAATGTAAACGATGTAACCCTTTTGCAGAGATACATTGCGGGCGATGCGGAATTTGATAAACTTCAGATGTTTTATTCCGACATAAACCGTGACGGTAAAACAAATGTTAAAGATGTTACAGACTTACAACAAGCTATTACCAAATAATTATAAAGGAGTATAAAATGAAAAAATTTGTATGTTTAATTCTTTGTGCAGTGCTGACTGCAGGTGCAGCAGTGACCGCAAACGCAAAAAACGTTAAGCCGCATAAGGGTGTTGAGATTTACAACTCGGCAAAAAACATCGGCAACAACACGCTTTTGGTTTCTGCGTACAATATTCCGTCCGATTATACAAACGGAGTATTATTTACGGGAGGCGATACTCAAAAAAACTACTCAATGAAATTTGCAGATTGTATAGACGGTGACAAAACACTCTTTATGCCGTCTACCGAAAAATACGCCCGCTATTTTGTAAGCGGTTCTGGTAACTTACATGCATATTACACATTTGACGATAAAGGCGGAAGGTATGTTAAAGCAAAAATAAATCTTCACGAGGTAGATCCGAATTATTTTAACAAGGACGGCTCGCATACAATGGAATTCTCAAGTATCGGCAGTCATGATTATAACTTCAAATACGAAAAAGCAGACGGCGGCGGTTATTATGACTCCGCCTTGTACTTCCAGAGCGGCGGTGCTGTAACGGGCGTAGTTCCGGATAAGGACGGCTGCGTGGAAATTTATCTGTCTACCAAAATTAATGAACCAACAGATTACTGCACTACATTTTCTTACCGCAAAGCTTATGTAGTCGGCGGCGGCGGCGGTACTGTCGGTTCGAATATATACATATTGAGATTCGGCAATATTGACCTTCAAGGCACAGTAGATGTAAACGATGTTACTTTGCTGCAACAGTACATTTCCGGATCGGTTGAGCTTGATTCGCTCCAGTATTATTACACAGATACAAACTTTGACGGTTACCGTGATGTAAGGGATGTTACCACCTTACAGCGAGCAATAGCAAAACGATAATTAAAATTTATATTTAACGCAACTCCGACCGAGAAATTTTACTTGGTCGGAGTTTTTTTAATCGTCAAAATTTAACTAACGATATTATCTGACAAAAATAAAAAAGTTTACTCAATTTTTTCAAAAATTGCGGGTTTGGCTATCGTTAGGCTGCATAAACGGAAAGTATTTGTGGGCTTTGCCCATACCCACGACCTTTGAAAAGGTCGACCAAACTTTTTAGTTTTGTGTTTTTAACATTGCAATAAACTAAGCTAAACCATAATTTTACCCCAAATTCAGAACAAAACCTTTACGCATTGATTTTTCATAATCATTGCAGTAAAATAATACAGGTATTTATTTTATGGGGTTGATATTATGGAAGAAAATTGTGAACAAAGGTCTAAAAAACTGTTTCGTGGTGAGCTTGCTCTGCTCATTGCGGTAATAATCAACAGCTTTGGTGTGGTGCTTATGCTGTATTCGGGCGCAGGCATTTCGGCAATCTCAAGCGTGCCGTACGCTTTCTCCGAGGTATTGCCGTTTCTCTCGCTCGGCACTTGGACATACATTTTTCAGGGTGTTTTGGTGCTGAGTCTTATGGTTATGCGCAAGAAGTTTGTTGCAAACTACCTTTTCAGCTTTGTGGTAGGCTTTGCCTTTGGCGAATGTATGGATTTGCACGAATTATGGATAAATATTCTGCCTAAAAATCTGTTTTTATGCGTGGTTTACTTTATAGTAAGCTATATTCTTATAAGCATAGGAATTGCGCTTTCAAACCGATGCAAACTCCCTATCATTCCTACCGATTTGTTTCCGAGAGAGCTTTCGGACATTACAAAGGTTGGCTATCCTAAAATCAAAATCGGTTACGATTTAAGCTGTCTTGCAATTACGGCAGGTCTTACTTTCTTCTGCCTCGGCTACCTTGACGGACTCGGCATAGGAACTATACTTGCAGCCTTTACAATGGGCAAGGCTGTTGGTATAATAGGTACATATATAGATAAATTCTTTTATTTTGAAACCTTTAAAACGCTTAAAAAGCCAAGAGGAGAGGTACAATGCACGAAATAACACTTATTGTAAAATATTTTATAAAAGACGGTATGTTAAACGAGTTTTTAGCGGTGCTGAAAAACAACGGATTTCCCGAAGTTGTGCAGAGCGAAAACGGCTGTATTGAATACAATTACTTTGTGCCGGCTTTCGGCAAGGAAAATGTAGTTGTGCTTATCGAAAAGTGGGAGTCCGAAAAATTGCAGAAAGCGCACCTTGACACACCGCATATGCAGAATATGAAAACTTTTAAAGACAGCTTTGTAGAAAAAACAACTGTTGAAATTTTTTAATGAGGGATAATATGAAAAGCAAAAGAATAATTGCCTCTGTACTTGCAACAGTAATGGCTTTAACAGCACTTGTCGGCTGTCAAAATTCGGGCGAAAGCTCAAAAGCCGAAACAAGTGCAGGAGAGCAGAACACACAAGCTAACGAGAGCACAGCGCCTGTTGACCCGTATGCCGACATTGATCTGAAGATTTCAAGAATGACAGTCGAGGAAAAGGTAGGTCAGCTGCTTTATGTGAATTGCCGTGGCAACGATATGACCGAGGCGATAAACGATTACCACATTGGCGGAGTTCTGCTGTTTGGAGTTGACTTTGACGGCAAAACAAAGGACGAGGTAAAGGCAGACATAAAAGCCATGCAGGCAACGGCAAAAATTCCGCTTATTATCGGTACAGACGAAGAGGGCGGAACGGTTGTAAGAGCGAGCAATAATCCAAACCTAAGGGAAAGCGCATATCTTTCACCGAGCGAAACCTTTGCAAACGGCGGCTGGAGCGCTGTTGAAGATGACGCATACGATAAGGCGGAGTTTTTGCTTTCGCTTGGTGTAAATGTAAATATGGCGCCTGTCTGCGACATCACTTCCGACCCGGATTCATTTATGTACTACCGCTCGTTTTCGAGTGATGCAAACGATACAAGCAGATTTGTGGATACGGTTGTAAAAGCAAGCAAAGAGAAAAAACTCGGCACTGTATTAAAGCACTTCCCGGGATACGGAGATAACGGCGACACACATTATTCCGACGCTACCGACAGCAGAACTTTCTCGGAATTGCAGAACAACGATTTTCTGCCGTTTCAGGCAGGAATAAAGGCAGGTGCAGACAGTATTCTCGTGTCGCACATAACAGTAAATTCGATTGACAGCGGAAATCCCGCCTCGCTCTCTGAGCCTGTGCATGAGGTTATAAGAGATACGCTTAAATTTGACGGAGTTGTTATGACAGATGACCTCGATATGTTTGCCGTTGATGCCCTTGACATTTACGAGCCACTTTCGGTTGCCGCTTTTAAGGCAGGCAATGACTTCCTCTGCTGTGGTGATGTTGAAACCGAATACAATGCCTTGCTGACTGCTGTGCAGAACGGCGAAATAACAACCGACAGACTTGACGAATCGGTAAAGAGAATTTTAATTTGGAAAAGAAATCTTGATATTTTATAACACTTGCCCGACTGTGATTTTGCAGTCGGGCTTTGCTTTTGTGCAAAGTTAGCTTTAAAAACTCTGAATAAAAGGTTTATATCATAGCTATAATAATTGCCGTTGGTGCGAAAATGAATATTCACGCTGAATATTCATAAAAATATACATTTTATGCAAAAATAAATTCAAAAAATGAATATTCATTATTTCTGTATATATGCATTTTTATACATATATGGAAGATTTATGTCAGTTGTAAAGTGGATTTTGCAGTAAAATTTGTGCACGGACAGCGGAAAAAGGTGCATTTTTTACAATTTTGCACAGTATTGAATATTTATTCAAAAAACACTTGATTTTTTTGGCAGAAAGCGTATAATGTAAGAGTAATATAAATCATTTCTATGGAGGAAATTAAAATGGCTGACAATAAAATTAAAAAAGTTGTTCTCGCTTATTCAGGCGGACTTGACACTTCTATTATTATTCCTTGGTTAAAAGAAAACTATGACAACTGCGAGGTTATCGCTGTTTCGGGTGATGTAGGACAGGGCACAGAGCTTGACGGTCTTGAGGAAAAGGCTATCAAAACAGGCGCATCTAAGCTCTACATCGAAGACCTTAACAAGGAGTTTGTTGACGATTACATCATTCCTACCGTTAAGGCAGGCGCTGTTTACGAGGGCAAGTACCTCCTCGGCACATCTTTCGCTCGTCCTATCATTGCTAAAAGACTTGTAGAGATTGCTAAGGCTGAGGGCGCTGACGCTATCTGCCACGGCTGCACAGGTAAGGGCAACGATCAGGTTCGTTTTGAGCTTGCTATTAAGGCTTATGCTCCTGATATGAAGATTATCGCTCCTTGGAGAACATGGGAGTTCAAGAGCCGTGAAGACGAAATCGAGTACGCTGAAAAGCACAACATTCCGCTCAAGATTAACCGTGAAACAAACTATTCTAAGGATAAAAACCTCTGGCACTTGAGCCACGAAGGTCTTGACCTTGAAGATCCTGCAAACGAGCCAATGTATAACAAGGAAGGCTTCCTTGAGCTTGGCGTTTCTCCTGAGCAGGCTCCCGACAAGGCTGAGTATGTTACAATTTCATTTGAAAAGGGTGTTCCTACAAAGCTTAACGGCGAAGAAATCGACTCTGTTGAGCTTATCAAGGAGCTTAACAAAATCGGCGGCAGAAACGGCGTAGGTATTACAGATATCGTTGAGAACCGTCTTGTTGGTATGAAGGCTCGTGGCGTTTATGAAACTCCGGGCGGCACAATCCTCTATGCAGCTCACAACAAGCTTGAGGAAATCTGCCTTGACAAGGATACACTCCACTACAAAAAGAACCTTTCAAACACATTTGCAGAGCTCGTTTATGACGGCAAATGGTACACACCACTCCGTGAGGCTCTCTCTGCTTTTGTTGACAGCACTCAGGAGTATGTAACAGGTGATGTTAAGTTAAAGCTTTACAAGGGCAACATTATTGACGCAGGCGTTACAAGCCCATATTCACTCTATGATGAAGAAATCGCAACCTTTGATGAGGATCAGGTTTATGATCAGAACGACAGCGCAGGTTTCATCAACCTCTTTGGTCTTCCAATCAAGGTTCGTGCTAAAAAGGGTCTTATTAAATAATTTGACTTAATTAAAATAATTATTCCGGTTCGGGGGCAGGGAAATTCTCTGTCCCTGACAGTTGTTTATACGGATATTTTTAAAAAGCAATATAAAATACTGATATTGTACAAATTAACAACCATTCATTAACCTGAGGTGATTATATGCAGCTTTGGAAGGGCAGATTTAAAAAAGAACTTTCAAAAACCACTAACGATTTTAACAGCTCAATCTCATTTGACAGCCGTATGTATAAAGAGGATATCGAGGGCAGTATTGCTCACGCAACAATGCTCGGCAAGTGCGGTATTATCAAAGAAGAAGAGGCTGACGACATAGTTCAGGGTCTTAAGGGAATCCTTGCAGACATAGAAAACGGCACTCTCCATATTGATATGGAAGCAGAGGACATTCACACCTTTATTGAGGGCGAGCTTACCAAGAGAATAGGCGACAACGGCAAGCGACTTCACACTTCAAGAAGCCGTAACGACCAGGTAGCCGTTGACATTAAGCTTTACCTTAAAAAGGAAGTTGTAAATGTTAAAAAGCTCGTTGTTGACCTTATCAAGGTTATTGCAGACAAGGCGGAAAAGTACAGCGAAACCGTTATGCCCGGCTACACTCACTTGCAGAGAGCGCAGCCAATCACCTTTGGTCACCACCTTTTAGCCTATGGCGAAATGCTTTTAAGAGATGTGTCAAGACTTGAGGACTGCTTAAAGAGAATGGACGAAATGCCGCTCGGTTCTTGCGCCTTAGCCGGCACAACTTATCCTATTGACAGAACAATTACTGCCGAGCTGCTCGGTTTTGAAAGAATTACAAACAACTCGCTTGACGGCGTGTCCGACAGAGATTACTGCATTGAGTTTGCGTCTGTTCTTTCAATTATTATGGTGCATCTTTCAAGATTTTCAGAAGAAATCATTATGTGGTGCAGCTGGGAATTTAAATTCATTGAGCTTGATGACGCATTTTCAACAGGCTCGTCAATTATGCCGCAGAAAAAGAACCCCGATATTGCAGAGCTTGTTCGTGGCAAGAGCGGCAGAGTTTTTGGCGACAATATGACATTGCTCACAATTATGAAAGGCATCGCCCTTGCATACAATAAGGATATGCAGGAGGACAAAGAGGCAATTTTTGACGCTGTTGATACAGTTAAAATGTGCCTTACAGCCTTTACTCCAATGCTCGATACAATGAGAGTTATTCCGCAGAATATGCGTAAAGCGGCAGCAGGCGGATTTATCAACGCTACCGATTGTGCAGACTGGCTCACAAAGAACGGTGTTCCGTTCAGAGATGCGTACAAGGCAACAGGCGAACTCGTTGCAAGATGTATTGAGCTTGGTACAGACCTTGAAAACCTCCCGATTGATGAGTACAAAAAGGTTTGTGATGTATTTAACGATGATGTTTACAGAGCAATTTCACTTGAAACTTGTACAAACGAAAGAAAAGCATTCGGCGGCCCTGCCTCTGAAAATGTAAAGGCACAGGCAAAGCGTGTGGCTGAGATTGCTAAGAATTTATAATGCGTAATCGGCTTACCCTATAACGGGAAAGACTTTAGAAAATCAGCATACAAAGGATTGATTAAAATGATAAAAGCAGGTATTGTAGGCGCAACAGGCTATGCCGGTGCCGAGCTTGTAAGACTTCTGACAAGTCACCCCGAGGCTGAAATTTCAGCTATCAGCTCGGTTTCTTTTGAAGGTCAGAAGTTAAGCGATGTTTATCCGTCATATACATTTTTAAACGATATGGTCTGCGAAGACCAAGACGCTGTTGTTGAGAAAAGCGATGTTATCTTCGCCGCACTTCCCCACGGTCTTTCACAGGAACTTGCCGAAAAGTGCATAAGCGCAGGCAAGGCTTTCATTGACCTCGGCGCAGACTTCCGCCTTGAGAGCGAGGAAGAGTATACAGAATGGTACGGCGGCACTTTCCTTGATAAAAAGCTCCACGAGCAGGCTGTTTACGGACTTCCTGAATTTTTCAGAGATAAAATCAAGGGCAAAAAGTTAATTGCAAACCCCGGCTGCTACACTACCTGTTCTCCACTTGCCATTGCTCCGGCAGTTGCAAACGGACTTGTAAGTACAAAGGGTATTATTTGTGACTGCAAGAGCGGTGTTACGGGCGCAGGCAGAAAGCCTACACAAGGCAATCATTTCCCTGAGCTTAACGAGGGATTTCACGCTTATAAGGTTGCCTGCCACCGCCACACACCCGAAATTGAGCAGACACTTTCAAAACTTTCGGGCGAAGATGTAACAATTACATTTGTGCCGCACCTTTTGCCTGTAAACAGAGGTATTCTTGCCACTGTTTATGCAGACATTAACGAGGGCGTTACTTTTGAGCAGATCAGAAAGGCTTACGAGGATTTCTACAAAGACGAGTTTTTTGTAAGACTACTTGACGACGGCAAATGCGCCGACATTCACAATGTGCGTTACTCAAACTTTTGTGATGTTTCAATTCATCACGATAAAAGAGCAAATAAGCTTGTGGCTTGCGCAGCTATTGACAATATGGTTAAGGGTGCAGCAGGTCAGGCAATTCAGAATATGAACATTATCTTTGGACTTGACGAAAAAACAGGTCTTGTTATTGTTCCACCTGCTTTTTAATCGGTAAAAGCAAATAAAAAACGGAGGCTTTATTATGGGAAATTACAGATTTATCGAAGGCACAGTTACTTCTCCTATGGGTTTTACAGCAGCCGGTATTTGTGCGTCAATCAAGCCGTCAAACAAAACAAAGCGTGACCTTGCGCTGATTTATTGCGACACTCCCTGTACGGCGGCGGCTGTTTATACCAAAAACCTTGTTAAAAGCTCAGCTATTGAGGTAACAAAAAAGCACCTCGAAAACGGCGTGGCTCAGGCGGTTATCGTAAATTCCGGCAATGCAAACACCTGCAACGCAAACGGATATGACATTGCAAATCATATGTGCCTTATTGCAGGCGAAACGCTCGGTGTAAAAGCGGAAGATGTTATCGTTGCATCAACAGGTGTTATCGGTCAGCCTCTGCCTATTCAGCCTATTTTAAAGGCTTGCGTTTATATGAAAGGTCACCTTACAAAAGAGGGCGGCACAGACGCAGCCGAGGCTATTATGACAACCGATACGGTAAAAAAAGAAATGGCTATGCAGATGGAGCTTGACGGCAAAACCGTTACAATCGGCGGCATTGCAAAGGGCAGCGGTATGATTCACATTAATATGGGTACTATGCTCTCTTTTGTTACAACAGATGCGGCTGTTTCTTCGGATATGCTGCGTGAGGCTCTGCGTGAGGCTGTTGAGGACAGTTACAATATGGTAAGCGTTGACGGCGATACATCTACAAACGATACCCTTGCTATTATGGCATCGGGCAAAGCCGGCAACAGAATGATTACCAATAAAAACGAAGATTACTATACATTCTTAAGCGGACTTACCGCAGCTTTCAGAGCACTTGCAAAGAAACTTGCAGGTGACGGCGAAGGTGCAACAAAACTTCTTGTTTGCAAGGTTGAGGGTGCTAAGAGCAAGCCCAACGCTGTTAAAGTTGCAAAGAGCATTATCGGTTCAAGCCTTGTAAAAGCCGCAATGTTCGGTTCGGACGCTAACTGGGGCAGAGTTCTTTGTGCAATCGGTTACAGCGGCGCAGATGTTGATGTTAAAAAGGTAGATGTATCTTTTGAGTCGGCTAAGGGCAGTATCCTTGTTTGCAAAGACGGCGCAGGGGTTGAGTTCTCGGAAGAAAAGGCAAAGGAAATTCTGCTTGAAAAGGAAATCAATATTTTGGTTTCACTTAATGACGGCTATGGCTATGCCGAAGCTTACGGTTGTGACCTTACCTATGATTATGTAAAGATTAACGGAGATTACAGAACCTAATTGGCAATTGTATTTTTTAAATTACAGTTTATCTCACAAGTAAGTTAAATAATTAAAAATTTAGGTCAAGCCTTTTTAAAGGCTTGCGGGTTTGGGCAGCGCCCATAATATCTTCCGATATTACAATTTATCGGGCGCAAACAGCGACGCTGTTTGCGTGCTAAAACTTAAGTTTGAAAAAACAGGCGACAGCCATTAAAAAAGACCTATATTTTATTAACGAAACAACTAATTCCTTTTATTATTGCTATCGCTTTTAAAGGCTAACGCCGTTTTGTTCAAGCCGCCAAACAGCAAGCTGTTTGGCTATCAAAAAATTTGCGTTAGCAAAAAGTATTTGTGGGCTTTGCCCACACCCACAACCTTTGAAAAGGTTGACCAAACTTTTATAATTAATTGGCAAAGTAATTTGCCAAACCATAATTTATCTGAAAAACGGGCATTAAATTTATATCAGGGGAAATGAGAAATGGATATTAATAAAAGAGCAAAAGTCTTAATACAGGCAATGCCGTATATTCGTAAATTCAGCGGCGAAACAATCGTTGTAAAATACGGCGGCAACGCAATGGTAAACGATAAACTTAAAAGCGCAGTTATGAGCGATATAGCACTTATGCGACTTGTAGGCGTTAATGTTGTGCTTGTTCATGGCGGCGGCCCTGAAATAAATGCAATGCTTAAGGCAGTCGGTAAAGAAAGCAAGTTTGAAAACGGTATGCGTGTTACCGACGAAGAAACTATTGATATTGTGCAGATGGTGCTTGCAGGCAAGGTAAACAAAAACCTTGTTCAGCTTATGGAAAAACACGGCGGCAAGGCAATCGGTCTTTGCGGTCTTGACGGCAATATGCTTATGGCGGAAAAACTTGTTACAAGCGCTGACCTCGGCTATGTAGGCGAGATTAAAGAAGTAAATCCCGAACCTTTGCAGAATGTTATCAACAACGGTTATATTCCGATTGTGGCTACCGTTGCAAGCGGTTATGACGGAAATGTTTATAATGTAAACGCTGATATTGCCGCCGCTCACATTGCGGCAAAAATCGGCGCTAAAAAGCTCATTCTTATGACAGATATAAGAGGTCTTTTGAGAGATGTAAACGACGAAGACTCGCTCATATCTGTTGTAAATGTCAGCGAAGTTCCTATGCTCAAGCGTGAGGGCATTATCAAGGGCGGTATGATTCCTAAGATTGACTGCTGCGTTGAGGCTGTAAGGAGCGGCGTAAGCAGAGCACATATTATTGACGGCAGAATTGAGCACTCTATCCTCATTGAAATGTTCAGTGATGAGGGTATCGGCACAATGTTCTATTAATAGATTTGCAAATATTTTGCCTACGGGCAGTTGATAAGGAAAAACAGATATGATAATCAGAGAAATGACAATAGCAGATTACGAGGAGGTATTTGCCCTTTGGCAGATTACCTCTAAAAGAGCCTTGTCCAAGGCTGACGAAAAAGCAAAAATAGAATCTTATCTGACAAGAAGCGAGGGTATGAGCAAGGTTGCCGTTATTGACGGCAAAATTGTCGGCACTGTACTTGCAAGCCATGACGGCAGACGGGGCTTTATTCACCATATGGCAGTTCTGCCCGACTACCGCAGAAAGCGCATCGGACACGAGCTTGCCAAAAGTGCGATTGAGGCTATTAAGGAACAGGGAATAGATAAAACTCATATTTTCTGCTATCAGAACAACACCACAGGTCAGAGCTTTTGGCAGGATTTCGGATTTAAAAAGCGTGAGGATATATTTGTTTTTTCTTTTAATAATGAAGATGTAGATAACACTTAAGGGAGTGGGAAAATGAATACAAAGGAAAAGGATTCGCAGTACATAATGCACACTTACGGCAGATACAATGTAGCTTTAAAAAGCGGTAAGGGTGCTGTTGCGTATGATGAGGACGGCAAAAAATATGTAGATGTTGCATCGGGTATCGGCGTAAACAGTCTTGGCTGGTGCGAGGACGGCTGGGTAAAGGCAGTCAGCGAGCAGGCTAACACAATTCAGCATATGTCAAACTACTTTTATTGCCCGCAGGCAAGTAATCTTGCCGAAAAGCTCTGTACACTTACAGGCTTTTCAAAGGTATGCTTCGGAAACAGCGGTGCGGAGGCTAATGAATGTGCCATTAAAGTTGCGAGAAAATACAGCTTTGATAAGTACGGTGCTGACCGCAATGAGATTATTACACTCAACAATTCTTTCCATGGCAGAACAGTAACCACTCTTTCCGCAACGGGACAAGATGTGTTTCACAACTACTTTTTCCCGTTTACTCAGGGATTTTCTTATGTAGACGCAAACGATATGAACGCACTTGAAAATGCCGTAACCGACAAAACCTGTGCGGTTATGCTTGAGCTTATTCAGGGCGAGGGCGGTGTAAATATTCTTGACAAAGATTATGTGCAGAGCCTTGTTAAATTCTGCAACGAAAAGGATATTTTGGTTATCGTTGACGAGGTGCAGACAGGCGCAGGCAGAACAGGCAAGCTGTTCGCTTTCCAAAATTTTGATGTAAAACCTGATATTTTTACCGTTGCAAAGGGAATAGGCGGCGGACTTCCGATCGGCTTATGCGTTTGCGGCGAAAAACTAAAAGATGTAATGTCACCGTCAACCCATGGCACAACTTTTGGTGCAAACCCTGTTGTTTGCGCAGGCGCAAACTATGTGCTTGATAAAATTTCAAAGCCCGAGTTCCTCTCCGAGGTTGAGTCAAAGGGTAAATATATAGAAGAAAAAGTCCTCAAAATGGACGGCGTAAAGGCTGTTCGCAGAATGGGACTTATGATTGGCATTGAGCTTGAAAACGGCGACGCTCACGACATTGCGGCAAAATGCGTAGAAAACGGACTTATTATTATTACCGCAAAGTCGCTTTTGAGAATGTTGCCGCCGCTCAACATTACAAAGGAAGAAATCGACCTTGCACTCAGTATTCTTGAAAAAACATTAGAGGAGAATTAAAATGAAGCATTTACTTAAACTTGAAGATTGGTCAACAGATGAAATCATCAATACACTTAACCTTGCTGACCAGCTTAAATATGAGCAGAAGCACGGCATTGAGCACAAAATTCTTGCCGGCAAAACTCTTGGTATGATTTTTGAGAAGTCAAGCACAAGAACAAGAGTATCTTTTGAAGTAGGTATGACACAGCTCGGCGGTTATCCGCTCTTCCTTTCATCCAATGATTTACAGATCGGCAGAGGCGAGCCTGTTCAGGATACAGCAAGAGTTCTCTCTCGTTTTCTTGACGGTATTATGATAAGAACATTTAAGCAGGAAGAAGTTGAGGCTCTTGCAGAGCACGGTTCTATTCCGATTATCAACGGTCTTACAGACTACTGCCACCCATGTCAGGTGCTCGCAGACCTTATGACAATTCGTGAGTTTAAGGGTAAACTTGAGGGACTTAAAATGTGCTTTATCGGTGACGGCAACAATATGATGAATTCACTCATCGTGGGCGCACTCAGCACAGGTATGTCTTTCTCTGCAGCTTGCCCAAAGGGATATATGCCGCCTGAACACATTATTGAATTCGGTAAAAAGTACGGCAACGGCAAATTTGAAATTGTTGAAGACCCAATGGAGGCTGCAAAGAACGCTGATGTTGTTTATACAGATGTTTGGGCATCTATGGGACAGGAAGAGGAGAAGAAGATCCGTGAACAGGCATTTGCCGGCTATCAGGTAAACAAAGAGCTTATGTCTGTTACAAATCCGGAGTGTATGGTTCTTCACTGCTTACCTGCTCACCGTGGCGAAGAAATCACTGCCGATGTATTTGAAGAGCATGCCAATGAAATCTTTGAAGAGGCAGAAAACAGACTCCACGCTCAAAAGGCTGTTCTTGTTGAATGTATGTCAGATAAAAAAGTTCGTGAATAATTACAAAAATATAAATGTAAATAAAATTGTTTGTGAGTGTTTAGTACAAAAAACTAAAAATCGACATAATTTTAGAGCTAAGTATTTACAAAAAAGAATTATTATGGTAGAATATATTACAAAGTAGATAATTGGGTGTGTTATAATTTCATACTTGATGCTCTACTAAAATACTTTAGAGAGGCGGTATAAATAATGAAAAAGTTATCTGCAATCCTTGCATCAGCAACAGTTATTGCTATGGCTACTGTGCCGGCTTTTGCCGCTGGTATCAACAGTGCAGAACAAGCTGTACTTGACAAGCTTTCAGAAGTAAACACAAGCTACAACGGTGGTTTTGTTACTAATGCTGATGAGATGCTCAACCAGGCTGAAAACTACTTCAACACTATTGACATGACAGACGCAGAATCTAAGGAGATTATTGCGGACATCAATGATGCTGTAGATTACCTTAAGTCACAGGGTGCTTCAACTGTTAAGGATCTTAACAAAGCTCAGAAGCAGGAGCTCTTCACTTATGGTCAGAAGGCTGCTAATGTAATCGGTGTTACAGTTTCTTACGACAAGGCAACTAAGACTGTTTCAGCTACTGACAAGAACGGCAACGCAATTGTTAGCACAAAGGTTACAACTGACAGTAAGGGTAACACAACAACTACAAGCAATGCTATTGCTACAACAGGCGCTAATGTAAACACATTCGCTGTTGCTACAGTTGCAGGCGCAGCGGTTGCTCTCGCAGCAGGTGCTACAGTTGTTCTTTCTGTTAAAAAAAGAGAAAGAGCTTGATTGTGAATGCCTGATATGAAAAATACCAGACACAGGCATAAAAAAATTGGTGGGAAGGGTTTTTTAATTCTTCCCTCTATATTTTTTGTGGTAATTTATCTTTTAGGCTACCTTGTACTTATGCCGTCATCTTCTTTAATTTCGGCAGCAGGTCTTATGTTTTCGGACTCTGCAAGAGATTATTCCACAGAATATAACAATATATTTGTGCCGGTGTCAGAAAACAAAAATGAAACCGATTCAAGTAATAAACTGCTTATAAGTGAAATCCAATACCCAAAGACAGGTGAGCAGTTCGGCGAACTTATCATAGAGGATTGCTCTATTGACAATAACCTTTTCTTCGGCGACGGAAATGTTGCGCTGCGAAACGGCGTAGGCATATATAACGGCAGTTTTATACCGGGTTACGGAAAAACAATTCTTGTTGCCGGACACAACAATACATATTTTAACGGACTTAAAAACGCTAAGGCAGGGCAGACTGTTACCATTAAGACAAGCTACGGCAATTACACATACGAAATTACCGATACGGCTGTAAAGAAAGCGACAGACACCTCTGCGTATGATTTAAGCGCAAATGAAGAAAATCTCATAATGTATACCTGTTATCCGTTTGACGAGCTTGGTCTTACAGATCAGAGATTTTTTGTGTATGCAAAATATGTTTCAGGTCCTCAGATTGATAAAACATCAAAGGAGGGCTGAATATGTCAACAGTTAAAAAGATAGTTAATATATTGCTTTCACTTGTGCTTGCGGTGCTTTTAACAGTGCTTGCGTATGCTGTTTCGCTGCAGTTCACACTGTTTAATGACAGCTTTATGCTTGACAATATGAACACCTGCAATTACATAACCGAGAAAAAGGACGAGATAACAAGCAGTTTGACCGACCTCGGTTATGCAAGCGGACTTGAAGAGGACTTTTTCAACGGCTTGCTTGATGAAATAATGATTCACGAGGATACTGAAAAGTATATACAGGATTATTATTCGGGCGAGGGCAGTGTGATTGATAAAACAGCTTTTAAACAGGCGTTTAATACAGCGCTTGACGATTATATAGAGCAAAAGGGCATAAGCGCCGACAGTGTTTCGAGCGAAAACAGGGAATACCTTATAAAAGAGGCAGCTAAAATTTATAAGCAGTCGCTGGAATTGCCGTTTTTCGGAACATTAGCGGGCAGATTTCAGAATGTTAAAAAGCTGTTGCCGTTTGTAATTGCAATATGTGCAGTGCTTTCGGCGCTGATTTGCGTAATATTTGTATTGTCAACAAAATGGAAACATAGGGCAGTGCGCCATATTTATTATGCAACAGCCGCCACATTTTTGACAACATTGGTATTGCCGATAGTAATTTTGCTGTCAAAGAAGATTGAAACCTTTAACATAGCGTCAAGAGCAACATATATGCTGTTTGTATCTTGTGCAAATAACATTATAATGTGCGTGCTTGCGTGCTCACTGTTCTTTTTAATAGTATCGGTGGCATTGTTCTTGGTTTATAAAAAGCTGTATAAAAAAGCGGTAAGCTGATTTAGAAAAGTATTAAGATACCCGATTGTAGCAAAGGCTATAATCGGGTTTTTGTTTGCTGTTTTGCAGTGATGGGGTGGGGAAAATCAGACTAACTTTTTAAGAAAATGACAAAATTATAAATTATTACTAAGCTTCAGTCGGGCAACAAAGTAAAGCAAAAGCTAAACTCTCCGTCCCGAAGTAAAAAGTTTGGTCAACCTTTTCAAAGGTTGTGGGTGTGGGCAACGCCCACAAATACTTTATGCTATCGCAAATTTTGATAGCCAAACGGCTTGCCGTTTGGCGGCTTGAACACAATGGCGAAAGCCAATGCGACAGCAGCATAGAAAAGATACTCCCTATAATTTGTGCCGTCATTGCTACGCAATGACGGCACATTATTTTAACTATTCCCCTTTTTAAGGCTATCGCCTGTTTTCAAAACATTGTCTTAGCACGCAAACAGCAAAGCTGTTTGCGCCCGATAATTTGTTGCAAAGGAAACTTTTTATGGGCTCTGCCCAAACCCGCAAGCCTTTAAAAAGGCTTGACCTGAATTTTAAATTCATTAAACTAAACTTTGTGTGCTAAACAAAAACCTGCCCGAGTCAGAATTAACTGAATCGGGCAGGTTTAATTTAATTATTAATTAAGTTAGGTTAATTATGCCGCAAAGTCTGTAACTTCTTTATTATTTGCAACTGTTTTAACCTGTTCTATAAGCTTGCTTGGATTTGTCTTGTAAAGGTGTCCTACGCTTTCGCCGTTTACCTCTGCAAGATATTTGTTTCCGTCTGCATTATAGAATTTAACGGTATCTGTACTGCCGTCTGAATATTTATATTCGGCGGTAAATACTGCGTTGCCGCTTGGCTTGTCGGCTGTTGTGTCGCTCTTTGTAAGCAATGTGAGGTTCTGGAAGAATGTTGAGAAGTACGATGAGTTAAGCTCGTTATCCTTATATACTACTGTGGTAGTAGTTGAGGTTGACTCCTCGCCGTCCTCGTTTGTTGTGGTGGTTTCCTTTGTACTTATATCAAATGTATAAGTGTCAGAACCGTTATTAATTGTAAGGGTTGATACCGCCGACATAAGTGGGTGAAGTACATACTCCGAAGTGAGCTTTTCGTAGCTCATATCTACCCATGGAAGATTTGCAGATGCCATTGTATATACAACTTTTCCGCCCTTTGGCATAATGTTTACTTTGCCTGAGCTGTCAGGCTTAGATGCAATAAGGCTTACTGTTGTGTCGGGATATACCGCCTCAATAGCTGCATACGGGTCGCTGAGTCCAAGCTCCTTGAGCTGTGCGTCTGACGGATTTACCATTTTTACAGATTCGGCAAACAAGCCTCTGATTGCACCCGAAACCTTACTGCTTGCATCTTCGTTTGCATAGGTCTTTTTAGGTGATGTGATAACTGTTGTTGCCGAGTTTTTGCCGTCATTGTTAGGTTCAAGCACTACACTTTGTGGGAAGTTCTTGCCCGAAAGTGTAATTTTGCTGTACTGCGAATTATCTGTGTTTGATGCTGCGTCGTTAATTGCCTTTGAGAACATATCTGTAAGGCTGTATGAGAACGAATCGACTGCGTCACTCCCTACAAGGTAGATTGTGTCGGATGTGCCAAACTTTACATATGTTCCTGCCGATGACGGTGCGTCACCGCCCACAATAATTTTTGCCTTTGTATTGTCTGTGTAGGTAACGAGAACTGTTGCCTTTGGACTGTCAAAACCGCATTCTGATGCCTTTGCGCCGTCAAGGCTTATTACCTTGCTGAAGTCAAGCGCCGCCGCATCGTTTGCGATTGCATCAGGAAATCCTGTCTGCAATGAGAAGTCCTCAAATCCTACAAGTGTATATACGGTTTTTTCTGTTTTGCCGTTATCGTCAACCGGAGTTTCAGACTTTATTTCCATTGTGCCGGAGGTGTTTTCAACATTGATTGTTGAAATTTTTGCCGGTACATATTCAAGCAATGTGCCGTAGCTGTTGTTTTCAATTTCGCCCTTATCGTTGGTATTGATTTTTGCCTGGTGCATTCCGTTTTCATCAACCGAGGTTGACATATCAATACCCTTATCAATGCTGTCCATCGGATTGGCATCGTCACCCGCTTTTGGCAGGAATATGAGCAGCAGCATAACGCCTACAAGCACTACCGCCGCAATAGCTATGATGATGAGAAGTTTTACATTCTTTTTCATTATTTATTCCTCCTGCGCAGCCACATTACAATGCCTGTTACAAGTACGGCAACAGGAACTAATACGACAAATATTACAAAGAGAGTGTTCTTTGTTGTAGCATCTGTAATGCCAAGCTCTGCATTGTTCATTGACTTGCTCTCAATGGTAATGCCTGCGTCATCCTTGTTTGCAAGGGTGTTGATTGTGTTCATAAGGTAGCCTGAGTTGTTAAAGCTGTTGTAAGACATAATGTCTGAAGTAAACATTGAGTATGAACCGAATACAACTACCTTTGAAGAAGAATTGTCTGTGTTTGACTTAACACCCTCGGCGGCTATGTTTACAGCCTCGTTTGTGAGATTGTCCTTGTAGTTCCAATTTTCGTCAGCATCAGTAGGACGAATACCTGCCGAATTTGAAGTTGTAAGAAGTGCGTGTGCCACACTTGTGTCTGAAAGTGTGATAGCTCTTGAGAAGAGTGTAACAACAGGAATGTTAGGATTTTTAAGTCCTTTTGTGTAGTAGTCTGTGTAGTCAACAGTGAAGATGAACGGCGAGGTGTTGCTTACAAGGCGGTCTGTGCTTGTTTCATATACATAGCCGTCATTTACCTGCATACCCCACTCGTTTAAGAGACTGTCAAGGTTCGGAGTTTCAATGCTGTTTTCGGTAGGAATGTAAATAAGGTTTCTGCCGTACTTGCCGTCATTGTCGAGCCACTTTGAAAGCTTTTCCACTGCACCCTCGTCAAGGTCAACCGACGGCGCATAGAGAATAGCAAACTTGGCATCATTGTCGAGGTCGCCTGTTGCAAGAGTAACATCGTTTACCTGATATGCGTTGTTTTGAAGAAGTGTTTTGATAGCTGTGCTGTCCTGCTCCTGATTACCTGTAATCATATCAACAATTACCTTGTCGTCTGTGGTAACATTGAGGATAGCTGTAACAACACCCTGCTCTACAAGTGAAGATGTTACATAGTAAGAGCCGTACTGTGCGTAGTAATTCTTGTCGTATTCAAAGCAATCGTCAATAGTAAGCACTCTGTACTGGTCGCCGCACTCAACAATCATCATATTTGAGTTCTTTGTCCAGTCTGCATCTGTGTATTTCTGTGCGATTGACGGGTTGCTTGAAAGGTCAACATACTTGAGCTTGATTTTGCCGTTTGAGGCACTCTCCATTTTTTCAAGGAGCTTGTTAGCCTGAATGTAGTAGTTGCCCGACGCCTCAAACTTTTCCTCTGTGGCAAGAACTGTAATTGTAATGTCCTTGTCAATATGAGATACATAGTCTACGGTGTCGTTTTCAAGTGCAAAAGAAGACTCCTTTGTAAAGTCGATTACCATATTCGGGAATCTGTTTACGAGAAGTGAAACTATAATATTGAGAACAACCACAAGTGCGATTACAACCGCTACTACGGCAATCGCAACCGAGCCGTGGCGTGCTTTTCTTGATTTTAAGAAAGCCTTTAATCCGCCTTTTTTCTTGTCTTTCTTAGGTTTGTCGGCTTTTTTCGGATTTGTCGATTTAGCATCGGTATTTTCGTTTTTTACCTCGGCAGTGTTTTCTGCCGCAGTGTCTTTTTTAAATTCGCTCATTGCTCTTTACCTCCTTAGCTCCAGCGTCTTTTTTCGAGTACACGAGCGGTAAAGAACAAGAACAATCCCGTAACACTCAAAAAGAATACAATATCGGTAAGGTTAAGCATACCGTATGTGAAGTTTGTGTAGTATGTAAGAAAATCAATCTTTTTTACAATAGTTGCAATCCAGTCAACTGTAATGTAGCTTGAAAGATTGCTGAGCATATAGATGAGCAAGCCTACGCCCATACCTGCAACAGCAGAGATAATCATACTTTCTGTGAGAACAGAGATGAAAACATCAATCGCAATAAGCGCTGCGCCCAAAAGAAGAAGTCCAAAGTATGTGCAGAGTACAACCGCCCAGTCGGGAGTTGTGAAGAATGAAATTACAAGTGCATACACTACAAAGATAAGTGAGCAGAGTGCAAAGAGGATAAATGCGCCGAGGAACTTGCCCATTACAATTTCAAACAGGCTTGTAGGTGATGTGAGAAGTGCCTGGTCTGTGCGCTGACGCTTTTCCTCCGAAAAGGTCTTCATTGTTATAATAGGAATAACAAAAAGAATGATAATGAACATATTGCCAAATACATATGTAAGGCTTGCGGAGTCGTTTTCAATACATATCATACTGAAAAACAATCCCGAAAACAGAAAATACACCGCCATTACAACATAGGCAACGGCTGAATTAAAATAAGAAGAAAGCTCTCGCTTTAAGATTGCAACCATTATTTTTTACCTCCGACTGCGTCATAATTGCCGTTAGTAGTTAGCTTGAGGAACATTTCCTCAAGTGTTTCGTTGCCCGACTGCATATCGAGAATAGGGCAATTTATTCTTGACATTGCATTGAACACATCACGGCGAATGTCATGCTCATTTTCGTACTCAACCATATATTTAGCTGAATTACCGCTTTTATCGGAAATTTTATTTACACGAATAACCGCAGGAATATTTTTGATTGCCGAAATAATGTCTGAAGAAGTACCCTCAACCACGAGTGCGAGCTTTTCCTCGCCTGCTGTTGAAGAAGAAAGCTCGTCTGTCTTTGCATCGGCAACAATCTTGCCGTTTGAAATAACAAGGATTCTGTCGCAGGTTGCGGAGATTTCCGACAGCACATGAGATGAGAATATAATAGTATGCTTTTTGCCGAGACTCTTAATCAGCTTTCTGATTTCAATAATCTGCTTAGGGTCAAGACCGACAGTCGGCTCGTCAAGAATAAGTACAGGCGGATTGCCGAGTAAAGCCTGAGCAAAGCCTACACGCTGGCGATAACCTTTTGAAAGGTTTTTAATGATTCTGTCTGCCTGCTCAGTAATACGAACAAGTCGCATAACCTCTTCAATGTGTTCCTTTTTGGGGAGCTTGACCTTTTTGAGGTCAAACATAAATTCAAGATACTTTTTCACTGACATATCAGTGTAGAGCGGCGGAATTTCGGGAAGATAACCGATTTTGGATTTAGCCTCTTTCGGATTTTCGAGAATTTCCTTTCCGTCAATTTTTACAGTGCCCGATGTGGAAGAAATATACCCCGTTATCATATTCATAGTGGTAGATTTTCCGGCACCGTTCGGGCCAAGAAATCCGAGGATTTCGCCCTCGCCAACAGTAAAGCTGATGTTGTCAACAGCCCTGATGTTGCCGTAGTTTTTTGTAAGGTTTTTAACCTCAACCATGTGACTTGTTCACTCCTTAATAATAGTAAGCGTATTGTTTACTCTGTGCTTTTGCAGAGCCATAATACAACATTTTACATTATACTATATAAAATCGGCTTTGTGTATATTTTTTATGAAAAATCCTAGTAGCTATACAAATTTTCATTTTTTCGTCACATATCAGAATAAAATTTGCTAATCGGTTAAAAACTAAAGGTAATAAATATTATAAAGAGGAATAGTTATGGATTATATAAATGCATTTTGGACAGGCGGACTTATTTGCGTAATCGGTCAGATTTTAATTGACAAAACAAAACTTACTCCCGCCCGAATACTTACAGGCTTTGTGGTGGCAGGTGTGATTTTGGGTGCAGTCGGACTTTACGAACCCTTCGCCGAGTTTGCAGGCGCAGGCGCATCTGTACCGATAAGCGGCTTTGGTTTTTTGATGAGTCAGGGTGTAAAAGAGGGACTTGCTGCGGACGGCGCACTCGGTGTTCTTACAGGCGGACTAAAAAGTGCGGCGGCAGGCATTGCGGCGGCAATATTCTTTGGCTTGATTGCAGGTTTAATCACCAAGTCGGGCGATAAATAATATATTTTTTCAAAAGGAATCCGATTGTTATGTCGGGTTCCTTTGCTTTTTTTGACCTTACATAAAGCACCGTATAAGCATAGTCGGCTCCGTTAAATTTTACAAAGCATAAGGCATAATACACATAAGCAACTCAAACTATTTGTAAATATTGCCGTATTTATTTTTTAATTAGTAAAATTATGGTAATTTTGATAATTATGTGATAATATTATTTATGACAGAAATTCAAAAATAGGGCAGATTGCCCTTTAAATTAATTTTGAAAGGAGTAATCAAACCAATGAACAAGCACGGAATGCTAAAAGCGACAAGCGTTGCAATTGCACTTTGCACCGTTATGTCAAGCACAACCTTTGCATTCTCAACAGTGGCAAGTGCTGCTACCGTTGATACTACAGAAAAAGTATCTGCTTCTACAACAAAGAGCAAGGATAACTTTTCTTGGGACAATGCATCGGTTTACTTTCTCTTAACCGACCGTTTTAGAAACGGAAACACATCAAACGACCACTCATACAACAGAGGTCTTGACCAGAGCGGTAAGGTTCTTTCTAACATTGATGACAGAGCTACTTTCCACGGCGGCGACTTTGCCGGTGTTACACAGTCTATCGAAGATGGTTATTTCAATAACCTCGGTGTAAACGCAATCTGGATTTCCGCTCCGTATGAGCAGACACACGGTTATGTGGTAGGCAGCGACGGTAATCCAAGTTACGCTCACTATTCATACCACGGCTACTATGTTCTCGACTACACACAGACAGATGCAAACTTCGGTACTGCCGAGGAGTTTGAAACTCTTGTTGACACAGCTCACGAGCACGGCATCAGAGTTATTATGGATATCGTAATGAACCACTCAGGTTACAACTCACTTTACGATATGGCAGAGTATGGTTACGGCACAGTAGCACCGGGCTGGGAAGACTCATACTATTCACATAAGAATGTTAACAACAAAACATATCACAGCTTTATCGACTACAATACAAATGCAGAAGACTGGGCTAACTGGTGGGGTCCTGATTGGATTCGTTGCGGTGTAGCAGGTTATACAGAAGGTGGTGGAAGTGACCTCACAAGATCTCTTGCGGGTCTTCCTGACTTTAAAACAGAACAGGCTTCTAAAGTAGGTCTTCCAAAAATTCTCCAGACAAAGTGGAGCAGAGAGGGCAGACTTGATTCTGAAACAGCAAAGATTAATAACTTCTTCACCAAAACAGGCAGAAACGCGACTGTAAGCAACTACCTTGCAGGCTGGCTTTCAGAGTGGGTAAGAGAGTACGGTGTTGACGGTTTCCGTTGCGATACCGCAAAACACGTTGAATTTGCTTCTTGGAAAAACCTTAAGAATGCTTGTGTTGACGCTCTTAAAGAGTGGAGAGCAAACAACCCTGACAAGCCGGGCGCAGACTGGGATGAAGATTTCTGGATGACAGGTGAATGTTGGGATCACGGTGTTAATAAGGACGGCTACTACACACAGGGCGGATTTGATTCAATGATCAACTTCTCAACTCAGGGTGGCGGACTTTTAAGCGCAGGCAGAGTTAAGGGCACATATGATGGATTTGCAAAGGCTATCAATAACGATGACAGCTTCAATGTTCTTTCTTATGTATCTTCACACGACTCTGTTCTCGCAAGAGGCGACCTTATAGGTACAGGTTCAGGTCTTCTTTTATGCCCGGGCGGAATTCAGATATTCTACGGTGACGAAACAAACCGTCCAATGGTAGCAGGTGTTCCTAACGACGGTAACGGCGGCGCAGGTCACTCACTCAGAAGTGATATGAACTGGGACTCAATGGATACAAATGTTCTTGAGCATTGGCAGAAAGTTGGTACATTCCGTAACAACCACATCTCTGTAGGTGCAGGCTCTAACACAAGCCTTACATCAACATCAGGTTATGCTTTTGCAAGAGATTATGACAAGAACGGCATTACAGATAAGGTAATCGGCTGTATCTATGCTAATGCAAATACTGATGTTACAATCAGCGTTGGCGACACTTGGAGCGACGGTCAGTATCTTGTAAATGCTTACGATCAGTCATCTGCTGTTGTATCAAACGGTAAGGTTACATTCAACAGCGGCAAGAACGGTACAATCCTCGTTGAAGAGCCTGACGGCAGACCGCTTATGTCTGTTAAGGGTGACGCAGAGTTTACAGGTACACAGACTGTTACAGTAAGCCTTGACAAGTGCGAGCAGGCTAAGTGCTCTGTTGACGGCGGTAACAAGTTTATCGTAAAAGACGGCGACACAATCACAATCGGTAACACAGCTTACGATGGCGATACAATTACAATTACTCTTGAGGCAGAGAACGAGATCGGTTCTTCCGAGTCAAAAGCAACATTCAAGAAAAAAGCACAGGGCGGCACAACAGCTCCTGTAAAAACAACATCTCGTCTTGTTGTAAAGACAGCTGACGGTTCAGCTCCTTATGTATATGCTTGGACAGGCGCAAGCAACACACTTCTCGGTGCATGGCCTGGCACACAGCTTACATCTAAGGATGATAACGGTAACTACTATGTTGACCTTAATACAACAGAAGCTTACAATGTAGTGCTCAATACCGGCAAAGGCGGCGCACAGTCATCTGATATTTCAGGCATTACAGGCGACGCAATTATCACAGTTAAGAATACAGCATTCTCTTCTTATGACCTTGAGATTGTAGAGACTCCTGCTTCACCGCTCGAGCAGCTTAAGAAAGAGGGAAGAGAAGTTAAAGCAATGACTTCTTCCGATTACACAGCATCTTCATGGACAACTGTTGAATCAGTTATGAAGTCGGTTGACGCACTCGTTGCACAGGGCAGTGATGCTGACGACGATCAGGTTACTGCAATGATAACAACATTACAGAATGCAAAGGCTAAGTTACAGCTTAATGTTCCTGCACTCGGCTATGCAGTTAAGGGCAAGAATACAGTAAGCGGTGCTGCTGCTCCTGCTTCAAAGGTAACAGTAACAGTAAACGGCACAGCATACACAACACAGGCTGACGATGTAACAGGTGTATTTACAGTTACAACAGCTACACTTAACGCTTCATCAAAGCTTACATTCAAGGCAGAGAGAAACAGCGTATCTTCGGCAATCGGTTCATATAATATGTCTAAGGGCGATATTACAAGTCCTGTTATTCCGACAGTACAGCCTACAACAGCAAAACCAACTCAGCCGACCACAGTACAGCCTACAACGGCAAAGCCAACTCAGCCAACCACTCAACCGACCACAGCCAAACCTACACAGAGCAAAAATCTTAATGTAACCGCTACATCAAACTACTTCCCGAGTGCAAAGGTTACACTTGTAAACAACAAAGAGCTTTGTGTTGAATATGAACTGCAGTCATCAATGAAACTTGTAAACGCAGAGTGGGCACTTAATTACGATTCTTCAAAACTTAAGCTTGATGTTGCCCGTTCAAAAGATTTTATGCCGAATGTTTCAAACGAGGTTACAAACATCAAAACAGGCCGTATCTTATCCAACTTTACGGATATTACTGACCTTAAGGACTTTACAAACAAAAAGACATTTGTAAGAGCTTACTTTAATGTTATAGGTACAGGCAGTACGACAGTAGACCTTAATCTTAAAACTCTTTGCGTAGGTTTTATTGACAATGATTTAAAAGTCAACTTTGCGGCAGTTGTAAGAAACAGCGTTATTCAGAGCGGTGTTACTTCTGTTGCGGGTTACGAAAAACTTGCGATAAACAAAAATACAAAGGCATATTTGTATAGTGACGATGATGTAATGCTCGGCGATGTTACAGGCGACGGACAGATAGATGTAAACGATGTAACCGCTATACAGCTTTATCTTGCTCGGAGTCAAAGTTTTACCGATAAGCAGAAAGAAGCAGCGGATGTTAATAAGGACGGAAAAATTTCTGTCTTGGATGTAACAAGAGTTCAGCAGTACATTGCGAGATCTTTTGATGAATTTTAAATTATTTACAGTTTACAACTTAAAATAATCCGATAAAGCGCCGCTCGTAATTAAGGTTACGAGCGGTGCTTTTTTGTTGTAATCTAATTTGCAATAACATAAATTTTTAATTCAGGACGGTGGGTTAGTTGCTTGCAAAGTATTGTTGCCCGACCGAAAATAGGCTGACACAATTTATCAAAATTTTTCCCTCAACATAAATATTGTTTTTGCACAGAAAAGTATGTATAATAATGTAAGAAACTTTCTTGGTAAGGAGTATATTATGACCTGCAATGAATTTGACGGCTATGTCTGCGTTGACGGAGTGTATGACCTTGACCTGCGGCAAACTCTTGACTGCGGACAGAGCTTTCGCTGGAGCGAAAATCCCGACGGCTCGTTTGACGGCATTGCCTTTGGCAAAAAAGTAAGAGTAAAACTTGACGGCAGCAGCCTTTACATAGAAAATGCCACAAAGGCGGATTTTGAAAATATTTGGAAAGATTACTTTGACCTCGAACTCGATTACGGAAAAATCAGAGAAGAAATAAGCAAAATTCACCCCATGCTTAAAGAGGCGGCAAAATATGCTCCCGGTATAAGAATATTAAGGCAAGAGCCTTATGAGGCACTCTGCACATTCATTATTTCACAAAATAACAATATAAAAAGAATCAAGGGCATTGTTCAAAGACTTTGCGAAAACTTCGGAGAAGAAATTTCTCCCGGAGATTTTGCTTTTCCTACACCGCAAAAAATGGCGGAACTTTCAGCCGATGACCTTGCGCCTTTAAGGGCAGGCTTTCGTAATCGTTACCTTATAGATGCGGCGCAAAAGGTTTACAGCGGTGAGGTTGACCTTGAAAGCTGCCGCACGCTTGATTACGAGCAGGCACGAAAAGAGCTTATGAAAATTACGGGTGTCGGAGTTAAGGTTGCCGACTGCACTCTGCTTTTTGGTTTACACAGAATAGAGGCTTTTCCTGTTGATGTATGGATGAAAAAGGCAATGGAAAAGCTTTTCCCCGGTATGACGCCGTCGGATTTCGGCGATTGTGCGGGAATAGCACAACAATACATATTTCATTACAGCAGAATGCACCCGGAATTGTTTGATTAACAATAATAATGTGAGAATGGAACGGCAAATTGCACATAATTCCGTAGCTGAATTTGTAAAATTTGCCGTTTTTCATTTTTCTATAATAAAATTATAGAAATTGTGATAATTTTGTGATAACATTATAAACGATAGGGCAGGATGCCCTTAGAAGTTTTGAAAGGAGTAATCAAACCAATGAACAAGCACGGAATGCTAAAAGCGACAAGCGTTGCAATTGCACTTTGCACCGTTATGTCAAGCACAACCTTTGCATTCTCAACAGTGGCAAGTGCTGCTACCGTTGATACTACAGAAAAAGTATCTGCTTCTACAACAAAGAGCAAGGATAACTTTTCTTGGGACAATGCATCGGTTTACTTTCTCTTAACCGACCGTTTTAGAAACGGAAACACATCAAACGACCACTCATACAACAGAGGTCTTGACCAGAGCGGTAAGGTTCTTTCTAACATTGATGACAGAGCTACTTTCCACGGCGGCGACTTTGCCGGTGTTACACAGTCTATCGAAGATGGTTATTTCAATAACCTCGGTGTAAACGCAATCTGGATTTCCGCTCCGTATGAGCAGACACACGGTTATGTGGTAGGCAGCGACGGTAATCCAAGTTACGCTCACTATTCATACCACGGCTACTATGTTCTCGACTACACACAGACAGATGCAAACTTCGGTACTGCCGAGGAGTTTGAAACTCTTGTTGACACAGCTCACGAGCACGGCATCAGAGTTATTATGGATATCGTAATGAACCACTCAGGTTACAACTCACTTTACGATATGGCAGAGTATGGTTACGGCACAGTAGCACCGGGCTGGGAAGACTCATACTATTCACATAAGAATGTTAACAACAAAACATATCACAGCTTTATCGACTACAATACAAATGCAGAAGACTGGGCTAACTGGTGGGGTCCTGATTGGATTCGTTGCGGTGTAGCAGGTTATACAGAAGGTGGTGGAAGTGACCTCACAAGATCTCTTGCGGGTCTTCCTGACTTTAAAACAGAACAGGCTTCTAAAGTAGGTCTTCCAAAAATTCTCCAGACAAAGTGGAGCAGAGAGGGCAGACTTGATTCTGAAACAGCAAAGATTAATAACTTCTTCACCAAAACAGGCAGAAACGCGACTGTAAGCAACTACCTTGCAGGCTGGCTTTCAGAGTGGGTAAGAGAGTACGGTGTTGACGGTTTCCGTTGCGATACCGCAAAACACGTTGAATTTGCTTCTTGGAAAAACCTTAAGAATGCTTGTGTTGACGCTCTTAAAGAGTGGAGAGCAAACAACCCTGACAAGCCGGGCGCAGACTGGGATGAAGATTTCTGGATGACAGGTGAATGTTGGGATCACGGTGTTAATAAGGACGGCTACTACACACAGGGCGGATTTGATTCAATGATCAACTTCTCAACTCAGGGTGGCGGACTTTTAAGCGCAGGCAGAGTTAAGGGCACATATGATGGATTTGCAAAGGCTATCAATAACGATGACAGCTTCAATGTTCTTTCTTATGTATCTTCACACGACTCTGTTCTCGCAAGAGGCGACCTTATAGGTACAGGTTCAGGTCTTCTTTTATGCCCGGGCGGAATTCAGATATTCTACGGTGACGAAACAAACCGTCCAATGGTAGCAGGTGTTCCTAACGACGGTAACGGCGGCGCAGGTCACTCACTCAGAAGTGATATGAACTGGGACTCAATGGATACAAATGTTCTTGAGCATTGGCAGAAAGTTGGTACATTCCGTAACAACCACATCTCTGTAGGTGCAGGCTCTAACACAAGCCTTACATCAACATCAGGTTATGCTTTTGCAAGAGATTATGACAAGAACGGCATTACAGATAAGGTAATCGGCTGTATCTATGCTAATGCAAATACTGATGTTACAATCAGCGTTGGCGACACTTGGAGCGACGGTCAGTATCTTGTAAATGCTTACGATCAGTCATCTGCTGTTGTATCAAACGGTAAGGTTACATTCAACAGCGGCAAGAACGGTACAATCCTCGTTGAAGAGCCTGACGGCAGACCGCTTATGTCTGTTAAGGGTGACGCAGAGTTTACAGGTACACAGACTGTTACAGTAAGCCTTGACAAGTGCGAGCAGGCTAAGTGCTCTGTTGACGGCGGTAACAAGTTTATCGTAAAAGACGGCGACACAATCACAATCGGTAACACAGCTTACGATGGCGATACAATTACAATTACTCTTGAGGCAGAGAACGAGATCGGTTCTTCCGAGTCAAAAGCAACATTCAAGAAAAAAGCACAGGGCGGCACAACAGCTCCTGTAAAAACAACATCTCGTCTTGTTGTAAAGACAGCTGACGGTTCAGCTCCTTATGTATATGCTTGGACAGGCGCAAGCAACACACTTCTCGGTGCATGGCCTGGCACACAGCTTACATCTAAGGATGATAACGGTAACTACTATGTTGACCTTAATACAACAGAAGCTTACAATGTAGTGCTCAATACCGGCAAAGGCGGCGCACAGTCATCTGATATTTCAGGCATTACAGGCGACGCAATTATCACAGTTAAGAATACAGCATTCTCTTCTTATGACCTTGAGATTGTAGAGACTCCTGCTTCACCGCTCGAGCAGCTTAAGAAAGAGGGAAGAGAAGTTAAAGCAATGACTTCTTCCGATTACACAGCATCTTCATGGACAACTGTTGAATCAGTTATGAAGTCGGTTGACGCACTCGTTGCACAGGGCAGTGATGCTGACGACGATCAGGTTACTGCAATGATAACAACATTACAGAATGCAAAGGCTAAGTTACAGCTTAATGTTCCTGCACTCGGCTATGCAGTTAAGGGCAAGAATACAGTAAGCGGTGCTGCTGCTCCTGCTTCAAAGGTAACAGTAACAGTAAACGGCACAGCATACACAACACAGGCTGACGATGTAACAGGTGTATTTACAGTTACAACAGCTACACTTAACGCTTCATCAAAGCTTACATTCAAGGCAGAGAGAAACAGCGTTTCATCAGCTGTAGGTGCATACAATATGTCAAGCGGTGACATCACAAACCTTATTGTTCCTACAACAGCTTCTCAGGCTACACAGCCGACAACAGCAAGACCTACACAGCCAACAACAGTAAGACCTACACAGCCGACAACAGTAGCTCCGACAACACAGTCACCTACACAGGCTACATCAGCAACACAGAGCACAAAGCTCAACATTACAAGCACATCTAACTACTTCCCAACTTCAACAGTTTCATTTGATAAAGACAAGTCAATCTGCCTTGAGTATGTACTTGATTCTTCAATGGATCTCGTAAATGCAGAGTGGACACTTACTTACGATAACACAAAGCTCGCTGTTGATAAGGAGCGTTCAGCTAAGCTTATGCCATATGTTACTAACGAGGTTACTAACATTATGGACGCTAAGGGCAAAATCAAATCTAACTTCAGTGAAATTCAGAATCTTGCTGATTTCAGCGGCGGCAAGGCTCTTGCAAGAATTTACTTTAATGTAATCGGCACAGGCGACACAACTGTAAACTTTAACCTTACAACACTCAGCGTTGGTTATATCAACAGCGACTTCAACCTTAGCTACAAGCCGGTTGTAAGAAGAAGTACAGTTCAGTCTGATGTTACAACAACACCAGGCTTTGAAAACTTCACAGCTAAGACAAGCACAAAGATTTCTGCAACAGCAGAGCAAACTGACGAGGTAACACTCAACTTTGTTGTTCCGAAGACAGCATCAAGTCCTAAGTGTTGGAATGACGGTATTTACCTTGCATACAGCAACAACTACCAGCTCAACTCATTCACAAAGATTCCGCTCACAAAGACAACAGAGTATCTCACACCTGACTTAAAGTCAACAAAACTCACAAACGGCACATATGCTCTCTACTCGGTATCACTTACAAAGGAACAGGCAGAGGCTATTAACAAGGCAACATATGTTGTTCTTACAAACAAGACAAATTCTTACAGAACTTATGTAAGCTCAAAGTACAACTTACTTAAAGCTCCGTCAGGCACATACAGTGCAGACTACAACACAGCTAAAACTTCAGTAGCAGACCTCAACGGCTACACATTCATTATGAACGGTGATGTAGCAACAGGCACAAGCATTGACGGTTTCGGTACATACACAGGTTACTGGACAAAGTGCACAACTATCAATGCTGTAACTCCTGCATCTGCTAAGTGGAAGAACTGCTGGAATCAGGGTGTTTACCTTGCTTACAGCAACGACTATAAGCTCGATTCATTCACAAAGATTAAGATGACAAGAACAAGCACATATGTTGATGTTGATTCTAAGTCAACACAGCTTGTAGACGGCACATATCCTGTATACACTGTAACTCTTACAGAGGATCAGGTAAAGGCTATTGATTCTTCATCATATGTAATCTTCGAGAACGCATCAGGTACTTACAGAACATTCATCAACAGTAAGTACAGCGTTATGAAAGCTCCGGCAGGTGCTCAGTATTCAAGCACATACTCAACAACAAAGGCAAAACTTGCTGACAGAGAGAAGAACACATTTGTAATTTGTGACGGTGTAACAACAGGCACAAGCATTGAGGGCTACGGCACATTTACAGGTTACTGGTCAACCTCTAAAATCGAAATTGTTGAGAGCACAGCTACACTTTATTGTGTATTCCCTAACCCTGCAAAGAGCAAAACAGCTATGAATAAAGGCGTTTACCTTGCATACGGTTCAAGCAACTCGGCAAATGGCCTTACAATGATTGCTATGGAGAAAACAGATGAAAAGTTCACACCTTCATTAAAGACAAACGCTCTTACAGCAGGTGAGTACTCTGTATATAAGGTAACACTCAACAGCGATCAGATTGAGGCTATTGACGGTGCAAAGAATGTTGTATTCTGCAACAGCAACGGTGATTTCAGAACAATCCTCTCAAAAGGCTACAATGTACTTAACGCAAAGAGCGGTGCTTACAGCTCAGCATACAACAAGGGTACATTCTCAGTTGCAGACCACAACAACGAAACATTCGTTGTTTGCGATTCTAAGGTAACAGGTTCAAGCACAGACGGCTACGGTATGTTCCTCGGCTACTGGGATCTTGGCAAAGCAAACTAAATTATCACACTTAATAATCGGATGATTTAAAAATAAATACTCGTCATTGCATTTGCGATGACGAGTATTTTTCTTTTGCGTAATTGCAGAATTAAATTACAGAGATAAAGTTAAAAAATAGGCTCTATGTCAATAGTTGGGGTAATCCGAAAAATGAAATAGAGATATTTAAC